>Ga0308171_1001403_pt1 | contig 32682 bp, 28 predicted proteins | sample PhyGR1_FD_202135 | JGI IMG/M metagenome (GOLD analysis project Ga0308171, IMG submission 202135) | Phyllosphere microbial communities from UC Gill Tract Community Farm, Albany, California, United States - DLSLSG.R1 | ecosystem: Host-associated > Plants > Phyllosphere > Unclassified | place: USA...
GAGGGACAAGTCGTCACCAACTGGATGAAAGCCCTGGAGCAACTCTCGCTCGTCTACCCCGAACGCATTCACCGCTACCTCTAACCCCCGAGACCCCGCCCGCTTACACACACAACTTGACAGGCTCGTGTCGGATTGGGCGATGAGAAGGCACCAGGAACCGATCCAGACGCCGTCGACGAGGACGACATCGTGGATCTCGCCGGTGACGGGCATGAACGGTTGCAAGCTCCAGCACCAGGCGGTGTCGTGACGGAACGAGCGCCCGGTTCCGCCGCCGATTTCGGCTTGCGTTGCCTTGCCCGTCAGCCACCGCAGGAAACGGCGCAGTTGCTCGCGTTCGCTCACGTCACGTCGGGAGCGAACGGATGACGCGCCGCAGTCGGCGCATCGCCACCGCTGTGTCCCGGCGGCGGTCTTACCGTTTCTCACGAGCCGAGCACCGCATATCACGCACAGTGCCTGATTCGAGGGAAGGTCCACGCCTAAGCCTCGCGGACCATGCGCAACCCGGATTCACCGCGTAATCACGCGGCTACATCAACACCCCATCCACACGTTTTTGCCTATAACCCTAGAATTGCCTTGCACGATCGGGCTCTGCGCACTCCCTGCGCGGCCGACCTCTCGGGAGACGACATGAGCGAAGAGGCTGAGACGAGCCTCGCCCTCGCCCTCGACGCCGAGCAGTTCGAGGCCCTCGTCATCGACGAATTGGACCTGTTGCCCGACGACATGGTGGCCGGGCTCGACAACGTCGTCTTCGTCGTCGAGGACCGCCCCGAGGATGGGTCGCTCGATCTGCTCGGACTCTACGACGGCTGGGCGTTGACGGAGCGAGACCGCTACGGCGTGGGTGAGCTCCCCGACCGCATCATCCTGTACCGCGAGCCGCACCTGGCCGCGTGCGAGGACGAGACGGAGCTGCGCGCCGAGATCCACACCACCCTCGTCCACGAGATCGCCCACTTCTACGGCATCGACGATGCGCGCCTGCACGAGCTGGGGTGGGCGTGATGGCCGGCCTCGCGATCCCCGATCTCGATATCGACCAGCTCACCGACGCCGAGACCGCTCCCCCGGTCGGCTGGCAGACGGTCGTCTGGAACGACCCCGTGAACCTCATGAGCTACGTCGTCCACGTGTTCCGGACCTACTTCGGCTTCGAGCCCGACGTGGCCCACCGGCTCATGCTCGCCGTGCACCACGACGGTCACGCGGTCGTGTCGCGCGGGCCCCGGGAGGTCATGGAAGCCCACACCCAGGCCATGCACGAGTTCGGGCTCTGGGCGACCGTGCGGCAGGACGCCCCGTGAACGAACGCATCGTGGTGGTCGAGGTGAGCGGGCTCGAGGCCCTGCACCTCGCGGGGCTCGTGGGCCAGTTTCGTGACCTGCTGCGCGAGACGCGTCGCGCCGACGACCCCGCCGTGGCCCGACTGACCCCGGATGCCTACCCCGATGACGACGCAGCCAATCGCGAGTTCCACCGGCTGACGAGCGAGGACATGCTGACGCGCCGCGCCGAGGACGCGGACACCGTTCTGCGCACCCTGGGCATGGACGGCGCCGATCTCGACCCCGGCAGCGACCCGGACGAGACGATCGCGGTCGCCCTCGGCGAGAACGAGGCTCACGCGTGGCTGCGGACGCTCTCGGCGGTCCGGCTCGTCCTCGCCACGCGTCTCGGCATCCAGACGGAAGACGACCACCGCCCCGGCGATCCGCGTTTCGGCGTCTACGACTGGGTGGGATACCGCCTCGACGGCCTGGTCGCCGCGCTCGAGCGTTAGGGCGTCTGAATTACGAGCGAAGCGAGCGCGACCGGATCGTGATCGCGCAGGTGCTGCTCCTCCTGCACCGCCCAACGGTCCCAGTGCGGACGGTAGGTCTCGCCATCACGGTCGAGGGCACGGCGCTTGCGCGACGCGGTGGGCGCGTCCACCCAGACGCGGACATCCGCGAGCGGTGCGGACGTCGGCGTCAGCACGCCGGCGCCCTCCACGATCAGCGGCAGCGCGGGGTCGATGGCGTGCGACTCGGCGCGTTCGCCCCGGTCCCAGTCCCAGCGTTGCCAGACGCCGACAGCGCCTTTGGCGTGAGGGACGAGGATCGCGTCACGTGCGTAGTCGGCGCCGGCGGACAGACCGTCCCACCCCGGGTAGACATCGTCGAGCGCGACGAACTGCACCCGCCCGCGCGTCGGCCACTGCGCCACGAGCCGCCGACCGAGAGAGCTCTTGCCGGCGCCGCTGCGGCCGTCGATGAGGACGACAGAGTTGCTCGCGCCGACCGCGACGATGAGATCGCAGACGGCGGCGACGGCCGCGCGGAGGGCGTCGTCGAGGGGATCGACGTTACTTCTTGAGGGCGCGGATGACACGGCTGAGCGCACGACCGGCGACCCACACGAACGGGACCGCGACCGCGAGCAGCGAGACGATGTTGGGGTCGAAACGCAGGTCGTCCCCCCGACGGATGTAGGCACCGAGCGGAAGGGTGTATCCGCCCCCGCCGCCACCGCCGTTGCCCTGCTCGTCGGAGCCGCCGCCGAAACCGGCCCATGTGAGGGCGACGGGCACGATGCGCACGCCGTCGACGTCCTGCTGCTCGCCGTAGGCGGCGGTGACGCCGAAGGAGGTGGACTGCTTGCCGAGTTCCAAAGCGATGTTGGGCATGAGCCCACCGTACCCGCCGCCCCGTGTCGCGCCCAGGGGGTTTGCGCACCCCACGTCGGCCGTGTCAGTGGTCGTACGAGGGACGGGGGTTCGTCGGCAACGCGCCGCCCCCGCGGGCTGGCCCGAGCAGAGAGCCGCGCGTGACCGCACCGCGACCGAAGCGCGCCGTCGCGGTGTCGAGCGCGCCCTCTACGCGACGCCACTCGGCGTCGTCGTCCCAGAGGGTCGCAGCCATCGCGGCCGGGGCGAGCTTCTCTCCGCGCACCCCGACGAGCCGGACCGCCTGTCGTCGATCTATGCCGTCGAACAGGTCGATCGCCGCGTCGCCGATCCTCTGCCCGACCGACGTCGGCTCGGGCAGGGTGCGCGAGCGGCTGAGCGTGGTGAAATCGCTGAAACGGACCTTGATCGCCACGGTGCCCGCCTCGAACTGCTGCGCACGCAGTCGCGCGCCCACGCGGTCCGCCAGCCGGCGCAGCTCGATGTGCAGCGTGGGCGTGTCCGAGATGTCGGTGTGGAATGTCTCTTCGTGACCGATGCTCTTCTCGGAGCGTCCGGTGTGCACCTCGCGGGCGTCGATCCCGCGCGAGAGGTGCCAGATGCGCTCAGCCGTGGCGGCCCCGAGTACCTGCTCGAGAACGGGCCGGGGCGTGTCGAGGATGTCCGAGACGAGACGGATGCCGCGGGCCTCCAGGGCCTCCGCGGCTTTCGGGCCCACGCCCCACAGCGCCCGCACCGAGCGCGGGCGGAGGAAGGCCCCGGTGTCGGCTGCCGAGACGACGAGAAGCCCGTCGGGCTTGGAGATGGTGGACGCCATCTTCGCCACGTGCTTGGTGGCGGCGACGCCGATGCTGCAGGTGAGCCCCGTCTCTGCCAGGACGCGGGCGCGCAGGTCTCGCGCGATCACCCCCGGACTCCCCCACAGCCGACGCGCACCCCGCACGTCGAGGAACGCTTCGTCGATGGACAGCGGTTCGACCAGCGGGGTCACATCATGGAAGATCGCCATGACCTGCCGAGACATCTCCGTGTACCGGTGGTACGGCGGGTTCACGACGATCGCGGTGGGACACAGCCGCAACGCGATGGCCACGGGCATGGCCGACTTCACGCCGTATCGCCGCACCTCGTACGACGCGCTGGAGACGACGCCGCGCCCCTCCGACCCGCCGATGATGAGCGGCTTCCCGGCGAGCGACGGGTCGTCGAGCACGGCGACCGAGGCGAAGAACGCATCCATGTCTACGTGCAGGATGCCGGTGCCGGTGTCATCCGCGTCGGGCCGCGAGACGATGCGTCCCGTGCCGTCTCCGCGTCCCATGCGTCCATTCTCCCCCGGGCCTCCGACATCGGGCCCGGACGGCGCTCGGTGCCGACCCCGGGGCGGGGCGCCGCCGCAGTACCGCGGCCCCCTATGCGCCGTCGAGGTCACACGATCCGCGCGAGATCACGCGGCCTGACTGCGCAACACCGCGTGATCTCGACCGGATCGTGTGACCTCGCGGCCAGGCGCCACGAAACCACGGCCGGGAACGACGGATGCCACGGCCCCGGCCTCGCGATGAGGGCCGGGGCCGTGGCATCCGGTGCCTTACTGCGCGGCGCGCTCCAGCACGAGCTCGCGCACGCGGGCGGCGTCGGCCTGGCCCTTCATGGCCTTCATGACCGCGCCGATGACGGCGCCGGCGGCCTGGACCTTGCCGTCGCGGATCTTCGCGAGCACGTCAGGCTGCGCGGCGAGGGCCGTGTCGATCGCAGCGATGAGCGCCCCGTCGTCCGAGACCACGGCGAGACCGCGAGCGTCGACGACCTCCTGCGGGGTGCCCTCGCCGGCGATGACGCCCTCCAGCACCTGACGGGCGAGCTTGTCGGTGAGGGTTCCGGCATCGACCAGCTTCTGCAGAGCGGCCACGTTCTCGGGCGAGACGAGGTCGGCCGCGTCGCGCTCTTGCGCATTGGCCACACGGGTGATCTCACCCGTCCACCACTTGCGGGCCGCGGCGGGCGCGGCACCGGCGGCGACCGTCTCGGCGACGGCGTCGAGCAGGCCGCCGTTCGCCACGTCCTGGAACTCCAGGTCCGTGAAGCCCCACTCGGCCTTCAGACGGCGACGACGAGCGGCCGGCGGCTCGGGGAGCGCGGCGCGCAGCTCTTCGATCAGCTCGGGCGCGGGCACCACCGGCAGCAGGTCGGGCTCGGGGAAGTAGCGGTAGTCGTCGGCATCCGACTTCGGGCGGCCCGGCGAGGTGCGGCCGGTGTCCTCGTGCCAGTGGCGGGTCTCCTGCGTGATCGTGCCGCCCTTGGCGAGGATCGCGGCCTGGCGCTGGATCTCGTACCGGACGGCGCGCTCGACCGAGCGCATCGAGTTGACGTTCTTCGTCTCGGTGCGGGTGCCGAGCCTCTCCTGGCCGCGGGGGCGCAGCGAGACGTTCGCGTCGCAGCGCAGGTTGCCGCGCTCGAGCTTGGCCTCGGAGATACCCAGGGCGCGCACGATGTCGCGGATCGTCGCGACGTAGGCCTTCGCCAGCGCCGGAGCCGAGTGCTCCGCGCCGAAGATCGGCTTGGTCACGATCTCGACCAGCGGGACCCCTGCGCGGTTGTAGTCGACGAGCGAGTACTCGGCACCCTGGATGCGACCGGTCGAACCGCCCATGTGGGTGAGCTTGCCGGCATCCTCCTCCATGTGGGCGCGCTCGATCGGCACGGTCACGATCGTGCCGTCCTCGAGCTCGACCTCGACCGAGCCCTCGAACGCGATCGGCTCGTCGTACTGCGAGATCTGGTAGTTCTTGCCCAGGTCGGGGTAGAAGTAGTTCTTCCGCGCGAACCGGCTCGACGGCGCGATCGAGCAGCCGAGGGCCAGGCCCAGGCTGATCGACGAGCGGATCGCCTCGGCGTTGACGACCGGGAGTGCGCCGGGCAGGCCCATGTCGACGGGGGCGACGAGCGTGTTGGGCTCGGCTCCGTGATTGGCCTCGTTGGCAGGGTTGGGCGCAGCCGAGAACATCTTGGTCGCGGTGTTCAATTCGACGTGCACCTCGAAACCGAGGACGGGCTCGAACCGCTCGAGCGCCTCGTCGAAGTCCATGAGTGCGTCTTTCGCCATCAGAGCGTTCCTTCCGGTCCCTGAGCCTGCCGAAGGGAGGGGGCGCGGTCCAGCAGCGGTCCGCCCCACTGGTCGACCAGCAGGGCCTCGAGGGCCGCGCCGACACGGTACAGACGAGCGTCCTCGCGAGCGGGGGCGAGGAACTGGATGCCGACGGGCAGCCCGTCTTCCTCGGCGAGGCCGCTCGGGATCGAGATGCCCGGGACACCGGCGAGGTTCGCCGGGATCGTGGTGATGTCGTTGAGGTACATCTGCAGCGGGTCGTCGATCTTCTCGCCGAGGCGGAACGCCGTGGTCGGCGCCGAAGGCGTCGCGATGACGTCGACCTGTGCGAACGCGGCATCGAAGTCCTGCTGGATGAGCGTGCGGACCTTCTGCGCGCTGCCGTAGTACGCGTCGTAGTAGCCGGCCGACAGGGCGTAGGTGCCCAGGATGATGCGACGCTTGACCTCGGGGCCGAAGCCGGCGTCGCGGGTGGCGGCCATGACGTTCTCGACCGTGGGGGTACCCTGCGGAGTCACGCGGAGCCCGAAGCGCACCGAGTCGAACTTCGCGAGGTTGCTCGACGCCTCGGCGGGGAGGATCAGGTAGTACGCGGCGACGCCGTACTCGAAGTGCGGCGCGCTGATCTCGACGATCTCGGCGCCCTGCGCCTCCATGGCCGCGAGGGCCGCGCGGAAGGACGCGGCGACGCCGGACTGGAACCCCGTTCCGTCGAGCTCACGCACGACCCCGACCTTCAGGCCCTTCAGCACCTGACCGGTCGCGCCTTCGCGCGCGGCAGTAGCGAACGACGGCCACGCGTCGCTGAGCGAGGTCGAGTCGTTGGCGTCGTAGCCGCCGATGACGTCGTGCAGCAGACCCGCGTCGAGCACGGTGCGGGTTACGGGACCGACCTGATCGAGGCTGGATGCCAGGGCGATCGCGCCGTAGCGGCTCACACCGCCGTAGGTGGGCTTCACGCCCACCGTGCCGGTGACGTGCGCGGGCTGGCGGATGGAGCCACCCGTGTCGGAGCCAAGGGCCAGCGGCGCTTCGAAGGCCGCGACGGCCGCAGCCGAACCGCCGCCGGAGCCGCCGGGGATGCGATCGAGGTCCCACGGGTTGCGCGTGGGTCCGTACGCGGAGAACTCGGTGGAGGAGCCCATGGCGAACTCGTCCATGTTGGTCTTCCCGAGCGGCACCAGGCCCGCGGCGCGCGAGCGCGCGACGACGGTGGCGTCGTAGGGAGACATGTACCCCTCGAGGATTCTCGATCCGCTCGTGGAGGGCATGTCGATCGTGACGAGTACGTCCTTCACGGCCAGCGGGACACCCGCGAGCTCGTGCAACTGCTCGCCGTCGGCACGCCGTCGGTCGATGTCGGCCGCGACCTCGAGTGCGTGGTCGCTGACGTGCAGGAACGCGTGCACGTCGCCGTCGACGGCGGCGATACGGTCGAGGTGCGCTTGCGTCGCCTCGACGCTCGACACCTCGTTCTTCGCCAGCGCGGCGGCGAGGTCGGCGGCGCTCAGGCGGGTGAGATCGGTCACTGTTCCTCCCCCAGGATCGCGGTCACACGGAACCGGCCGTCGGCCTGGTCGGGTGCGTTCTGCAGCACCTGCTCACGGGTGAGCTGCTGCTGCACGACATCGGGACGGAAGACGTTCTCGAGCGGGATCGGGTGGCTCGTGGCGACGACGTCGGGCGTCGCCACCTCGGACACCTTCGCGATGTTGTCGACGATGGCATCCAGCTGGCCGGTCAGGCTCTGGATTTCCTCGTCGCTCAACTGGATCCGGGCGAGCACACCGAGATGGCGCACGAGATCGGGAGTGATTTCAGACACCCCCCGATCCTAGTTCGCGTGGCGTTCGCCCGCTGTCGCGAGCGGGCTCCGAGGGACGCGGAGGCCACTGTGGAGAGAGTGTGCCGCGGCCCGTGCGGACGCGGATTCTGTGACCCTGTGGATGGCATCCGCGGGCGAGAGGCGGCTCACCTTAGGCTGGCCCGGTGACCAGCTTCGATCCGCCCCGTCCCTGGACCCACAGCTATGCCGCCGGCGTCCCCGAGGATCTCGAGCCCCAGAGCGGCTCCCTCGTCGACATCGTCGACGCCTCCGCCCGCGACTACCCCGACGCGCCCGCCCTGCAGTTCTTCGGCCGCGAGACCACGTACGCCGACATGTCGGCCCAGATCGCCCGGACCGCCGCCGCGCTGGCCGCGCACGGCGTGCGCGCGGGAGATCCCGTCGCGATCGTGCTGCCGAACTGTCCGCAGCACATCGTCGCGTTCTACGCCGTTCTCCGCCTCGGCGCCGTCGTCGTCGAGCACAACCCGCTCTACACCCCGCGCGAGCTGCGCAAGCAATTCGAAGACCATGGCGCGAAGCACGCGATCGTGTGGAGCAAGGTCGTGCGGACGGTCCAGGAGTTCCCCGCCGACCTGCGCGTCACGACCCTCGTCTCGGTCGACGTCACCGAGGCCATGCCGTTGCGCACACGCCTGGCGCTGCACCTGCCGATCGCGAAGGCGCGCGAGGCGCGTGCGGCTCTGACCGAGAAGACTCGGGATGCCACCCCCTGGACCGACCTCCTGCGTCATGCGCCGCTGCCGGAGACGCACCCGCGCCCGGTGGCCGAGGACCTGGCGATCATCCAGTACACCAGCGGCACCACCGGCACACCCAAGGGAGCGATGCTCACGCACGCCAACCTCCTGGCCAACGCCGCACAGGCACGCGCCTGGGTGCCGCAGATCGCGCGCGGCGAGGGCTGCGTGGTCTACGCGGTGCTGCCCATGTTCCACGCCTATGGCCTCACGCTGTGCCTGACGTTCGCGATGTCGATGGGGGCGCGCCTCGTGCTGTTCCCGAAGTTCGACCCCGAGCTCGTGCTCGCCGTGACGAAGAAGCACCCCGCGACCTTCCTGCCGCTGGTTCCGCCGATCGCGGAACGACTCCTCGCCGCCGCCACCGCCAAGGGTGTGTCGCTCGCGGGCACCGACGTCGCCATCTCCGGCGCGATGGCGCTTCCGCACGAGCTCGTCGTCCCGTTCGAGAAGGCGACTGGCGGCTACCTCGTGGAGGGTTACGGCCTGAGCGAGTGCTCCCCCGTCCTCATGGCGAACCCCGTCGCCAACAACCGCGAGCCCGGGACCATCGGCCTTCCCCTGCCCGGGACCGAGTGCCGTGTCGTCGACCCCGACGACCCGCGGGTCGACGTCGAGCGTGGAGAGCTCCTCGTCCGGGGACCCCAGGTGTTCTCGGGCTACTACGGCAAGCCGGAGGAGACGGAGGCGGTCTTCGTCGATGGATGGTTCCGCACGGGCGACATCGTCACCATCGACGAGGCGGGGTTCGTGCGCATCGTCGACCGCATCAAGGAGCTGATCATCACGGGCGGCTTCAACGTCGCACCCACCGAGGTCGAGAACGTCCTCCGGCAGCACCCGGCGGTTGCCGATGTCGCCGTCGTGGGTCTGCCCAGCGAGCACTCCGGGGAAGAGGTCGTCGCCGCGATCGTGCCGAGCAGTCCCGGCGAGGTCGACGTCGAGGCGATCCGCGCGTTCGCGCGCGGCATCCTCACGCCGTACAAGGTGCCCAGGAGGATCGTGGTCGTCGACGAGCTGCCGCGGTCGCTCATCGGCAAGGTGCTGCGTCGTCAGGTGCGGGACAAGCTGCTCGACGGCGCGCGCTGACGCCGCACTCCGACGCGGGCTGGGCGCGGCCCAGCGTGCGCGCCGACTCCGACGATGACGAGAGGACGCGGGCTGCGTGGGCGGACACCAAGCACCACTCGACGATCGCGTCGACCACAGCTCAACACGTTCCTCGCCCCGTGAAGGTCATCCCTCCGCCGGGGATTCCAGGGCCGAGGGTCCCTGCGTGACCAACAGGTGAAACTGCGCGGCGTCGAGGATAGGGATGCCAAGGGTCTCGGCCTTCGCCAGCTTCGACCCCGCGCCCGGACCGGCAGCGACGAAGTCAGTCTTCTTCGAAACGCTCGACGCCGCCTTCCCCCCGGCGTTGATGATCGCCTCTTGCGCTCCTTCGCGGGTGTACCCCTCGAGCGAGCCGGTAGCGACGACGGTGAGACCTTCGAGGACGCCACCCTCGGCGACGGCGCCACCCGGACCCGGGTGGCCAGGTGTCGCGAGATGGACGCCGGCGGCCTCCCACCGATCGACGATCTCACGGTGCCAGTCGACGGCGAACCAATCGGTGATCGCGTCGGCCATGATGCCGCCGACCCCCTCAACCGCCGCGAGCTCGTCGCGTGTCGCACGCTGCATCGCGCGCACCGAGCCGAACCACTGCGCAAGCGCCCGCGCGGTGGGCGGACCCACATGTCGGATGTTCAGTGCGACCAGGATGCGCCACAGGTCTTTGGTTTTCGCGTGTCGCAGTCCTTCGAGCAGTTCGTCCGCCGCTTTGGAGGGGACGAACTCGGTGTCGCCGTCGAAGGCCCCGCCGGGCGCGTGCGGCGGGTCGTTCTTGGTCCGCCGGCGCCGGAACGGGGCGCGAACGTCGGGGCTGCCATCGGGCTTGAGACGCGGGAGCCCGGTATCGACATCGCGCATGACGATCTCGATCGGGAAAAGGTCTCTCGCCGTGAGCTCGAACAGGCGCGCCTCGACGGTCGCTGGACGGCGTCTCGGATGAAGCGACCACCGCAGGCGTGGTCGCTCGGTGGGCGCTGGCCGCTCCGAGAGTCGCACGGGGCGCACCGTTCGCGCCTCTCGCGCGAGCTGCGACAGCGCGAGTGCGGACACCTCGCCGAGTCCCTCGACATCGAGCGCGTTGCGCGAACCGACGTGCTCGATCCGGCCTCGCACCTGAGCGGGGCACGAACGCGCATTGGGGCAACGGAGGTCCTTGTCGCCTGCTCGCGCGGGTCGCAGCGGCGTGCCGCAATCGGGGCAGTCGGTCGGCATGACGAAGGCCCGCTCCGAGCCGTCGCGCAGTTCGACAACCGGACCGAGGACCTCCGGGATCACGTCGCCTGCCTTGCGGAGAACGACGGTGTCACCGATAAGCACGCCTTTGATCTTGACGACGTCTTGATTGTGCAACGTGGCCTGACGCACGACAGTGCCCGCCACGTGGGCGGGCTCCATCACCGCGTACGGCGTCGCCCGACCCGTGCGACCGACCGAGACGACGATGTCGATGAGCGTGGTGTTGACCTGCTCGGGAGGGTATTTGAAGGCGATCGCCCACCGGGGAGCACGACTCGTGGCTCCGAGCTCGTCGTGCAGTGCGATCTCGTCGATCTTGACAACGACGCCGTCTATCTCGTGCTCCACGGCGCTGGAAGTGTCATGGCGTTGCGCGCCGTGGTGTTGGACGTACGCCACCACCCCGTCGATGGAGTCCTCGACGGCGGTGTGGGGAGACGTCGGTAGCCCCCATTGCTCGAGAAGATGATAGATCTCGCTCTGCGAGGCGACGGGCGGCTCGGCCCACGCGCCGATCCCGTGCACGTACAGCCGGAGAGCGGCGATGCGTGCGAGCGCCGCTTCGAGTTCGAGCCCCGACTTCTTCTCGAGCTGCTGCCGTAGGCCGCCGCTCGCGGCGTTGCGCGGGTTGGCGAAGGCCGGGAAGCGGCGCGCGGCGGCTTGCTCGGCCTTCTCTCGATCGAATGCCCGTGCGCCCGACAGGCGCCCGGCCGAGCGGGCACGAGCTTCGTCGACGGCGCGATCCCGGAACTGGGCCTGCAAGGCGTTGAGGTTCTCGAAGGCGGCCATCGGAATAAAGACCTCTCCGCGTACCTCGACCAGCGGAGGATGCCCAGAGCCCTTCAGTTCGCGCGGGATGCCGACGACTCGCAACGCATTATCGGTCACGATCTCGCCGACTCGACCGTCTCCCCGCGTCGCCGCCGAGGTGAGGACGCCGTCTTCGTACCGCAGGCTAATCGCGAGACCGTCGATCTTGAGTTCGGTGAGCCAGCGCACAGGGCGGCCGGCCGCCGCCTTTGTTTTAACCGCCCAGTCACGGAGCTCGTCAATCGAGAACACGTTGTCGAGACTCAGCATGCGTTCGGCATGCTCGATGGTCGCGAGGTCCGTCGTCGTGGCTGCGCCGACGGACAGGGTGGGGCTGTCTTGCCCCTGCAACTCGGGATGAAGCCGCTCGATGGCCTCGAGCCGGTGCATCCACGCGTCGTACGTGGCATCGTCGACCAGCTCGGCATCCTGGCCGTAGTACGCGTCGCGCGCCTCGATGATCCGCTGGGTCAGCTCTGCTGCCTCGATCCGCGCATCGTTGAGAGTGAGGTCGGGACGCTGGTCGTGCTCTGTCACGGTTCCAGCTTAGGGAGGGCGTACGACATCGCTGGGGGCCTTGCCCTGCGCGGCCGTCGCACCGCGTCGCCTACGGGCGAGCCGGGGCGGGCCGCGGAAAGGGGAACGAACGCCGCTCGTTCATCCTCCGTCGCGTGAATCCGCTCAAGCCCGGGCTGACTCCCGCTCACGCCTCGACCGGCACCGCCGACACCGTCCGGTCGATCGTGAACTGTCCGATGACGCGTGTGCCGTCGTACAGCACCGCGGTCTGGCCGGGGGCGACGCCGTCGAACGGCGCGTCCGGTCGCACCGTCAACATGCCGTCGGCGAGCGTGGCCACCGCGGGCACCGGGTCGGCGTGCGCACGGATCTGCACGTCGCAGGCGAAGACGTCGGAGACCGGAGCACGCCCCGCCCAGGTGAACCGCTCCCCCGCGATCTCGGCACACGCGAGCGCTTCCTTCGGGCCCACCACGACGGTGTTGTTCACCGGTCGCACCTCGAGCACGAAGCGCGGCTTGCCGTCGGCGGCGGGAACGCCCAGCTGCAGCCCGCGGCGCTGGCCGACGGTGAACGCGTGGGCGCCCTCGTGGGTGCCGACGACGGCGCCGCTGCGGTCAAGGATCTCGCCGCGCTCCGCGCCGACTCTGTCGGCGAGCCACCCGCGCGTGTCGCCGTCGGGGATGAAGCAGATGTCGTGGCTGTCGGGCTTCTGCGCCACCGTGAGCCCGCGTTCCTCGGCCTCGGCGCGCACGAGCGCCTTCGAAGGCGTCGAGCCGAGCGGGAAGTACGTGTGCGCGAGCTGTTCGGCGGTGAGCACCCCGAGCACGTACGACTGGTCCTTGGCGTTGTCGGACGCCCGGTGCAGCTCTCGCCCGTCCGGGGTGTCGACGAGGGTCGCGTAGTGGCCGGTGCACACGGCGTCGAATCCGAGCTCGATCGCCCGCTCCAGCAGGGCGGCGAACTTGATCTTCTCGTTGCAGCGCATGCAGGGGTTGGGTGTGCGACCCGCGCGGTACTCCGCGACGAAGTCGTCGATCACGTCGTCGCGGAAGCGCTCCGAGAAGTCCCAGACGTAGAACGGCATCCCGAGCTTGTCCGCGGCGCGACGAGCGTCCATGGCGTCTTCGATCGTGCAGCAGCCGCGGCTTCCGGCGCGCAGTGTGCCGCCCGCGCGCGACAGAGCGAGGTGCACGCCGACGACGTCGTGACCGGCGTCCACCGCGCGGGCCGCGGCCACCGCGGAGTCCACGCCACCGCTCATCGCCGCCAGAACTCGCATGAGTCCAGTCTACGAACGCCGGCCTGAAGGGGCGCCGGATGCCACGGCCCGCGCGTACGCGTCCGGAAGGTGCGCCAGCACCGCGTCGACGTCTGCCTCGGTGGACGTGCGTCCGAGGGTGAAGCGCAGCACGGACCGCGCGGCGCGATCGTCGAGTCCGAGAGCGAGCACGACGTGCGAGGGCTCCGCCACGCCCGCCTGGCAAGCCGAGCCGGTGGACACCGCGATCCCCGCCATGTCGAGCAGGAACAGCAGCGTCTCGCCGGCGGCATCCGGGAACAGCACGTGCGCGTTGCCGGGCAGGCGTTCCGCGGGATCCCCGAGCAGCCGAGCGGCGGGCACACGGTCCCGGATGCCACTGACCAGACGCTCCCGCAACGCCACCAGTCGCGCGCTCTCCCGCTCGCGCTCGGCCTCGGCCGCCGTGGCCGCCGCGGCGAAGGCGGCCGCTCCCGCGACATCCTGCGTGCCCGCTCGCAAGCCCCGCTGCTGACCGCCGCCGTGCACGAGCGGCGTCACGCGCGCGTGCCGCGAGATCACCGCCGCGCCGACGCCGACGGGCCCGCCCACCTTGTGCGCGGAGACCGACAGGGCGGCCAAGCCTCCGAATCCCGAGCCCGTTCCCCGCCATCCCGCGAAGTCGACGGGGATGCTGCCGAGGGCCGAGACCGCGTCGAGATGCAGGGGAACAGCGGCAGCGGATGCCGCGGACGCCAGGCCCGCGGCATCCTGGACCGTTCCGACCTCGTTGTTCGCGACGAGAGCCGTCGCGAGGGCCGCGCCGGGGAGGGCGTCGGTGAAGCGCTCGAGGGCGATGCGCCCCTGACCGTCGAGGGCGACGGCGCGCACGACGGCATTCTCGGCCGCGGTGAGCCACGCGACAACATCGAGGGTGGCGTGATGCTCGCCGTCGGGCAGAACGACCGCGTCGGCCGACGACGGCCGCGCCCACCACAGGCCCTTGAGCGCGAGGTTCGCCGCCTCGGTGCCGCCGGAGGTGAAGACGATCTCAATCGGTTGGCAGTGCAGCACGCGCGCGAGCTCGTCACGGGCATCCTCCAGCAGGCGTCGAGCGGCCTGACCGGCGCCGTGGATCGACGACGGATTGCCGAGCACCTCGTGCGCGGCGAGCCAGGCGTCCCGCGCCTCTGCGCGCAGCGGCGTCGTCGCTGCGTGATCGAGGTAGACCTGCATGCGCCCGCTCCTTTCCTGCTCGCACGTCGCTTTCATTACCCTAAGACGCATGTCCCGACCCGAGACTGCCCTTCGCACCCGCCCCGGCCTCCTCGACAGCGCCTTCGACGATCTGGGGGTGAGGCTCGGCCCCGACGGCGGGACGCTGCGCGTCTGGTCGGGTCACGCCGACGCGATGCAGCTGCTCGTCTTCGACGACGTCGACCTCGACTGGGCCACCGAGACCCTCCCCATGACGGCCCTGGGCGACGGTGTCTTCGAGGCCACGAGCCCGCTCCTTCGTCCCGGGGCGCGCTACGCCATCCGCGTGGGCGGCCCCACCGGGCCGGGCAACACCTTCAACCCGCAGACCCTGCTCATCGAGCCGTATTCGCGCGGCCTCGTCTCCGGCAACTTCGGCGACTGGCGTTCCGTGGTCGTCGACGGCGGTTTCGACTGGGGCTCGTCCGCCAAGCCCCGCGTGCCGGTGGACCGCACGGTGATCTACGAGGGACACGTGAAGGGGATGACCAAGCGGCATCCCTTCGTCCCGCCCGCGCTGCACGGCACCTACGCGGGACTCGCCCACCCCGCCATGATCGAGCACTTCCTGTCGCTCGGGATCACCAGCGTCGAGCTGCTGCCGGTGCACGCGTTCGCGACCGAGCCGCGTCTGCTCCAGCTGGGGTTGACGAACTACTGGGGCTACAACTCCCTGAACTTCTTCACTCCGCACGCCGCCTATGCGACCGCGGCCAGCCGTGCCGAAGGACCCGAGGCCGTGCTCCGCGAGTTCAAGGGCATGGTCAAGCTCCTGCACGAGGCCGGCCTCGAGGTGATCCTCGACGTGGTCTACAACCACACCGCCGAGGAGGGCATCGGCGGGCCCCGCACGAGCCTGCGCGGCATCGACAACCGCTCGTACTACCGCCAGACCGAAGACGGCGCGTACATCGACGAGACCGGCTGCGGCAACGCGGTGAACACGTCGACGGATGCCGCTGCGCGTCTGGTCCTGGACTCGCTGCGGTACTGGGCGAACGATGTGCAGATCGACGGCTTCCGATTCGACCTCGCCGTCACGCTCGGCCGCGACGCTCGGCACTCGTTCACTCCGCAGCATCCGCTCCTGCAGGCCATCCGCGACGACGAGGCGCTGAGTGAGACCAAACTCATCGCCGAGCCGTGGGACGTCGGGATGGGCGGGTGGCAGACCGGGAACTTCGGCGATGGCTGGCACGAATGGAACGACCGCTACCGCGACCGCGTGCGCAACTTCTGGTTGAGCGACATCGACTACGCGCGGCGTGCCGACACCGCGCCCGTCGGCATCGGCGGCTTCGCCACCCGCCTGGCCGGATCGTCGAACACGTTCAGCCAGGAACGCGGCCCTCTCGCCAGCGTGAACTTCATCACCGCCCACGACGGGTTCACTCTGCGTGACCTCGTGTCGTATGACGTCAAGCACAACCTGGGCAACGGTGAGCAGAATCGCGACGGCGCCGACACGAACCGCTCGTTCAATCACGGCGCGGAAGGCCGCACCGACGACGAACGCGTCCTCACCACGCGGCGCCGGGCCATGCGCAACCTCATGGGCACCCTGCTGCTCTCGGCGGGAGTGCCCATGATCACGGCGGGCGACGAGATGGGCCGGACCCAACGCGGCAACAACAACGCGTACTGCCACGACTCCGCCCTGACGTGGCTGTCGTGGGACCTCGCCCCCTGGCAGCACGACCTGTTCGCCCACACGCAACGCCTCCTGCAGCTGCGACGGGACAACCCCGCCCTCCGTCCGCAGCACTTCGCGCGCGACGGGGAGAGCATCCCGTCCGCCTCGGTCATGCAGTGGTTCGACGAGCACGGCGAGACCATGTCGAGCGAGCGGTGGACCGATCCCTCGCACCGCACGCTGCAGTATCTCGCGACGTCGACCCCCGAGAACGAGGCCCCGAACCGCATCCTGCTCGTCGTACACGGCGACGAGCGCCCCGTCGAGGTCACCCTGCCCGACCTCGAGGCACCGGTGACCTACGTCTCCCTGTGGTCGAGCGAGGAGGAACGTCCCACCGAGCACGACGAGAAGCTCGCGGCCGGAACGGTGATCTCGTTCGCGGGTACGTCGATGAGACTGTTCCGCGTCGAGTAACCCGACGGCCGTGTCAAGGCCGAGAGAAACGACGCGGCAAGGTCGGTGGCCCGCGATAGGTTCGGGTGGTGGCCACCACGACGACTCTCACGACCGTACGTCCCTGGCGCAGCGGCGCCTCGATCCCGGAGCGTCCGGTCAAACCGACGCCGACATCGAAGAGCGTGGTCACTCCGCGCATCCCCCTGGCACTGCCGCATCCGAGCGTCCCGGGCGGACGGTTCCGTCCCTCGGCGTACGTGGGCGAAGCCGTTCCGTTCACCGTCACCGCCTTCCGCGAGGGTCATGACCGCATCGGCGTCCATGTGCGGTTGTTCTCCCCCTCCGGGGACGAGTCGCTGCACCGCCTCAGCCCCCTGAACGACGGGTTCGACCGCTGGTCGACCCTGGTGGCGCCGCTCGAGCAGGGCATCTGGCGCTTCCGGTTCGAGGCCTTCGCCGACGAGTTCGCGACCTGGGAGCACGCCGCCGAGATCAAGATCGCGGCCGGGGTCGACGCGGCGCTCATGCGCGAGATGGGAGCGCGGCTGTTCGACCGCGCGCGCGGCGAGAAGAAGCGCCCCGGCACCGACAAAGACGTGCTGTACGAGGCCGCTCGTGCGCTGCGCGACCCCGACACTCACGACGACGTCGCGCTCGAGATCGTCCGCAGCCCCGAGATCGCGGAGATCTTCGCGCTCCGCCCCGTGATGGGGTTGGTTTCGGTCGGCCGCGACGCCGAGCTGCTCGTCGAGCGCGAGCGCGCCGGCGTCGGCGCCTGGTACGAGTTCTTCCCCCGCTCCGAGGGCGCAACACGTGCCGAGGACGGCTCCGTCGTCAGCGGTACCTTCCGCACCGCGATCGACCGGCTGCCGGCGGTCGCCGGCATGGGCTTCGACGTGCTCTACCTGCCGCCCATCCACCCCATCGGCGAGAGCAACCGCAAGGGGCCGAACAACACGCTCGTCACCGCCCCCGGCGACCCTGGCTCGCCGTGGGCCATCGGCGGTGCCGCGGGTGGCCACGACACCGTGCACCCCGACCTCGGCACGCTTGACGATTTCCGCGCCTTCGTCGCGGCCGCGCGCGAGAACGATATCGAGTTGGCCCTCGACCTCGCGCTCCAGGCCTCCCCCGACCATCCCTGGGTGACGGAGCACCCCGAGTGGTTCACGACCCTGCCCGACGGCTCGATCGCGTACGCGGAGAACCCTCCGAAGAAGTACCAGGACATCTATCCCGTCAACTTCGACAACGACCCCGATGGCATCCGCGCCGAGGTGCTGCGCATCGTCCGGCACTGGATCGCCCAGGGCGTGCGTATCTTCCGCGTCGACAATCCGCACACGAAGCCGCTGCAGTTCTGGGAGTGGCTCATCGCGACCGTCGGCGCCGAGGAGCCCGACACGGTGTTCCTCGCCGAGGCCTTCACGCGACCCGCTCCCCTGCAGGGGCTGGCGATGGCCGGCTTCCAGCAGAGCTACACCTATTTCACCTGGCGGAACACGAAGGAGGAGCTTGAGGAGTTCCTCTCGGGCCTCGCCCACGACACCGCCGACTTCCTGCGTCCGAACCTGTTCGTGAACACGCCGGACATCCTCACCGAGTACCTGCAGTTCGGCGGTCGCCCCGCGTACAAGATCCGCGCGGCGATCGCGGCGACGGCCGCTCCCACCTACGGCGTCTACGCGGGCTACGAGCTCTACGAGAACGTGGCGCGGCCCGGCTCCGAAGAGAACATCGACAACGAGAAGTACGAGTACAAGTTCCGCGACTGGGCCGGCGCCGAGGCCGCGGGCAACTCGCTCGCGCCCTACCTGCGCATGCTGAACGACGCCCGACGGGCACACCCGGCCCTCCGGCAGCTGCGCAACCTCGCGATCCACTGGAGCGACGACGACGCCATCCTCGTCTACTCGAAGCACCTGGATGCCGCGCTCTCCCCCACGGGCGAGAGCGACACGATCATCGTGGTCGTGAACGTCGACCCCCACTCGACGCGTGAGAGCACCGTGCACCTCGACACCACTCTCTGGGGCATCGAGCCCGGCACCCCGTACGAGGTCGAGGACCTCGTGACCGGTCAGGTGTGGACGTGGGCCGACCACAACTTCGTGCGCCTGGACGCATTCCACGAACCCGTGCACATCCTGCACGTCAAGGAGATCCGATGAGCACCCTTCCCCCCGAGCTCCTGGATGCCGTCGCCTTCGGCACGCACCACGATCCCCACAGCGTCCTCGGCGCCCACGCGGGCTCCGAGGGGTGGGTGATCCGCGTGCGTCGCCCGCTTGCCCGCGAGGTCGTCGCCGAGCTGAACGACGGGACCACGGTCCCGTTCGCCCACGTGCGCGAGGGAATCTGGGAGGCGCCCGTCGCGAGCGACCCGGGCACCTATCTCGTCCACGTCACGTATGACGACGGCGTCACGCACACCGCCGACGACGCCTACCGCCACGTCCCGTCGGTCGGCGAACTCGACCTGCACCTCATCGCCGAGGGACGCCACGAGGAGCTGTGGCGCGTCCTCGGTGCGCACCCGCGCGAGCTCGACGGGGTGAGCGGGACGGCTTTCACCGTCTGGGCCCCCAACGCCCGCGCGGTCCGCGTGATCGGCGACTTCAACGGCTGGGACGGTCAGGGCAGCGCCATGCGCTCCATGGGCTCCAGCGGCGTCTGGGAGGTCTTCCTCCCCGGTGTCGGCGTGGGCGCCCGGTACAAGTTCGAGATCCTGGCGCGAGACGGCGCGTGGTTGCAGAAGGCCGACCCGATGGCGCGGCTGGCCGAAGTGCCCCCGGCCACCGCATCGGTGGTGACCACGTCGGACTACGCCTGGGCCGACGACGACTGGATCACGGAGCGCTCGCGGACCGCCCCCATCGATCGCCCCATGTCGATCTACGAGCTGCACCTCGGGTCCTGGAAGCAGGGCCTGTCGTACCGCGACGCCGCTGACGAGATCATCTCCTACGTGGGAGCGCAGGGATTCACGCACGTGGAGTTCCTCCCGCTCGCCGAGCACCCCTTCGGCGGTTCATGGGGGTACCAGGTCTCCGGCTACTACGCGCCCACCAGCCGCTTCGGCGACCCTGACGACCTGCGCTACCTGATCGACCGGCTGCACCAGGCCGGCATCGGCGTCATCATGGACTGGGTCCCCGGACACTTCCCCAAGGACGCCTTCGCCCTCGCCCGCTTCGACGGTGAGGCACTCTACGAGCACCCCGATCCCCGCCGCGGCGAGCACCAGGACTGGGGAACGCTCATCTTCGACTACGGCCGCAACGAGGTGCGCAACTTCCTCGTCGCGAACGCCCTGTACTGGTTCGAGGAGTTCCACGTCGACGGACTGCGCGTGGATGCCGTGGCATCCATGCTCTACCTCGACTACTCCCGCAACGACGGGGAGTGGGCGCCCAACCAGTTCGGCGGGCGCGAGAACCTCGAGGCGATCCGCTTCCTCCAGGAGGTCAACGCGACCTCCTACAAGCGCTACCCCGGCATCGCGATGATCGCCGAGGAGTCGACGAGCTTCCCCGGCGTCACCGCCCCCACCTCGCACGCCGGCCTCGGCTTCGGCTTCAAGTGGAACATGGGCTGGATGAACGACTCGCTGCAGTACATCGGGCGCGACCCGATGTACCGCTCGCACCACGAGGGTGAGCTGTCGTTCTCGTTCGTGTACGCCTTCAGCGAGAACTTCATCCTGCCGATCAGCCACGACGAGGTCGTGCACGGAAAGGGCAGCCTGTTCGGCCGGATGCCGGGAGACCACTGGCAGAAGCTGGCGAACATGCGCGCCTTCCTGGCGTACATGTGGGGCCACCCGGGCAAGCAGCTGCTGTTCATGGGTCAGGAGTTCGGTCAGATGTCCGAGTGGTCCGAGGCGCGCAGTCTGGACTGGTGGATGCTCGATCAGCCCTCCCACGCCCAGCTGCAGTCCTTCGTCGCCGAGCTCAACCGGGTCTACCGTGAACACGCTCCCCTGTGGTCGCGCGATCATGACGGGGCGGCATTCTCGCGCCTGGGCGCCCCGGCGTGGAATCCGAACGTCCTCGCGTTCGCGCGCCGCGATCACCACGGCAACACCGTCGCGGTGCTGTGCAACTTCTCGGGCGTCCCGCTCACCGACTTCCCGCTCGACCTGCCGGAGTCGGGCACCTGGACCGAAGTCCTCAACAGCGATGCCGAGGCCTTCGGCGGGTCGGGGCAGGGCAACTTCGGCGCGGTGACGACGGATTCCCGCGGCGGTGCCGTGGTGACGCTGCCCCCGCTCGGCGTTCTCTGGCTGCAGCACTCCGCCGGCGCCTGACGCGCCCGCCTACGACGAATGGCCCCGCTTCGGCGGGGCCATTCGTCGTGTACCCGGGAACCTCCGCGCGCCGCGCCGCGCGCCGGGTGAATTTTCGGAGTCACTTCGACGTGGTCGGCGTATACCAGAAGAGTCACCACGGACCGAGAAGAGGACGAAAGGAGTCTCGTGATGTTGACACGAAATCACTCCGTCTTGGCCGGAACCCTCGCTGTTCTTCTCCTCGTGATAGGCGTGGGACCGGCAGCGCAAGCAGCCGAGGCCGGACCAGGATCGTCCGTCGTTCAGACCATCCAGGCACCTCTGAAGCTGGACTGCTCGACCCTGACCGATGCCGGACGCGCGTACGCCGCCGAGAACAAGATCGATCTCTGCGGAGTTCTCTCTTCCTCACGCGGTGGAACTCGGGATGGTTCAGCGGTGTGACCCACGACGACGACGGCGACGTGTTTACGGGGCGCGGTCGAGCAAGCGCAAGTCTGAGCGGCACGATCGAAACGTGGCTGGGATCCTGCTTCGTGGAGGAGCCCGCAAGCAGCGCCTACATCGGCTGAGCGGAGAGAACATCGTGGAAATGTCTGAACCGCAGAATACGCGTCGGATGCGTTTCGTGCCCGCCAGCCCGACTGAGGTCGCCCGCCGACGGCGGCTGTGGGAGGCGTACGCGAGCATCCCCGTGACCTCGTTCCGCCTGGCTGAGCCGAACGCATCACCCGTCAGTCGTGTGCACGTCGGGAGCAGCCCGAGGGAGAGCCGCGGCGCCGTCTACGAGCTCTCGCCCGGACAGCGCGTGGAAATACACACGATGCAGACGGCGCCCGATGAGTCCTTCCTGACGGGCATCGCCCGCATGCGGGTGAATCATAAGGCTCCGCGGCACGGGACGCCGACGGAGGTCCCGATCACGGTCGACGGCGAGCCGATCCGCACGCGAGGGTGGGATCTCACGCCGTACGGCTGGCTCGTCTGGACGGACGCCGCGCGAGGGCTCTTCTGCATCGCGCTCGGGAACGGACCGGTCCCGCCGGCGCTCGAGCTCCGAATCATCACCGCGACACGCCTGGATGAGGGGCCGACGCCCGAAGAGATCAGAAGAGCAGGGATGCCAAGCGCCCGCGCGCGCGAATCACCCGGGCGTCGTCGTCGCCCACGAGGCCGAACAGCTCGAGCAGGCGCTCTCGCACGGGCGCACGTTCTTCTGACGGCAGGGCCGCGAACAGGTCGAGCAGGCGGCCGAACGCGTCGTCGACGTGCCCGCCCGCGACGTCGAGGTCGGCGACGAGGAACTGGGCATCGAGGTCGGTCGGATGGGCGGCCGCCGCCGCGCGCGCCTGCTGCAGGTCGGCGCCCTGGACGCGATTCAACAGCCGGACCTGCCCGAGACCGGCCGCGGCCTCGGTGTCGCGAGGGTTCTCCGCCAGAGCACGCTCATACGCGGAGATCGCGGCCGGGTAGTCACCCTCTTCGATCGCGGCGAACGCCTCGGCATGCAGCGGCGGCAGGGGCGCCTCCGCGGCTTCCTCGGCATTCGGGGTTCCCTCCCCCACCGGCACCGTCCCGGTGACGCCGTGCTGAGCGGCGAGCTGGAGGAGTTGAGCGAACACCTCCCGCACCTGCTGTTCGGGCACGGCACCCGTGAACAGCGGCACGGGCTGTCCCGCGACGAGCGCGACGACCATCGGGATGGACTGCGCACGGAAGCCCTGCGCCAGCTGCGGGTTCGCGTCGACGTCGACCTTGGCGAGCACGACGCGGCCCGCGAGTTCGGTAACGACCTTCTCGAGCACGGGGCTGAGCTGCTTGCACGGCCCGCACCACTCCGCCCACAGGTCGACGACGACGGGAACGGTGCGCGAGAGCTCCAGCACGTCACCGAACGTCGCGTCGGTCGCGTCGAAGACGAGCGGGATGGACGCCCCACTCGCCTCCGCGGCGCCGGCACCTGCGGCTGCGGCGGGCGCCGCGGGTGCGGCGGGGCGGTTGCGCAGCGACGAGAGGTCGACGGCACCGCGCATGACAGAACCGGGGGCGGGAGTGCTCACGGGGACACCTTCGCTTCGAGGAGGCTGGATCGGTAGCCGAGGAGACGGATCTGGTCGTCCGACCCCTGGCTCGGCACGTAGAAGAAGATCTGGTCCGAGTACGTGGTCGTGAAGCCGGTCGCGGATTGGTCGACGCCCGTCAGCGCCTTCACGGCCGGGTTGTTGTCGAGCTTGATGACCGCATCGGCGTTCGTGGGTTTCGCGGTGTCGCTCTCGTAGACGTTGACAGCGACGATCGCGCCGGTGTCGAGTGTGGCCAGGGCGATCGGCGAAGCGGGGCCGGCGGACGCGGTGAAGCTGATCTCCGCGGTGCCCTGCCCGGTCTGGTTCAGCTCATCGGTGCGCTTCTGCTTGTTGTCGGTGATCGCCGGCAGGAGGAGGTCGTTGGCGGTGTCGAACTTCGCCCACGATGCGCTGTTCTGTCCGTTGTTGATGAGATCGGCGTACGCGGTCGCCAGCTGGTTCGGCGGCATGACCAGGAACGACGAGTCCGGCGGAACCTGCGTCGCGCCGACGTAGGGGGCCGCGAGCTCGGGCAGGTTCGTGGAGGCCTCGAGGTTCCCCACGTAGGACGCACGGTACTCAGCCCACGGGTTCTCCTGCGTCATCATCATGATGGTCGTGGTCGGGGCCGACGCGTCGGCGGACTCGACGACGGTCATCACCGTACGCGGCCAGGTGTTGGTGGTCTGCGGCAGGGTGATCTGCACCGGCTCTGCGGGAATCGCCGGAAGCGCCGGACGGTCGGGGATCGCGGCACGCAGCGTGTAGTTGGTCTTGCGCTCCGCCAGCGCGGGCCCCGTCAGACGCGTCTCGGCGGCCGAGGCATCCATCGCTGCGTCCGCCTGCGCCACGGTCTGCGAGATCCGCGCGACGATGCGCTGCGCCTGCGCCTCGGTGACGGCCGGGGGGAACTGGCCCTCCGGGACGATCACCGTCGCGGACGGGTCGGGTGACGCAGACGGAGCCATCTGCGGCCACGCATCGGCGGAACACCCGGCGAACAAAGCTGCCGAGACCCCCACAGCCGGGATGGCGATAAGAGCGCGCCGACCCGATCCGAGGGGACCCGACGCGCGTCCGGCGCCGCGCCGACGCGACGATGCGCTGATGACGCCCTTGTCCTCGGCATCCGCGATCGAAATGGGCTCCGTCACCGGCAGCGGCAGGCCCTTGCGGCGCGGACGACGCGAACGACGCACGTGCAGGATGCCGAGCAGGTACAGCACGAGACCGATCAGCAGCACGATGCCGCCGCCCACGATGAGCGGACCCGCCCAGGGGGTGGAGTTGTCGACGGGCCAGGTGACCGTGATCGACGACGGCGCGGGAGAGATGCCGTCCGAGGCGACGAGCACGCTCATGTCGGCGGGAAGCTGCAGGGTCGTCGAGAGCGTGCCGGTCTGCTGGAACTCATCGAGCCAGAGGTCGGATCCCATGGGCGTCCGCTGCGCCGTGGTCGTGGTCCCGTCCGTCGTGGGCGACGTCGTTCCGTCTGTCGTCGCCGTCGTGCCGGCGGCGGAGGCGACGGCGGTCGGAGCGACCACCGCGGTCTGGATGGCGTCGTCCCCGCCCATCGTGACGGAGGTGTAGGACGTGTCGGCCAACCAGGCCTTGACGTCGTCGGTGCGACCGTAGGCGACATAGGCGTCAGGGGTGCCTTCGACGCGGAGGGTCTGCGCGCCGGGCAGGCTTCGCAGAACGGCGCCGTCGATCAACGTGTAGGCCGTGGACTGGTCGGTCTGGATCGACTGGGAGGCCTCGCCGGGGGTCTCGAGGATGGTGCGCTGGGCGATGCCCGCGCCGATCATGACGGCAGCGATGATGAACGCCACCACGGCCCAGACGAATCTCACGCTATGCACCATCCTCAATCGGCGACACGGGTCGTCACCGAAGAATCGACATTTCAGACTATCTGAGGACGCCTGAAAGTTCTCGGCGAGGACCGTGTCGGCCAGACGGGCGCGCGGCTCAGTATCCTGGCGACACAGACGCGATCCTGGCGACACAGACGCGGCCACGGCCGCAGGAGGCGGGAGTCCCCGGCATGAAGATCCACAACCCCTTCCGGGTGGCCCTGCTGGCAACGCTCGGCGTCGGCGTCGGACTCCTGCTGATCGGCAGCGTCGAGAACCTGTCGACGATCTTGCTCTACGTGGGAACGGCGCTGTTCCTGTCGCTGGGTCTGGACCCGGTCGTCTCCGCGCTCGAGCGGCGCGGCCTGCCGCGGTGGGCCGCGGTGCTGGTGACGATCCTGGCGGTCCTCGGGATCTTCACCGGCATCATCCTCATGGTGGTGCCGATCATCGTGAGCCAGATCACACAGCTCGTCGTGCAGATCGAGCAGCTGCTGCGACCGGGGCGCTGGAACGAGATCGTGTCCAGCGTCCAGGAGTGGGCGTCCGCGACGTTCCCGTGGCTGCGGCTGGACGAGGTCTGGGCCGGGGTGCAGCACTGGTTCTCGACGCTGGACGTCGGGTCGATCTCGACGATGGTGGGCAACAGCCTTCTGACCATCGGCGGGGCTGTCGCGGCGGGCCTCGGCGGGGCCTTCATCATCCTGATCCTGACCATCTACTTCACGGCATCCACCCCGTCGCTGAAGTCCGCGGTGTATCAGCTCGTGCCCGCTTCGAAGCGCGCGCGCTTCATCGAGCTGGCCGAGAAGATCACCGACTCCGTGGGCTACTACGTCATGGGTCAGGTGAGCTTGGGGGTGATCAACGGCATCCTGAGCGCCGTCTTCCTGACGATCATCAAAGCGCCCTTCCCGGCGGTGCTCGCCGTCGTGGCGTTCTTCTTCTCGCTCATCCCCCTGGTCGGCACCCTGACCGGGTCCACCATCATCGTTCTCACGTGCCTGATCCCCGGACTGGGCTCACCGACCATGGCCCTCATCGCGCTGGTGTATTACCTCGTGTACATGCAGATCGAGGCCTACGTCATCTCGCCGCGCATCATGAACCGCGCGGTGTCCGTGCCGGGAGCGGTCGTCGTCATCTCGGCATTGGCCGGTGGCGCGCTTTTGAACCTGCTCGGCGCGCTCATCGCCATTCCGGTGGCGGCCAGCATCCTCATCATCTACCGCGAGGTCATCATCCCCCGCCAGAACGAGCGCTGAGCTCAGCCGGCGATCGGCCCGTCCCACTCGGTGGGCAGCGGGAGCGCGTCGGGGTTGACCGCCGCGACGATCTCGGTCAGCACGCGTCGGGTCTGCGTCTCGCCGACCCACAGGTGCTTGCCGCCGTCGACCGCGATGAGGGTCGCGTGCGGGATGGAGGCGAACCGCTCGCGTGCCTCGTCGGGACGCAGGTAGTCGTCGAACTCGGGGACGAGGATCACCACGCGACGCGTGTCTCCACCCCAGGCGGCCACCTCGTCGGCGGTCGCGCGATGCAGCGGGGGCGAGAGCAGGATGACGCCCTCGATGTCGTGATCGCGGCCGTACTTCAGCGCGAGCTCGGTGCCGAACGACCAGCCGACCAGCCACGGGCGCGGCAGGCCGCGCTCGCGGGCGAAGTCCACCGCCGCGGCCACGTCGAAGCACTCCTTCGCTCCCCCGTCGAAGGTGCCCTCACTCGTCCCGCGGGGCGAGGTTGTTCCGCGGGTGTTGAAGCGCAGCACCGCGAGGTCGGCCAGGGCCGGCAGACGTCCCGCCGCCTTGCGGAGGATGTGCGAGTCCATGAAGCCGCCCGCCGTCGGCAGCGGATGCAGCGTGACGAGGGTGGCGACCGGGTCATGGTCGGCCGGGAGCGCCAGCTCGCCGACGAGAGTCAGACCGTCGACGGTCTCCAGCTCGATGTCTTCCCGGTGCGCCGGAAGCAGGACGGGTCCGCGGATCTCCATCAGGCCATTCTCCAACAGGGGGTGTGCCAGTGCCGCCGCGCGGCGAGATCGGCCGCATCTCCCAGGACGCCGTCCGCACGCCACACCACGACGTGTGCGATACCGGGCGCGACCACACGACCGCAACCCGGGCAGCGGTACTCCTTCTGGGCCTGCGGAGCCGAGATGGGCTGCACCGTCCACTCGACGCCGCGTTTGACCTCGCTGCGTTTCCACCCGGCGAGCAGACGATCCAGCGAGTCGTCGCCGCGTCCGTTACCGGGTCGGCGCTTGCGTGAGCGGGGCATGGATGCCGCTCACCACCAGTGGTTGTTCGTCCAGAACGCGTACGCGCCCGCCCAGCTGCCGTAACGGCCCGTGGCGTACCCGGTCGCCCAGCGCAGGTTGTCGACGGGGTCGTAGCCGTTGCCGGGGACCTTGCTGCACGGGAGGGCCTGCACGAGGCCGCACGCACCGGACGACCGGTTCGTCGCGTTCGGGTTCCAGCCGCTCTCACGGCTGACGATGTAGTCGACGTAGCCCATGTCGGCTTCGGAGATACCGGCGGCCGCCATCCACTCGCCAGGAGCGCCGCCCCCGCTGTAGAACAGCGGTCCACCTCCGCTGTCGCTCGACGCCGATTCGCCGGAGGGCTGGCTTCTCGTCGGCGTCGGGGTCGGCGTCGGCTTGGGCTTGACGTACACGTTGTAGCTCGCGCGATCGAGATTCGGGGACTGACGCTCCCCCGACGTGGCGACCTGCTGCGTATCGTCCCGACCCTCCGCGAACAGCGTCACCGTCTTCGGCTCCTCCGCCTTCGCGCTGGCGATGACGACGCCCATCGGACCGACATAGGCCGCGGTGAAGAGAAGAGCCGCGACTCCCGCGAAGACGCCGACGACACCGCGTCGGCGCGACCACCGCTGTCCCCCACGCCGAGGGAGCTCAGGCGGGATGACGTCCGCGACGCCTGTGCCGCGATGCGCGGCGCGGCGGGAGGACGCGCGTGCGAGGTCGGATCCAGAAGTCACAGTGCCCAGAGTCTACCGATGACACACAGCGGGTGCGATGCGTGCGTCAACCGATCGCGAGCATGACCTCGACGACGGCGTCGAGGACGGCATCCACCTGCTCCTCGCGATATCCGCCCCGCTCCATCCGGAACGCCACGGACCGCACCTGCTCGGCGGTGATGGCATCGCCTACTGCGAGATAGCGCGCGATCCGGTCCGCCGCGACATCCACCTCGTCGACGCGGTAGCCGTAACGCATGAAGCCGACGCGGTCGAAGCGGCGCCCACGCGGACGCTGCAGGCGGTCGAGAACGACCTGGGCGGTGTCGCGCGTCTCTGCCACCCACGCCCGGGCTCCCAGGCGCGACAGCGCGTGCTCTCGCTCACGGGCGGCGAACGCATCCTCGACGCGGCCGAGGGCAGCGTCCACCGGAGCGATCGCGTAACCGCCGCGCACCAGCGGGAAGGCCGTGGCGCGGACCTCGGTCGAGCGCAGGACGCCGGCGGCATCCGACTCGAAAGCCTCGCGCGCACGGGCGAGGAACTGGTCGACGGCGCGCTTCTCGTAGCCCTTCGACCGGCCCGGAGCATCCGGGAACGGTGCGGTCTTGCGGCGGTCCACGGTCGATGAGTCGGTCATGACACTCCCAACGGGGCGAGCAGGTAGAACATGGCGAGAGCGGCGATCGCGGAGGGCAGGATCGAGTCGAGGCGATCGAGGACCCCGCCGTGGCCGGGCAGCCACGAGCTCATGTCCTTGATGCCGAGGTCGCGTTTCAACATGGACTCGCCGAGGTCACCGACGGTGGCGGTGGCGAGCACCACCGCGCCGAAGATGAGTCCCGCCCACCACGGGATGTGCAGCATGAACAGGGCGAGGATGACGCCCGCCGCCAACGCCGCGACGCATGCTCCGGCGAAGCCCTCCCACGTCTTCTTGGGGCTGATGCGCGGGGCCATCGGGTGACGACCCCCGCGACCGAAGGTCAGGCCCGAGACATACGCCCCGGTATCGGAGACCACCGCGACGATGAGGAACGCCAACACCCACCACTCGCCGCGGGACTCGGAGAGCAGGATGGTGGCGAAGCTGCCGAGGAACGGCAGGTAGAGCTGGACGAAGCCCGCGACCAGGACATCCCCGAGCACGTCGGCATGCGACCGACCGTCGCGCGCGATCATCTGCGCGACCAGGCGCCAGACGATGACGACCACGACGGAGACGATGGCGAAGACCCAGTGCACCCACAGTCCGGCCAGGAAGCCGCTGAGCAGAAGCAGGAGCCCGAGCCCCAGCTGCGGGACGATGTCGATACGACGACCCGAGGCCTGCAGGGCCCGGGAGAACTCGAAGAGCGCGAGACCGACCGCGGCCGCCGCGAACAGCACGAACAGCCACTTGAAGAAGATCAGGGAGGCGATGACGACGACACCGATCGACAGGCCGATCAGTGTGGCCTGGATGAGGTCGCGACCCGTCCGCTGCTTGATCCGCTCGTTCGCCTGATCGAACTCCGCACGGGCCTGCGCCAGGTGCTGCTCGGCATCCGAGCGCATGGCGCGCAGTTGCGACTCGATCGCCGTCACGCCCTCGCCGGTGGACGGGGAGCGACGCGACGCGTCGGCGCGACGACGACCGGCCGCACCGGTGCGCGGCTCGGCGTCGTCGCGTCCTGAGTCATCGGTCATCGACGTCAGACCTCGAGAAGCTCGGCCTCTTTGCGCTTGAGCGCCTCGTCGATCTGGTCGACGTGCGCGCGCGTGACGCCGTCGAGCTCCTTCTCGGCGCGGACCAGCTCGTCTTCGCCGACATCGCTCTTGAGCGCGTCGAGGTCGTCCTTGGCCTTGCGACGCAGGTTGCGGATCTGGACCTTGGCGTCCTCGCCCTTGCCGCGCACGAGCTTGACGTACTCCTTGCGGCGCTCCTCGGTGAGCTCGGGCATGGTCACGCGCACGATGTTGCCGTCGTTCGTGGGGTTCACGCCCAGGTTCGGCATGTCGCGGATCGCCTGCTCGATGGCTTTCAGCGCGGACTTGTCGTAGGGGTTGATGACGAGGGTGCGGGCCTCGGGGTTGTTCAGCGAGGCGAGCTGCGCGAGGGGCGTGGGCGAGCCGTAGTAGTCGACCAAGACCTTCTGGAACATCTGGGGGTTCGCGCGCCCGGTGCGGACGGTCGCGAAGTCCTCCTTGGCGGCCTCCACAGCACGATCCATGCGCGCTCCGGCATCGGCGAGGACATCGGCGATCACGGTGACTCCATTCGTTGGGACTGACATCTCAGTCTAGTCGCGCGTGGGCCCGCTCCCCCGGGCCCACACGCGGCGGGTCACGCGGTGACGAGCGTGCCCATGGTCTCGCCGAGCAGGGCGCGGGTGACGTTGCCCGCCGGCTCCATGCCGAACACGCGCATGTCGATGCCGTTGTCCATGCAGAGGCTGAAAGCGGTCGAGTCCACGACCTTGAGGCCCTTCTGCAGGGCGTCGTTGTACGTCAGGTGGTCGAGCTTGGTGGCCGTGGGGTCGACGCGCGGGTCGGCCGTGTAGACCCCGTCCACGCCGTTCTTGGCGACGAGGACCTCGGTGGCTCCGATCTCGAGCGCACGCTGGGCGGCGACGGTGTCGGTGGAGAAGTAGGGAAGGCCGGCGCCGGCACCGAAGATCACGACGCGACCCTTCTCGAGGTGACGGACGGCACGGCGCGGGATGTAGGGCTCCGCGACCTGCGTCATCGAGATGGCGGACTGCACGCGCGTCGCCGCGCCGGCCTGCTCGAGGAAGTCCTGCAGGGCGAGCGAGTTCATCACCGTGCCGAGCATGCCCATGTAGTCGGCGCGGCCGCGGTCCATACCGCGCTGGCTGAGCTCGGCGCCACGGAAGAAGTTGCCGCCACCCACCACGATGGCGATCTCGACACGGTCCACCGCCTCGGCGATCTCTCGAGCGATCTGGCTCACCACGTCGGGATTGACTCCCAGCTGGCCTCCCCCGAACGCCTCGCCCGACAGCTTCAGGAGCACCCGGCGGCGCTTGGTCGCTTCATCGATCACGTGTCATGTCCTCTCGTCGTGTCCAAACTATCTCCCCGCTCCTCGCGTCGAAACGTCGCGGGCGCAGGAAAAAGGCCCGGGATGCCGTGGCATCCCGGGCCTCATGACGGTCCCTGAGCCTGTCGAAGGGTTACGCGCCGACCTTGAAGCGAGCGAAGTCGGTCAGGGTGAGACCGGCGTCGGACGCGACCTTGGCGACGGACAGCTTGTTGTCCTTGGCGTAGTCCTGGTCGAGCAGGGCGACCTGCTTGAAGAAGGCGTTCACGCGGCCCTCGACGATCTTTGGCAGAGCGGCCTCGGGCTTGCCCTCGTTGCGGGAGATCTCGGTGACGATCTCGCGCTCCTTCTCGACGTCAGCCTCGGGCACGGCGTCGCGGGTGAGGTACGAGGGGTTCGCGAACGAGATGTGCTGCGCGATCGAGCGAGCGGTCTCGGCGTCGTCACCGGTGTAGGCGAGCACCACGCCGACCTGCGGGGGCAGGTCCTTGCTGGTCTTGTGAAGGTAGACCTCGAACTTGTCTCCGGAGATCGTGCGCACGCGACGCAGTTCGACCTTCTCGCCGATGATCGCGGCCTCGTCGGAGATGAGCTGCTCGACGGTCTTGCCGTCGGCGTCGGCGGCGAGGGCAGCCTCGACCGAGTCGGCGCCGGCGGCGGCAGCCGCGTCGACGACCTTGTCGGCCAGAGCGATGAAGCGCTCGTTCTTGGCGACGAAGTCGGTCTCGCACGCGAGCTCGAGCAGGGTCACGGAACCGTCGTTCTCGCGAGCGACGACGAGGCCCTCGCTCGTGGAGCGGTCGGCACGCTTCGCGTTGCCCTTGGCGCCCTTGAGGCGCAGGATCTCGACGGCCTTCTCGACGTCGCCGTCAGCCTCTTCGAGCGCCTTCTTGGTGTCGACCATGCCGGTGCCGAGCTGCTCGCGCAGAGCCTTGATGTCGGCGATCGTGAAGTTTGCCATGGTGTGGCGTCTCCTTGTCGTGTGGTTCTCAGATATGAGCCCGGCGGGGCCGTGTCGCCATCTCGGGAGAGGGGCGGTAACGGCCCACCGTGAAGTGAAGCCCGGCGGGGTCGTGTCGCGCCTCTCTGAGGGGCGGTCACGACCCCGCCGGATCGTAGCCTGTGCGGGTGGCGCGCCGGTCACGCGAGCGTGAACCGGGCGCCGCGCGGCTTACTTGCTGTCGGCGGACTCGGCGTCGGCGACCTCGGTCGCGGACTCGTCCGACGCAGCGGCGACGGCCTCGTCGTGCGCCTCGGCGCCCGCGGCGTCGTCAGCCGACTCGGTCGACGCGACGGTCGTGGCGGCGTTGGCGGCCTCGGCGTCGGTGTCGGCCGGGGTCTCGAGCAGCTCGCGCTCCCACTCGGCGAGGGGCTCGGCGGCCTCGTCCTCACCGGCGGGCTGGTGACGCTGGATCAGGCCCTCGGCGGCGGCGTCGGCGATGATGCGCGTGAGCAAGCTCACCGAGCGGATTGCGTCGTCGTTGCCGGGGATCGGGTACTGGAACTCGTCCGGGTCGGCGTTGGTGTCGAGGATACCGATGACGGGGATGCCGAGCTTCTTGGCCTCGTCGACCGCGAGGTGCTCGCGCTTGGCGTCGACGACCCAGATCGCCGAGGGGGTCTTCTGCAGGTTGCGGATACCACCGAGCGACTTGTGCAGCTTGTCGAGCTCGCGCTTCTTCAGCAGCAGCTCCTTCTTGGTGAAGCCGCTCTCGGCCGGGTTCTCGTAGTCGAGCTCCTCGAGCTCCTTCATGCGGGCGAGGCGCTTCGACACCGTCTGGAAGTTGGTGAGGAGGCCACCGAGCCAG
>Ga0308171_1001405_pt1 | contig 32642 bp, 21 predicted proteins | sample PhyGR1_FD_202135 | JGI IMG/M metagenome (GOLD analysis project Ga0308171, IMG submission 202135) | Phyllosphere microbial communities from UC Gill Tract Community Farm, Albany, California, United States - DLSLSG.R1 | ecosystem: Host-associated > Plants > Phyllosphere > Unclassified | place: USA...
CAAGTACCCGAACGGCCACACCGGCTACGCCAACGCGACCTGCGGCTGGGGGAGCGGCATCAACCAGCTCCGCACCGAGGTCGAGGTGTGCCAGGACGGCAACACGCTCTACCCGAACGCCGTTTCTCAGGGATCCGAGCCCGGCATCGAAGCGACGAAGGATGCCGCCGAGGGGATCATGGGCATCCAGATCCCGTACTACGTGCTCATCGACATGAAGGGCTTCGCCGACCTGGTCGACGCGCTCGGCGGCGTCGACATCGACGTCAAGGAGCGCCTGCCCAAGGGCGGTCCCGCCTACGACGGTCAGCCCGTCGACGACTGGGCATTCGGCTGGGTCGAACCCGGCCAGCAGCACATGGACGGCGACACCGCGCAGTGGTACGCCCGCTCGCGCTACACGACGAGCGACTTCGACCGCATGCGTCGTCAGCGTGAGCTGCAGGAGGCGATCCTCGCGCAGACCACGCCGCAGAACGTGCTCACGCACTTCCAAGACGTCGCCACCGCGGGCACCAACATCGTCGAGACCGACCTGCCGCAGGGCCTCATCGCCCCGACCCTGGTGAACCTGGCGCTCAAGGCCAAAGACCAGCCGGTCGGCACCCTCGAGCTCACCCCGGCGGGCGGCGTCGACGAGTTCGACCCTGACTACGCCCAGGTGCAGCAGATGGTGCACGACAAGCTGCACCCGCCGACCGAGACGGAGGCGCCCTCCTCGTGACCGTGACCCTGCGCGTCGTGCTGGATCAGCTCGTCGCCCCGACCTCCCGCGACCTCGCCGAAGCCTCGGCCTCACTGACCGAGGCCCTCATCGCCACCGCCCCGCGCGGCTGCGATGTCGGGGCCATCGTCCCGTCGCCGGGCATCCCCGACGACGAGGCCATCGCCGGTCTCAGCTCCGAGACGCGTCTGTCGATGCGTCGGCGCGAGCTCGCGGCATCCTGGCAGCTGGGGGTGGCTCCCGGCATCGGCAAGGGACTCATCCACTCGCCGACCCCGCTGGCGCCGCTCGTGCGTCACGACCGCGTCAACGAGACGCACCAGATCGTCGTGACGGTGTGGGACCTGCGGGCATGGGAGACCCCCGAGGAGCTGCCCAAGGCCGAGGTCCTCGCCGCTCGAGCGTTGCTGTCGCGCGTGGGAAAGCACGCCGACGCGGTGATCGTCCCCACGCACGCCATGGCCGAGCGCCTCGCAGAGGTCGCGAAGGCCAAGCTGGTGAAGAAAGTCCGTGTGATCAACGGGGCCCCGGCCGCGGGGCTGCGCGTGCCGTCGGATGCGGTGGGGCGGCTCCGCGCCCTCGATCTGCCTCAGACCTTCGTCGCCGCCGCCGGAGGGAGCGCGGCCTCCGACGCCCTCGGCGCGGCTTTCGCGGCCGTGGTCGCGTCCGGCTGGCCTTCGTCGCCGCGAGCCCCCGGGTCGACTGGCCGTGGCGGGCGGTCGACGCCCTCGCGGTGGGTGTCCCCATCGCCGCCGTCGACACCCCGGTGCTGCACGAAGTGCTCGCCGACGCCGCCGCCTTCGCGGCCTCCGACCAGCTCGGTGCCGCCCTCGAGCGTGCCCTGGGCGAGGACGCCGAGCGACTGCGGGTCCTGGCCGGCGACCGCGCCAAGGGCTTCGCGTGGAGAGCCTCGGCCGAGCGGGTGTGGGCGCTGCACGCGGAGCTGTGAGGCCGACGGTGGCTTCTACTATGGATCCATGCAGCGTTCGCGCCTTCGAGGTCTGATCCGGCGCCTACGCGAGGCCCGCGGGACCGGTGCACTCGTGCGCGCCATCGACCGCGTGTGGTGGTTCCGCGTGATCTCGGCCTCGTCGCTGGTCGACACCGAGTATTACGCCGCGCAGCTCGGGTTGAGGCGGGTGCCGGCATCCCTCGCCATCGCCCACTACGTCTCACGGGGGTTCCGCCGGGGCATGAGTCTGAACCCGCTGTTCGACGACGTCGTCGCCGGGTGGGAACTGCCCGAGGTCACGCGCGTTCCCGCGCTGTACGCGTATCTCGTGAACGAGCGCGAGACCATCTCGATCCACCCCTGGTGGGATGCCGTGGCCTACGGGGCCGAGCATGGCGGGCCGGGACTCGAGACGGCGTGGGCGCGGCGTGACGAGCAGTTGCAGCTCGGTGCGGCCGGTCACGAGTGGACCCTGACCGTCGCCGAGATCCGTCGCCGCGCCATCGCGGCCGCGCACCAGTGGCGTCGAGGGACACGGACACACCAGACGGCCCCGCCCCGCGACATCGCTCTTGTTCGCATCGTCCAGGCGCACGATCGACGCTACGTGCGCAAGCTCGTCCAGGTTGCGCGCCGCGTCGACGAGTGCGATGTCCTCCTTCCCCTGATCGATGTGGATGCCAGTCAGTGGGTGTCGACGGCTCTCCTCGCCGATCTCGTGCCGGGGGTTCGCGTGAGCGGTCATCGTCGGGGAACGAGTTGGCGGTCGGTCGTCGCGGCCGCGGTTCAGAACCTTTCGGCATCCACCGTCGTCGTTCTCGATCCCCGCGCGGAGTTCGCCGACTCGCAGCTCGATGCTCTGATCACGCAGGCGTCCGCGGGAGCGGCCGTCTGCGCGGCCCATCGTGCGGCCGACGGCACGATCGACGCGGTGGGGGCTGCCGACGTCGGCGGTCAGAGACCGTACGCCCTGTTGTCCGGTCTGCCGGGCGACGACCTGACGGGACTGCCCGAAACGGTCGACGTCCCTCTTCTCTCCGGCCGCACGTTCGCGATGCCCTCCGCGGTGCTGCGGCGCGCGATCGACGGCGTCGATGACGCAGAGCCCGACGCCCTCTCCGCGATCTCGCGGACAGTGCGGGACGCACTACCCCTCAAAGCACTGCCGGGGGTGTCTCCGGTGCTGGACGAACCCGCGTTCGCCTTCGCCCCGAAGCGGGCGGCGCATCGCCCCGCGCGCCGAGCCGACGAGCGCGATCGCTCGCGAGCGGAGGCCGTGCTCGAGGGAGCAGGGTTCCGCGTCGAGCGCTGGGTCGAGGCGGGACAAGGCCGCGTCGAGCCGGTCCTCAGCTGGATCAGGCCCCACCCCGACGCGCGTCGTTGGGCGGTCAAGATGTGTGCTCCGGCCGGCAAGCAGGGCGCTGTCTGGGGCGATGCCCACTTCGCACGGGGTCTTGCCAACGCGCTGCGCCGACTCGGCCACACCGTCGTCGTCGACGCCTACGACGCGCGGGCGCGTTCGACGACCGTGGTCGACGACGTCTCGGTCGCGATCCGCGGCCCGTACGAGTTCGAGGCGACGTCGACGGGCGTGAACCTCGAATGGATCATCAGCCACCCCGACTCCCTCACCCGCGATGAAGTGGCGGGATTCGACCGCGTCTTCGCCGCGTCGCACGGCTGGGCTGAGCGGGCGGGGCGTCGATGGGGCCTCGAGATCGAGACGCTGCTGCCGTGCACCGACACCGACGTCTTCCACCCCCGTGGGCTGCCGCGCGACGAGGACATCGTTTTCGTCGGCAAGACTCGCGGGGCAGCCCGCCCGAGCGTGGTCGAGCCCGTGAAGGCAGGGATCCCCGTGCGCGTCTACGGGCCCGACTGGGCGCATTTCGTGCCCGCTTCGTCGATCGCCGCCAAATCCATTCCTCACGAGCGTCTCGCGGAGCGCTACGAAACGGCATCCATTGTCCTGAACGACCAGTGGCCCGACATGCAGCGGGAGGGGTTCATGACCCTGCGCCCGTTCGACGTCGTCGCGGTGGAGGGGCGCCTCGTGTCCGAGCCCGTCGAGGGTCTCGAGGACCTCTTCGAGGGAGCGGTTGTCACGTATCGCGACACCGAGCACCTCGTCGAGATGCTTTCGGGCCCGGCCGACGATCTCTTCCCCGACGCCGATCGGCTCCGGAGGATCGCCGCGCGCGTGCGTGAAGAGCATTCTTTCGATGCACGAGCCGTCGTTCTCGACCGAGCGGCGCGCGAGATCGCCGCTCGCGGCCGCTGACACCCGGCGGGACTCGGCCTCACCCCTATGCTCGGATCCATGCCTTCTCGCGTGGGAATCGTCGTCCGCACTCGCAGGCGCCCCGACTTTCTTCGGCGGGCTCTTGCGGACATCTCGGCGCAGACGTTCCGCGACTACCGCGTCGTGGTCGTGAACGACGGGGGAGTCCCCGACGAGGTCGAAGCAATAGTCGCTGCCTCCGACGTACGAGACGCCGTGCAGGTCCGCCACATCGCGGAGGGTGAGGGCGGCCGGTGCATCGCCGCGAACGCCGGCGTCCGCGACGCCGGGACGGATCTCGTCGTGCTCCACGACGACGACGACCGCTGGCATCCGGAATTCCTTTCGCGCACCTCGGCGTGGCTCGAAGGTCATCCCGGAGCCCCCGCCGTCGCCGTTCCGACCGAGATCGTCTACGAGGAGCGGCGCGGCGGCACCTGGACCGAGGTCGGCCGGGCCCCCTTCTGGGCGGGGATGCAGCGCATCTCGCTCGGCGAGATGATGAGCGTCAACCGGGCGGTCCCGATCTCGGTGCTGTACCGCCGCTCGATCCACGACGAGGTCGGCTGGTACGACGAATCCCTCGACGCGGTCGAGGACTGGGACCTGTACCTCCGCATCCTCCGCGCCGGCGAGATCGGTTTCCTCCCCGGCGAGGCGCTGGCCTTCTGGACGCAGAGACCGGATGCCACGGGCCTCGAAGCCAACAGCATGTTCGCGCTCACCGAGGCGCACGCCGCCGACGACGCGCGCGTCCGCGACCGCGCGCTCGCGGAGTGGGTGGGCCGCGAAGGGGAGGGGTTGCCGCTGTACATGGCGGCCCTGCAGGCGGAGCTCAAGGCGCACGTCGACATGCGCATCGAAGAGGCCGCGGGGCGGTTGCGTGCGGATATCCGAGAGGACCTGCGCCACGAGATCGACTCCCATCAACCGTTCTGGTCGCGCCTGCGGAGTCTTCGACGACGGGTCGGCCGTCGGTAACGAGCTGATGTCGCGCGGCGTGGGCGGGTGCATGTTCGGGATGCCGCACGCATAATGTTTGCGTGAAGCACGCCATCGACGCCGCCGTTCCGTCCTCCGTCCGGCGCACGCGTGTCGTGCTGCCCGCCCTCCTCGTCGCGGGGGTGCTGATGTTCTCCGGGTGCGCCAGCTCACCCGGATCGACGACGCCGTCGCCCGCTGCTACCGAGGCGACGATGTCTCCCGCCGTAACCCCCTCCGCCTCGCCGTTGCCGAGCGTGACGCCGACGCCCTCCGCGCCCTCCGGCGAGACGCAAGCGACCGCGGCGCCTTTCAACGGAGAGATCCTCATCATCACGTCCGAGGTCCGTGACGGGTCGCTGCAGGTGTCGGCCATGGTACCGGGGGTGTCGGAGTCGGGCGGCACCTGCACCCTGACGCTCACCTCCACCGGCGCGAGCGTGCAGACCGCGGCGAATGAGGGCAAGGACGTCACGTACTGCGGCTTGATGTCCATCGCTGTCGCGGACGGGGCGGTCGAACCGGCCTTCCAGGTTTCGTACAGGTCGAGCACCACGTCGGCCGAGTCCGCGGTGACGACGGTCGAGCCGACCTCGTGATTCGCCGCACCCGACGTCGCGGTGTCGCCGCGGTCCTCGCGGCGTGGGCGTGCGGTCTCGCTCTTCTGGTCGCGGCACCCATCGCCCTTCCGGCGACCGTTGCCCCTGCTCCTTCGGCTTCCGCGGCGAACGCTTCGGATTGGAACGCGGGGAACATCATCGACGATGCCGTCTTCTATGACGGCAATGCGATGAGCGCCGGTGAGATCCAGGGGTTCTTGAACGACAAAGTACGCAACTGCCAGTCGGGGTACACCTGTCTCAAGGACTACCGTCAGAACACCGACAACCGCCCGGCGGACAAGTATTGCAACGGATACTCCGGCGCTGCCAACGAAAGCGCCGCGACCATCATCGATAAGGTCGCCCGGTCGTGCGGGATCAGCCAGAAGTCGCTGCTCGTGCTCCTCCAGAAGGAGCAGGGCCTCGTCACCTCTACGGCGCCCTCGGCGTGGAACTACTCCGCCGCGACGGGTCAGGGCTGCCCGGACACGGCACCGTGCGACGCTTCGACGCAGGGCTTCTTCTATCAGGTCTACTACGGTGCCCGTCAGTTCGAGGTGTACCGCCTCAACCCCACCTGGTGGGGCTACCAGGCGGGCCGCTGGAACAACATCTTGTTCAACCCGAACGGCGGGTGTGGAACGCAGCGGGTCTACATCGAGAATCAGGCCACGGCCGGTCTCTACATCTACACGCCCTACGTGCCCAACCAAGCAGCGCTCAACAACCTCTACGGCACCGGCGACGGCTGCTCCGCGTACGGAAACCGTAACTTCTGGCGAACGTTCACGGACTGGTTCGGTTCCACCCGTTCCGGCGGCAATCCGTTCGGGTACATCGACCAGGTCGAGGCCTATCCCGGTGGCATACATGTGCGCGGATGGGCGATAGACCCGAACACGACCGGCTCCATTCAGGTTCACGCCTACCTCGGCTCCGTCGGTACGGTTCTGACCGCCGACGTGGATCGGCCCGATGTGAGTGATGCCTACCCGGGGAGTGGCTCTCGGCACGGATTCGACGCGCGTATCCCTGCGCCAGCTGGGGGTAGCGGCGCGGTATGCCTCTACGCGATAAATACCGGACCGGGCTCGAACGTGACGCTCGGCTGCCGAAGCATGCCTTTCTACTCCGGTTCCCCTGTAGGCACCGTCGATTCGGTACAAGTCGCCTCCGGGTCGGTCTCCTTCGCGGGTTGGGCTCTGGATCCCGACACGTCAGACTCGATCGCGATCCACGCGTACGTCGACGGGGTCGGTGTGGCGATCCTCCGGGCCGACCAGGATCGCCCGGATCTCGCTCCTCACTACCCCGTCCACGGCACCGCCCACGGGTACCGGGCGACACTCAAGGTGCCCCTCGACGCGCAGACTCTCTGTCTCTATGCCGTCGATACGGGCCGCGATGCCAATACGACTTTGGGGTGTCGCAGCATCATGATCCCCGCGGCGAAAGATGTCGGGCGTGCGCCGATCGGCTACCTCGATTCGGTCACGGTCGTCGGTTCGACTGCTCGCGTCGCAGGATGGGCCATCGACCCGGACACTGCTCAGCCCATCCCCCTCCACATCTATGTCGCGGGAACCGGCCGTGCCTTCGACGCGAATCGTGATCGCCCGGACGTCGCCACCGCCTACCCCCCCTACGGTGCGGCGCACGGATTCGATGAGGTCGTCGACTTGCCGCCGGGAGACAGCACCGTCTGTGCCTACGCGATCAACACGTCGGGCTCCAATTCGACGATCGGTTGTCGCTCGGTCTCATCGGTCGACCAGGGCCGCGCGCCGATAGGTTATGTCGATTCAGTGACCGTGTCGGGCCCCTCCGCCACTGTTACGGGCTGGGCGATCGACCCCGACACGATCCGTCCGATTTCGGTTCGGATCTCCGTCGATGGGAAGGCCGTCGCGGTCGTGGCACAGGGCAACCGGCCCGATGTCGGTGCGGCTTATCCCGTCTACGGCTCTGCGCACGGGTTCTCGCGGTCGGTGGATCTCCCCATCGGCCCTTCTGAGGTCTGCGTTACCGCGCTCAACACCTCGGGGACCGACACCAACTTGGGGTGTCGCACCGTCACGACCCGCGACGAGGGTCGCGCGCCGATCGGCAGCCTCGACGAGGTGAGTGTGTCAGGGACGACCCTCAAGGTGCGCGGCTGGGCTATCGATCCCGACACCGCTCGTCCGATCGATGTCCATCTGTACATCGGAGACACCAGGGGCGCCGTCCCCGCGGATCTCAACCGCCCGGATGTCGGTGCAGCGTATCCCGCCTACGGTTCCGGCCACGGATTCCAGGTTGAGGGGCCCATCTCCCCAGGGACGACGCAAGTGTGCGTGTATGCCATCAACACCTCTGGGCCGAACCAGCTGCTCGGATGTCAAACCGTTACCGCGGCGCAAGCGAAGGCCGGCTGAACGCGCACGAGCCCCCTGGCGGGTCCTCCTCGCCGAAGCCACAGGGCGCCCTCTATATCGATGGATGGCGCCGCCCACCCCGTCCTGAGTCGGCGGTGCCGCCGCCCATCTGTCGTCAGGAATCTCCCGGCGAGGAGGGAAACCGTCGTCTCACCAAAGAGGCGCCCTCGAATCGGGTACGCCAGAGCGCGTATGCGGCAAGGCTCGATTCGTGTCGAGAGCAGGCCGGCGTTAGAGGGAGCACGTCGCTGCGACGCCGCGCAGTCAGACGGCGCCGTCGGATGTTCTCCTCCGAGCGGGGGGCTACGTCATTCGCGGCGCAGGTAGTCGCGCAAACTCTCGTCAGCGTCGGTGATCGAGACCCCCGCCGCGCGGCTGGCGGATACGTCCATCACGCTGTTCCTCGGACGCGGCGCAACGGGCGACTGGGCGCCTGCGAAATACTCATCGGTGCTCACGCCACTGACCCGCTCGGGGTCATGTCCCGTCAGTGCGAAGACCTTTCGAGCAATGTCGAACCAGCTTGTGGGCTCTCCGTCACCGGTGACGTTGTATCGGCCGAAGGGAGACCCCGAACGCAAGAGTGTGCGAATGGCGGCTGCGATCTCGGTGGCGAACGTCAAGCGTCCGAACTGGTCGTTCACGACACGAGGGTCGATTCCTCGATCCGCGAGCGACGCCATCGTGCGCACGAAGTTGTTTCCATCGCCGATCACCCAGCTCGTGCGAATGATGTAATGACGGGGCACAGAAGCGACGATCGCGTCGCCCGCGGCTTTCGTCTGACCGTAGACGCCCAGGGGGGACACGGGGTCGTCGGCCGAGTACGCGCCCTCCTTCGTGCCGTCGAACACGTAATCACTCGAGACGTGGATAAGGGTGATGTCATTCTCACGCGCGATGCGGGCCAGGTTCGAGACCGCGGTCACATTGGCCGCCCAGGCCTCCGTGCGTCCCTCGGGGGTCTCGGCGACGTCGACCTTCGTGTACGCGGCGGCGTTGATGATGGCGTCATAGTCGCGCCAGCGGCGCGCGGCATCCAGGTCGTGGGACGTGAGATCGAGATCGTCACGTGCGGCGTATTCGATCCACGCATGCTCACCGAACTCGGCGCGCAGCGCGCGGCCCAGCTGGCCGTTCGCGCCGGTGACGAGGATCTTCTTCGGGGGCATGGGGACCACATCGGCGAGACGGGGGTGCGCCTTGTCTTTCGCGCTGATCTCGACGTCGGAGAGGGGAATGGGCCACTCGATAGCCGATGTCTCGTCGGCGAGATTGAGGAACGTATACGTCGCGTCCGGTGACCAGTGATCGTTCACCAGGTAGGTGTACGCGGTGTCGGCTTCGAGGGTCTGGTAAGAGTTGCCGACTCCGCGAGGAACGAAGATCGCCGTCGACGCGTCGAGCTCGGTCGTGAACACGGCGCCGAAGGTCTCGCCCTCGCGGAGGTCGACCCACGCGCCGAAGATGCGCCCGGTCGCGACCGAGACGTACTTGTCCCAGGGTTCCGCGTGGATGCCACGGGTCGTGCCGACGGCGTCGTTGAACGAGATGTTGTTCTGGACCGGGCCGAAGTCCGGCAGATCGACGCCGGCGGCGATCATCTTCTCGCGCTGCCAGTTCTCCTTGAACCATCCGCGCGCATCCCCGTGCACCGGCAGGTCGAGGACGACGAGACCGGGGATGGGCGTCTCGCGCACGGCGAGGGTCTTACCGAAGGCAATCGACATCGCGGTCACTGCCCCTTGCTGGCGTAGAACGCTTCGACGCCGTCCTTGGCGGGTGCCCACCAGGCTTCGTTGTCGCGGTACCAGTCGATCGTCGCGGCGAGACCTGACTCGAAGTCGCCGTACGTGGGTGTCCAGCCGAGTTCGGTGCGGAGCTTGGTCGAGTCGATCGCGTACCGCATGTCATGGCCAGGTCGGTCGGTGACGAGGTCGTAGGCATCGGACGGCTGACCGGTGATCTGGAGGATGAGCTCGACGACGCTCTTGTTGTCCTTCTCGCCATCCGCGCCGATGAGGTAGGTCTCGCCGATCTCGCCCTTGTCTAGGATGGTGAGCACAGCCGAGGAATGGTCGTCGGCGTGGATCCAGTCGCGGACGTTCTCGCCGGTGCCGTAGAGCTTGGGGCGGATGCCTCGGAGCACATTGGTGATCTGACGGGGGATGAACTTCTCGACGTGCTGGTACGGGCCATAGTTGTTCGAGCAGTTGCTGATGGTCGCGCGGACGCCGAACGAGCGCACCCACGCGCGCACCAGCAGATCGGACCCGGCCTTGGTCGACGAGTACGGCGACGAGGGGTTGTACGGCGTCTGCTCGGTGAAGCGCGCCGGGTCGTCCAGCTCAAGGTCGCCGTACACCTCGTCGGTCGAGATGTGGTGGAAGCGCACGTCATGGCGGCGGGCGGCCTCGAGCAGTGTGAAGGTGCCGATGATGTTGGTGTCCAGGAACGGGCGCGGGTCGTGCAACGAGTTGTCGTTGTGCGACTCGGCGGCGTAGTGGACGACGGCGTCCGCTTCGGCCACGAGCGGGTCGACGACGGCGGCATCGGCGATGTCGCCCACGACGAGGCGAACGCGGTCGGCGGGCAGCCCCTCGAGGGAGGCGCGATTGCCGGCGTATGTCAGCTTGTCGAGCACTGTCACCGTGTGATCCGTGTGCGCGATGACGTGGTGCACGAAGTTGGAACCGATGAAACCGGCGCCACCGGTCACGAGAAGACGACTCATGGACTCAAGATTAGCGGGGCGTGCGCCCACACCCTGAGAGCTCGGATTCGCGGCGGTCACGCAATATAGGCGAAACTTGATCTCATGCGCGGAATCATTCTGGCGGGCGGCACGGGCTCGCGACTTCACCCCATCACTCTGGGCATCTCCAAGCAGCTCGTGCCCGTCTACGACAAGCCGATGATCTACTACCCGCTGTCGACACTGATCCTCGCGGGTATCCGCGACATCCTGATCATCACCACCCCCCAGGACTCGGAGCAGTTCCAGCGTCTCTTGGGAGACGGGTCGCGCTTCGGCATCTCCCTCACCTACCGCGTGCAGCCCTCGCCCGACGGTCTCGCACAGGCCTTCATCCTCGGCGAGGAGCACATCGGGTCGGAGTCCGTGGCACTGGTCCTCGGCGACAACATCTTCTACGGCCAGGGCATGGGCACGCGTTTGCGCCAGTACACCGAGCTCGACGGCGGTGTGGTGTTCGGCTATCGCGTGGCCGACCCGACCGCCTACGGCGTGGTCGAGTTCGACGCCGATGGTCGTGTCGTCTCACTCGAGGAGAAGCCCGCGCACCCGAAGAGCAGCTACGCCGTTCCGGGGCTCTACTTCTACGACAACGACGTGATCGAGATCGCTCGCGACCTGAAGCCCTCTCCGCGCGGCGAGCTGGAGATCACGGACGTCAACCGTACCTATCTCGAGCAGGGACGGCTCCGAGTCGAGCTGCTGCCGCGAGGCACCGCCTGGCTCGACACAGGAACCTTCGACTCCCTCAGCGAGGCGACGGAGTTCATCCGCACCGTCGAGAAGCGTCAGGGGCTCTCCATCGGGTGCCCGGAAGAGGTGGCCTGGCGTATGGGCTTCCTCTCCGACGACGAGCTCCGCGAACGCGCGGAGCCGCTGGTGAAGAGCGGATACGGCCGCTACCTGCTGAGCGCCCTCGAAAATGCCGGCGATCGCTGACCCGGGCGGGTCTGACGGCCGGGACCTCGATGTCTCCCGCGTCAGCCCGAACGAGCGGGCAGTCGTTTACGCGGTCCGGTCCGCCGGTCGGCTGGAGGGCACGTCTCTCCTCGCGCTGCGATCGCTTCGCTCGATCGCTTCGTCGCTCGTCGTCATCCACCCCGGTCCTCTGCCCGTCGCGATGCGCACGGAACTCGAGGCGCTGACCGACGACATCGTCGAGACCGAGGCCGAGGAGTTCTCCTCGGAGTCTTATCGGGCGGGTGTCGACCGCGTACGGCGTCAGGCCGGCATCCGCGAGGTCGTGCTGACCGGTGATTCCTGGTTCGGGCCGACCGGCGACCTCGCTGCCCTGCTCGACACGACGGCGGACACTGAATCGGACTTCTGGGATGTCCTGCCTCCGGCGCCGCCGCGAGAGGCCTTCCCCGGCGAGGGCTTCGAGGCCGTCGTCGACCGGCCGTGGTTCTTCACCGCGATCCGAAAGCGCTTGTTCGAGAGCCAAGCCTGGAACGATTGGTGGGATCAGTCCGCCGCCCCCGGTGATCGAGAACGCACATTCACCCCGTCCTTCGAAGTGGCCGGATTCCGCCACACCCGGGCCTTCGAGACCACACATCTGCACGCTCACGATCCCGGGCTCTTCGCGCCGGAAGACCTGCTCGATATGGGTGTGCCCTTCGTGGACCGGGCGGTCTTCACCAGTTACCCGCCGTTCCTGGATCGTTTCGCGGTCCTCGGTCACGAGATCGCCGAGATGATGGGCCGCAGAGGTTACCCGTTAGACGTGCTGAGATCGAGTTTGGCCAGTTCGGTTCCGCCTAAGGCGCTCAACACGAATCTCGGTCTCCTGTCCGTTCTCTCCGACACCGCTGTCGACCCGAACAGCGGATCATCGATGTCGATCGCGGCCGTCGTGCACGTCAGCGATATGGATGAGATCGATGAGGTTCTCAGGCGGCTGCAGTTCCTTCCCTCCGGTGCCTCCGTGTTCGTGACGACGACCGAAGGCGTCACAGCCGCACGTCTGGAGCGTCTGCTGGAGTCGTGGGCCACCACCAACGGCCACACTTACGAGCTGCGCGTCACTCCCCAAAGCCCCGGCCGGGACATGGCGGACTTCTTCGTGGCCTGCCGCGACGTCATCCAGTCCGACCGCTTCGATCTCGTTGTCAAGCTGCACATGCGCCGGGCTCCCTGGAAGACGATGAACAGGCTGCGTTACTTCCGTCGCTACCAGTTCGACAACCTCCTGAGCAGCCCCGGGTATGTCCGCAACCTTCTCGCGCTCTTCGAGAAAGAACCGCAGCTCGGCGTCGTCTTCCCCCCGATGGTGCATGTGGGGTACGCCACGATGGGCCGCGGATGGGCGATGCTTCAGCCGCACGCGCAGCGGCTGGCTAAGCGCCTCAAGATCACGGTTCCGCTCGACACCGTCTCGCCGCTCGCCCCGTACGGCGGTATGTGGGTGGGACGGCCGGAGGCGTTCAGCGCGCTCACCCAGCACCGGTGGACTTTCGGCGACTACGGCTGGAAGTCGGAGCGCCGCTACGGACATCTTGCCCACCTCCAAGAACGTCTGGTGAGCGCGTCAGCGGGACAGTCCGGCTTCTATTGCCGCACTGTTCTCAATTACACGCACGCGGAGATCAGTCACACCGCTCTTGAATACAAGGTCGATCAGATGTTCTCGACGACCCGCGGGTGGCCCGTCGAGCAGATCGCATTCCTCCACCGTGCCGGGTACACCGGATATGGCGGCACTGTCGCGCTGATCCGCATGTTCATCCGCACCAACCACCCGCGGGTCGCGGACGCGTTCCGTCCGGCGTATCGCTTGGCGCTGCGAGGCCATCGGGTGCTGTCGTGGTTCGGCCGTGTCGCGTCACGACTGCGCAGAGACCGCGGAGATGACGAACGAGAGGTGGCGTCGTGAAGACGGCAGAGTTGATCGGCGACTGGACCCGCCCGGCCGATTCTTTCCCCGAGGACGGTAAGCGACTGCTTATCTACGTCGTCTTCGACCGCCGAGGCGAGGTGGGCGACTTCGTCGTCTACGCGCTGGAGCACCTCCGTGCGTTCTGCGACGAGATCGTCGTGGTGTCGAACGGCCCGCTCACCGCCCAGGGGCGCGAGCGTCTCGAGGCTGTCGGAGACGTCGTCCTCGAACGCCCCAACGAGGGGTACGACATCTGGGGCTACAAGCACGGCCTGGACGCCGTGGGGGAGCGCGTCGGCGAGTTCGACGAGTTGCTGCTCGTCAACGACACCTGGTTCGGTCCGATCCGGCCGTTCGGTCCGATCTTCGACCGCATGAACGTCCACCCGCTCCACTTCTGGGGGATGACGGACCACCTTCGCGTCGAGCCGCACCCTTTCACCTCGGATGCGGAATATCTGCCTTACCACCTTCAGTCCTACTGGGTAGCCGTACGGCGCCGGATGTTCGAGTCGCCCGAGTGGGAGGCGTACTGGCGCGACCTGCCCGCGATGACGACGTACTCCGATGCCGTCACCAAGCACGAGGGGGTGTTCACCGAGCACTTCACTCAGCAGGGGTTCTCCGGTGAGGTCGCCTTTCCGACCCTGACGGACAAGATCGAGAATCACGCGGTTCTCTACGCGGAACAGCTCATCGATGCGGGTTGTCCGACGTTGAAGCGTCGTCCGTTCTTCCAGTGGCCGGTCTACCTCGACCGAGTCGCCGTCGTCGGAAAGTGGACCCTCGAGGCGGCCGAGCGCAACGGCTACCCCGTCGAGATGATCTTCGACGATCTCGCGCGCAACGTGGAACCGCGCGTGCTGAATGCCGACGCCGCCCTGCTGCGCGTCCTTTCGCCGACCGACGACGGTTACGACCCGTCGCGACCGCTGCGGACGGCGGTCATGGCGCACATCTTCTACGTGGAGATGACGGATGAGATCATCGACCGCCTGCTCTTCCTTCCCGGTCCCGTCGATCTCATCGTGACGACCCCGGATGCCGAGCGTGCCCGAGCCATCGAAGAGGTCATCGACCGTCGACAGCTGCCGGGGCAGACGGAGGTGCGCGTCGTCGCGTCGAACAACGGACGTGACCAGGCAGCGTTCCTCATCGGTTGCAAGGACATTCTGCTCTCGGACCGGTACGAACTGATCGTCAAAATCCACTCGAAGAAGACACCGCAGGACGGCGCGAACGTCGGGCGTCATTTCCGCCGGCATCAGTTCGGGAACCTCCTGGCCGGCCCCCATGAGGCCGCAAACGTCGTCGCGCTGTTCCAGCAGCAACCCGGGCTCGGCCTCGCCTTCCCTCCGACTGTGCACCTCGGACACCCGACAATGGGGCACGGATGGTGGGCCAATCGTCCCGGCGTCGAAGAATTGTGCGCGCAGCTGGGCATACGCGTTCCCCTGGACGAGGTGTCACCCCTCGCGCCGTTCGGCTCGATGTTCTTCGCCCGTCCGGAGGCTCTTCGCCTGCTCGCGGAGCAGGAGTGGACCTACGAGCAGTTCGGCGGCCCTGAAGCCTATATCGACGGGAGCCTGGCGCACGTGCTCGAGCGACTCCCGGTGTACGCGGCGGGAGAGCTCGGATATCACTCGATGACGATCGCGACCCCCGAGTACCTCGCGAAGAGCTACACCGCGTTCGACTACAACCTTGATCAGATGTCGGTGACCATGCCGGAGGACACCCAGCACCAGATCACCTTCCTCCGCAGCGCGGGTTACATCGGGTGGGGCCGGTTCCGCGACTTCGTCGACATGTGGGTGCGCCTGCACCGTCCGGGGGCGGCCGACAAGGTGTCGCGGGTATTCGCCAGAACCGAGCGCGTGCGCGGTCTGCTCTGGCGTGCGCGTCATCGTATTCGCCGTGGGTGAATCCAGACGTCGTGCAGGAACCCACCAGTAGAATCGGACCTCATGGCCAGTCCTTCACCCGCCGCGAACAACGCGCGCTTCACACGCCTCGCGGAGATGCCTATGCGCTCCGTCGGCGTGACCCCCGGCCTGGGGCTCGCCTCCCTGTGGACCACCCTCCGCGACATCTTCGCGCGTCGCGAGATGCTCGACCTTCTCGTCAAGCGTGACGTCAAAGCCCGCTACAAAGACTCCGCGCTGGGGTTCGTCTGGGCGTTGATCCGTCCGTTGATCCTCCTCGGCATCTACTTCGTCGTGCTGGGGCAATTCCTCGGGGCGGCGAAGGGGATTCCCGACTTCGCGATCTTCATCTTCACCGGCTTGACGGCGATGAGCCTCTTCCAAGAGATCGCGGTCGGCGGAACGGGCTCGATTATCGCCAACGGCGGTGTCGTGAAGAAGGTCTACATGCCGCGCGAGATCTTCCCTCTCGCCGCGACGGGTTCGGCGATCTTCAACTTCGCGATCCAGCTCGGCGTGCTCCTGGTCGCGACCATCATCGCTGCCAAACCTCCTCTTCACTGGCAGATCGTCTACGCCGTTCCCTCGCTCGTGCTGATCCTCGTCTACGGGTTGGCGTTCGCCTTCTTCTTCTCTGCGATCAACGTCTACTTGCGCGATGTGCAGTACCTCGTCGAGGTGGTGACGATGCTTCTGATGTGGCTGTCACCCGTGCTCTATGCCTGGCAGATGGCGCGACAGATCATCAATAACCCCGTGCTTCTCGAGGTCTACACCAACAACCCGCTGACACTCGCTGTGCTCGGATTCCAGCGCGCTTTCTGGCTCGCGGGTGACACGCTCGAGCAGCCTGCGCACCTCGTGCTGCGCATGGGGGTAGCGCTGCTCATCGGCCTGGTGCTGCTTGTGCTGAGCCACCGCGTCTTCGTCCGCCTGCAGGGCAACTTCGCCCAGGAACTGTGACCCCCATGGCCTTCGACCTCGCTCCTGCGCCCGCGCGCCCCGAAGTCATCAGACTGACGGACGTCTCGAAGCGCTTCGTCGTGCGAAAAGACACCTCCATCAAGGAGCGGATCGTCACGCTCGGCCGCGCCGGCCGTCGCCACCGCCAGAATTTCTGGGCGCTGAGTGATGTCAGCCTCGACATCCGCGCGGGGAACACCATCGGTCTGATCGGGCACAACGGCTCGGGTAAAAGCACGCTCCTCAAGGTCATCGGCGGCATCATCCAACCGACGTCCGGAGAAGTGCTTCAGCGGGGACGCGTCGCGGCCCTCATCGAGCTCGGGGCGGGGTTCCACCCCGACCTGACCGGCCGCGAGAACGTCTACCTCAACGCCTCGGTGCTGGGCCTCAGCCGGGAGGAGACCCGCGCGAGCTTCGACGACATCCTCGATTTCTCGGGCGTCGGCGACTTCATCGACACCCAGGTCAAGTTCTACAGTTCGGGAATGTTCGTGCGTCTCGCTTTCGCGATCGCCGTCCACACCGACCCCGACATCCTCCTCGTCGACGAGGTGCTGGCTGTCGGTGACGAGCAATTCCAGCGGAAATGCCTCGACAAGATCAAGGAATTCCAGAGCCAGGGGCGCACGATCATCATCGTTTCGCACGCGCTCGACCAGATGGAAGAGCTCTGTGACCGTGTCATCCTCATGGACAAGGGGCGCGTCGCGTTCGACGGTCTCGCGGACGCGGCGGTCGAGCGGTTCCGCGAGCTGCTCGAGGAAGGCTCGGGCAAGGTCGCCGCACGCCCCGACCAGGTTCTGCGCGCGGCCGAGATCGTCTCCGTCGATGTGCGAGGAGCCGACGGCAAGCGCGTCGGTGACCTCAAGACGGGGGAGTCGTTCCGCGTAGCCGTGACCGTACGCGGACTCCGGCAGCTCGACGAATGGGCCCTGGGCTTCAGCATCGACACGGCTTCCGGCGCCCTTGCGCTCGCCTCGAACACGAGCATGCTGGGAGCGACGGTGCCGCCGCTGCACGCGGGTGAGACGGTCACGATCGAGATCGACGTCGACAGTGCACACTTCAACCCGGGCAGCTACTGGGTCAACGCCAACCTCCACGGCATCAGCGAGTCGACGTCGCACGCGCTCATGCAGGGCGCCGAGTTCACCGTGCACGGACAGTCCGACTCTCTGGGCTCGGTCCCCGCCGAGGTGCGCTTTCGCTGAGCGCGTGACATCGAGCCGGTTCAGCGGCAGACCAGATCGGTGTGCGAAGAGCCGTTGCCATCCCCGTACTCGCGTGGGTGGCGCGAACCCTTCACTCCCGCGCGGCCCAGTAGTCGTCGCCGCGCATGCGCAGGGACAAACGAAGATCGATCGAGGTGTCGACGGCGTCTAGTGGCAGAGCTACGCGGGGTGCCAACGCCCCCCGGCGCCACCCCTCCCACCGCCCGGCGAGCGACACGGCGTCGCGACGCAGCACGAGCCGAGCGCCCGTGACGATCACCTCGACGAGGAGCGCCCGCAGGCCCCACCGCGACTGCAGGACGCCGTACTTGCGGAGCAGATACCCACGTGCGAAACCCGACAGGCGGCGCTGGCGCACCGACTCCTTGCCGGCACTGGCCCCACCCAGGTGCGTTCCCGAGGGCTCGGGGACGGCGACGCACGACCAGCCGGCCGCCCGCAGGCGGAAGGCCAGGTCGAGTTCCTCGCCGTACATGAAGATGTTCGTGTCGAACAGGCCCACCTCTTCGAGGGCTGCGCGACGGTAGACGGCCACGGCGCCGTAGGGTCCGAGCACGGGCGGGTGCTCGGCATCCGCCCGTGACAGCTCGGCGCCGTGGAAACGGACGAAACCCGCCCCCGTCACGTCGGCCACGATGCCATAGGAGTCGACGGTTCCGTCGGGGGCGAGCAGAAGGGTCGCGGCGCTTCCGATGCGAGACGACGAGTCGTCGGGGAGCGCGCGAAGAGCCGCCGCGACGGCGTCGGGTTCGAGGACGACGTCGCTGTTCACCAGCATGACGAGGCGCCCCTGACCCGCTGCCATTCCGACGTTGCACGTGCGGGCGAACCCGAGGTTCACCTCATTGCGGATAAGGGTCACGTCGGGGAACTCGGCGCTGACCCGATCAGCGGTGTCGTCGGGGGACAGGTCGTCGACCACGATGACGCGCGCCGGGACGCTTTGGGCGAGAGCGGCTCGAATGCAGGATTGCACGAACTCCCACCCACCGTGGACCGGGATGACGAGATCGACCTCGGGAGCAGCAGTCATTCGCGGTCGGCCTTCCGATGGGGGGCGAGCCTCCGGCCTTCGTGCGCATCCGCGAGAGGTACGCCGCGACGCCGACGAGGACGGGACGCCCAGTTTAGCGTCGGACGCCTTCGGCGACGGCGATCGATAGCATGGACAGGTCTTCCCGACGCCCTCGCCATGACTGCATTCGAAACCGCCCCCGCCCCCGGCTACGTCGTCCTCGCGGCGTACCAGCCGCCCGAGGCACTGTTCACTCGTCAGCTCCGCTCGATCCAAGAGCAGACACTCTCCGACTTCCACTGCGTCATCGTCGCCGACGGCGGCGCCGACGATGTGCGGGCTATGGTGCGCCAAGCGATCGGCGACGACGATCGTTTCGACGTGGTGGGCTTCGACGAGCGCGTCGGTTTCTACGCCAACTTCGAGCGCGGGCTCGCCGAAGTCCCCGTCGACGCGCCCTGGGTCGCCCTGAGCGATCAAGACGACGAATGGATGCCGGACAAGCTCGCCGTCCTCGTCTCGGCCCTCGACCGAGCGGCTCTGGTCAGTGGCCAAGCGCGCGTGGTGACTTATCCCGAAGGCGTCGTCGTGGCGGCAACCACTCATCGACGATCTGTGTCCGCTCCAGCCCTTGTCCTCGAGAACCAGTTCTCGGGGGCGCTCTGCGTCTTCCGCGGATCGCTCCTGAAGACCGCACTGCCGTTCCCGCGCTATCCCGGACCCGCTCAGGTACACGACCACTGGCTCGCCGTCTGCGCGGCGGTCACGGGGGGCATCGACGTGGTCGATCGAGTCGTGCAGGACTACGTCCAGCATTCCTCGAACGTGCTCGGTGAGGCGGATGCAGCTCGACTCGGCTGGCGTCAGACGCTGCGGCGTCGGCGCGACGCCCTGCGGGCCGAGACCGGCACGCGCGGTCTTCGCGCGGTCGCGAGGTCGGTGTACGTCGTGAACGCGGGATGGGCGGAGGCGATGGTCGACATGCTGGCCGCGCGCGTTGACGAAGAACGGGCGCAGCGACTCGCGGCCGCGTTCGGGGGGCATCGACGGGCAGGGCGCACGCTGCGGACGGTGGCCGCCGCGGTGCGACGCGGCGAGATCAGCCCGCGCACGGCCGCGGTCTATCTCGTCGGTGGCGCGGCATGGAACCTCACCGGCGGGCGGCGTTGCGAGCGCTGAGCCCCGGCGGGCACCGTCTCAGGTGTGAGCGACGAGCGCTCGCTGGCTGAGGATCTCCTTCGTCGCCGCGATACCGACGATGGTGAGCACGACGACCTCCGACGCGGCCAACCCCCACACCACCGCGGTCGCTCCCACGGTGGCCCCCAGCAGCACCATGACGGGCAGTCCGACGCACGCCGACGAGATGATCGCGGCGAGGACGACGCGGTTCCGATTCGCGGGGACGAGAACGTTGCGGATGAGCGGCGTCGTCAGCGAGATGATGAGGTATGTCACCCCGTAGGCCGGGAACATCGACGGGGGAGGCGCGACCGCCGATCCGAGAAACGCCGCCGTCAGCCAGGGGCCGAGAAGGATCAGCACCAGCAGGCCCACGATCCCCACGACGAAGTGCAGCGCGAGCGCCACGAGGTGCCGCCGCGTGCGGCCCTGCTCCCACGAGGCCTCGAGGACCCATTTCTGCAGGGTGTTGCCGACGATGAGGATCGCGGTCAGACCGACGCGATAAAGCTTGTCGGCCGAGGTGAGTTCGGCGGCTGCCTGTGTCCCCACCAGCCCCTGGGTGATCGGCACGGGGGCGGTCGTGTAGCTGCCCCCCAAGCCGTCCGCGCTCGCGAGAGGAAGGTTCTGTCGGAAGCTCCGGCCGATGCCGGCCAGGTGGAACGGGGGGATGACCCGGCCGAACAGATGCACGTGGAGGGCGGCGAGTCCGACGAGGGTGCCGGCGATCATCAAAAGCGGATACGCCACGATCTGGCCGGTGAGCTGCATCACCAGGGCGCTTCCCGCAGTGAAGATCGCCATCGGGATCGCCTCGTACCACAGCACCATCCGCGCGCGACCCGTGCCCACGGCGTACCACGACATGGTGAGGCCGGTCAGACCCGTCGCCAGTACGACGAGTGCAGCGACTCCGCCGAACGCTCCGCCGACAAGGGCTGCGGCGATCCACGCCGTCACCCCGCCCACGACGGCGAAGACGGCCAGACGCGACCAGAAGCTGTGTGCGTAAACCTCGCGCCGCGCGTCGTCGTGCTCCGCCATGGCGATGCGGGCTCCACCGGCCACATTCCAGCCGTAGCTCGAGATCATCGCGAGGAGGCTTCCCAGCGCCTGGCCGGTGCCGATCGCCGCCCACCCGTCGGCTCCCTGGATACGCGCCGCAATGGGCAGCACCAGCAGCGGCACGACGGCGACGATCATCGGCGCGGTGCCGAAGCCGATCAGACGAGCGAGAAGGACCTTCACCGGCCGCGCTCCGATAGCACCTTGTCGAGCACTCGCGCCGTCGCCTCGGCCGCGGCGTCCCAGGTGAAGCGCGACGCCCACCGCTGGGCCTCGGACCGCGCGGCGTCGTCGGCGGGAGTCCGCAACGCCGCTGTGATCGCGGCGCCGAAGGCGTTGGCATCCGTCGCATCGGCGTAGTGAGCCGCGTCGCCGCCGACCTCCCGCAGGACGGGGACATCGTGGGCGAGGACGGGAACCCGCCGGCGCAGTGCGTCGACGACGGGGAGGCCGAAGCCCTCGGCGAGGGAGGGGCAGACGTAGAGGGCGGCGGCCTGGTAGAGAGCCTCGAGCTGCTCGTCGCTGACCCAGCCGGGCAGGATCACGTCGCGCTCGAGGCCCAGTCGCGTCACGTCACCGGCGAGCGGATCGGGCAAGCGGCTGCCCGCGATGACCGTCACGGGTCGATCGGCGGGGGAGATGGTCGCGAGAGCGGCGAGCAGCCCCGGGAAGTTCTTGTGCGGCATGCGGTTGCCGACGCTCAGCACGAGGGGTCGGCCCGCCGGCAGCGCGAAGGACGACAGGATGCCGTCGGGCTCGGCGACGGGTCGCGGTTCGGAGCTGCCGTTGTGCACCACCGAGATGAGACCGGCGGGAACGCCGAGAAAGCGCCCGATGCTGTGGGCCGCCGCGTGCGACACCGTGATCACGCGGTCGGCGGTCTGCGCCGAACGACGCATGAGGGTCGACGTCACCGCGCGCTGCGCGCGCTGGGCGAGGCCGCCGGGCACCTCGTCGTAGATCGCGTCGTGCACGGTGACCACGCGCTTGACGCCGCGGAAGACAGGCCCGAAGTTGGCCGGTGCCCACACCAGGTCGGCCCGGCCCCGCCGCGCGAGCAGGTCGGTCGACGCGACCGCGCCGAGGGCCCACGTCGCCGGGTCGGAGCCCACCCACGGCACCGTCTGCACGTGGCCGGGGAAGAAGGCCGACACGCGGCCGGTGCCGGCACGACCGGTCACCGCGGCGAAGCGCGTCTCCGGCAGAAGACCGGCGATACGGGGCAGCAGTTCGCGGACGTAGGTTTCGGTGCCCCCGCGTGAGCCGGTGAACCCGAGGAGGTCGACGAGGATGCGGCGCTCGGCCATCAGCTCTCGATGACGGCTTCGGGGCGCTGCTCGCGCCGGGGCGTGGTCAGCACGCCCGAGAAGAAGCTCATCATCGCGGTCTGGAAGCCGAGGATGATCAACAGCGCGCTGGGGACGGCGATGCGCACGGCCTGGGCGGCGTTCTGCGCCCCGAAGTCGAGGTTCCCCCACAGAGCCACCTGCACGATGCCGATGACGATGCCGAGGAAGAACAGGCCCACACCGATCAGCAGACCGCGCTCGGCCGACCACTTCGCCACGATGCGCCGGTATCTCTCGCTGGTGGGGAGGAACCCCTCCTGCGTGGCATAGAGCTTGGTCAACCAGAAGAACAGCAGGGACTGGAACCCGATCACGCACAGCGCGCTCGCGTAGACCATGGTCGTCACGTCGAAGCCCACGTCGCCGATGCGGACACCACCGAACGACAGCACGCCGACCGCGACGGCGCCGAAGAAGAAGGCCACGAGGCCCGGGTAGACGAAGAGCCAGCGCGGAGCGAACAGCAGGAGGAAGCGCAGGTGACGCCACCCGTCATGCCAGCTGCGCAGGTGCGGCGGGCGCGAGCGACCGTCTTTCTTGAGGGTCGTGGGGACCTCTTCGATGCGGAAGCGGGCGAGCGAGGCGCGCACGACCATCTCGGAGGCGAACTCCATGCCGGTGGTCTGCAGGTCGAGCTCGCGGATACGGGCGCGGTTGAATCCGCGCAGGCCGCAGTGGAAGTCGCGGATGCCGGGCTTGAAGAACAGCTCGCCGATGAACGAGAGCACCGGGTTTCCGAGGTACTTGTGCAGCGGGGGCATGGCGCCCGGCTCGATGCCCCCGCGGAAGCGATTGCCCATGACGAGGTCGGCGCCGGCGCGCAAGCGCTCGACGAAGGGCTCGAGGTTCTCGAAGTCGTAGCTGTCGTCGGCGTCGGCCATGATGATGTACCGGCCGCGGGCCGCCTCGATGCCGTTGATGAGAGCGGCGCCGTATCCGCGACGCGGGGCGTGCGAGACGCGCGCGCCGAGACCCTCGGCGAGGGCCTGCGAGCCGTCGGTGCTGCCGTTGTCGGAGATCAGGACCTCGCCCCGGATGCCGCTGCGCTCGAGGAAGCCCTGCGCCTTGCGGATGCAGACCTCCAGCGTCTCGACCTCGTTGAGGCACGGCATGAGGATCGTCAATTCGACGTCGGACGGTGCGGGAGTGGTCACGGGGTGTCTTCTTTCGTCTTCACCGCGGTCGGTGCGGGCAGCGCGAGGGCTGCGCGGATCCCGTCCACGGTTCGGCGGATGGTGCGTGTGTCGACGGCGGTGTCGTACCAGGCGCGCGAGGTGCGGCGCAGGTCGTCACCGCCGGCGGCGACGTCCCGGATGGCCCGGGCGAGATCGGTGGGGCGGGTGGTGGGGGAGACGACGCCGTTGACGCCGTCGTCGATGAGTTCCGTCGCGGCGTTGCCTTCGTCGGCGACGAGGATCACGGGCGTGCCGTGGGCGTTGGCCTCGACGACGACGAGGCCGTACCCCTCGCGGCGTGAGGGATTGGCCAGGGCGAGCGCGCCGTGCAGGAGCGTATCGAGTTCGGCATCCGACACGAAGCCCGGAAAGTCGGTCCAGTCCTCGCCGCCGACGCGTCGCACCTCGGCGCGCACCGCCTCGGAGCTGGGCCCGGTGCCCAGCACGACCAGGCGGAGGTCGGGGAGGTTCTCGCGCGCCGCCGCGACGGCGGCGGGGAGCACCTCGACGCGCTTGTCGGGGATGTGGCGGCCGACGTACAGCACGTACGGCGGAGTCACGGCCGACGAGGGGGGAGCCACCTCGGCGGCGCCATCGATGAGCCCGGGGCTGACGAGGGGCGCATGACGCAGCCCCTCACGACGAAGACGCGTGGCCGAGAGCTGGGAGTGGCAGGTGGCCAGCGGGGTGATCGCGATGGCGGCGCGCTGCAGGACCCAGGCGATCGTGCCGGTGACGACGCCCGAGTACTCGATCCACTGACGGCGGTGCCACACCTCGAGGTAGTCCACCACGAGGCGCGTCCCGGAGCCGAGTAGGGCGAGTCGAGCCGCGAACACATTGAAGATGGGCAGGCCGCTGACGATGACGGCCGCGTAACGGCGGCGGCGGCGCAGGAGTGCGCCGAACAGTCCCGCCGCATAGCGCAGCGCGGCGGGGATGCGGCGGACCCCATCGGTGGAGTAGAGCGAGAGACGGCCGGCGACCGGCACGACGCGGAAGTGCTCTTCCCTCGGGGTCGCGGCGTCCCACTGCACGGCGGTCAGGTAGTCGACGTCGAGGCCCGTGCGGCCCAGCTCGTCGGCGAAGGCACGGTACTGTCGCTCGCCGCCGCCCGTGGAGTACGGGAACAGGCAGTCGTAGGCGACCGCCACGGTCGAGGAGCGCGACACGTCAGCACCCCTCGATGCGGAAAAGCCGCGCGGCGGGACCCTGGGAGTCCACGAGCACGAGGTGCGTGCCGGCAGTGAGGTCCTGGATGCCGTTGTATGCCGCCGCGCCCGCCGGATCGATGACGTCCTGGGTGCCGAAGTCGAGCACGTAGTCGATGCCGAGTTCGTCGACCGTGCGGCACACGGCCGGGTCGGAGTCGATGTCGCGGAGGTGTGTGTTGAGGAAGAGCAGTTCGGGGGAGGGGTTGCCGAAGACGTGCTTCTGGGTCACCTGGCGGTCGGCGAAGGCGAGAGCGAGAGAGGCACCCGTCCGGGGGCTCCCGGCGATGAGGGCGTCGGGCGGCGTCTCGTCGTCGAGGCGTTCGAGCAGGGCCTCTTCGTCGGACGACAGGATCAGGGAGCTGTCGGTGTAGGCGTATGCCTCGTGCACCTGGCTGAGCGCGATGCGGACGTTCGGGCCGACGGCCACCGAGAACACGGCGGCGACACCGACGACGACGGCGCCGACGTGGAGCCATCCCGGCACGCGTCGACCGCGAACCCCCGCTCGGACGAGATCGACGATCGCGAGAGCGCCGAGGGTGGCGACGGGGATGGCCACCAGCGGCAGGAGCGCGGCGAGCCGGTTCGAGTCGTTGTACCAGGGGTTGGTGAGCAGCTGACGAAGGGGGCTGTCGATGCGCAGCCCCGAGGCCACGGCGAAGAGCGTCACCGCGACGGCGAAGGGAGCCAGCACCGTCAGCAGGCGCGGGCGACGGGCGACGGCGACGAAACCGGCGATCAGCAGCAGGGATGCGACCACGGTCGGGGTGAACCCGCGGGGCGCGGCGAACAGGCCCTCGCCGAGCGACTGCGACAGCTGCTGCCACGGGGCCCAGCCCGAGTGCTCGGCCCCCGTGCGGAAGACCGCGACGGTGCCCGCCATCGCCACGGCGAAAGCGACGACCGAGATCAACAGCCCGAGAAGAGCTCCGCGGGTGCGGTCGGTGATCGCGCGCACCGCGAAGGTGGTGACCACGACGGCGGCGGCGAAGAACAACAGACTCAGGAACGCGTTGGGGTGGCCGAGGAAGGTCCCGCCGGCCAGCAGGGCGACGAGGAGAGCCGAGCGCACCAGGGCGGGCGCGCCGCGCTCTGGCAGCATCGTCACGATGACCGCGAGGGCCGCGGGGAGCATCGCGTAACCGACGAGGTTGGGGTACAGCACGCCCCAGTTGAAGAACAGGGCGGGGAAAGCCCCGAACCCCGTCGACAGCGCGGCGGAGACGACATAGGCGGTGCGCCGCTGGGCGAAGAATGCTCCGGCGAGAGCCATGACCGAGGCGGGCCAGAGAATCGACACGATCGCCAGGTTCGACCCGTTCACCGCGACGGGGACGCTCGCGCCCGTCAGCTCGGCGCCGAGGGTGGTGAGGGCGTGCCAGGCGTTCGGATAGAAGCCGATGTCGGAGGTCGACCCGATCTGGAACGGCGAAGCGCTGCCGTTCTGCAGGCCGAGGGCGATCGCGTTCAGGTGGACGATGTTGTCGAAGCGCTGCGCGATGTTGTCGGGAGCGCCGAAGGCTCGAGCGAACATGACGGCGCTGACGACGGCCGTCGCGCCCAGCGACAGCAGCGCGACCAGGCCGGTCCGGCGTGCGGCGGGAGCCGCGTCGACCCTGGCGAAGCGGCGCAGGACGAGACCGATGCCGACGACCAGGAGCGTGACCAGGGCGAGGGGGATCAGGTTCCACCGCAGACCCACGAGGGGAGCGACGGATGCCGCGACGGCGGCGATCGTGACCGAGATGGCCGGGGCCAGGAGCAGGCGCTGAGGGCTCCGCCAGCCCCAGCCTGCGACGACCACGGCGGCGCCGGGGATGATCAGGACAGCAGCGACCGCGAGGTACGCCGGAATCGCGCTGATCCAGTCACCCATGCAATTCCGTCTCCGTCCGCGGCCGTTTCGACACGCCATCGTATCGGACGGTCTCTGCGGGGCCGCTGAGCGCGGCCGCGGGGGGCTCGGATGCGCCCCGGGTAGTATCGATCGGACGTCTCCCGCGGGGTCGTGCCCCCACCCTCGACACGAAAGACGCAGCATTTCATGGACCTCCTCATCGTCGGTTCCGGCTTCTTCGGCCTCACCATCGCCGAGCGTGCCGCCGCCGCGGGCCGCAAGGTCACGGTCATCGACCGCCGTCACCACATCGGCGGCAACGCCTACTCGGCGGACGAACCCGAGACGGGTATCGAGGTGCACCAGTACGGTGCTCACCTCTTCCACACCTCCAACCCGACGGTGTGGGAGTACGTCAACCGCTTCACCCAGTTCACGAACTACGTGCACCGCGTGTACACGACCCACAAGAACGTGGTCTTCCCCCTGCCGATCAACCTCGGCACCATCAACCAGTTCTTCCAAGCCGCGTACACGCCCGACCAGGCACGCGCGCTCGTGCACGAGCTCGCCGGGGAGTTCGATGCGAAGGATGCCGCCAACCTCGAGGAACGCGGGATCGCCCTGATCGGTCGGCCCCTGTACGAGGCGTTCATCCGTGATTACACCGCGAAGCAGTGGCAGACCGATCCGAAGGACCTGCCCGCCGAGGTGATCTCGCGCCTGCCCGTTCGCTACACCTACGACAACCGCTACTTCAACGACACGTGGGAGGGTCTGCCCGTCGACGGCTACACCGCGTGGCTGGAGCGCATGGCGGACCACCCGAACATCGACGTCGAGCTCTCGACCGACTACTTCGACGAGTCGCAGCCGCTGAACAAGAAGGCGACCGTCGGCCAGGTGCCCGTGGTCTACACCGGGCCCGTGGACCGCTACTTCGACTACGCCGAAGGCGAGCTGTCGTGGCGCACCCTCGACTTCGAGCAGGAGGTGCTGCCGATCGGCGACTTCCAGGGCACCAGCGTGATGAACTACGCCGACGCCGACGTGCCGTACACGCGCATCCACGAGTTCAAGCACTTCCACCCCGAGCGCGCGGACCGGTACCCGACCGACAAGACGGTCGTCGTGCGCGAATACTCGCGCTTCGCCACGCGCGCCGACGAGCCGTACTACCCGGTCAACACCGCCGACGACCGCGCGGGCCTGCTGGCCTACCGCGAGCTGACCAAGGGCGAGCGCGACGTGCACTTCGGCGGGCGCCTGGGCACCTACCAGTACCTCGACATGCACATGGCCATCGGTTCCGCCCTGTCGATGTGGAACAACCAGCTCGCGTGATGTCCTCGTGCATCTGACCCTCGGGTCGCCCACCCGCCCTGTGCCCGCACAGCGGGAGACGGAGGGGCGTTGGGCGTACCGTCGCGACATCGACGGGCTGCGCGCCGTCGCCATCCTGCTGGTCGTGTCGTACCACGTGTGGTTCGGCCGGGTCTCGGGTGGCGTCGACGTCTTCCTGATGCTCTCGGCGTTCTTCCTCACCCGCGGGTTCGTGCGCCGGATGGCCGGCCCCGCCCCGGTGCGTCCGATCCGACACCTGCTCGGTGTGTTCCGGCGGTTGCTGCCGGCCGCGGCCGTGACCCTGGTCGGCATCCTGGCGGTGGTCTGGACGCTCTACCCCGAGACCATGCACCGCTCGATCGCCGAGCAGGCGTGGGCCTGCCTCGGCTACGTGCAGAACTGGTTCCTGGCCGCCGACGCGGTGGACTACTACGCGCGCACCGATGTGCCGAGCCCACTGCAGCACTTCTGGTCGATGTCGGTGCAGGGGCAGGCCTTCGTGTTGTGGGTGATCCTGCTCTGGGCGTGCCAGATCGTGGTCCGGCGTCGCGGGTGGTCTCCCGATCGCGTGGTGGGGGTGGTCTTCGGCGCCGTCTTCGCGATCTCGTTCGTCTACTCGGTCGTACGCACCGCGTCGGCGCAGCAGCTCGCCTACTTCGACACCGGGGCGCGACTGTGGGAGTTCGCCGCGGGATCCCTGCTGGTCATCGCGTTGCCCCGTGTGAGGTTCGGCGCGATCGCCCGCACCTTGATCGGGTGGGCGGGCCTCGTCGGACTCCTCGTGCTGGGTGCCGTACTCGACGTCCAGGGCGGTTTTCCCGGGTTCCTGGCGCTGTGGCCGGTGCTGTGCGCTGCGGCCATCGTGGTGTCGGGATCGGGCGAGACCGGGCGGTTCTCGCTCGCGCGGGTGCTGTCGTCGCGCCCGCTCCAGGCCGTGGGGCGCGATGCCTATGCGCTGTATCTCGTGCACTGGCCGATTCTGGTGACCTTTCTCGTCGTGAACGGCCGCACCGAGGTGGGCTTGGTGGGCGGCGCGGGGATCATCGTGCTGTCGCTCCTGCTCGCGCGACTGTTGACCTGGGCCGTCGACCGTCCCGTGCGTGCCTGGCGGAGGACCGACACCTCCGCTCTGGTACCGGTGGTGGTCCTCACGGTCGCCGTCGCCGTCGTGGCCGTTCCCGTCGGAGCCTGGCAGGCGTCGGCCTGGGTGCAGGAGCGCGCGATCGAGGCTCGGGCGCTGCAGTCCAATCCCGGGGCCGCTGTGCTGCGCGATCCTTCGTTGTCGAAACCTCCGGCCGACGCCCCGCTGCTGCCGCTTCCGACCCTGATCGACGACGAGTGGGTCCACCTGGACCGCGAGTGCTCGGGGGAGTGGGCGAACGACGTCGAGATGCTGCGCGGGACCTGCTCCGAGACCACCGGCACCCCGCGGGCCCGCCACACCATCGCCGTGATCGGCGACTCGCACGCGCAGCAGATCACGAGCGCCCTGCTTCCGGTGGCCGAGGCCAACGGGTGGGGCGTGGTCTTCCTCATCAAGGGGGGCTGCTCGATGGGTCTCGACGAGCCGGGCATGGACGAGCGCTGCGACGGGTGGCGCGAGGCGGCCATCGAGCTCGTCGAACAAGTGCGACCTGATGCGGCGTTGACCGTCGTGACGCGCTCGGATGCCGGAGAGGACGACGAGCGTCTGCGCCCGGGAATCGAACGCTTCCTCGACCGGATGGACGGCGCGGGGGTGCCGGTGCTGGGCGTCCGCGACAACCCGCGTTTCGCCTTCAACATGTACGACTGCGTGGTCGGGTCCGACGATCCGCTCGACTGCGCGGTTCCGCGGTCGGCGTCGCTCGCCGATCGGAACCCCGCCGACGACCTCGACCGCCCGGGTCTGCACCTCGTCGACCTCACGCCGTGGATCTGCCCCGACGACCTCTGCGTCGGCGAGATCGGGAACGTCGCGGTCTATCGCGACGACAACCACCTCAGCCGCCTCTATGCGCGTACGCTCAGTCCGTCCCTGGCCGAGCAGCTTCCGGCCACGATCGGCTGAGCCGCGGACGCACAGGCGTCCCGCGTCGCGTCAGCGCGGACGAGTCAGCCGACGGGCTGCGACTGCTCCAGCGGCGGCATCGGCTTCCAGGAGGAGTCGCGCAGGATGCGTCGGCCGTCGCGGAGCCCACGGAACAGGTGGCTCGTGCCGGTCATCTTGCGTTCGACCACGACGAGGCGGATGAGTTCCTTCACGAAGGTGAGCGTCGTCCCGAGCGTGAAGGGCAGGGTGCGGTAGACGCCGAGCGCGCGGTAGTACTTCTGCAGGTAGGCGCGATTGCGCATGATGTAGTACCGGTACGCGTCGCTCGACGCGTTCATGTGCCGGATACCCATGTCCCACTGCTTGATCTCGCGGGTGCGACGCAGCACGAACTCGTTGACGATCACCGAGGGCGTCTGGCGCGAGGCCAGCCAGCCGTACAACTGGTCGTCCCAGTAGATGAAGAAGCGCGGATCGGGCAGGCCGATCTTCGCCACGATGTCGCGGTGGATGAACATGCCCTCGAAGCAGCCTGAGTTCATCGGCTTGAACCCGGAGTCGTCGAAGGCGGCGGGGGCGAAGGGGATCGGGATCGCCATCGACTCGGCGACGCGGTACTGCCAGTAGAACTCGCTGCCGTCGTAGTCGTAGCGACGGCCCTGGATGCTGCGGAAGCGCGGCGTCCAGTGCCCCATGCGAGCGAGCCCGTCGGTGACCACCTCGACGTCGTCGTCCATGAGCCAGATCCATTCGGATCCGAGCTCGTAGGCTGTGCGCATCCCCTCGCTGAATCCGCCCGAGCCGCCGGTGTTCGTCTCGAGACGGCGATAGACCAGCTCGGTGGGCAGGCGGTCGCGGAAAGATTCGACCACCGCGGTGGTGTCGTCGGTCGAGGCGTTGTCGATGACGACGAGGTGACCGGGCGCCGGGTCCATACGTTCGATGCTCTCGAGGAGCCGCGTCAACAGGTGCGTGCGGTTGTAGGTGACGACGACGATGGTGGCGGTCTTCGGGTCGAACGGGGCCGTGGTCACGGACGCTCCTCGAAGGTCGCGCGCCAGTTGGCCTCGGAGACGAGGTCGGGCAGGGCGCTGCGGTACTGACGGGACAGGCGGGGCCATTCGCGCTGGAGGCGGCGGTGCAGCTTCCAGCTGTCGACGAGCATCCGACGGAACAGGGCGCGATCGCGCGTGTAGATGTTCTTGCCGGAGCCGTCTGCGGCGCTCACGAGGGCACTGTCGTAGAGCGGGACGCGCCACCAGTTCGCGTCGCCCTTGCCGAACTCGACCTCGGGCTGCTGAACGTTCTCGGGCTTCGGGGCGTGGAACCAGTGCGACACGAGGGTGCGCGCGGTGAAGGTGCGCAGGTCCAGACCCGTCGGGCTGTCGAACTCGTGCTTCTTCAGGCGCTTGAACACCTGGCGTCCCCGGCGCGAGCGCAGGGGCACGCCGGAATCCTTGTGCACGACGGTCTCGGGGTGCTTCTTCGCGACCGTGCGGGCGTCGGGCATGGCCGTGGCGAGATTCGCGCGCATGTGGTCAGGGCCGGAGAGCACGTCGCGCAGGGCGCGGTGACGCAGCTCGACCGGGTAGTACTGCATCATCATGAGGTGCTTGAGGTCGACGCGTCGACTGTGCCGGATGAGGGTCCCGCCCTGCGGTGAGCGCGAGTGCAGGAGCGCGGCGACGATGCGGTTGCGGGCGTGGAAGTACGCCTGCCAGTCGATCGAGTCGTCCTTGCCCAGCCACGAGACGTGCCAGAGCGCGACACCGGGCATGGAGACCGTGGGGTAGCCGGCATCCCGGGCCCGGACGCAGAACTCGGCGTCGTCCCACTTGATGAAGGCAGGCAGCGACAGGCCGATCTCGCGCAGGATGCTGGTGGGGATGAGGCACATCCACCAGCCGTTGTAGTCGGCGTCGAGGCGCATGTGCAGCAGGGGGCTCTGGCGCAGGTTGGCGACGCTGAAGTCGTGGGGGAGGCGCTCCTGGAACAGGGCGCGCCACATGAAGGGGGCGTCGTCGACGACCTCTGCCCAGGCGTGGAGCTTGGGACGGTCGAGCAGGTCGGCGCCGACGATCGTCGGCACCGAGGCGTACCGACCGAACACCACCGAGCGGCGGATCGACTCCGGCTCGATGCGCACGTCGTCGTCGAGCAGCTGCACGAAATCGCTGCCCTCCCGGGCGAGGGTCTCGACCATGGCGCGGGCGAAGCCGCCGGAGCCGCCGAGGTTGGGCTGGCGCAGCACCTGGAGGGTGTCGCCGAGGCGCTCGGCGACCGCCGGGTAGCCGTTTTGCGCTTCGACCAGGTCGGTGCCCTGGTCGATGATGAACACCCGGTCGACGACGTCGAGCACGTCGGGGGCGTCGGCGAGTGCGTTGAGCGTCTCGACGCAGTAGTCGGGCTTGTTGTAAGTCGTGACGCCGATGCTCGCCTTGCCGGCGCGGACGGGCTCCTGCTCGGTGGTCCAGTCGGCACCCTCGAACACCACGTCCGCGCGGTCGGCGGCGACGTCGAACCAGATCCAGCCGCCGTCGCTGTACTGATCCAGCACGAGGTCGAACGAGGTCGCGACGGCGTCGCCGCGCACCTCGCGGGTCTCGATGCGCTGCTTCGTGCCGCCGCCGTTCGAGCGGTACACGAGCACCGTGGCATCCCCCGAGGTGCGCACGGTCAGGCGTACCTGGCGCACGGCCGTCCAGTGCTGCCAGTA
>Ga0308171_1001409_pt1 | contig 32536 bp, 26 predicted proteins | sample PhyGR1_FD_202135 | JGI IMG/M metagenome (GOLD analysis project Ga0308171, IMG submission 202135) | Phyllosphere microbial communities from UC Gill Tract Community Farm, Albany, California, United States - DLSLSG.R1 | ecosystem: Host-associated > Plants > Phyllosphere > Unclassified | place: USA...
CGACTCTATATGCCGGATTATTTTTATCTTTTATTTAAAGGAATCGGTTTAATAGAAGGTGTCGGGCGAACCATAAATCCGGAATTGGATATTGTAAAAAGTCTTCATCCCTACACAAAAAAAATATTTACCAGGAAACTCAATCCGAAGAATCTCGCAAAAATGGGAATGGACAGAATGATGAGTTTTACGGATAATGTGGACGAAATTCCGAAAGAATTACGTTCTGTACTGCAAAAATTAGACGAGAATAAATTCACCGTTTCCAGTGAAATTAAAAATATTGAAAAAACGAATCAGTTAATAAAATCAAGTATTGTAAATTTGATTTTAGCAATGATTTTGGGCGCAAATATTATCGCAACGGCAATTGTTTTCACTTCAGAATCCGGACCGAGAATCGGAGAAATGTCTTTGGTTGCAGTATTAGGATTTTTCTTTTCAATACTATTGATCATTGTAATTTTGTTGAGGATCACCAGAAAGTAAGATTTATTAAATGAAAATTCTCTGGCTCCTCTGGAATGACAAAAGTGATAAAATATCAGTTTAAAATTAATGATATTTGAGATGATTAGACTTCGCTAATCAAGACATTTCTAATGTTAATCTTTCTATATTTAGCAGAATATTTCTATCGATTTCATCCTGAACGGAGTCGAAGTATTAAGCATATAAATTCTTGTAATAACCACAAAAATTAATTACTTATCTTTGCAAAATGGAACAACTCACTTTTGCAGATTTTGACCTTCCGGTTAAAATTCTTGATGTTTTAGCAGATTTAAATTTATTTGAGCCAACACCCATTCAGGAAAAAACTATCGGACCGATTCTTTCGGGGAGAGATGTGATGGGAATTGCACAGACAGGAACAGGAAAAACGTTAGCGTATTTATTACCGGTTTTAAAAACCTGGAAGTATAACAAAAATGGAAATCCTACCGTGGTTGTTCTGGTTCCTACAAGAGAATTGGTGGTTCAGGTAACAGAAATCGTAGAAAAACTGACGGAAAATCTTACTGCAAGAGTAATAGGAATTTATGGTGGAAAAAATATCAATACGCAAAAACTTTTATTCAACAATGGTTGCGATATTTTGGTAGGAACTCCCGGCAGAATCATGGATTTGGCGATTGATAATGCTATTTCTTTAAAAGAAGTTCAGAAATTGATCATTGATGAATTTGATGAAATGCTGAATTTAGGTTTCAGACCACAATTAACCCACATTTTCGAAATGATGAAAGATAAAAGACAGAATATCCTTTTCTCTGCCACCATGACGGAAGCTGTTGATGAAATGCTGGATCAGTATTTTGCTGGTCCTATTGAAATTTCATTGGCGAAATCTGGAACTCCGCTTGAAAAAATTGAACAGACTGCTTATAAAGTAGAGAATTTCAATACTAAAATTAATCTGCTTGAGCACTTATTGAAAACAAACACAGATATGTCTAAGGTTTTGATTTTCACGAATAATAAGAAAAATGCAGATCTTTTATTTACTAAAATTGATGAACTGTTCCCTGAACAATTTGATGTAATTCACTCGAATAAATCTCAGAACTACAGATTGAAAGCGATGAAAAGCTTTGAAAATGAAGAAGTAAGAGGTTTAATTACTACAGATGTAATGGCAAGAGGTTTGGATATTTCTAACATTACACACGTCATCAACTTTGAAACTCCTGAGATTCCTGAACAATATATCCACAGGATCGGTAGAACGGGTAGAGCTGATAAAGACGGGAAAGCAGTAACTTTTGTAACGAAGAAAGAAGAGGTTTTAGCACTTGAGATCGAGTTATTGATGGATAAAGAATTAAAATACATCGATTTCCCTGAAGAAGTTAAAATTAATCCTAAAAAGATTGCTTCTGAAGAAGATTTGATTATTATGAAAAATCCTGCTCAGGTAAAACTGAATGATGGAGGAGGAGCTTTCCATGAGAAAAAGGATAAGAATAAGAAAGAAAACTGGGGCGGACCTTCAAAAAGAAAAGCTCCCAAGAAATTCGGAGCAAACAGGGCTCAGCAGAAGTCAATATCGAAATCTAAGAAAAAGAAATAAAAATATCCCTCAAATACTGAGGGATATTTTTTTTTATATTGTGAAGCAATTTATCTCGTTAAAACCAAAACAACTTTATCTTCAATACTGTCACCGTTTTTATCGTCATAATCGCCTACTAGTTGAAACTCGTTCTGTGTATGGCTTATCACTTCATATTCGTCACCATCTATTGTGATCTTTTTATTTGAATAATCGTAAGAATAAGACATGGTATCTTCTCCGCTATTACTGCATGTACCACCCACATTTTCATACGTATTGGATGTTAATGTATTATTAGCCTTGAAATTGAATGTGCTTTTTTTATAGCAAGTATCAAAATTATCGGTTGAAAGTATGTTCCCGTTACTTCCGGAAATTACCTTTTCCATAGAAGGTTTCCAAACTCCAACAATTGTTGTTGAAATATTTTCCTCATTGTCATTACTGCTACATGATCCAAGAGCAATGGTAGAAGCTACTGCCAGAAATAAGATTTTCTTCATTGTTTAATTTAAAATTATTAATTTTCGCAAAGAAATGAAAATAATCAGAACACTCCAAATAAATTATATTATGTAAAGTAGCCAATAAAAAACTCCCGAAAAACGGGAGCTAGTATTGGAATTATATTTTAAAACATAATCATTTCATATAAGGATTCATCACCGAAGTCCACAATTTATAACCTTCTGGTGTCATGTGCAGCATATCTTCTAAAAAAAGATCTTTTCTAATGTTCCCATTGGAATCTTCCATCACTTTTGTAATATCAATGAATTCTGAATGAGGCTGTTTTTTCATAAAAGCTGCAATCTTTTTATTCGCTTCTTTCATTTGAGGCCAAAGCTTTTCTCGACTCGGAGAATATTTTATGGAAATATAATCAACTTCGATATTCGGAAATTTTGATCTTATTTTTTTATAAAAAGTTTTGAATCTGTCGACCACAACATTTGCCTTTAATTGATCATTATCAGCGAAATCGTTTTCACCACAGTAGATAATAATTTGCTTAGGTTGATAATTTAAAAGATCATTGGCATAATAATTAAGATCAGTCAATCTTGACCCTCCAAACCCTCTGTTGATAATAATTTTGGTTGGGAAATAATTAGCAACATCTGTCCATTTTGTGAAAGACGAACTTCCAATTAACAGAATAGCGTCTTTTGGTGGTTTATTTTCCTGATCCAGCTGTTTGAAATTCTGAATGTCCTGCCAGAACATTGGCTTTTTTTCCTGTGAAAAGAAAAGGGCAAAAGTCAGCAATAATAATGCTGATAACATCTTCTTCATTGTTTTAATAATTTTAGTTAATATTAAAATTTCTTTTTCATAAAAAACTCCCGAATCTTTCGGGAGTTCTGTATTTATCTTTTATAAGAAATATATTCTACATCCGGAACCAGATCACCATCCTGATCGATATTGCCAAACATCTGCTTAATTCTCATTTCAGAGCTGGTAAGTATTACGATCTTGTATGGTCTTGGGCTATCATTTGTATAGTTGATTACTAGATCCTTAGTTTCGCTGTTATACGTATAGGTTCCTTCACTTGAGCCATTTACCTGACAGTCGGCACCCACTCCTGCATAAGAAGTATAAGAAGTAAAATAATCTGTTCTGAAAAATATATTGTCTTTTGTAGAACAACCGGTAGGAACACTTGTCTGAATTACTGTCTTATCATCTTTTCCGGATATTACTTCTGTTTTACTAATTTTCCACTCGCCTTTCATCATGTCCATTTCGTAAGCCTGGATATCATCATCATCTTTACAAGAAGTAAGCGCTAATGCGGAAAAGGCAAGTAGAAGTAATTGTTTTTTCATTTTCACAAATTTTAGAATATGCTAAAATATAAATAAATTTGAAATATCCGTAATGAAATTTAGGTTTTTTAAACAAATGTTTGTAGAAAAAATAATTTAGAATACGTATAAGTACTAATTTCTATCACCTAAAAGCTGTTTTAATAACTCATTTCTACAATTTTGTAAGCATCCTTTGGAGTCAGTTTTTTATATTCTCCTAAACCAAGCCAATTTCTTTCTGTGAAAGCTTTTTCAACTCTTTCGGCCGTGCCGCTAAAGTCTTCTGTATATTCTGAAAGTTTGGTTTGAATATGCAGGCTGTGAAAAAATTCTTCCAGCTTTTTAATTCCCAATTCTGCTTTTTCTTCAACAGTTCCGTCTTTGATGCCCCAAACTCTTTCTGCATATTGCGCTAATTTTCCTTTTTTATCTTCAAAATTATAACGGTAATGAGACGGTGCAATAATCGCTAAGGTTCTTGCATGATCAATACCAAAATAAGCCGTTAATTCGTGTCCCATCGCATGAACAGCCCAATCTGTGATTACTCCCTTTTGAATTAATCCATTCAGTGCCATTGTACAACACCACATAAAGTTTCCTGCGGCATCATAATTAAAATCGTCTGCCAATACTTTTGGAGCTGTTTCCTGTAAGCTGATTAAAATACTTTCCGCAATTCTTTCCTGCAAATCTGCCGAAGATGGTGCTGTCATATATTGTTCTAAAACATGAGTATAAGCATCTGTCAGACCATTAATAATCTGTCTTGGCGGGATTGATCTTACTACTTCAGGATCTAAAACAGAAAACTGAGGGAAAAGTCCGGGACCGCCCGTCGACAATTTTTCATTGGTTTCTCTTCGTGAAATTACATATCCTGAATTCATTTCAGAACCCGTTGCCGGTAGCGTCAAAACTGTTCCGAAAGGCATTCCTTCTCCTTCAAATGTTCTTACAGGTTTGGTCAGGATTTCCCATGGTTCACCACTGTAATTTGCTGCTGCAGAAAGGAATTTTGTTCCGTCGATGACAGACCCTCCACCCACAGCTAAAAGGAAAGTGATATTTTTTTCTTTAATAAAGCTTAAAGCATTAATTAAAACTTCATATTCCGGATTAGCAGGAACACCACCGAATTCATAAACTTCATGGTCTTTTAAAGCTTCTTTTACCTGATCGTAAACACCGTTATTTTTGATGCTTCCGCCACCGTAGATAATTAAAACTTTAGCATCTTTAGGAATTTCGTTTGGAATTTTTGCGATTTCACCTTTCCCGAAAAGTATTTTTGTTGGATTTTTAAACTCGAAATTAAGCATTGTTCTTAAATTTATTTTAAACCAAATGTACGCAATGCATCACAGAAATTGAGTTAAGAAAGTTTTAAAATTATGATGATTGTATTTAGTTTAAACTATTGAAATTTGATTTATTTATCAATAATGAATATGCAGACTGTCATTAAGAACGAAACAAAAATATAGGTTTTTTAGTTATAATAAAGATAGGATGAAATTTTTAATTTAATTAATGGCAGTCTTTACCTTTTACATAAACTCCAGTGCTTTTACTTTCCAGTTTTCCATTTTTTCTGTCAATCTTAATCAGGAAAGATTCTTTTGTTTCAGGACAGTTTTTTGTTTTTGAAAGATATAATGAAACGAATTTGTCATCGATTTTATATGAACTTCCCATGTTGTCTGATGAATCAACGGTAAAACCATACGTTTTGGCAATCAGAATCGCTTCCGGAAGATTGTCAACTGTTGAAATAAAATCCCTTAAATGTTGTTTGCTGGTAAAATATTTTGGTTGGTTATTCTGGCAGGCAATTAAGTAGGTAAAACAACCATTCGGTTCACATTCGTCGAAAAAACCTTGTCCGTTGAAAGGAACATCGTAAATTCCAATATTCAAAGGAGACTGACTTTCATAGATCGGATCTTTGGTATCTTTTCGCTGAACTGACCAATATTCGTATTGAGTTTCCGGTTGAATGAAAGGGTAGAGCATATCGGTATTATCTAATATTTCCGGGATTTTTTTGAAATCATTAGGAATAGTTTTCTGACTGAAAACCAAACCTGAGAATAATAAAATCGGAAATAATAATTTCATTCTGATGTTTTTGCAAAGGTAAGAAAGTGAAAATTTATTGCAATACAATTTTATAGTACCCTTTTTCGTCAGTAACGTCGATACCAACTCCTGTGAATGTTAATTTATTGATTTGAAAACCATCACAACCGCCTTTAAATTCTGATGAATGTATTGCAAAACTTAAATTCTTCACATTAGAATAAAATTTGTAATTTTTCACACCATTGTAAGCTCCCACATTTTCTAAAATAACCAGATCATCAGGCGTTCTGGTTAACTGTACAGCAACATTATTTTCGTCCTGAACAGAATAGTTTGTTAATGTTCCGTTGGTAAGCAGATTTTCATCATCTGAATTCACAAATTCAAAAGCAATAGGCTGGGGAGCATTATAGCAATCTTTACCGCATGCAGTAAGAATAAAAGTTAATATAAAAAAGAAGAATATTTTTTTCATTGGTTTAGATTGTGTGAAGCATAAAATTACTTATTTTAATATTGTTATCAAAATATAATCAATTGAATAAAAGTCATTGATATTTATTGGCAAATAAAAATATGGTGCCATTATTTTTCAAACTTACAGATTTAATATTTGAATTTGATATTTAATCAAAATTTAATTATTTTTAAAGTTAAAACCTAATTAATTCAAAACAAAATCCCCTACATTTGCTATATGAGACACGACCAGCGCGCAGAAAAATTCAGGCAGATTGTGGAAAATAAGTTCCAGATCTATAATTCATTATTTATGAGCCTGCCTTATGATAAAATGACGAATATCGGAATGTTGCTTCCGTTTCTTTATGAAGAAAGCAAGATTGGCTACGAAGCAGGAAAAACACCGGAAGAAATCGTTGAAGAATTCTTTAAAAATCATACCGATTTACAGACCGAAGAGCAAAAAACTGAACTGCTTTTTAAAATTATACAATATATTGAAAGACAGGTTGTTCTGTTTGATAGTATTGAAGATGCCGCCTTTCCGAATCTTCATTCTGAAAGTGATAACGGAACGGTAACCAATATGTATGAACGTTCTCTCGAAGTTCATAAACTGAAAAAAATTCGTAAAAAACTGCAGGATTTTAGTGTGAAAATTGTTTTTACAGCTCACCCGACTCAGTTTTATCCGAATTCTGTGCAAAGAATTCTCCACGATCTTAGAAACGCCATCACAACGGATTCTGTTACGAATATCGATATGCTGTTGCAGCAATTAGGGAAAACGCCATTCGTCAATAAAGAAAAACCTACTCCGATTGATGAAGCGTTGAGTATCATCTATTATTTGAGATATGTGTATTACGATTCTATCGGAGAACTTTTTACTAAAATTAAGTCAACTTTTGGGAGTGAGCATTTTCACCTGCACGAAGATCTGATTCAGTTAGGATTCTGGCCGGGTGGCGACAGAGACGGAAATCCTTTTGTGACTGCAGATGTTACTAAAAGAGTAGCGGAAGAATTACGTTCTGCTATTTTAAAAGCATATTACAATAATCTTAAATCTGTCAGAAGAAGATTGAGCTTCAGAGGGGTTTCAGAGGTTTTAGGATTGTTAAGTTCTGAATTATACACTGCGATTTTCAGAAATGAAAAAATTGAAGCTGATGATATTATAAAAAGATTAGACGAGGCTGAAGAAATTTTGGTTACCCAACATAATTCGTTGTTTGTGAATCTTCTTCATGATTTCAGAGATCGCGTGAAAATTTTCGGAACTCATTTTGCAACGCTGGACGTTCGTCAGGACAGCAGAATTCATCAGCAGGTTATTGATGAAGTTTTTGCTAAAGTTTTCGGAAATACAGAAGCGACTTACGAAGATAAATTTAATCAGTTAATTCAGATCTCGGAAAAAGTGAATGCTGATGATTTTGAAGACATTGTAAAAGATACATTATTGACGGTTTCTCAGGTTTCAGAAATTCAGGAACTGAACGGATCAAGAGGAATGAACCGCTATATCATTTCTAATTCTGATGCCGTAAAAGATGTGATGAATGTATATGCATTTTTCAAAGTTTGTGGATATCAGGACGAAGAAATAAATATGGATATTGTTCCGCTTTTTGAAACGATGGAAGGTCTTGCCAATGCCAAAAGTGTGATGAAGGAATTATACCAAAATCCGATTTACCAAAAACATTTGCAGAAAAGAGGAAATCAGCAGACGATTATGCTAGGTTTCTCAGACGGAACGAAAGATGGTGGTTACTTAAAAGCAAACTGGGAAATTTACAAAGCAAAAGAAGTTTTAACCCAACTTTCAGAGCAAAATGGAATTAAAGTCGTATTCTTCGACGGCAGAGGGGGGCCGCCGGCAAGAGGTGGTGGAAAAACCCACGATTTCTATGCTTCTCAAGGAAAAAATATCGCCAATAATAAAATTGAATTAACGATTCAGGGACAGACGATTACCAGTATTTTTGGGAATAAAGAACAGGCAAAATATAACTTTGAACAACTTTTAACCGCAGGAGTTGAGAATGATGTTTTCAAAAATGCTAAGAAAGAATTAACAGAGAAAGAAAGAGCTTTAATTATAGAATTGGCGGATATCAGTTATCAGAAATATTCAGATTTGAAAGCACATCCAATGTTTGTTCCTTATCTTCAGGAAATGAGTACATTGGAATATTACGGAAAAACCAATATCGGAAGCCGTCCGTCCAAAAGAGGCGGTGGAAATGAACTTAAATTTGAGGATTTAAGAGCGATCCCGTTTGTGGGTTCTTGGGCGCAGTTGAAACAGAATGTTCCCGGATTTTTCGGTTTCGGTTTTGCAATGCAGAAAATGAAAGAACAGGGAAGGTTTGAAGAAGTGAGAGAACTGTACAAAGGTTCCGATTTCTTTAAAACATTGGTGCTAAATTCAATGATGAGTATGAACAAAACGTACTTTCCATTGACCTATTACATTAAAAATAATCCGAAGTTCGGTGCTTTCTGGAATATTTTATTTGATGAATATTCTTTATCCAAAGAAATTATGCTAGAACTGACTGGATTTAAAATGCTTCAGGAGGAAGATCCTCTGTCAAGAAAATCGGTGAAAATCCGTGAAAAAATTGTTCTTCCGTTGTTGAGTATTCAGCAATATGCGTTAATGAAATTGCAAAAAGGAGAAGGCAATAAAGAAGCCTACGAAAAATTGGTGACGCGTTCTCTGTTTGGAAATATTAATGCCAGCAGGAACTCGGCGTAAATAATATGTATGAGAAACTTGTTGTATTTCTTGATTCTATTATTCTCTGTCGGCTGTAAAGATTCAAAGAAGGATCAACTGCCGCCGGCTGCGAAAAATGAAGCTTTATCCGTAGGAAAAGCAATAGAAGATCATATTGAAACAGGAAGTAAGAAAAAGCCAGCTGATTTTTTACCAAAAGGGTATATACTGTTTGAAGAAGTGTACGGAGATTTGAATAATGACGGACTGAAAGACTGTATTTTAATCATCAAAGCAACCGATAAAGAGAATATAATCGTAGATGAAAACCGTGGAAAATTAGACCGCAACCGCAGAGGGATCATTGTTCTTTTTAAAACTAAAAATGATGATTATCAATTGATAGTTGAAAATGACAACTGTTTTTCCTCCGAAAATGAAGAAGGTGGGGTGTATTATGCTCCTGAATTGATGGTTTATGCTGAAAAAGGCAATTTGTTTGTTCATTATGCTCACGGAAGATATGGATACTGGAAATATACTTTCAGGCTGAAAGATTCAGATTTTCAATTAATTGGTTACGATGCAAGTGACAATCATGGTCCTGTGGTGAATAATGAAACAAGTATTAATTATTTAACCGGAAAAAAGCAGTATAAAGAAAATACAAATCCGAATGCTGACAGCGGTGAAGAAATTTTTGAAGAAACATGGAGTAAAATTCCTGCTCAAAAACCGATTATGCTATCAGAGATTAAGGATTTTGATGAATTTGAAGCTTATTAATTAAGGTGTAAAATAAAAAAAGAGCTGTTTAATATTTAACAGCTCTTTTTTATTATTCTTTTATAAATTTTTCGTAGTAAATTTTATCTTTAGTCTGAATTTTCAAATAGTAAACTCCTTTCGCAAAATCCTCAACTTTCAAAGATTTCTGATTGTTGATTTTAGTAATCAGTCTGCCTAAATTATCATAGATTTCCAAAGAATGAACTTCTGCTTCGGTAGCAATATTCAGAATATTTTTAACGGGATTCGGGAAAATTGCCAGTTTTTTATTTTTAACCAATTCAGAAGTATTTAAAACTGAATTGTAAAGACTTCCAAAATTTAAAATTCCAAAACCCATTTGATCTGTATGATTAGGATAAAGAGAAGCAGTCTGTCTTAGTTTATCTCTCATCAAATCTCTGTTCATGGTAGAAAAAGCCTGAATCAGACAGGCAACTCCACCCGCAGCAACAGGTGTTGCGATGGATGTTCCGCTTACGGTTGTCGTAGAATTGTTATTTACTGTCGTCGTTGCTGTTCCTCTGGCGCTTGCGTCTGGCTTGATAACTCCCAGAGAATTAGGACCGAAAGATGAAAAACCTGATGAAGCTCCCGCAGCATCTACAGATCCTATCGTAAATACTTTTGTATTATCAGCCGGAGTTAAAATATAATGCCAAGGTAACGCTCCTGAATTTCCTGCTGCAAACAAAACAAAAATTCCTTTGTTGACAGCAATTTCTGCAGCTCTTGAGATAAACGAAGTACTTCCGTTCATATTGGCGTATGTATAATTGTATTTTGGGTCGTCAAAAGTAGCGTAACCTAAAGATGTGGTAATAAGATCAACCCCTTTTCTGTCAGCTTCTTCCGCAGCTTCAATCCAATATAATTCCTCTTCCGGAATTTCTATAGTCGCATTTTCACTTCTGTAAAGATAAAAATCGGCATCGGGCGCAGAACCTACAAAAGTATCCTGAATATAACCGCCGATGGCTCCCAAAACTACAGATCCGTGATTATTTAAAGAAGTATTATAGATATCAGCACTTTTTGTTACAAAATCATAACCACCTTTAATATGTCCGTTTGTAAGTAGTCTTGAGTAAGCAGAACCTGTATTCACATTTGGGAAACCGGTATCGATTACCGCAATAGTAACGCCTGTTCCTGTGTAACCTGCTAAGTGAAGCGGACGAAGATTAATCTGATCAATCTGGTCGGAACCAGAGCCATAATCAAAAACTGTTAGGTTCTTATTGGTAGCATCTGTTTGATTTTCCCACTTATTTTTATGTCCAAATTTGGGAACAGTTGATGAATTTCTAGCAAAATTTTCCACAGATTGTACATAGGGCTGAGCCTGAAGCGTTGTAATCTGAGCCGGAGTAGCATTTACAGCCACACCATTCAGCCATTTGGAATAATCAGTCACCGTAAATCCTAAACTTTGAATATTCTGAATATAAGTGGGTTCAATCGGAGCATCCTGATCGTTTAATGAAACTCCTAATGAAGTACGTCTGTCAAGGGATTTCTGAGTCAGTTCAGATAACGGATTTGCATAAAAAGCAGCCTTGTTCGGTTTATCATTAAAATAAACAAAAACAAGTGAAGTCTGCCCGAAAACAGAATAATAACCTGCTAAGACACAAAAGAGTAAAAGTTTTTTCATGTATTTATTTTGTATAAAGATAAAACAAAATCAATAAAATTTTTGAAAGGATTTTAAATTCCTTATTTTTACAGAAATATTTGTTTATGAAAAAAATTCAGATGGTTGACTTACAAAGTCAGTATTACAAGATAAAGAATGATGTAGATAATGCAGTTTTAAATGTAATGGATTCGGCAGCTTTTATCAACGGACCTGAAGTAAAGTCTTTCCAGAATGAATTGGAAACTTATTTGGATGTAAAACACGTTATTCCTTGTGCTAACGGGACAGATGCGTTGCAGATTGCTTTAATGGGATTGGATTTACAGGAAGGAGATGAGATAATTACAGCAGATTTTACGTTTGCAGCAACTGTGGAAGTGATTCATTTATTGAAACTTAAATCAGTTTTGGTGGATGTTGATTATGATACTTTTACCATTTCAACAGAGGCGATTAAAAAATCAATTACTCCCAAAACAAAAGCGATTATTCCGGTACATATTTTCGGACAGTGTGCCAATATGGAAGAAATCTTAAAGATTGCTGAAGAACATAATTTATATGTAATTGAAGACAATGCTCAGGCAATCGGTTCTGAATTTACTTTTTCTGATGGGATGGTTAGACAGGCGGGAACGATGTCTACGGTAGGAACTACTTCATTCTTTCCATCTAAAAACTTAGGTTGCTATGGTGACGGTGGAGCGATTTTCACGAATAATGATGAGCTGGCTCACCGTTTAAGAGGAATTGTAAACCACGGAATGTATGAAAGATATTATCATGATGAGGTTGGAGTAAACTCGAGATTAGACAGTATTCAGGCTGCAATTTTAAGGAAAAAACTTCCGAATCTTGATTCCTACAACGATGCAAGAAGAAGAGCAGCAGATTATTACGATGAAGCTTTTGCTGAGAACGAAAATATTCTAACACCGAAAAGAGCTGAATATTCAAGTCACGTTTTTCACCAATACACATTGAGAATTCTGAACGGCAAACGTAACGAATTACAGAAATTTTTAACGGAAAAAGAAATTCCGGCAATGATTTACTATCCTGTAGCGCTAAGAAAGCAAAAAGCATATTATCAGGAAAGCAACGATGCAGATTTTGTAAATACAGATAAGTTGTTGGATCAGGTAATTTCTCTTCCGATGCATACGGAATTGGATGACGAGCAGTTGAAGTATATTACGGATGCTGTTTTGGAATTTATGGGATAAGTTATGCTTCACGATGAAAGAATATTAAAGAATAAGTTTACTTATTTTTTTACAATAGTTTTTATTCTTAGTTGGATTATTTACTACAGTGTATTTGCAATTAATATTTTACTTAAAGGTTACAGACTAGCTGAAAAATATGTAAAATTCAGATCTTTTGCATATTTTCTGAATTTTACTGTATTTGTATTATTAATAGTGACATTTGTACATATTTTTAAAGAATCAAAAAAAATGTTTACATACTTAAATATTACAAGTTTTTTGATAATAATTTTAGGCTCTTTAAGTTTTTATATGAATTATGGGAAACTTTGGAAAACTTATCTTAACTCTTTTATATTTACACTTTTCATATTTTTAATAGTCCCGACATTATTAATAAATTATTTTAGGCATACTCCAAAAAAGAATGAAATAGAAGAAATTGGACACAATGATTAAAAAATATAATTAAAAAAATGGCAATACTCGTAACGGGAGGCTTAGGATATATTGGTTCTCACACAGTTGTTGAGCTGATTAATAACGGCTTTGAAGTGATAATCGTTGATGATTTATCAAATTCAGAAAAATTTATTTTATATAATATTGAAGAAATTACGGGAAAAAGACCCATTTTTTATCCTTTTGATCTTCGAAGAAAAGAATTATTGACGCAGGTTTTCGATGCGCATCAGATTGAGGGATGTATCAATTTTGCAGCTTCAAAAGCTGTGGGCGAAAGTCAGCTGAAACCTGTTGATTATTATGAAAATAATTTGTTTTCACTGATTAATATTTTGCAGGAATTCAAAGAAAGAGGAATTTCCAATTTTATCTTCAGTTCTTCTTGCACGGTTTACGGTCAGGCTAAAACGATGCCGATTGACGAAAATACACCATTAAAAATGCCTGAAAGCGTTTATGGGAAGACAAAACAAATGGGCGAAGAAATCTTAATTGATTTTGCAAAAGCATATCACCGAAAAATTTCGTTGTTAAGATATTTTAATCCAATCGGAGCACATTCTTCAGCATTAATTGGCGAATTACCAATCGGAGTTCCCAATAATCTGGTTCCTTATGTAATGCAGACTGCTGCAGGCATACGTGAAAAATTGAGCATTTGGGGTGATGATTATCCTACGGAAGACGGAACGGCAGTTCGTGATTATATTTATGTTGTAGATCTTGCTAAAGCTCACGTTAAGGCATTACAGAAACTCATAAATGATAATTCTGATGAGGCTTTAATTGATATTTTCAACCTTGGAACAGGGAATGGTTCATCTGTTTTGGAAGTGGTAAAAGCTTTTGAAACTGCCAATAATGTAGAAGTTCCTTATCAAATTTGTGCCAGAAGGGAAGGTGATATTACTGTTGCATATGCGAACGTAGATAAAGCTGAAAAAGAACTCAACTGGAAGTCGGAAACTTCATTGGAAGAAGCTTTGCGAACAGTTTGGCAGTGGCAGAAATATTTAGAATCAAGAAACTCTTAAAAAATAAATATGGCTTGGAATCCTGAAGTTTATGACGAGTTTAAAAACGAACGTTCAGCGCCTTTTGTTGATCTGCTGAATTTGGTTGAATCAAAAGATAATCTTTCTGTAATCGATTTAGGTTGCGGTACAGGTGAATTAACATCAAAATTGCTTGATTATTTACAGGATTCTAAAGTTACCGGAATTGATTCTTCTGCAGAAATGCTGGAAAAAGCGAAACATTACGAAACCAGCCGATTGAAATTTATTCAGAAAAGTATTGAAGATCAATTGAATATAAATGATACTTTTGATCTTATTATTTCCAATGCGGCAATTCAATGGTGTAATAATCATAAAGAATTATTTCCGAGAATCATCAGTAAAATTAATAAAGGCGGACAACTGGCGGTTCAGATTCCGTCTAATCATGAATTTATTGTTCATCAGTTACTGAGAAAAGTGGCTGAAACCGAGCCTTACAAATCAGCTTACAATTCCTGGACAAGAGAATATACGGTATTAAAAATTGAAGATTATGCTCAAATATTATTTGATAATAAAGGAAACGAAATCACGGTTTTTGAAAAAGTATATCCTCACGTAATGCAGGATGCAGAAGCTATTTTTACTTGGGCTTCAGGAACCGCAATGATTCCTTACATAGAAAAGCTTACAGATGAAGATCTGAAAGAAAAATTTAAAGAAGACTACAAAAAAGAATTGAAAAATACTTTCCACGAATCTCCGGTATTTTACCCTTTTAAAAGAACATTTATTTCGGCGAAATATTAAACTAAAAAAAGAATTATTTATGAAAACCCAAAGAATAGGTATTACGTTTTCCTCATTCGATTTGCTTCATGCGGGACACATTAAGATGCTTGAAGAGGCTAAAACAGTTTGCGATTATCTTATCGTAGGCTTGCAGATCGATCCGTCTCATGACCGTCCGACTAAAAATAAACCGACTCAGACTATCGTAGAAAGATATATTCAGCTAAAAGCGGTAAACGCAGTAGACGAGATTATTCCTTACTATACGGAAGAAGATCTTCAGGATATTTTAAAGTCTTTCGTAATTGATGTAAGAATCATTGGTGATGATTATCTTGACAGAGATTTCACAGGAAAAAAATATTGTGAGGAAAAAGGAATCGAAATTTTTTATAACAAAAGAGACCACAGATTTTCCTCCAGCGATTTGAGAAAAAGAATCTATGAAGCGGAAATGGCAAAACTCGAAAGAGCCGAAACAGTAAAATAAAAAAATCCCGAAATTATTTCGGGATTTTTGTTTTTATGTTGTAAAATTACATCGGACCTTGTTGGTCGTCGCCTGTAGCATTAGAATTAACATCTTTCTTTCTTTTCGGCTGCTCAATTTTTTCACCTTGTTTGAATCTGTAAGTGAAGGATAAAGCAAACTGTCTAGGCTGCCATTGCATATAAGAGTCTCTATCGAAATCGGCTGTTTTTGTAACGCTTCTCATTGCTCTGGTATTGAAAATATCCTGAATGTTGAAACTTACTGTTCCGTTACCGTTCAGCACTGTTTTTGAAGCCCCAAAGTTGATAGAATACAAATCCTTTCTATCTTGATTTTGAGATTTCTGCGCTCCTCTGTAATTTCCCTGAAATTGGAAACTAAACGTTTTATCAACTTTAAAAGTTGTCGTTAATCTTGCTCTTGTAGAGAAACCAGAACCTTCAAAAGATAACGGTTTGTCAACTACATTAGGATCAGAAAAAATTCCTGTCGTTTTATATCCGAATAAATCAACATTTCCTAATAATTTTAACCATTTTGTAGCATCCCAATTAAAGTTTAAGTCTAAACCATACCGATCATCTGTTCCTAAATTGATTGGCTTTGTATGAAAAGCTCCATCATCAGCGGCAAAAACCAACATTTTTACATCATCTGTAGAATGTCTGAAATATAGAGTAGGGTTAATCGTGAATTTATTTTTCGAAATACTATAGCCGAATTCATAAGAATCTACATAGGAAGGATTCAGATCAATATTTCCATCAAAAATGTTTTGGTTATCATTATAACTTGGATTTGGAATTAAAAAGAAAGATCTAGGACGATCAATTCTTCTTGAATAATTAACCAAGAACTGATTGTCTTTGGCAATTTCATAACTTAAGAAAACACTTGGAAATAAGTTATTATAATTCTTAGATTTATCAATAATTTGCGATAGCGGATTTAAGTTTTGGTATTTTATTTCTACCTGAGAATTTTCGTTCCTCAAACCTAATTGATAACCCAATTTACCGATTTTACTTTTAAACTGAACATAACCTGCATTAAATGTCTCTTTATAAAGAGCATCATAGGTAAAGTCAGGCAAGAAGAAAAAAGCATTGACAATAGGAGTTCTCTGCGAAACATCATTACTATAGGTATTCTGATTGATGTCTAATCTATAACCGGCTTCCAACTTAGAATTTTCACCAATAGGAAGTTCGTAATCAGCCTTTCCGATTAAAGTTTTATTAACCGTATTTTGATCAATAATATTTTGTAGCGTGAAAATGTTGTTATCTGTCTGTAAAACATCTGTATCGTTATACGATCTGCTTCTTTGCAAACTTAATGATAATGATAAATTCTGTCCTTTATCATCAAATTTATGATCTAAACCAAAATCTCCCTGAAAGGCAAGATTATTATTAGAACCGGTACTTTTTCTTAGTGTAAAAGGTGTACTTCCGTTTAATAAAAGATAATTATAATCAACGGTTCCATCATTTTGGCTGTCAAAAGTTCTTACTGTTCCGGATGCATTGATTGATGTTTTATCAGAAAAATCATATACGAAACCTGTCGAAGCATTATAGTTATCGTTTTTACTTTTCGTAATAGATTCTTGGTCTGCTTTTAATCGGTCTGTAAGATTTACGGCATTAAAGTAAGTAGCATTATTTCTCTGGGTATTTTTAGATTCTCTATAGCCACCACCACCGTTTAAAAACCATGTAAGATTTCCTTTTCTCCAGTTAAGATTAGCATTTAAGTTCGTTTGAGGTAAATATCCTAATGTACCTGTTACACTTCCATTAAATCCTGTCTTTTTGCTTTTCTTTAAAATAATATTTAAAATACCGGCAGTTCCGCTTGCTTCGAATTTCGAAGAAGGGTTGGTAATTACTTCAATTTTTTCGATCTGATCGGCAGGAATACTTTGCAAAGCATTAGCACCATCATCAATTCCCAACAGGGCCGAAGGTTTTCCGTTAATCAAGAATCTCACATTGGAACTTCCTCTCATAGAAACAGTCCCGTCAGTATCCACAGAAACAGAAGGTACGTTGGAAAGTACATCCTGCAGATTTCCTCCTCTGCTTACAATATCCTGAGAAGGGTCATACGTTCTTTTATCTAATTCTACTTTATAAGGTTTGGTAGCCTGTGCAGTAATAACAACTCCCTGAATGTCTCCTGTTTTGATATTGGTAGCACTTACTTCAGGTTCGATGGATAGGGCTCCTATGTTTCCTGCTGCAGTAATTTGCTTATTAATAACACTTTTCTTGTAATCAATTGCTTCTATGGTGATGTCATAGTTTCCCGGAGTAAGTTCAAGCTTATATTGTCCTTTTTCGTCGGTTAGCGTAGCATCGCTGAGCAGTTTATTCGCTTTATTACTGAAGGTAACAGAAGCATAAGGAACCGGTTGATTACTTTTATTTACAATAGTTCCTGTTGTTCCCACTTTATCCTGAGCAAAAGCAAAAGCCGCTGCTGAAAGTACAAAAGTAAGCCCCAAGGTTTTTTTTGTAAAAATGTTAATGATTTCCGTCTGATTCATAAGGTATTTTTTTGTGTAAAATCGTGAAAGATTTTGCTTAATATTACGAATGTGTTAATTGATTATGCTCGTATTATTAAGATTAAGTTTATTATTTATAAGGTATATGTCGCTGTGTGAAGCTAAATGTTAATTATTATATTGTTAAAATAAAGTTAAATTTATTTTCTATTTTATATTTTCTATTTTATATTTTTAGAATTAAGCCAGTCCTGATAGGCTTTTGCATTGATTGCATGCTGCTCTGCACTCGCTGTGAATTTATGATATCCGAATCTTGCAGGATCAGCACACATAAAAATATAGTCATTTTTTTCAGCATTCAAAACAGCATCAACTGAGTTTTTATCTACGATACAAATCGGTCCTGGAGGAATTCCTTTATTTGCATAAGTATTGTATGGAGACGGAGTTTTCAGGTGTTTGTAAAAAACCCTTTTGATTTGTTCCTTAAAGTTAGTTTGTTTATTAATAGCATAAATCACCGTCGGGTCAGATTGTAATTTCATATCTTTTCTGTAACGGTTAAGATATAGCCCGGCAATGGTTCTCATCTCATCTTTTTTGCCCCCCGATTCTTTATACACAATAGATGCCAAGGCATAAATCTGATCTCGCGTTAAACCCGATTGTTGTTCCTTTGCTTTTCTTTCGCTGTTCCAGAATTCGTTATACTGATCGTCGAATTTTTTGAAAAATTCTTTCGGAGTTACGGTCCAGAAAAAATTATAGGTATCAATAAAAAAATATTTCTTTAAATCTTCAGCGTTGCTGTAACCTTTTTCTTCAGCAATTGCGTTAAGATCTTGTACAAATTGTAAAGAATCGAGTTCTGTTTTTTTTGTGACTTTGCCCACCATTTGATACATATCTCCAAAATCGCCGATTCTGAAACTGTTCTCGCTTTGATTTCCTGCTTTAATCATATTCACCAAATTAGAGTTTCCCAATCCTTTCTGAAAATGATAGCGACCTGCTTTGAAAGATTTTTCTAAATCTTTTTCTTTGGCAACAGCTTCGAAAGATTCTTTATCATCAACATATTTTGCCGCAGAATCAAGGATTTGTTTAAAATTCGCATTGTGAGGAATCAAAACATATCCGTCTTTTTCAATATTGTTTCCGTAATATTTATTATAAAATTTAAATCCAAAAAATCCGCCTACTACAAATACAAGCAGGATGATTATGAGAATAGCTTTTTTCATTGAATGTCGATTAAAAGTTTTTGTTTTTTAAATAAGATCAATTTTCCCTTTAAAAACCTGTTTTGCGGGACCTTCCAACCAAATGTTCTGGAAAGAATTTCCGATTTTTTCAGCATATACTTTAAGATTTCCGCCTAAAGTCTTAACTTTTACGGAGATTAGATTGTTATTTTCAAGAAAAGTTAAAGCTGAAGCTGTAACTCCTGTTCCGCAACTGTAAGTTTCATCTTCAACGCCTCGTTCATAGGTTCTTACGAAAATTTCATCGTTCGTAATTTTTTCTACAAAATTAACGTTGATGCCTTTTTCTTTGTAATTTTCAGAATTTCTGATGCCGTTTCCTTCAGCAAAAACATTGTAATTTACCAAATCATCAACATATTTTACATAATGTGGCGAACCGGTATTCATTACTGTATCTTCTCCGTCGTTGGAAATGGTATTTACATCAGACATTTTCAATTTTACGATGCCGTTGTGAATTTCAGCAACGTGTTCTCCATCAATTGCAGTGAATTTACAGTTGCCTTCAAAAATATCAAGGAAAAAAGCGAAAGCAACCGAGCAGCGTGCCCCGTTTCCACAGAAACTTTTAGAACCGTCGGAATTATAATAATCAACTTCAAAATCATAACCATCTGCTGAATTAATTTTAATTAATCCGTCTGCACCAATACCGAAACGTCGGTCACACAATTTTTGAATATTTTCGATTGAAAGATCATCCCATTCTCCGGAACGATTGTCCAGCATGACAAAGTCATTTCCTGTACCCTGATATTTATAAAATTCCATATTGTTTTTGTGTAAAAATGAACGTGCAAAATTACTACAATTAAAACAAAAAACGAACAGTGTTAACCGTCCGTTCTCTTATTTATAATCGTTTTATCTAAATCCGCCTCCGCTTTTTGTTGGGGTACTTTGCTGAGGAGTGGAATTTTGCGGTGCGCTTGTTCCCGAATTATTTCTGAAACCACCACTGTTGGAATTACTGTTTGTATTGGTATTGCTGTTTGTTGAATTATTTCTGAAACCTCTGTTAGAGCTTGTATTAGAATTAGTAGAATTATTATTTCTAAAACCTCCGCTATTGCTGTTTGGATTTCTTACAGGCGCTGTACCCTGATTATTCTGATTCCTAAAACCTCCACTATTCGAATTACTATTGTTTCTGTAATTACCATTTGTTCCGTCGTTCACACCACCTTTAAAACCGTTGTTAGGTCTTGCAGAAACGGTTCCGTTGGAGTTTGTCCCATTTCCGGATCTTCTGTCGACATATACTTTTCTTCTGGAGTTATTATAGTTTTGATAATAATAAGGCATTCCGTTATCATAGTAATAATTGTAATTATTTCTGTAATAATACCCGTCGTTACCCCAATATCCGCCATCTCCGTAATATCCCTGAGGGGCGTAATAATTTCCGTTATCGTAATAAGGATCTCCGTATCCGCTTGCATACCCGTCTGAATAAGCTACACAAGATGTTAAACTAGCTATTGTGAAAATGCTGAATGCTATTTTTAATAAATTTTTCATGACTTTATTGTACTTTTTTTGTTAAAACTTTTTTTCCAATTGACGTATCCAATGATCGCCAATATAGTAAATACCAAATATTGAACCGAAGTGATTCCGAGCTCTTTATAAATCATCATCGGCATGCAGATAAAGTCTCCTACGATCCAGAAAATCCAGTTTTCTATGCGTCTTTTTGCCATAAACCACATTCCGACCAAGAATATGGAGGTGGTAACCACGTCGAGCCAATTTCCCCAATCCAGATGATACAATCCGAGCGTTGCACCCTCCATCGAAAAATGATTATCAATATAAGGTTTGTAATAATAGATTACTGTAACTAAGATTAAACTAAAAGCAAAAAGTAAAATTCCATAGAACCATTCTTTTTTTGAAGCCCAGGTTACTTCGACATGAATGTTGTCTTTAGAGTTTTTCCCCCACAAGATCCATCCGTAAATGCTCATCACCGTGTAATAAACATTAATAAGACAATCTCCTAATAATCCGAAGTTAAAAAGAATATAAACATAAAGTAAAGTAGAAATAATTCCCGTAGGATATACCCAGATATTTTTTTTAATAGAAAAATAAACACTCAGAATTCCGAAAACTGAAGCAGTGGCTTCCATGAGAATCTGCGTCGTAGTGTAGCTTTCGTACGGTTTTACGAAAAGATCGTATACATTCATGACCTCAAAAATAAACAAAAAATAAGAGTTCTGAAAATGGTTTAACCAATATGAAAATCAGATTTTTAAGTTTTAATATTTAAAATTAATGTTTAAAGTTTATCAATAAACGTTAATGTTTCTAAATTTTTTATATTTTCGTAAATCTTTAATAAATAATAAAATATGTCTAAAATCTGGACCAAAAAACCGATGAGTGCTTTCGAAAATGATATGAAAAGCAGTCAGCTCAAAAGAGTACTCGGTAAATGGAGTCTTACAGCTATCGGAATCGGAGCTATTATCGGTGGTGGAATTTTTGTACTTACAGGTACAGGAGCGTACTATCATGCAGGACCCGCATTAGCACTTTCTTTCGTTATTGCCGGAATTGCGTGTGTATTTGCAGCATTATGTTACTCAGAATTTGCATCTATTTTACCTGTAGAAGGTTCGGCTTATGCTTATGCATACGGAACAGTAGGGGAAATCTTTGCATGGATCATCGGCTGGGGGCTTATCCTCGAATATGCGATGGGTTCTATGACGGTGGCGGTTTCCTGGTCAGGTTATTTTAATAAATTGCTGAAAATGTTCGGTCTTCATCTGCCGGATTACCTTACTTCAGATCCTGCAAGTTATACAGGAGAAGGTTTTTCTATTAATTTGCCTGCATTCCTAATTGTGTTATTTGTAATTTCTATCCTTATTAAAGGAACGAAAGAAGCAGCTAAAGCGAATAACTTAATCGTAATCATGAAAGTTTCTGCGGTTCTTTTTGTAATTATTGCTGGTGTTTTCTTCATCAATACTGCAAACTGGGATCCTTTCATTCCTGCTGCCAGAATGGTGAAAGAAGGTGAAAACATGAAAGAAGCATATGGAATTCAAGGGATTATTTCAGGGGCAGCAGCAATTTTCTTTGCTTATGTAGGTTTCGATGCGGTTTCTACACAGGCAGGGGAAGCCATCAATCCTAAGAAAGATGTTCCTTTTGCGATTATAGTTTCACTTTTGGTATGTACAGTTCTTTATATCTTGGTTTCTCTGGTACTTACAGGGATGATGCATTATACAGACTTTAATCCTCAGGGGAAATTTCCTGATGCCATTAAAGCTCCTGTAGCCTATGCATTTGAGATTGCAGGACAAGGTTGGGCTGGTTATATCATCACGATTGCAGCGACAGTAGGTTTGATTTCTGTATTAATGGTAATGATTATGGGACAGTCAAGAATTTTCTTAGGAATGTCTAAAGACGGTTTAATTCCTAAAATGTTCAGCGATGTTCACCCCGTAAGAAAAACTCCGGCAAAAAGTTTAATGCTTTTAGGACTTATTATTGCAACGGTTGCCTCATTAACGCCGATTAGTAAATTAGCCGATATGACAAGTTTCGGAACTTTGTTTGCCTTTACAATGGTTTGTGTTGCGGTTTGGATTTTAAGAAAAAAAGAGCCGAATATGCCAAGAACATTTAAAGTTCCTGCATTACCGGTAATTGCAACGTTGGGAATCTGTATCAACGTATATCTGATCTGGAACTTAAGCCACGAAGCTAAATTATTATCAATGGCATGGTTGGCTATCGGAGTTGTGATTTATTTTGCATACAGTCTTAGAAACAGTAAACTTCATAAAGTCGGTTATGGCGAAACGTTCAAAGCAGAACAGGAGCCTTTAGAAAAACATGATTTAGATTAAAAAATATCAACTCAAAATCCACAGAATTCTGTGGATTTTTTATTTTTGTGAGTATGAAAAAGATTTTACCCTTTTTATTGATATTCTTAGGAATTTTTACATTTTCTCAACAGATCGAAAGTTTCGAAACGATTTTAAATGATAAAATAAGCATCCGAGCTTTAGAAATCTATGACAACAAAGTCTGGTACAGCGGAACCGATTCTAAATTTGGTTTTGTTGATTTAAAAGATTCTAAAAATCAAAAACAGATTAAATTATCTGATGAAAAACTACAGTTTAGGACACTGGCACAGGATCAGAATTCTTTTTACACTGTAAATATTGAAAGTCCGGCTTATTTTTTTACAATTGATAAAAAAACTTTAAAATATCAAAATAAGTTTTCTGATGTAAGTAAAGCAGCGTTTTATGATGCGTTTCATTTTGTAAATAATAAATTGGCTTTTGCATTTAGTGATACTGATGATAATAGATTGAAATTAACAATGTACAAAAATGGAGAATGGAGCTTTTTTTCAAATAATGTAAAATTGAATCAGGGTGAAGCCGCTTTTGCTGCAAGTAATACAAATATTGCTTCAACAAAAAAAAATGTCTGGATTGCAACAGGAGGAAAAGCTTCAAGAATTTTAAGGTTGAATTTAAGCAATGGAAAAATTGAAGTTTTCAACACTCCAATTATTCAGGGAGAATCTTCTCAAGGAATGTATTCTATAGATTTTCTGGATGATAAATTTGGAATTGCAGTCGGTGGAGATTACACAAAACAAGAGGCAAACATCAATAATATCGCAACCACAAATAATGGCGGTGAAACATGGCAGATTCAGGCTTCGGGGCAAAATGCAGGATATACGACTTGTGTGAAAATTAAACCAAATTCTAAAGGAAAAGAAATAATTTCTGTCGGCGATCAGCACATCAGTTATTCCTCAGACTTTGGAAAAACGTGGAAAAAAATTTCTGATGAAAAAGGATTTTTTGTCTGCGAATGGGTTGATGGAAATACAATTGTCTTTGCAGGAAAGGATAAAATCTCCGTGATGAAGCTGAAATCTGCTAATTAAATTAAATAAAAGTATTTAGACTCATTATAAATTTCGAAAAAAGAGACTAATATATTTCATAGTTTAAAATTCATCAGATATATTTAATTTTGCATAATGGATTTCCATTTGGAAGCTCATGTTAAAATTTTACATCTACAATGAATTCTTTAATAGATAAATATAATATTCCGGGACCAAGATATACATCTTATCCTACAGTTCCTTATTGGGACGAAAATTCTTTCTCTCCGGAACAGTGGAAACAAAGTGTGATCAGGACTTTTAAGGAAACGAATGCAGAAGAAGGAATTTCTATTTATATTCACCTGCCTTTCTGCGAGGCTTTATGTACGTTTTGTGCGTGCCATAAGCGTATTACAAAACAGCACAGCGTTGAAATTCCATATCTTGAAAGTGTATTGAAAGAATGGTACTTATACCTGAAGCTTTTCAATGAAAAACCAAAACTGAAGGAACTTCATTTAGGTGGAGGAACTCCGACTTTTTTCTCTCCGAAGAATTTAAAAACTTTATTGGAAGGAATTTTCGAAACGGTTGATATTGCAGAACATCAGGAATTTTCTTTCGAAGGTCATCCAAATAATACAATGAGAGAACATCTTACCACTTTGTATGATCTTGGCTTCAGAAGAGTGAGTTTTGGAGTACAGGATTATGATCCGAAAGTTCAGAAAGCGATCAACAGAATTCAGCCTTTTCAGAAGGTGAAGGAAGTGACGGAATGGGCTAAGGAAATTGGTTATAGAGGAATCAGTCATGATTTGGTTTTCGGACTTCCGCACCAGACCTGGGAAGCCATGGAAAATACCATCCGCAAAACAATGGAATTAAAGCCTGATCGTCTGGCATTTTATTCTTACGCACACGTTCCGTGGGTAAAAGGGGTTGGACAAAGAGGTTTTGATGAAAATGATTTACCGAGCGGTGAAGAAAAGCGCCGTTTATACGAGGATGGTAAAAAACTGCTGGAAGAATTAGGCTATATCGAAGTTGGAATGGATCATTTTTCTTTGGAACATGATGATTTGTACCAATCTTTGATTCAAAAAAAGCTTCACAGAAATTTCATGGGCTACACTTCAAGCAAAACCCAGCTCATGATTGGTTTGGGGATGTCTGCCATTTCAGATTCCTGGTATGCTTTTGCACAAAATGTAAAAACGGTGGAGGAGTATCAAAAAGCAGTTGAAGAAGGTGGAATTCCTGTTGTAAAGGGGCATATTCTGAATGAAGAAGATCTTACGGTAAGAAGACATATTTTGAATTTAATGTGTCAGCTTGAAACAACTTTCGATGTTAATAATTCTTTCCCTGAATTAGAAAATGCCTTTGAAATGTTAAAGGAAATGGAAAAAGATGAATTGGTTGAAATTAATGATCATCATATTCAGATAACAGAAAAAGGGAGAGCATTTACAAGAAATGTAGCAATGGTTTTTGATCTTAGAATGATGAGAAACAAACCGGAAACGAGAATTTTCTCAATGACAATCTAAATAGATGAACAGGAAAGTTCTCTTGTTTGTATTATATTTTTATGCGCTGATTTTTAGTGTTTTAAAAACGTTGAGGTTGCCAAACGATTGGTCTGAAGCCCATTGGATGATGGATTACAGGTTTGGTTTTACTAAAAGAGGACTGGCAGGAGAAATTTTCGGATTGCTTTTTGAGAAAACCGAATTTTCTATTTTAATTCTTTCTGCAGGAATATTGTTTCTGTTGTATGTTTTGATTTTCAATATTGCGTTAAAGGAAATTTATCAACAGGAAAATAGTTTTTACAGAATATTGTTTTTTCTGATATTTTTTCTTTCACAGTACATTATTTTTTCTGCACATCTCATTGGATATTTGGATCATGTGGTTTTTTTGCTAACGATTTTAGTTATTTTTCTGATCAAACGGAAAAAGTTACTTCTTGCATCAATTGTGGCAATGTTCACTATTTTTATTCATGAAATTTCATTTTTTTTGATGCTGCCGATCAGTTGCTTTGCATTGATTGTCAATGAAATTTCTGTTGAAAGATTTTCTTTGAAAAATATATTTTCTAGTATTATTTTAAAAAAGTTCATCCTTTTTTTAGCACTGCCCGCTGCAACGACAATTTTAATTTCTACTTTTCAGGAAACTAATGATGAAGTCTATTTTTCTGTGATTTTTAAGTATTTAAAAGAAGTTCCTTTTATCTCAGAAAAAACTGCGGATTCAGTTTCCTCAGCATATACCAAAAGTTTCAGCTATTACTTCAAAGAGGAAAGTGGTAGTTTTATACAAAGGATATTTCTCTCAAAAGGAACGGTTTTTTATGGAATCCCAATTTTATTTTCGATGTGGATGATTTTTAGAGAATTTAAGCTGAAATATAATTTACAACTATTTGGTATTTTAGTAGCTATTTCAATTCTTCCTTTATTGCTTCATGCGGTAGCGTACGACACGTATAGAATCTGGACGTTTCCTTTTATGATTTTATTTTTGGTTTTTTGGATCTTAAGTTCAAAGTTTACAATGAAAAAAGAAGAAACAGGAAAATTATCAACTTTAGAAATCGTATTTTTTATTATTTCTTTTCTATTTGTAACGCTCGTACCCAATTATTTGTTCGATAATGAAGTGGAAAGATTCTCTTTACCCATAAGATTGCTATTGATTTTGCCGATATTTTTTATTTTATATCTATTAAAAAAGCCCCAACCAAATGTTTGAGGCTTTCAAAAATGTCTGAAAATATTTTTATTTGATAATTAATTTCTGACTGTAAGATCGTAAATCCCCTGATTTTAAATTGAGATAATAAACGCCCGCAGGAATTCCTGTGATATCAATACTTCCATCATTTTCGACTTTAGCGGATTGTAAGACAATTCTTCCTTCCGTACTGATGATATCGGCGGAAATATTTTGGTCTGTTAATCCTTCAACGAAAACTTTTTCAGAAGCAGGATTAGGATAAATTCTGATCTGCGATAAATTATCTGTTTCTAAAGATGATAAAGTTCCGCTTGTGGTTACTCTGAATATTTTTCCGTTATTCACCGCTGCAACAAATAATTCATTTTGATTGTTAACTCCGAAGGTCGAGAAATTATTTCCTGTAAAAGCTGGCGTCCACGTAATTGAATTGTCTGTATTCAGAATTCCAATTTGTGTAGAACAATAATCTGCGAAAATATATTTCCCTTGTAACGCAGGATAGAGCGAACCTCTGTACACATAACCTCCAGTAATAGAACATTTACCTCCCGAATGATCGTAGACCGAAACCGGAAAAGTCATCGTTGACTGAGCCGCACAACCTGTTGTATTGTAACTGTTATTTCCTTCATAGCAACGCCATCCGTAATTAATTCCTGCCTGAGTTATCGGCATTCTGTTGATTTCTTCAATCTGCCCCTGTCCGACATCGGCAATCATCACATTTCCGGAAGTCGTATCAAAATTAAATTTCCAGGCATTTCTTAATCCATACGCCCAGATCTCATCGGCACCTTCTGCATTTACAAAAGGATTATCCGCAGGAATATTGTAAGCTCCTGTAGCATTGACATCAATTCTTAATAATTTTCCCAGCAGAGAATTTTTATTCTGCGCATTATTGTTGGGATCTCCGCCGCTTCCTCCATCACCGGTTACCACCCATAGATTTCCGTCAGGAGCAAAATGAATACTTCCTCCATTGTGATTATCGAAAGGTTTTGGAATGTTTAATATAATTTTTTCGGTGGAGGGCTCGGCAATATTTGCATCGGCAGTTACCGTATATCTCGCTACCGTAATATTTCCTGCTGTATTATTGTAATACACAAAAAAATACCCATTCGTCGAGTATTGCGGGTGAAATGCCATTCCTAAAAGTCCTCTTTCTCCCCCATAAGTGATTTTCGAACTGATATTTAGAAAATCAGTCGAATTCACAGCTCCGTTGGGTTGTACAATTTTAATAATTCCGTTCTGCTGTACAACAAAAAGCCTGTTGTCGTTTACATTCACAATCTCCACCGGAGCGGTAAACCCGGTAGCAAATTCCTGCAGAGCGATGGTCTGCGAATTAAGGATTAGAGAAGAAAGAATCCCTCCCATAAAAAGTAGTTTTTTCATAATATTTTGATATTTAGTGTATTAAATCTGAATGAAAATTTCATACCAATCAAAATTTGAAAAATTCACTACAATACTCTCAAAAAATTATTAAATCTGAAATCCAAATAACAATACCGATATATCTGAAAATAAACGATTTCTGTTGTTAATAATTCATAAAATTCAATAAAATGATTATATTTGCCGACTTAATTTAACGTAGTTATAACAAAATGCAAGGAAAAGGACTTATTACAATTGTTGCTATTGTCCTGGGGTTGATCTGCTTAAACGAGCTTTTACCAACCTGGTACGCCAGCAAAATTGAATCGCAGATTGAGGCTGCGAACGGAAACGAGAAAGAGATCAAACGACTGAAGGAAGATACTCTGAATCTTGGTTTTACAAAGCTTTATTATTCAAGAGCTAAAGACAAAGAAATGAAGCTTGGTCTTGACTTAAAAGGGGGGATTAACGTTCTTTTGGAGATTAATCAGAGAGATCTTGTGAATGATCTTACAAATTATTCTACCAATCCGATCCTTATCGAGGCTTTAAACAAAACCGATGAAGTTCAGAAAAACTCTACTAAGGCTTACATCGATAATTTCTTTGATCAGTTTGATGCCATCAACAAAGCAAAAGGTACAAATCTAAAATTGGCAGATCCGGAACTTTTCGGAAACACTGGTCTTTCTGAAGTAAAGTACAATACGCCTGATGATCAGGTAAAAAGCATTGTTAAAAGAAAAATTGATGCTTCTGTAGGTACTGCTTTTGAAGTTATCAGAACAAGAATTGATAAGTTGGGAGCAATCCAGCCGAATGTTCAGAGAGTACCTGGTACCGCTAGAATTTCTGTGGAAATGCCTGGTATGAAGGACATCGACAAGGTGAAGAAAATGCTTCAGACTTCTGCAAAACTTCAGTTCTGGGAAGTACAGCAGATTCCTGAAATTGCGCCTTATTTCCAATCATTAAGTGCAGCAGTTGCTACGAAAGGAGATTCTATCGGAGTTGCAAAAAATGTAAACTTCATGAATTTATTACAAGGTGGTAAATCAGCAAATCCAAGCTCCGTAGGAAGCGTTAAATTGTCTGATACAGCTGTTGTAAACAAAATTTTAAATAGTAAAATAGCTCAGACATTACGTCCGGCTAATATTAAATATACTCAGTTCATGTGGGGTTACAAACCGGACGATTCAGATCGTGAAAGTTTGGTTCTATATGCAATCAGAGGAAGTATCAATCAAAAAGCACCGGTTGATGGTTCTGTAGAAAAAGCAAGCATCAGCTATGACGAACTTGGAAGAATCGAGGTTAGCATGCAGATGGATTCTAAAGGAGCGAAAGACTGGAAAACTTTAACTGAGAAAAACATTCAGAAGCCTGTAGCAGTTACGCTTGATAACAGAGTATACAGTGCACCGAATGTACAAAGTGTAATTCCTAACGGAAGCACAAGAATTTCCGGTAACTATACGCAGGAAGAAGCTAAAGAACTTGTGGATGTATTAGGTGCTGGTAAATTACCTGCAGGTGCAAAAGTTGTTCAGGCTACTCAGGTAGGTCCGTCATTAGGACAGGAGTCTATTGATGCGGGAGTTATGTCATTTGCTATTGCATTTTTAATTATTATCGTTTATATCATTTTCTATTATGGTGGTGCAGGGGTGTACGCTGTAATTGCGATGATTGTCAACTTATTCTATATTTTCGGAATTATGGATTCCGGAGACTTTACATTGACGCTTCCGGGTATCGCAGGTATTGTACTTACAATGGCGATGGCAGTTGATACAAACGTAATTATTTACGAAAGAACGAAGGAAGAATTATTTGCAGGAAAAAGCATCTTAGAAGCGTATAAAGACGGTTTCAAACATGCATTAAGCGCAATTGTGGATGGTCACTTAACGACATTATTAACGGCAGGTGTACTTTTCTTATTCGGAACAGGTCCGATCAAAGGATTTGCGTTAACGTTGGGAATTGGTATCTTAATGACATTCTTCACTTCCGTATTGCTTTCAAGAGTAATGATCTTCTCCAGATTGAACAAAGGAAAAGGCCTTTCTGTTTGGACGGCTCCAACGAAGAACCTTTTCAGAAATACTTGGATCGATTTTATCGGAAAAAGAAAATATGCTTACATCATTTCTGCTGTTTTAACAATTGTTTCTATTGCATCGATTGCGATCAACGGATTTAAATACGGAATCGATTTTACAGGAGGTAGAAACTACGTGGTAAGATTTGATAAAGATGTAAATGCTGAAGATGTTGAAAGTAAATTAGTGAAAATATTCCAAACGGAAGATGGTAAGAATTCTTCTGTAGAAGCGAAAACTTTCGGTAATTCTAAGCAATTGAAAATTTCTACAGATTATCTTATCGAAGATGAATCTCTGAAAGCTGACCAGACTGTAGAACAGAAATTGTATGAAGGTTTGAAATCAAGCTTACCTTCAAATATAACATTAAGTGATTTCAAATCTGCTGATAAAGAACATGCAGGAATTGTATCTTCTGAAAAAGTAGGACCTACGGTAGCAGATGATATCAAAACTCACGGTATTCTTGCAGTGATAGCTGCTTTAGGAGGTATCTTTATCTATATCTTGGTAAGATTTAGAAAATGGCAATTCTCATTGGGTGCTGTTGCGGCATTATTCCACGATGCGGTTATTATTTTGGGAGCGTATTCATTGCTTCACAAGTACATGCCGTTCAACATGGAAATTAACCAGGATTTTGTTGCTGCGATCTTGACGGTATTAGGATATTCAATTAACGATACCGTAATTATCTTCGACAGAATTAGAGAATATTTAAGAGAGAAAAAATCGTTAACATTAGCTGGATTGTTTGATGACTCTATTTCAAGTACATTGGGTAGAACATTCAATACTTCATTTACAACGATCCTTGTAATTTTGGCAATCTTTATCTTTGGTGGAGATAACCTGAGAGGATTTATGTTTGCCATGTTAATCGGTATTGCTTTCGGTACCTATTCATCCATCTTCGTTGCGTCGGCAATCGCTTACGACTTCCTTAAAACAGGAAAAGAAGATGAAGTACACGGAAAAACTACTTCTAATAAAGAAGTACTTGCTTCAAAATAATTTATACTACAATAAATAAGAAAAAGCCTTTCAATCTGAAAGGCTTTTTTTGTGGATGTAAGTTGTTTTTGTTTAAATTTCACTATTCACTATTCACTATTCACTATTCACTATTCACTATTCACATTTTCATTTGTTCATAATTTAGAATCATTATTTTCTGGATTTGATTATTTTTGCAAGGTTATGGAAAACTCGAAGAAAAAAGCGGCAATTGGTTTTATATTTATTACTCTTTTAATAGATGTAATCGGATTGGGAATTATTATACCGGTAATTCCAAAGCTTATCGAGGAACTCATTCACGGAAGCGTAAATGAAGCTGCAAAATACGGCGGATGGCTGGGTTTTGCGTATGCTTTTACTCAATTTCTTTTTTCTCCGGTTATCGGAAATTTAAGTGATAAATACGGAAGAAGACCAATTATTCTGATTTCCCTTTTTGGATTTGCTGTCGACTATATTTTTCTTGCTTTGGCTCCCACCATCGGATTGCTTTTTGTAGGAAGGATCATTGCCGGAATCACAGGAGCAAGTTTTACCACGGCAAGTGCTTATATCGCAGATATTTCTACGGATAAAGACCGTTCTAAGAATTTTGGATTGATCGGGGCAGCTTTTGGATTGGGATTTATCATAGGACCTCTTTTGGGCGGCGTTTTGGGACATTTTGGTGCAAGAGTTCCTTTTTATGCAGCGGCAGTTTTATGTCTGATAAATTTCCTTTACGGCTATTTTATTCTCCCTGAAAGTTTAGATAAAGACAAAAGAAGAGAATTCGACTGGAAGCGCGCAAATCCTATCGGTTCATTTAAATTTTTACTAAAGCATCCTGAACTTTCGGGATTGGTTTTAACGCTTTTCTTGGTATATATCGCAGGTCATGCAGTACAGACAAACTGGAGTTATTTTACCATGGCTGAGTTTAAATGGACAGAATTGACCGTCGGAATTTCATTAGGCGTTGTCGGTTTTTTGGTAGCAGTTGTTCAGGGATTTTTGATACGATGGACAGCTCCGAAATTAGGTGATTATAAA
>Ga0308171_1001410_pt1 | contig 32535 bp, 36 predicted proteins | sample PhyGR1_FD_202135 | JGI IMG/M metagenome (GOLD analysis project Ga0308171, IMG submission 202135) | Phyllosphere microbial communities from UC Gill Tract Community Farm, Albany, California, United States - DLSLSG.R1 | ecosystem: Host-associated > Plants > Phyllosphere > Unclassified | place: USA...
CAAGTCCGCCTTGTAGCGGGAAGCCCGATGGAACCCCAGCGTACCCACTTGAACCCCGGGTTCAAGGTCGTTTCGCATGCATCGTCACGGCGGAGAATGCAATATTCCAGCAAGAGCGGCGTTCCCCTGGAGCGTCGCTCTTGTTTTATCCGCGTCCCACGCACGCTCCGGATCCAGGCATGACCGACCCGCGCTCCGCGCTGCGTACGCAGCTGCGCCAACGCCGCCGCGACATCCCCGCCGTGCAGCGCCTGGCCGCCGCCGAATCGCTGGCCGATGCCCTGCTTGCCCTGCCCTTCGCCCCGGCGCACGGGTTCGTGGCCGGCTACTGGGCGATGGACGGCGAGATCGCGCTGCACCGCTGGCAGATGCAGTTGCCCGAAGGGCAGACCTACTGCCTGCCGATCCTGCACGAGCAGACCCTGCGCTTCGCGCCGTGGCGCCCCGGCCAGCCACTGGCCGCCAACCGCTTCGGCATCCCCGAACCCGAGGTCGCCTTCGACGACACGCTGGCACCGGAGCAGATGGCCTTGGTGGTCGCGCCGCTGGTGGGTTTCGACCCGCTGTGCCGGCGCCTGGGCATGGGAGGCGGCTGGTATGATCGCAGCTTCGCATTCCGCCATCAGCGCCCGGCACCGCCGTGGCTGGTCGGGGTCGGCTTCTCGGTCCAGCAGGTCGATGCCCTGCCGGTGGAACCGTGGGATGTCGGCGTGGATGCGATCTGCACCGAACTGACCACGCTCACTCCCCAAACGATCGACGCATGACCGCACGCAAGCGCTACTGGCTGATGAAGTCCGAACCGGACGCCTTTTCCATCGACGATCTGCAGCGCGTAGGCCGCGAACCCTGGAATGGCGTGCGCAACTACCAGGCGCGCAATTTCATGCGCGACGGCATGAAGGTCGGCGACGGGGTGCTGTTCTACCACTCCAACACCAAGGTGCCGGGCATCGTGGGGATCGCCACCGTGGCCAGTGAGGCCTATCCGGACGACACCCAGTTCAACCCGAAATCCGATTACTACGACCCCAAGGCCACCCGCGAAGAACCGCGCTGGATGCTGGTGGACGTGGCCTTCGAGCGCAAACTGCGCGCCACCATTTCGCTGGACGAGATCAAGCTGCACGCCGATGCGCTGGGCGAGGGCTTTGCGCTGACCGCGCGCGGCAACCGCCTCTCGATCCTCCCGGTGACGGCCCCGCAGTGGAAGCTGCTGCTGTCGCTGGAAAAGCACTGACCCCCTTTCCTCCAAGAGTTGCCCGCCATGTCCGAAGCCAAGCGCCTGGCCGCTGAAAAAGCCATCGAATACGTTGAAGACGGGATGATCGTCGGGGTCGGCACCGGGTCCACCGTGGCCTACTTCATCGACGCCCTGGCCCGGATCCAGCACCGCATCAAGGGCGCGGTGTCCAGCTCGGACCAGAGCACCGCGCGGCTGAAGGAGCACGGCATCGAGGTGCTCGAGCTCAACCACACCGGCGGCCTGTCGCTGTACGTGGACGGCGCCGACGAGTGCGATGGCAACAAGAACCTGATCAAGGGCGGCGGTGCCGCGCTGACCCGCGAGAAGATCATCGCCGAGGCCAGCGAGCGCTTCGTGTGCATCATCGACCCGAGCAAGCAGGTCAAGGTGCTGGGCAGGTTCCCGCTGCCGGTGGAAGTGATCCCGATGGCCCGCAGCCTGGTCGCCCGCCGCATCATGGACCTGACCGGCGGCCAGCCGGCCTGGCGCGAAGGGGTGATCACCGACAACGGCAATGCGATCCTGGACATCCACCACCTGGAAATCACCGATCCGGTGGCGCTGGAGCGCGAGCTCAACCAGCTGCCGGGCGTGGTCAGCGTGGGCCTGTTCGCGCGCCGCCCCGCCGATGTCGTGATCGTCGGCGGGCAGCCGCCCCAGGTCTTCTGATCCCGTGGCCGGCCCGTGCGGGCCGGCCCCTTACCGAGGTTTGCCCATGTCCCTGCTGCGTCTGCTGCCCCTGCTGCTGGTGCTCGCCCTGTCCGGTTGCGCCAGCACCACCGCCCGTCACTGGGTCGAACTGGACGGCAACCGTTACCACGTCGAGCTGGCCACCAATGACGACACCCGCGCCCGCGGCCTGATGTTCCGCGACCAGATGCCGATCGACCACGGCATGTTGTTCATCCACGACCGCGAAGAACTGCAGGCGTACTGGATGAAGAACACCAAGATCGCGCTGGACATCCTGTACTTCGACGCCCAGCGCCGCCTGGTCAGCCAGCAGCGCGACGTGCCGCCGTGCTCGGCCGGCGACCGGTGCCCGCCCTACCCCAGCAGCAATCCGGCCCGCTACGTGCTGGAACTCAACGCCGGCCAGGCCGAAAAGATGGCCTTGAAGGATGGCACCGAACTCAAGTTCGGCCCGGGCATCCCCGACGGCGGCGAGTGAGACCGGCCGCACGAACGCACCGCGCCCTTGAATCGCGGCGCGTTTGTCGCCAGTCTTGAGCCATGCAGGCGCAGATCACATTGCCAGCGTGGGATTCGCTGGCCGAACTGGACGACGAGGCGCTGCCCTTGTTGCCCACCGCATTGCTGATCGCCCAGGACGAGTACCCCGACCTGGACCCGGCCGTCTATGACGCACTGCTGCAGAGCCACGCCGACCACCTGCGCACCGAGATCGCCACGATCGAGATGTGGCCGCTGAAGATCGCCGCGGTCAACCGCCACCTGTTCGACGAACTGGGCTACAGCGGTGACCACGGCGAGTACTACGACCCGCGCAACAGTTATCTGAACCAGGTGTTCGAGCGCCGCCTGGGCAATCCGATCTCCCTGGCCCTGGTGCAGATGGAAGTCTCGCGCCGGTTGGGCATTCCGCTGGACGGGGTGTCCTTCCCCGGGCACTTCCTGGTGCGCCTGCCGCTCAACGACGGCATGCTGGTGATGGACCCGTTCAACGGCGGGCGTCCGCTGGGGGTGGAGGAACTGCGGGAACGCGCACGGTCCCACCTGGGCGGCGAAGTGCCCGATGACGATGTGCTGGCGCAGATCCTGGACCCGGCCCCGGCGCGCGCGATCCTGATGCGGATGCTGCGCAACCTGCATGGCGTGTACGCCGAACGCGGCGAATGGGACCGCGCAGCGCGCAGTGCCGACCGCCTGCTGAAGCTGGCGCCGGAACAGGACGACGCGCTGCGTGATCGCGGCCTGGCCTACCTGCAGCTGCAGTACGAGGTGGGCGCGCGGCACGATCTGGGGCTGTACCTCAAGCGCAACGCCACCGCCGGCGATGCGTCCTGGGTGCGCGAGAAACTGATCGGCCTGGGCCGGGCGACCCCGCGCCTGCACTGAGGGCGGGCAACGCCGGCGATGTCAGGCGGCGGCGCGGATCCGCTCAGTCCACCTCGACCATCTCGAAATCGTCCTTGGTCACGCCGCAGTCCGGGCAGGTCCAGGTATCGGGGATGTCTTCCCAGCGCGTGCCCGGCGCGATGCCTTCTTCCGGCAGGCCGTCCTCTTCCCTGTACAGGAACCCGCAGACAACGCACATCCAGGTGCGGAAGGTGGTGGCAGTGGCGTCGGTCATCGGATAATCACGGTGGGACAAGGCGGACAGCCCGCATTGTCCCACTCCCGTTGCACTACCGGTAGCCATCGATGAATCACGCTTCAGCCCTCACGCCGCCGCGCGGCGTCTACCTGATCACCCCGGACGAGCCCGATACCGCCCGCCTGCTGGCGCGTACCGCGCCGCTGCTGGCCACCGGCGTCACCCTGCTGCAGTACCGCAACAAGTCCGCCGACGCGCCGCTGCGCCGCGCACAGGCCGAAGCGCTGCAGGCGCTGTGTGCCCGTTACGCCACGCCGCTGATCATCAATGACGACCCCGCGCTGGCCCAGGCGGTCGGTGCGGCCGGCGTGCACCTGGGCGAGGACGATGGCGGGATCGCCGCTGCGCGCGCCCTGCTCGGCCCGACCGCGATCATCGGCATCTCCTGCTATGACGATCACGCGCGTGCCGAACGCGCGGCCGCCGCGGGGGCCAGCTATCTCGCCTTCGGCGCCTTCTTCGCCAGCAACAGCAAGGCCACCACGCGCCGCGCCACGCCGGACCTGCTGCGGCAAAGCGCCGCACTCGGGCTGCCGCGGGTGGCGATCGGCGGGCTGACGCCGGACAATGTGGCACCGCTCATCGCTGCCGGCGCCGATCTGATCGCCGTCATCAGCAGCGTGTACGCCGCACCTGATCCGGTCGCCACGCTGCACGCCTACCTCGATTGCTTCCAGGAACCCGCATGAACCACGACCAGTCCCACGCCCTGTTCACCCGCGCCCAGAAGCTGCTGCCGGGCGGCGTCAACTCGCCGGTGCGCGCGTTCAAGTCGGTCGGCGGCGAGCCGTTCTTCGTCAAGCGCGCCGACGGCCCCTATCTGTACGACGTGGATGACAACCGCTACATCGATTACGTCGGCTCCTGGGGCCCGATGATCGTCGGCCACAACCACACCGCGGTGCGCCAGGCGGTCAAGCAGGCGATCGGCAACGGCCTGTCGTTCGGCGCGCCGTGCGAAGCCGAAGTCACCATGGCCGAAACGCTGACCCGGCTCGTGCCGTCCTGCGAGATGGTGCGCATGGTCAACTCCGGCACCGAGGCCACGCTGTCGGCGATCCGGCTGGCACGCGGTGCCACCGGCCGCACCCGCATCGTCAAGTTCGAAGGCTGCTACCACGGCCACGGCGACTCGTTCCTGGTCAAGGCCGGCAGCGGCATGCTGACCCTGGGCGTGCCGACCTCCCCGGGCGTGCCGGCCGGGCTGAGCGAACTCACCCTGACCCTGCCCTACAACGATTTCGAGGCGGCCACCGCGCTGTTCGCCGAACAGGGGGAGCACATCGCCGGCCTGATCATCGAGCCGGTGGTCGGCAACGCCAACTGCATCCCGCCGCGCGAAGGCTATCTGCAGCACCTGCGCGCGCTGTGCACGCAGTACGGCACGGTGCTGATCTTCGATGAAGTGATGACCGGCTTCCGCGTGGCGCTCGGTGGCGCGCAGGCCCACTACGGCGTCACCCCGGACCTGACCACCTTCGGCAAGATCATCGGCGGCGGCATGCCGGTGGGTGCCTACGGTGGCCGCCGCGAGCTGATGTCGCAGATCTCCCCGGCCGGCCCGATCTACCAGGCAGGCACGCTGAGCGGCAATCCGGTGGCGATGGCCGCCGGCCTGGCGATGCTGGAGCTGGTGCAGGAACCGGGCTTCCATGATCGCCTGAGCGCTGCGGCCGCACGCCTGTGCGCAGGCCTGGAAACCGCCGCCGCCGCCGCGGGCGTTGCGGTGACCACGACCCAGGTCGGCGCCATGTTCGGGCTGTTCTTCACCGATAAGAAGGTGGAGACCTACGCCCAGGCGACCGCGTGCGACATCGGTGCGTTCAACACGTTCTTCCACGCGATGCTGGAGCGCGGCGTGTTCCTGGCCCCGTCCGCGTACGAGGCCGGTTTCCTGTCCAGCGCGCACGATGACAGCATCATCGAGGCGACGCTGGAGGCCGCGCGCGAGGCGTTCAAGGTCGTCAAAGGCTGAACAGACGCGGTCGGAGGTGATCCATGATCGCCTCCGACCGGGGTATTCAACCGAAGACGAAGCGGCCCTTCATCATCGCGAAGTGGCCGGGGAACGAGCAGAAGAACGTGTAATCGCCGCCCTTGCTCAGCCGCGCGGTGGAGAAGGTGACGCTGGTGGTCTGCCCGCCGCCGATCACCGGCGTATGCGCCAGCACGCGCGCATCGCCCTTGGGCAGGTAACTGTCGGCCAAGGTCATGCGCATCCCGGCCATCGCCACCGGCGCGTAATCCGCCGTGCGGGTCAGCACCCAGTTGTGGCCCATCGCGGTCGCGGCCAGCCGGCCGGTGTGGCGCAGGGTCAGCTTGACCTGGGTGCAGTCGGCGGCGACCTTGAGTTCCTTCTGGCTGAAGCTCATCTGGTCGGTGCTGTCGATGGCGATCGCGCAGACGCGCGCATGGGCGGCCGGGGCCAGCATCAGGCCGGCAAGCAACACAGGGGCAAGCAGTTTCAAGGCAATCTCCCTCAAGCAGTACCCGCGATTCTAGAGAGCGCCCGTGCAGGCGTGGTGCGACGCGATGTCGCAGCACCGGCCCGCGCCGGGTTAACGTCGGCGTTGGACCTGGACGGGACGGCCCCATGCCGCGTGTGATCGAGTGCCTGCTGCTGGATTTCGATGGCGTGCTGGTGCGCTATGCGCGGCCGCTGCGGGTGCGTCATCTGGCCGCGAGCATCGGCTGCGCTGATGCGCAGGTGCAGGCCGCGCTGTTCGACAGTGGGCTGGAACGCGCCTACGACAGCGGCATGCCCACGGACGCCTACCTGCAGCAGCTGGGCGATGCGCTGCAGACCACGATCAGCGTGGCGCAATGGCAGGCCGCGCGCAGTGCCGCCTGCACACCGCAGACGGCGGTGATCGAACGCGTGGCACGGATCGCGCGGACGCTGCCGATCGCGATCCTGACCAACAACGGCGCGCTGATGGCGCAGACGATTGTGCACCTGCTGCCGCCGCTGGCCGATGCCCTGCACGGCCGCATCCTGTGCAGCGGTGCGCTGGGCGGGCGCAAGCCGGATCCGGCGATATTCACCAAGGCGGTGGCGCTGCTGGGCGCACGCGCCGAGCGCACGCTGTTCATCGATGACCTGTTTGTCAACGTGCGCGGGGCACGGCAGGCCGGCCTGCAGGCCGAGACCGCGACGGACAGCCGCGGGTTCGGCAAGGTCATCAAGCGCTACGGGCTGGAATGAGCGTGCTGCAGGTCCCCACCCACAGTGGGCACCTGCCGCGTGCCTGGATCAACGCGAGGCGATGAACGACTGCACGGCCGCGCGCAGTCGCTTCAGGCCTTCGGCGATTTCCTCATCGGTGATGTTCAGCGACGGCACGAAGCGCAGCACGTCCGGGCCGGCCTGCAGGGTCAGCAGGCCGTGCTCGGCGGCGTGGTCGAGGATGGGACCGGCCTGGCCGGCGAAATCCTTGTCCAGCACCGCGCCCAGCATCAGGCCGCGGCCGCGCACCTGGCTGAACACCTTGAACTCATCGTTGATCCTGCCCAGGCCATCGCGCAGCGCCTGCGACTGCCGGCTCACGTTGTGCGCGATCTCCGGCGAGGACAGCTTGCGCAGCGCCACGCGGGCGACGGCGGCGGCCAGCGGGTTGCCACCGAAGGTGGTGCCGTGCGCGCCGAACTGCATCACCTCGGCCACCTTCGGGCCGGCCAGCATCGCCCCGATCGGGAAGCCGCCCCCCAATGCCTTGGCCAGGGTGACGATGTCCGGCGTGATGTTGTCCTGCCAGTGCGCGAACAGGGTGCCGGTGCGGCCCATGCCGGCCTGGATTTCATCCAGCACCACCAGCGCGTTGTGCTGGTCGCACAGCTCGCGCACGCGCTGCAGGAAGCCCGGCTTGGCCGGCATCACGCCGCCCTCGCCCTGGATCGGCTCCAGCATCACCGCGGCAACATCGCCAGCAGCCATCGCGGTTTCCAGCTGCACCTCGTCGTTGAAATCGACATAGCGGAAGCCGCCGGGCAGCGGCTCGTAGCCTTCCTGGTACTTCGGCTGGGCGGTGGCGGTCACCGCGGCCAGGGTGCGGCCGTGGAAGCTGCCGCGGAAGGTCACGATCACGCGCTGGTGCGCCGGCCGGCCGAGCGAGGAGGCCCACTTGCGGACCAGCTTGATCGCCACTTCGTTGGCCTCGGCGCCGGAGTTGCACAGGAACACGCGCTCGGCGAAGCGCGAGGCGGTGACCAGCTCCTCGGCCAGGCGCAGCGGCGGCTCGCTGTAGAACACGTTGCTGGTGTGCCACAGCTTGCCGGCCTGCTCGATCAGCGCAGCCTTCAGGTCCGGATCGTTGTGGCCCAGGCCGCACACGGCGATGCCGGCGGCCAGGTCGATGAATTCACGGCCCTGGTTGTCCCAGACGCGCGCGCCCTGGCCGCGCTCGAGCACCACCTGGCGCGGTTTGTACACCGGCAGGTAGTAATGCGACAGGGACAACAGCGGATCGGTGGCAGCGGCAGTCATGGCAGTCAACGGCTCAGGAAAGATCCCATTCTCGCGCTTTGGGCCGGTGGGGCACAATGCGGCCCATGCGCCCCTTCACCGCCCCCCAGCTCAACCCCGCCACCGAGACCGGCTGGCGCCGGACCTGGTTCGAGATCATCTACCGCCACGACACCCGGCCCTCGCGCAATTTCGACCTGCTGCTGGTCTACGCGATCATCGCCAGCGTGGTGGTGGTCATGTTCGACAGCGTGCAGCGCTTCCACGCTACCTATGCCGACGCGCTCTACGTGGTGGAATGGGGCTTCACGCTGCTGTTCACCGCCGAATACCTGCTGCGGCTGGTGGTGGTCAAACGCCCCCTGCGCTACGCATTCAGCATCTGGGGGATCATCGATCTGGCCTCGATCCTGCCCACCTACCTGTCGCTGTTCATCCCCGGTGCGCAGAGCCTGCTGGTCGTGCGCGCGCTGCGCATCCTGCGGGTGTTCCGGATCCTCAAGCTGACCCGCTACATCGAAGAAAGCGGCGTGCTGATGGAATCGCTGTGGCGCAGCCGGCGCAAGGTGCTGCTGTTCCTGTTCACGGTGATCACCATCACCATCATCGCCGGCACCATGATGTACGTGATCGAAGGCCCCAACCACGGCTTCACCAGCATCCCCAGCAGCATGTACTGGGCGGTGGTGACCATGGCGACGGTGGGCTTCGGCGACATCGTGCCGCAGACCGTGCTGGGCCGTTTCGTCACCTCGGTGCTGATCCTGATCGGCTACAGCATCATCGCCGTGCCCACCGGTATCTACACCGCCGAACTGGCCAACACCATGCGTGATGCCGAGCATGCCGCCCGCCGCGATGCGCGCGGCTGCCCGCACTGCGGGCTGGAAGGCCACGAACCGGATGCCGTGCACTGCCGCCATTGCGGCGGCAAACTGCCGCCGGTCTTCAACCGCTGATCCACGCGTGGCGGGCGGCCGGGCCACCCGCCACGCGATCGCTCAGCGCGCGCCGCCGGTCCGCGCGAAGCGATTGCTCATGTCCACCAGATCGTTGTAACTGGCCATCACCGCCTCGGCCGAGCCCTGCGGATTGCTGATCCGGCCACCGCTCTGCATCAGCATCTGCTCGCTGCGGGTCAGCGGCGTGTTGGCCTGCACGCGCTCGATGCGGCGGCCGGCATCGCGGGCCAGCGCATCGGCCGCACGCTCCACGTGCCCCCACATCGGATCGTCCTTGCCGATCTTGTCCTGCTGCGCCTGCTGCAGCAGGGCCTGGAACGCGCTGAGCTGGGTGCGCGCCACCGCCAGGTCCGGCGCGTCCTCGCTGAGCAGCTGGGTCAGCTGCTTGGCATCGCCGATGATCCTGATCTGGTAGTACGCCAGCGAGCGGCCTTCGGCGGCTTCGATTTCCTTGAGCTGCGCCTGGCGGCCCTCGTCCTCGCGCCGATCCAGCGCGGCATCCAGCGCGGTGCTGGCGGCGAAGAACGCGGCATACGCCTGCATCAGCGGTGCATGCTGGCTGCGCATGCCGGCATGGTCATCGCGCAGATAGTCCTCGCGGCTGTAGTAACGATCGGCCTGCTCGATCAGCGCGTACAGATCCACGAAGGTCTTCTGGTAGGCGCGGGCCGCCGGATCCAGCGCCGGCTCGGCCGGTGTCATCTCCAGCGCCGCGACCATCGGCGCGTTGCACGCCTCCACGCGGTGCGACAGCACCGTACCCGGCCCACGCACGTTCTTCTCGTTGCCGGTCGGGCCCGCCTCGGGATCCTGCATCCAGCCGGTGTACTGCTGGAAGCCTTCGTGGATCGGCTGTTCGACCGCGTTGAAGCAGGCGATGTAGGCATTGACCTTGTCCACGCCCTGGGCATCGGCCAGGGCGGGGGCGCCTTTGTTGCAGGCGCCGAGCAGGCTTGCCAGCGCGATGGCGGCAGCAAGGCGCGCAGTCCGTGTGCGAGATGACATTCGATTGTCCGTACCAAAAAGGGGGACGCACAGTAACAGCTTCGTGTGCAGCGTTTGTCGAAGACCGGCCAACGTGACGCGCGGTGCCGCACCTCACTCCAGGAACAGATCCGGCAACAACGGCTGCGAAGGATCCACGGCATAACCGCTGAGATCGGTCACGCCCGCCTGCGCCAGCACCTCATCATCGAGCAGGAACTGGCCGCTGAAACCGGCTGCGTCGCGGCACAGCACGGCGTGCGCGGCATCGGCCAGAATCGCCGGCATGCGGCAGCCGGCCGCGTCCACGCCCGGGATCATGTTGATCGCTTCGGTGGCGATGATCGTGCGCGGCCACAGTGCGTTGACCGCCACGCCCTGCGGGCCGAACTCGGCCGCCAGGCCGAGGGTGACGAAGCTCATGCCCATCTTGGCCAGCGTGTAGCCGGTGTGCGGGCCCCACCACTTCGGGTCCAGGCTCGGCGGCGGTGCGAGGGTGAGGATGTGCGGGTTCGGCGCCTGCAGCAGATGCGGCAGGCAGGCCTGCGCGCACAGGAAGCTGCCGCGCGCATTGACCTGCTGCATCAGGTCGAAGCGCTTCATCGGCGTATCCATCGTGCCGCGCAGCCAGATCGCGCTGGCATTGTTGATCAGGATGTCGATGCCGCCAAAGGTATCCACCGTCGCGGCCACTGCCGCGCGCACCTGGTCCTCTTCGCGGATGTCGCACTTCAGTGCCAGGCCCTGCCCGCCTGCGGCGGTCACCGCCTCCGCTGCGCTGTGGATGGTGCCCGGCAGCTTGGGATTGGGCACCGATGACTTGGCCGCGATCGCGATGTTGGCACCGTCGCGGGCCGCACGCAGGGCGATGGCCAGGCCGATGCCGCGCGAGGCGCCGGTGATGAAGAGGGTCTTGCCTTGCAGACTGGCCATGTCGCGTGCTCCGGCGAAATCGGTGATCGGTCCAGTATGCCGCGACCACGTGTAATTAACCGCCCCGTGACGATCCGGCGTGCAGGCGCTGCTCAACGCCCATCCTCAGGCAACGCCGTTTGCGCCGGCACAGGCGGCGGGTGGCACGCCGCTGGAAGACGGCGGAGTGCGCCTGGTGTACCGCACCCCGCTGCGCGAGTGCCACGCGTGCGCGGACGTGGGCCAACTGCAGATCGGTTACGACTTCGACGCCACGCGGCACTTCGTCGGGCAGCATGTGGTGCCGACACCCGCACCGTGATCCGGCCGGGCCGGCTGCCCGCAGCCGTCCATCATGGCGCGCTTCGCGCGTATCGCAGCACCTGCCGCCGCAACAGATGCGGCACGATCAAGCGATGCACCGGCGCGACCGGGAGCATGTACAGCCGCCCAAACGCGTTATGGGTGTGTACCACCGTGGCGATCTCCAGCAGATCGCCACGCCATTGCAGCGCCAGCTGCACGCGCAGGTGGCGGTCGTCATCCTCCAGCACGATTGCATCGGACGTGCACTGCTGCACGGTGAAGATGCCGAGCCGGTCACCCGGCCGTGGATCAACACTGTCCTGCACCGCACGCAGCGAGCCCAGGTCCTTCATGCCGAGCAGGCGCATGCCGCCGTTGCGTAGGGCCATCAGCCCATCGAACCAGCCCGGCACCGCCGCGGCCATGTCCTGGTAGGCCTGCAACGCTGAACGGCCCGCACGCGGCGCCACCGCCTGGCAGGCGTGTACGAAGTCGGCGCCGGGCAGCTGCGCATGCAATACGCTGCCGGCGTCAAGCGGCACCACCGCAACGCGCGGCGCGCTCACGGCTTCGGTCCCTGCCCCTCGTTGTCTTCCCAGTGCAGGATCTTCCGCGTCACGAAGCGGTACACCGGCTTGCCGGTCCGGAACCACAGATCACGCACCCACGAGGTGCGCTTGAGCAGGCGCTTCTCCACCGGGGTGAGCGACTCGCGGCAATACATACGCTTGTGCTTGAGCAGGTGGCGCAGATCTTCGCGCGCCAGCAGGCGCATCCAGCGCGAGCGCGGGTTGCCGATCACGGCCAGCTGGAAATCGATCAGGGCCGGCGAGCCGTCCTCGCGCACCAGCCAGTTGGCTTCCTTGGCCAGGTCGTTGTGCGCGATGCCATGCCGGTGCACGCGCTGCAGCAGCCGGCGCGCCGCACGGAAGTAAGCCAGATCGCCGCGCGGCGGGCGCTGGTACATCGCATCGCCGGCCATGAAGCTGCGGTCCAGCCAGCGGCCGTTCCAGTCCAGCAGCGCCGGGGTGTCGGCCATGCCCCCCAGATGCGCCAGCGCGCGTGCTTCGCGCCGGGCCAGCCACCAGGCCGGCACGCGCAGCCACCACGGCGTGGCCTCCAGGTCGCGCCGGACGAAACGCTGCCCGTCCCGTTCGATCAGCAGGATGCGACCGAAACTGTCGGCTTTCAGGGCGTGTGGCGCGTGCGGGTCGGCGTGGCTCATGCCGACATTCTAGGCGGCAATGGGCCCGGCCCACCGCCGCGCACGCGGCTGGACCCACGCTGGCGGGCGGTCAGTCACTTTCGGCCCCCTATAATCCCCCGATGGACTCGTCATGGATCGATGCCACGCTTTCGTGGATCGCAGCTCACCCCGTGCTTGCCGGCGCGGTCATCTTCCTCATCGCCTTCTGCGATGCGGTCATCGTGCTGGGCGCGATCGTGCCCGCGTTGCCGCTGCTGTTCGCCGTGGGCGTGTTCATCGGGCTGGGCCAGATCTCCGGCCCCTATGCCGTGGCATGCGCGGCACTGGGCGCGTTTGCCGGCGACGCGCTGAGCTACTGGATCGGGCGCCGCTGGGGCGACCGGCTGCGCGGCTTCTGGCCGTTCCGCAGTTACCCGCAGCTGCTTGACCGCGGTGAAACGATGTTCCGCCGCAATGCCTTCAAGAGCATCCTGGTCGCGCGCTATGTCGGTGCGATCCGGCCGTTCGTGCCGGCCATCGCCGGCATGATGAAGATGCCGATGACGCGCTATATCCAGGCCAGCGGCATCGCCAGCCTGTCCTGGGCGGTGCTGTTCCTGGCCCCGGGCTGGGTGCTGGGCGAGGCCTATGACGCGGTCGCCGCGGTCGCGGGCCGGCTGGTGATGGTGCTGGCATTGCTGGGCGTGATCCTGGGCCTGGTGTGGGCGATCGTACTGTACGGCTATCGCTGGTCGGCCGCGCGCATGGACAGCTGGCTGGCCAGCCTGCTGGCCTGGTCGCAGCGGCATCCGCTGCTGGGCCGCTACTCGGTCTCGGTATTCGATCCGCAGCGGCGCGAGTCCGTGCCGCTGGCGATGCTGGCCCTGATGCTGCTGCTGCTCGGCTGGGGCTGGTTCGCGCTGCTGATGGCCGTGGTCGCCCACGGCGAACCCCTGCGCCTGGACCTGGCCGTGCACCAGGCGATGCTGGCGCTGCGCAACCCGCTGGCCGATTACCCGATGGCGGCGCTGGCCTCGCTCGGCGCGTGGCCGGTGCTGGCCCCGGCCACCGCTGCCGGCATGGGCTACCTGATCTGGCGCCGGCGCTGGATGGCCGCCGCGCACTGGCTGGCCGCGCTCGCCTTCGGCCTGGCGCTGACCAAGCTGCTGGGTGCCACCGTGCACGTGGTGCGCCCGCCCGATGCCAGCAGCGGCTTCGGCTTCCCCTCGGTGTCGGTCACGATGGCCACGATCACCTTCGGGTTCTTCGCGGTGCTGATCGCACGCGAGCTGCCCGGACGCACCCGCGTCTGGCCCTACCTGCTCTCGGGCATCATCGTCAGCGTGATCGGCTTCGCGCGGATCTACCTGGGCGCGCACTGGCTGAGCGATGTGATCGGCGGGATGCTGTTCGGCATGTTCTGGCTGCTGGTGCTGGGCATCGCCTACCGCCGCCGCTTCAACCGTTCGTTCTGGGTCAAGCCGGTGGCCTGGCTGTTCTACGGCACCTTCGCAGTGGCCGCGCTGTGGTACGCCCCGCGCAACATTCCGATCAAGCTGGCGCGCTTCGAACCGGCCCAGCCCACCCCGGTGAACCTGGACGCCACGGCGTGGTGGCAGGCCGACTGGCAGCACCTGCCGTCGCGCCGCAATGAGTTCGATGATGACCAGCGCTGGCCGCTGGACGTGCAGGTGGCCGGTCCGCTGGCCCCGTTGCAGCGCCAGCTGGAAAGCCAGGGCTGGCGCGTGCAGCCGCAGGCCGGCTGGGAGCAGGCCCTGCTGATGCTGGAAAAATCCGCCGATCCGGAAAAGATCCCGGTGCTGCCAGCCACCCTGGATACCCAGGTGGAATCGCTGCTGATGCTGCGCCCGGGCAACGCCCCCAACGAGATCTTCGCGCTGCGCCTGTGGCCGGCACCGGCACGGCTGGATGCACCGGTCGATCAGCCGCTGTGGCTGGGCAGTGCGCAGACCCTGCACTACCAGCAGCACGTCCACCTGATCGGGATGTGGCGGCCGATGCGCGGGATCGACCCCTCGCTCAATGCCGTGCGTGAAGCGCTGGAGGGAATGCCGCAGCAGGTGGATACCCATCCGGAAACCCGGATGCCGGTGCTGCGCGTGCGCGTTGCCGCCCCGGAATGACCGGGCGGGGGTGATCCGGCCGGATCAGGGAATCCAGTCCAGCAGCGCCTGCAGGCGCTCGTGCGGGTCGTCACGCTGCAGCAGTTCCAGCCGCTGCGACTCGCGCAGCGGCAGCAGTTCGGCCAGCCGCCAGCCGACCCAGCCGGCCTGTTCCATCTGCGCCGGATTGCCGGGCGCGAAGGCGGCCCCGGCCTGTTCGATGATGTGTTCGAGCACGGTGGCCAGCAGCGCATGTTCCGGGCGCAGCTCATCGTCGTGGTCCGGCGCGCACCACTGCACCTCGGCGATGACCAGGCCGTTGTCCCGCACCCGGGTATGGGTGACATGGAAGCGGCGGTGGCCGCGCAGGCGCAGCACCAGCACGCCATCGGCGCCGACATCGAAATCCTCGATCCGCGCTTCCACCCCGAACGCCGCCGGCAGTGCCGGCGCACCGACCTCATCGCCGTCCAGGATCAGGCACACGCCGAAGGCGCTGCCGGTGCGGCTGCATTCGCGCAGCATGTCCAGGTAGCGCCGCTCGAACACCCGCAGGCCCAGCGCGGCACCGGGCAACAGCGCGGCATGCAGGGGGAACAACGGCAGCGATTCGGTCTCGGTCATGGCCAGCGGCACACGCCGCGATCAAAGAAAACGTGCGGCGATGGTACCGCAGACCACCGGGGCACCTGGACCGCACCCCGCAGCGGCCGGCCGGTCAGGCCGGCTGCAACTGCGCCAGGAAACGCCGCGGTGCGCCGTCGAAACCGCCGTTGGACATGAACACCACGTGGTCGCCGGGCGCGGTGATCGCACCCAGCTTGGCCAGCAGCGCATCGGTATCGGGCACGGCGTGGGCCTGCCCGCGCACGGCGGCGATCACCGCGGCGGCATCCCAGGCCAGTTCGGGGCGATGCAGGAACACCACCGCATCGGCGCCCTCCAGTGAAGGCGCCAAGGCCTGGGCATGGGCGCCCAGCCGCATCGAATTGCTGCGCGGCTCCATCGCCACCACGATCCGCGCATCGCCGACCTTCGCGCGCAGGCCGTCCAGCGTGGTGCGGATCGCGGTGGGATGGTGGGCGAAATCGTCGTAGATGGTGACGCCGCGGGCCTGGCCGATCACTTCCAGCCGACGCTTCACGCTGCGGAATGCGGCCAGCGCGGGAATCACCTGCGCCGGTGCGACCCCCACCGCGTGCGCGGCAGCCAGCGCGGCCAGCCCATTGAGCACGTTGTGGCGGCCCAGCAACGACCAGCGCACCTCCCCCAAGCGCACGCCGCGGTGATGGACGGCAAACGCACTGCCATCGGCCTGGATCAGCTCGGCATGCCATTCCAGCGACGGATCGAAGCCGAACCGCTCCACGGGGGTCCAGCAGCCCATCGCCAGCACTTCGGCCAGATAGGCATCCTCGCCGTTGACGATCAACCGCCCGCGCGCCGGGACGGTGCGGATCAGATGATGGAACTGGCGCTGGATCGCGGCCACGTCCGGGAAGATGTCGGCGTGGTCGTATTCCAGATTGTTGAGGATCGCCACCAGCGGCCGGTAGTGCACGAACTTGCTGCGCTTGTCGAAGAACGCGGTGTCGTACTCGTCGGCCTCGACCACGAACTCGCGGCCCGTGCCGATCCGTGCCGACACCCCGAAATCCTCGGCCACACCGCCGATCAGAAAGCCCGGTTCACGGCCGGCGCTGTGCAGCAGCCAGGTCAGGATGGTGGTGGTGGTGGTCTTGCCGTGGGTGCCGGCCACGGCCAGCGTGTCGCGGCCCGGCAGTACCTGCTCGGACAGCCACTGCGCGCCGGAGATGTAGCGCTGGCCCGCGTCCAGCACCGCTTCCACCGCCGGGTTGCCGCGCGACAGGGCGTTGCCGATGACCACGTCATCGCAGTCCGCGGCCACGCTGTCGGCGCGGTAGCCGGCATCCAGATCGATCCCCAGCCGCTCCAGCTGGGTGGACATCGGCGGGTAGATCGCCTGATCGCTGCCACGGACCGTGAGGCCCTTTTCCCGCGCCAGGGCGGCCACGCCGCCCATGAAGGTGCCGGCAATGCCAAGAATATGGATCGTGCTCATGCGTCGATTGTCGCCGATCACTGCGCATGTTGGGCGAGGATCGTCAGACAAACCTGTCCTTTTAGCGGGAGGAATGCGCCGGCATGTCGGGGAAATCCCGATAGCGCGACTCCGTGAATACGGACACAATTCAGGTCGCCAGCCGCAGCACCCCCATTGGTCCTACTCCCCAAGAGGCCATCCCCAGGGGGGCTCAATGCTGTTGGGGCCCTGAGCAAGCCCGTTCGCTGGCCCTTACATCCACACGCCTGGTCCTTTCGGGGGCCGGGCGTGTGTGTTTCCGGGCCTGCCGCCGCGCGGTGCGCAGGCCGGCACAGGCGCCGCCGCAGCGGCGCCCGGCGATTCAGCCCTGGATGGCCGCGCGGATGCGCGCTTCCACTTCGTCCAGTTCGCCCACACCGTCGACACGCGCCAACGTGCCGCGGCCGGCATAGAAATCCACCACCGGGGCGGTCTGCTCGGTATAGACCTGCAGGCGCTGGCGCACCGATTCGGGGTTGTCATCGGCGCGGCCCTGCTCCTGGGCGCGGCCGGCGATGCGCTGCACCAGCAGTTCACTGGCCACATCCAGCTGCACCACGGCATCCAGCGGCTGGCCGATCTTGGCCAGCAGGGTGTCCAGCGCATTGGCCTGGGCCACATTGCGCGGGTAGCCGTCCAGGATGAAGCCATTGGCCACGTCGGCCTGGCCCAGGCGCGATTCCAGCATGTCCAGCAGGATGTCATCGGACACCAGGTTGCCGGCGTCCATCACGGCCTTGGCCTGCTTGCCCAGCTCAGTGCCGGCCGCCACTTCGGCGCGCAGCAGGTCACCGGTGGAAATATGCGCAATGGCGAGGTGTTCCTTCAGGCGCGTCGCCTGCGTCCCCTTGCCCGAACCGGGCGGTCCCAACAGAACCAATCGCATCAACCTGACTCCAACTTGGTAAAAAAACGGAAGGGTGCGCGACCCCGGCACCGGCCGATCGCGCTGCACCGCAATACGCGCACTTTACCCCATCCGGGTAATGTCACTGCAATGTCCCTCCCCCAGACCAAGGTCCAACCATGTCCAAAGGTACCCTGCTGTATGCCCAGTCAGGCGGCGTCACCGCCGTCATCAACGCCACCGCCTCGGCGGTGATCGGCACCGCCCGGGCCAAGGGGATCAAGGTCCTGGCGGCACGCAACGGCATCCTTGGCGCACTGCGCGAGGAGCTGATCGACACCTCGAAGGAATCGGCGGCCGCCATTGCGGCGCTGGCGCATACCCCGGGCGGCGCATTCGGCTCGTGCCGGTACAAGCTCAAATCGCTGGAGGCCGACCGCGGCAAGTACGAGCGCCTGCTTGAGGTGCTGCGCGCCCATGACGTGCGCTGGTTCCTCTACAACGGCGGCAACGATTCGGCCGATACCGCCTGGAAGGTCTCCCAGCTGGCCAAGGCCTTCGACTACGACCTGACCTGCATCGGCGTGCCCAAGACCATCGACAACGACCTGGCCGTGACCGATACCTGCCCGGGCTTCGGCTCGGCGGCCAAGTACACCGCGGTCTCCGTGCGCGAAGCGGCGCTGGACGTGGCCGCGATGGCTGAGACCTCGACCAAGGTGTTCGTCTACGAGGCCATGGGCCGCCACGCCGGCTGGCTCGCGGCGGCCGCCGGCCTGGCCGGCCAGGGTACCGATGACGCCCCGCACATCATCCTGCTGCCCGAGCGCGCCTATGACGAGGCCGCGTTCCTGGCCAAGGTGAAACAGGTGGTCGAGCGCGTGGGCTACTGCGTGGTGGTGGCTTCCGAAGGCATCCAGACCGCCGATGGGCGCTTCGTCGCCGATGCCGGCGGCGGCACCGATTCGTTCGGGCATACCCAGCTGGGCGGCGTCGCTTCGCAGCTGGCGGCCCGGGTCAAGGACGGGCTGGGCTACAAGGTGCACTGGACCCTGCCCGACTACCTGCAGCGCTCGGCGCGGCACATCGCCTCGAAGACCGACTGGGAACAGGCGCAGGCGGTCGGCAAGGCGGCGGTGCAGTTCGCGCTGAAGGGCCAGAACGCGGTGATGCCGGTGATCGTGCGTACCAGCGACAAGCCCTATCGCTGGAAGATCGAGGCCGCGCCGCTGCACAAGGTGGCCAACCATGAGAAGAAGATGCCGGCCGGCTTCATCCGCCGCGATGGCTTCGGCATCACCGACAAGGCGCGCGCCTACCTGGCGCCGCTGATCAAGGGGGAGGCGCCGCTGCCCTACGGGCCCGATGGCTTGCCCAGGTACGTCACGCTCAAGAACGTGGCCGTGAAGAAGCGGCTGGCCGCCTGGCAGGAGGGCTGACCCACCGCCGTCCCGGGGTGGCGCACGCCGCCCCGGGATGCCGCCAGCGCGCGCACGGCAGCGCCCGGCCGCAATTGCGGGACACCGGGTCGGCCCCTACAATCCGCCCACCAGCAAGGCATGCTGGACATCGCACACGCGACTCCATCCTCCGCACTCCGCGGGCGTCACAAGGACTGTACCCATGAAGCGCCACCAACCCCTGCTTGCCGTGCTGCTGTTTGCCGCGGCCGCTCCCGCTTTTGCCGATACCTGCGAAAGCAGCTTCCAGAAAAAGGGCAATCCCCTTTCCGGCACCACCTACACCGCGGCGGTGACCGTGCCTGACCTGACCGTCAAGAGTGCGCTCGGGCAGATGCGCGTGATCGCCAAGAATTCCAACATGGATGTGGTGAGCGAAGACGCCGACGCAGGCGCGATGCTGATCGAAGATCCGCAGAGTGCGATGCACAAGACGATTCCGTTGATCATCAGCGCCACCAGCGAGGCCGGCACCGGCACCGTGGCGATGACCGTCAAGCTCACCCCGGGCGCCTTCGCCAAGGCCGACAGCATGCGCGCGGAGATGTGCCGCATGCTGACCCAGGTCAAGCCCGGCAAGGCCGGCGAGCAACTCGCGGCCTCCACGCCCAAGGCGTCCACGGTCAACATTTCCGCCAGCGATTTCGGCTTCCAGCTGCGTTCGCAGAACAAGGAGAACGCCGCCGCGATCGAGCCGCGCTACAAGGGCAAGATCTATTCGATCACCGGCCGCGTCAACGGTGTGCTCAAGAGCGGTGGCACCTACAACACCGGCTTTGATATCCCCAGCAGCAGCGCCGGCATCGATTTCGAGAGCGTGGCGATCACCTGCGCGTTCGCACCGAGCCAGGCCGCCTACGCGCTGGCACTGCGTCCGAAGGAAAAGGTCACCCTGGTCGGCGTGGTCGATCATTACGACCAGATCGGCCGCGTGCTGTGGCTGAAGGACTGCAAGGGCAACTGAGCCCGGCCACACGCGAAATGTACTGGACAGCCCGGGCGGATCACCGCCCGGGCTTTTTCATGCCCGGGTCGCTGCTCAGCGGCAGGCCGTGCCTTCCAGCGTCATCTGCGCGGCGAACATCGGCACCTGCGCGATCTTGCCGGCCGCGGCCTGCTTCCTGGCCTCTTCCAGGTAGATGCGCGACTGGCCCTGGCCATCCCGTTCCGGGGTGCCGGCCACCGGCAGGCGCCACACGCGCACCACGGCCTGCTGCGCCGGACAGGCGGCGCTTGGAACACGGATCACGTCGTTGAGCTTCCAGCCCTTGGCTTGGGTGGGCTGTGCCTTGTCGTACTCAACGAAACGGGCGCGCGGCTGGCACTGCTCGCTGGTGCGGACCACGGCGAAGGTATACGGCTGCGCGGCCTGCCCGGTGAACACGCCCTCCAGGCGGGCGCAGGCTTCAGGGATCTGGCGCAGCGTATGCGCCGCGCCGACGGCCTGCGGCGCGCCGGCGGCACGCTGCAGTTCGGGGTTCTCGGCGGCGAGGCTGGAGACGGCCGGCAGCAGGGCCAGCCAGAGCAGAGGGCGGAGGGACATGGCAGGACTCCGGGAAGCGGGGGAATGCGCCGAGGCTGCCTGCGCACGGCTGAACGGCGTGGCAAAGCGCTGTGGGCGGCCCACCGGCCAGCGGGTGAGCCCCTGCGCCGCGCACGGCACTACCGGTACGCGGGCGAATGCACGCATACTCGGGCCACCAGGGATTGCTGAACACCGCCACACGCTTGAAGACCGGGCACGGTCCGAACGGGTTGGTTCATGGTTGCAGCCTGTTGTGCCCCCGCGTGGAGAAGTTCATCCGTTCACTGGATGTCATTCCATCACCCGGGAGGGGACATGCTGGAACGTTACGGGCTTTCTCTGGCGCTGCTGTGCGCCATTCTCGCGATTCTCTACGGCATCGTGTCGGCGCGCTGGATTCTCCGGCAACCGGCTGGCACTGCCCGCATGCAGGAAATCGCCGCTGCCATCCAGGAAGGCGCACGCGCCTATCTCAACCGCCAATACCTGACCATCGCCATCGCCGGCGTCGTGCTGTTCGTGCTCGTCGGCATCTTCCTGGACTGGTACACCGCGATCGGATTTGCGATCGGTGCGGTGCTGTCCGGTGCAGCCGGTTACATCGGCATGAACGTCTCGGTGCGCGCCAACGTGCGTACCGCCGAGGCGGCCCGCAACGGCCTGAGTGCCGCAATGGATGTCGCGTTCCGCGGCGGCGCGATCACCGGCATGCTGGTGGTCGGGCTCGGCCTGCTGGGCGTGGCCGGCTACTACGCCCTGCTGCTGAAGCTGGGGCTGGATATCGCCCAGACCCTGCACGCCCTGGTCGGGCTGGCGTTCGGCTCGTCGCTGATCTCGATCTTCGCGCGGCTCGGCGGTGGCATCTTCACCAAGGGCGCCGATGTCGGCGCGGACCTGGTCGGCAAGGTCGAAGCCGGCATTCCCGAAGATGACCCGCGCAACCCGGCGGTGATCGCCGACAACGTGGGCGACAACGTCGGCGACTGCGCCGGCATGGCCGCCGACCTGTTCGAGACCTATGCGGTCACCGTGATCGCCACGATGCTGCTCGGCAACCTGATGAGCGCCGAGGCCGGTGCGAACGCGGTGCTGTATCCGCTGGTGCTGGGCGGTGTGTCGATCATCGCCTCGATCGTCGGCGCGCTGTTCGTCAAGGTGAAGCCGGGCGGCTCGATCATGGGCGCGCTGTACAAGGGCGTGATCGTCTCGGCGGTGCTGGCCGCGATCGCGTTCTACCCGATCACCGTGCAGCTGATGCCCGACAACGCGCACGGGGCGATGAACCTGTACTTCTGCGCGCTGATCGGCCTGGTGCTGACCGGGTTGATCGTGTGGATCACCGAGTACTACACCGGCACCCAGTACAAACCGGTGCAGCATGTGGCGCAGGCCTCCACCACCGGGCACGGCACCAACATCATCGCCGGCCTGGGGGTCTCGATGAAGTCCACCGCGCTGCCGGTGATCGCGGTGTGCGTGGCGATCTGGCTGGCCCACTACTTCGCCGGCCTGTACGGCATCGCGATCGCGGCCACGGCGATGCTGTCGATGGCCGGGATGATCGTGGCACTGGACGCGTACGGCCCGATCACCGACAACGCCGGCGGCATTGCCGAAATGGCCGAACTGCCGGCCGACATCCGCGCGATCACCGATCCGCTGGATGCGGTCGGCAACACCACCAAGGCGGTGACCAAGGGCTACGCGATCGGCTCGGCGGCGCTGGCCGCGCTGGTGCTGTTCGCCGACTACACCCACAACCTGCAGGCAGCCAATCCCGGCGAGGTCTTCGCCTTCGACCTGTCCAACCATGAGGTGATCATCGGCCTGCTGATCGGCGGCCTGATCCCCTACCTGTTCGGTGCGATGGCGATGGAAGCGGTGGGTCGCGCGGCGGGGGCGGTGGTGGAGGAAGTGCGCCGTCAGTTCCGCGAGATCCCCGGGATCATGGACGGCACCGGCAAGCCGCAGTACGACCGCGCGGTGGATCTACTGACCCGCTCGGCCATCCGCGAAATGATCATCCCCTCGCTGTTGCCCGTCGCGGTACCGGTGGTGGTCGGCCTGCTGCTCGGGCCACGCGCGCTCGGCGGCCTGCTGATCGGCACCATCGTCACCGGCCTGTTCGTCGCGATTTCGATGACCACCGGCGGCGGCGCGTGGGACAACGCCAAGAAGTACATCGAGGATGGCCACTTCGGCGGAAAGGGCAGCGAGGCGCACAAGGCCGCGGTCACCGGCGATACCGTCGGCGATCCCTACAAGGACACCGCCGGCCCGGCGATCAACCCGCTGATCAAGATCATCAACATCGTGGCATTGCTGCTGGTGCCGCTGCTCTGAGGCAGGATGGGCGCGCTGGCCTTATGCCAGCGCGTCCGTGCAGCGCGTGCGGGGTGTCGCGCCTCAACGCCGCCGGAGGAAGAATGTCACCGGCACCATCACCTCCACCGGGTCGCCGGTGATCTCTGCTGGCGGCGGCGGCAACGGGCTGCCGCGCCGCACCGTGGCCAACGTTTCCTCATCCAGCAGCGGATGGCCGCTGCTCTGGCCCAGCCGGATGTTGGAGGCGTTGCCCTGCCGGTCCACCGAGAAGCGCACATAGGCCACACCCTGCTGGCGCAGACGTTCGGCCTGGCGCGGGTAGCGGCGATACTGTTCCAGATGGCCCAGCACCAGGCCCTGCCAGGTCACGGCCGCGCTGCCCTGGCGGCCGGCCACCGTCTGCGTGGCGGCATAGCGCTCGGATGGCCGTGCGGACACCTCCGGCGGGGCCAGCGTCTGGTCCACGTTGTGCTGGTCCGTCGGCGCAGCTTCGCGCGGTGTCTCGCGGCGCAGGACGTCCTGCGCGTCCGGGGTGTCGTCCGGCGGGAGATCGATCTTTGGCACCGGCGTCGGTTCGGGCCGATGCTGTTCCTGCTGCAACGGCCCGGGTGGGATCTCTTTCGGCGGTGCGGACGGCGCCTCCGGTAACGGCGCCAACTCCACCATCACCGCTTCCACCGGCGTATCGCTGACCGGCACCGGCGCTCGCTGCTGCCACCACAGCGCGCCGCCGATCAGCACGGCATGCGCGGCAAGGACCAGCGCCAGACTGCCTACCCAGCGCAGCATTGCGGCGGTGTCGCGGCTCATTCGCTGCGCTGCTCCACGCCCACCAGCGCGATCCGGCGATACCCGGCCGCGCGCAGCGCGTTCATGGTCTGCATCAGGTCGCCATAGGGCACGGTCTGATCGGCACGCAGGTAGATGCGCTGTTCGCGGTCGCCAGCGGTCAGCCGCTCCAGCGTGGCATTCAGCCCGTCAGTGCCGACCGGCACATCGTTGACGTTCAGCGACAGATCGGCCTGCACCGAGAGGAACACCGGTTCGGCATCGCGTGGCTGCGGCTGCGCGGTGCTGGCCGGCAGATCCACCGGCGTATCCACCGTGGCCAGCGGCGCGGCCACCATGAAGATGATCAGCAGCACCAGCATGACGTCGATGAAGGGGGTGACGTTGATTTCGTGGCTTTCTTCCAGTGCGTCGTCGTCGTGGCGGGCGGTCTTGATGGCCATGGCCGGTCCTCAGCGCGCGTCGCGCACGGCCGGCGCATTGCCGAGCCGGTCCAGATCACGCGAGACCAGCTGCTGCACGCCGGCGGACAGATCACCGAGCAAGCCGCGGATGCCGGCCAGCACGCGGGTGAAGTGGTTGTAGATCACCACGGCGGGGATCGCCGCGACCAGGCCAAGCGCGGTGGCCAGCAACGCCTCTGCGATACCCGGCGCGACCACGGCCAGATTGGTAGTGTTGGCGTGGGCGATGCCGATGAAACTGTTCATGATCCCCCACACCGTGCCGAACAGGCCGACGAACGGCGCGATCGCGCCGATGCTGGCGAGCAGGCCCACCCCGGTACGCAGCTGCCGCGCATGCGCCAGTTCGATGCGTTCCAGGCGCGAAGCGACGCGCTCCTTGATCCCTACCGGATCCTGCGCATCCTGCGAGAGGCGCAGCTCGGTGCGGGCGGCGTCGATCAGGTCGTGTGCCGCGCCGTCGTCGAGCAACGCATGGGTCTGCGCCACCGGCAGGTGCGCGGCCTGCAGCAGCAGCGCGCGTGCCTGGCGCAGCCGCGTGCGTTGCCGGCCCAGCTCCCAGGTCTTGGCCACCAGCACTGTCCAGGTGGCGATGGAGGCGAGCGCCAGCCCGATCATCACGGTCTGCACCACGCCATCGGCGGCCTGGTACATGCCCCACGGGGTCAGGTCGTGCGGCAGTGCCGCCACGGCGGCAGGAAGAGCGATGGGCAAGGTCATGGGCGGAGTCGTCGGTCAGGGGCATCTCGGCACGGAGCAGGGCCGGAAGCGGGAAAGGGGCGGAAAGTATCGGGGGTGAGGCGGTGGGAATCAGTACCGGGCGGACAGCACGTTCAGCGCTGCGGCGGGCGATCGGCCGTGGCCGACGGCTGCGGCCCAGGCCGTGACAGCACATACGCCGCGCTGGCCACGAAGAACAGGCCGACGCCGAGCAGCAGCGGCCAGGACGGATGCGCGCCCCAGCAGAACATGACGAAGCCGAACGCCATGCCGGCGCCCGCGAAGGCTTTGCCCTTGCGGCTGATGGCGCCCTGTTCGCGCCACAGGCGAAGTGAGGGCCCGTAACGCGGGTGCTCGAGCAGGCGACGTTCGAACGTCGGCGAACTGCGCGCGAAGCAGCCGACGGCCAGGATCAGGAAGATCGTGGTCGGCATCACCGGCAACAGTGCGCCGATGACGCCCAGCGCCACCATGATCCAGCCCAGGCCGAACCAGAGCCAGCGCATCATGGGCGGTGGTTGCGGCCCGGCGCGACATGCCTGGGAGGCGCAGCGGTCATGCGAATTCTTCCTCGACATGCCCGTGCACGCTGCGGAACGCCGCATCGGCCGCATCGATCATCTGCTGCTCCTGCGCCTCGGTCAGCGCGACGCCATCCAGCGCGGCGGTGAACTCGCGCCAGTGGCGGGCGGCACCATCGGGATGGGCGGCCAGGTGGCGGGCGCCGAAATTGCTGTCCAGGCCGAGACGTGCCGCCATCTTGTACAGCACGGTGCCACCGAGATTGGAGCCTTCGGCCACGTACAGCCAGCCCAGCGCCGCGGGCAGCGGCAGATCACCATCCAACCGGATGGACGCAGGTGGCGGCAGGGTCTGTTCCAGGTCGGCAAGATCACGGGCGATCAGCGGCAGCCGTCGGCGCTCATCCAGATCGGGCAGCAGCGCGTCCAGCGCGGGACTGCCGTAGAGCGCATCGATGTCACGATGGAAGCGGTACTGCACGCGCAGGAATCTGGCGAACAGGTCGCGGCTGGCGAAAATGTCGCCGGCCATGATGCGTTTGTCCAGCGCGCCGTGGCTGTCACGGGTGGCCGCCTTGAGGCGTTGGCTGCGGGTGGCTTCGGGAGTATCGATGACGATCATGGCACTGCTTGGATGGGGAAGTGGGGCACGGTTCTCTGTTGAAGACGTCTGGCACGGGGGTAACCCCAAGCCCAGTGTCGCGTGATCAGCGGGTGCGAACGTCACATGCCACCGTCACGGCCTTGCCCTGATAATACGGACCACGCCCTGCCACTGGAATGACACGATGATCACCACCGAACCGCGCATGACCAATCTGTTCCTGCAGCTCGGCCTGGACGCCAGCGAGGAGGCGATTGCCGCCTTCATCCGCGATCACCAGCTGTCCAACGAGATCCGCCTGATCGAAGCGCCGTACTGGAACGACGGGCAGCGCCAGTTCCTGACCGAGCAGCTGCGCTCGGATGCGGAGTGGGCGATCGTGGTCGATGAGCTCAGTGAAGCGCTGCACGCCGATGCGACCGTACAGGCCAACGCCAGCTGAGCGCTGGGTTGAACGAAATGCCGTCCGGCCGCCTGATGCGCCGGCCGGATGCACGCAGGGGCCGGCAATGCCGGCCCCTGTCGTGTCCGGGCATCAGTAGCGGTAGGTCAGCGCCAGCCGTACGGTCCGGCCCGGTGCGGGCATCACGCCCAGCGCCAGCGGATCGAGGTAGTAACGATCGGTCAGGTTGTCCACATTGAGGTCCACCGCGAACTGCTCGCTGGCCTGCCAGCTGGCGAACAGATCCACGATGGTCGCCGGGCGGTACAGCTGCTGGATCGCCGACAGGCCGACATTCCATTCCTTGTCCAGCGTGCTGATCGGGCCGGCGTTGTGGATCACCCGGGTGCCGACGCTGAAACGCTGGTCGAACAGGCGCGAGCCCAGGGTCAGGTTGACGTTGTAGCGCGGCGGGTTCTGGGTGTTGCTGTAGGACCCTTCAAAGCCACCATCCACGCAGTCCGGGGTGTTCTTCAGTTCCTCGATCTTCCGCTGGATCCCGTAGGCGCGGCGCTCGGCGGCAATGTCCGGCGCGCAGGTCTTGGCCTGGATGTAGTAATGCGCGGACAGATCGGCGAACACCGTGCCGCTGTCATAGCTGGACTGGAACTCCACGCCGGAGACCTTGAAACGGTCCACGTTGCGGATCAGGCCGGCCGACAGGGTGCGGTAGTCGCGGGTGATCAGGTCATCGATGCGTGTGTTGAAGTAAGCCAGCTTGAAGCCCGCCTGGTCGCCCTCGGTGAACAGGCTGTGGCGCACCGTGCTCGCGCCGATTTCCCAGGTCCCTGCCCGCTCCGGCTTGAGCTCGCCGGTGGGCTTGGCCGCGGTGAACAGGCCCAGCGTGGTCTCGAACAGGCTGGGCAGTTTCACGCCTTCGGCGTACTTCACGTACACCATGGTGTCTTCGTCAAAGCGGTAGGCGACGCTGGCGCTCGGCATGAAGGCACTATCGCGGCGACGGATCGGCTGCGACCAGGTCCAGCTGACCGGCACGCTCAGGTCCTGCGTTCGGGTGACATCGTGGAAGTTCCAGCCGGTGATGTCGGCAACCGTGCCCTTCTCATACGGGGAGGCCAGCAACGAGGCCTCGGTGAACTGGCCATTGGCATCGGGATACCAGTTCAGCATCGCGATGCGCTTGGCGCGCCACGCCGGCAGGTTCGGGTTGCCATTGAGCAGCTGGGTGTAGCGGTACTGACCGATCACGCCGTAGGTGTCCGGCGTGGCCAGGCGGTTGCGGTCGTGCACGTTGACGCGGTTGTAGCGGCCACCGACCACCACTTCCCAATGCTCGTCCGGCTGCCATTTGGCCGAGGCCACGGCGCTGTATTCCTTGCGCTCGGCGTTGCGCAGGAAACGGTTGTTCACCAGGTCGTCGTGCTTGACCGGCGAGTGCGGGCCGGGGCCGACGTCCTCATCGCTGAAGGACAGACCGTAGTCCAGCGTGAACAGCCCGGCGCCGGTATCCAGATGCGTGGTGTTGCCCACATCGAAGCCGAGCCGGGTCTGGGTCAGCTCATTGCGGTAGGCGTCCTTGTAGCCCGGATCGGTGTTGAACGACGGGCCGTCATACCACTCGGTGCGGCGGTCGAAGTACCACGGGGTGATGCCGGTCAGGCCGTTGTACATGAGGCTGTCGGCGTCGGTGTACCAGAGGTTGGCCTTCAGATCGATCAGCGCGTTGTCCGGGTTGAAGCGGTAGCGCAGGTTGTAGGCGTCCATGTCGACATGGCCCGGATCCCACTGCGGCACGCGGTCGCGGTCCACGCGGATGATCTGCGAGGCCATGATTTCGCCGGCGGTGCCTTCATAGCGGCGGTAGCCGGCTTCCAGCGTCTGGTTGTCGTCGATGCGCCAGGTGCCCTTGAGCAGGAACGACTCCGAGCGCGAGGACGTGTTGAACACCTCGGTATCGGGCGGATTCAACGGCGCCAAGGTACGCCGGGTCTGCGGGAAATCGTCGTAGCCGTGCTTGCCCGAGAAGTAGTTGCCGTTCTCGCGCCATGCGTACGCCGCGACCAGGTCGACGCGATCCCAATGCTTGGCGGTGGCGATGTTGAAGAACTGGCTGCCCAGCGCGCTGCGGTCGGTACGCGGTGCAGCGTCATAGGCGGGCACGTTGTTGGCGCTGGCATTGGCCATGCCGGTGCGCACGCGCAGCCCGGCGTCGCGGCCATCACGCAGCACGTCCTCGATCTTCAGCGTTTCCATCTCGACCACGCCGCCGATTCCACCGGAAGCATTGACGCCCAAGCTCGGCCCCTTGGTGATGGTGATGTTGGAGATCAGGTCCGGATCGAGATAGGTGCGCTGCGACTGGCCCGCGTAGCCACGGTAGGTATCCATGGTGGACTGCCCACCGTCGATGATCACCGGGATGCGGCTCTGGCCCTGGAGGCCACGGATGTTCACGTCCAGCGCGTTGGCGGTACGCGGATCACCCGCGGTGACGCCGGCCACACCCTTGACGATGTCCGCGGTGGAGGTGCCGCGGAAGCGCTCGATGGTGGCGCGCGCGATGTAGGCGCTGGACCCCGCCGTGCGGTACACCTCCAGCGCACCTTCGGCGTCGCTGCCGCCCTCGAGGCGGTCACCGGCCACGCTCAGCGCGTCAGTAACGATCAGGCCATCGTCGTTGGCTGCCACTGCAGCGCCCTGCAGCGTCACCGCGTCCGGACCGACCTGGCGCAGGCTCAGCCCGCTGCCCTGCAGCAGGCGCAGCAAGGCCGCCTGCGCATCCATCTGCCCGACGACGGCGGCGGACGTCACGCCCTCGGCCAGCGCCGCCGGATAGGCAACCTGCACCCCGGACTGACGCATGTAAGTGCGCAGCGCATCGGACAGCGGCTGGGCGGGAATGTCGAAGCGCAGCGTCACCGCAGCCGGTACCTGGCTGGATTGGGCGAATGCCGGCAGGCTGGGCGCGGCCGCCAGGCCAGCAGTGAGCAGAGCGATGCAGAGACGTGACGGGCGCGGACGATGGCCCGCGCGAGGAGAAATACGCATGGAAAAACCTGTCAGAAGATCAGTGCCGCAGAGGCGGGTCACCCGCACACGGGTGCGGATGCAGCGGACGTACGTGGCGGCGGCGGGTACGTTATGCCGAGTAAGACGAACGAACCGGGCACATCCCCAAGGCCGGTTGCGCTACTGCGCCGGTGCCACGATCGCCACGCCCATCGGCAGGCGGGTGACGCTCAGCCCGGCGCTGACGGCCAGTGCATCGAGCGCCTGCTCCGGGCGATCAATGCGGAACGCCGCGTTGACCGCCGGCAAGGCCGACAGATCGCCACGCACAAAGGTGGCACCCGAGCGGTAGCGCGCGATGCGTTGCACCGCCTCATCCACGCTGGCCGTCTCCAGCAGCAGCTCGCCGTCGCGCCAGGCCGCAATGCGGTCCAGGGTGACATCATCCAGCCGCGTGACCCGGCCGGCTGGCGCAAAGCGCGCACGCTGGCCTGCATCGAGATAGGTCCAGCCGCCTCGTTCAGTGGCCGCAACCCGCACGCGCCCCTGCTCGACCACCGCCTCGACCTGGTCGTTCCAGCGGGACACCGCGAATGCAGTGGAAATATCCTCAACCACGCCGCCCTGCGCTTCCACCTGGAACGGACGGGACGCCTCGTGCGCCACCTCGAACCAGGCCTGGCCACGCAGCAGCGCGATACGGCGCGTATGAGCGTCGTAGTGGACGGCGATGGCGCTGTCGGCATCCAGTACCGCACGGCTGCCATCGGGCAGCGATACCGTCTCGATCGCACGCGTGCTGCGGTGATCGGCCTGCAGCCGCAGCCACGCGTCGGGCGCGACCCACGCCAAGGCCAGCACTGCGGCCGTCGCCACGCTCCACGCGGACCAACGGACCCGCCGTCGACGCGGCACGGCCGCTGCCGCCGCGGGGGGGCGCGGCCCCAGACTGCGCCAGAGCTGACGCTCATGTTCAAAGGCATGCCGGTGCCCGGGCTCTCCCAGCCACTGCTCGAAGGCCTGCATCTGCCCCACATCGGTCGCGCCGGAGGCCAGCCAGGCAATCCAGGCCCGCGCCTGGACAGCGACAGCGTCGGACGGTGACGGGCAGGGAGAGGAAGAAGGTGGGTGCGGGCTCATGGCTGGCGAAGGGTGGCGCAGTCACGCGCGGGCAAGGGAAGGACGCAGTCAACACGCCATTATGATCAAGACGGTCGGCAGACGTGTATCCCCAAGCGGGATATCAGCGCGCTCAGCGCCCCCTGCGTGCCCAGGCCAGTCGCTGCAGTGCGCTGCGCACATGATTCTCCACGGTCGTTACTGACACACCCTGGCGCTTGGCGACGTCCACCTGGGTCATGCCCTGCAGGCGGTTGAGCCGGAACAGGGTGCGGGTCGGCTCGGGCAGATGCTCGACCGCCTCCAGCACGCGCTGCAGTTCGTCCTGCGCCATGACCTGCTCTTCGGTGGAGAGCACTTCGTCCGGCCCCCACAGGTAATGCTCGGCAAGCAGGCGCGTGCGCCGCGTGCGCTCACGGCCGTGATCGGTGGCCAGATTCGCCGCCAAACGATAGAGGTAGGCGCGGGGATTGCTGATCGGCTGGCCGCTATCCACGCCACGCGCCTTGAACCAGATGGACTGGATCACATCTTCGGCACCGCCGTCACTGCCCAGGATGCGCTGGACCAGGCGCAGCAGCGCCGGGCGCTCGCGGATCAACAGGTCGGTAAGAGTGGTGGCGTTGGAGGACATGGGCCGATGCACGTAGCGGGACCGCAGGAAGACGGCCATCCGTGAGCCGCGGCATGTTACTCCGCAAATGAGAATGAGTCACGTTTGAGTCGTGCAGGATCTCGACGTGACGATGCGCCCTTAGAGGCACGCCGTCAGTCCGTCGTAGATGCTGTCCGGGGTTCCGGGCAACGCCGCATGCAAGGCGTCGTCCTGCTCAAGCGTCTGCAGCAGGACGGGCAGCAGCGTGGTGGCCGCCAGCGGCGCGCGGCAGGCCCACGTCTGGGCGTCCACCGCGATACGGCCCGTCGCAGTGTCCACGCGCGCCGTGCTGCCGGTGAATGTCCACAGGCATTCACCCACACGGCCCGAGGCCGCCTGCACCGAACACCGGAAACGCAGCGGCTGCAGGTTGTGGAACTCGCCTTCGCAGAACGTGTCCCCGCAGATGGCGTCGAAGCCGCGCACCAGCCGCGCCTCCACTGCGCGGAAGCGCTCCCAGCCCTCGGCCTCGCTGGGGTACTCACGTGCATCGACATAGGGACCGGCAGCCTGGCCGGTGGCAATGGCCGTGCAGGTGGCAAGCAGCAGCATGCCCGCAATGAGGGTCTTCATCGGCAGTCTCCAGTGCAGATTGAAAAGGGGTGGCAGGTCAATTGAGGCAGTCGAACAGGGCGTCATGCATCGAGCGGTCCGAGCCAGGCAGTGGTCTGCGCAGCGCGTCGCGGCGTGCCAGGGCCACGTGCAGGGTTTCCACGGGGGTATTGGCCCCGAGTGGCGCAGCGCAGGCCCAGGTACGGCTGTCCGGGACCACCCGGCCGCTGCCGGGCTCCACCTCGAGGTTGCCGGCGCCGACCACAAGCGTGCAGGCCTGGACGGTGCCGCTGGCCGCATGGACCGAGCAGCGGAACTGCAGCGCGACATGATTGCTGTACTCGCCCTCACAGTAGGTATCACCACAGAGATCGTGGAATTCCCGGATCAGGTGATCCTCCAGATCGTAGAAGCGATCCCAGTTGGCCTCCTTGTGCGGGAAGTCGACCAGATCGACATACGGCCCCTCGCGCCCGGCGGCGCTGAAGATGCCGGCCGCCAGCAATGGCAGGGCCAGGGAAAGGGTGGCCAGCGGGGTCATCAGCTTCATCACCAGGCTCCAGACGGGTTGGCTGCCATGATCGTCAGGTCCGCTGACGGCAGATATCGGCGCCAACCCCGCCTCTGTGTGAGCATTTCCAGCAATGGCCCGTGGTCACCTGCCTGTGGCAGGGTCGGTGAAACGCCCTTCGAGCCACCGGCCGCTGCACGGCGGCCGGCAAAGGGCCTAAAATGTCGAACTTTGCGCCCCTACCCCCTCTCGGAGTAAACCCATGGGTCTGGAACTCGTCTCGCCCGGCAAGAACCCGCCGGAAGAAATCAACGTCATCATCGAAATCCCGAAGGATTCCGAGCCGGTGAAGTACGAAGTGGACAAGGAAACCGGCGCGATCTTCGTCGACCGCATCCTCTCCACCCC
>Ga0308171_1001411_pt1 | contig 32521 bp, 24 predicted proteins | sample PhyGR1_FD_202135 | JGI IMG/M metagenome (GOLD analysis project Ga0308171, IMG submission 202135) | Phyllosphere microbial communities from UC Gill Tract Community Farm, Albany, California, United States - DLSLSG.R1 | ecosystem: Host-associated > Plants > Phyllosphere > Unclassified | place: USA...
CCGTGCCGGTTGCCGAGTTTACCTATGCGGCAATCATCATGTGCGGCAAGGATGTGTTTCGTCTGAGAGACGAGCATCGGGTAGAGCGCGGCACCGGCGGTTTTGGCAGCAGACGTGGCATGAGCCTGCCCTATCTCGGCAATCATTCCCGCAAAGTCGGCATCGTCGGCGCGTCACGGATTGGTCGGCTTGTCATGGAGATGCTCACGCGCGGAAAATTCGAGATCGCCGCCTACGACCCTTTTCTTTCGGTGGAAGACGCGGCCGCAATTGGTGCTACAAAAATGGAGCTCGACGAGCTTCTCGCCTGGTGCGATGTGGTCTCCCTGCACGCGCCGATCCTGCCTGAAACCCGCCACATGATTGGTGCCCGCGAACTGGCGCTGCTGGCGGATCATGCGATCTTCATCAACACGGCACGGGGCTGGCTGGTCGATCACGACGCATTGCTGGCCGAGGCACTTTCCGGGCGCCTGCGTATCCTGATCGATACACCGGAGCCGGAACCCTTGCCGACGGATAGCCCATTCTACGATTTGCCCAATGTCGTGCTTACCCCCCACATTGCCGGGGCGCTGGGAAATGAATTGCGGGCGCTTTCCGATCTCGCCATTACCGAGATCGAACGTTTCGTCGCGGGGCAAGCCGCGCTTCACCCGGTCCATAAACAGGATATGGAGCGTATGGCATGAGCGTTTTCGATTATTGTTTTTCAACGCTTGGCTGTTCCGAACTTAGCCTGCACGAAGCGGCCGATCTGGCACAGAGGCATGGCATCGGGCATGTGGAGTTGCGCATGCTCTCCGGTACGGTCGACCTCATCCCGGCACTCACTGCCGAATTTGCTACTCCTTCCAGATTTGCAGCCTTTCTGGCCGAAAGTGATCTCGAGGTTGCCGCCCTAAACACATCCATTCGGCTGTTCGGCAGCACCGATCTTTCCGCCATCGAGCCCTTTATAGACTGGGCGGAAGCAGCAAACATTTCCTATCTGCGCATCTTCGACGGTGGCAAACAGTTGGGACAGGATGAGATGACGCAGGCAGCGGGCCTGTTGGACAACTGGCAATCGCTGCGACTATCACGCGGTCTGAATGTCGACCTCATGATCGAAACACACGACGCGCTGGCTGATTTCGAGCAGCTTCTCGCCTTCATCGCGTGCGTGCCAGCATCGAAGCTCTTGTGGGACACTCACCACACCTGGGCCAAAGGCAGCGATCTCAAAATCCTTTGGCAACACATCGCACAAAATGTCGTCCATCTGCACGTCAAGGACAGCACCACGGACAGCGATGGCCGACGACGTTACGTATTGCCCGGCCATGGCGATTTCCCCATGGCGGAACTGCTTTCGCTTTTACAGTCGGATGAACGACATATCCCTCTCAGTCTGGAATGGGAACGCCACTGGCATCCCGAACTGTCCCCGCTGGACGATGCGCTAAGGGCTGCGCGCAGCTGGTGGCGACAAGGAGCTTTTTAATGCGCATAGCCGAAATTCACCTCACACCGGTCGCCATTCCCGACAGACCGCTACTGAACTGTAAAGGCGTGCATCAGCCGCATGCGTTGCGCACCGTCATCGAGGTCATATGTGACGACGGTACGGTCGGCCTTGGCGAAAGTTACGGAAGTATCAAGGCGCTGGATGGGTTGCGACGGGCGGCCCCTGCCCTGATCGGGCTCGACCCGTTTCATCTTCACGAGCTGAAATCTCGCGTCATCACCGCATTGCCCGGCAGTGGCGGCATCAATGCCAAATCGGCGGTGGCCGATCACAAGTTGACGGACGTGGTTGCCTCAGCCTTTGAAGTCCCCTGCCTCGACATTCAGGGCAAGCTTCTCGGGCGGCCGGTCTCGGATCTGCTTGGTGGCGCCATTCGTACCAGCGTTCCGTTTAGCGCCTACCTGTTTTTCAAATTCGCAGCCCATATAGGTGAAGCCCCGGATGAATGGGGAGAGGTTCTTACGCCTGATCAGATGGTTGGCGAAGCCCGCTGGATGGTCGACACATACGGTTTCCAGTCGCTGAAGCTCAAGGGTGGCGTGCTGCATCCGGATCTCGAGATCGAGACCATGCTGAAGCTTCGGGGAGCTTTTCCCAATCATCCGCTGCGGATCGACCCCAATGGCGGCTGGACTGTGGACACGGCCATCTACATCGCACGCAAGCTCGAGAATATCCTTGAATATCTCGAGGATCCGGTCATCGGTATGGATCAGATGGCACAAGTCGCAGCCGCTACGTCGATCCCGCTCGCCACGAACATGATCGTCCTCGAATTCGACCAGATCGCCGCGGCCTTCCGCAAAAATGCGGTGCAGATTGTGCTGTCAGATCACCATTATTGGGGTGGACTGCGCGCCTCGACCCATCTCGGAAAGATTTGCGAGACGTTGGGTCTTGGCGTCTCCATGCATTCCAACTCGCATCTCGGCATCACTCTGGCGGCAATGGTCCATGCTGCCGCCGCAACGCCGAACCTGAGCTTCGATTGCGACACGCATTACCCATGGACCGGTGTCGACGTGATTGAGGGCACGCCGTTCACGTTCCGTGGCGGCCGCCTCGATGTCCCCAATGGGCCGGGACTTGGCGTGACGCTCGATCGGCAAAAACTCACCGAACTTGCGGCACTTTACGAACAGACCTCGATGAAAGAACGCGATGATACAGCCTATATGAAGCTCTTCGACCCAGCCTATGAAAGACGTGTGCCACGCTGGTGACGAGAAGATGCAATGTTACACTCTCGTCAACCTCGAGGCAGCACACCTGTCCTCCTTACCTAGACCGTGACAGTCTTCGCGGTAATCGCTTTCGCAGGGGCGGCAAATCAGCTCGCTAGGCATTCTAGAGCCCGTGCACGATACCGCCCCCGCATAACGGACAACTAGCCGCTACACATTTATAACCGTGTCTATCTCAATTCACATGCGGATCTCTGTCGCGCAAAAGACGAGACGCGGCGATGACACCATCTTCCGGTGCAAGCAGATCGTGTCTTTCGGCAAAGGCCACGAACAAACCGCGGGCGGTCTCCGCTTCAATCTCGCCGCGCAACGCGGCAGCGCATGCCTTAAGCGCAATGGAATGTGCGCTATCTCGGTTTGTTGCGGGCCACTCGGAAAGATGTCGGTATGCCTCCAGCACGTTTCGAACCTCCGCTGGAAAGCCGAGACCGACAAGAATGAAAACAGGCTGTCTGAACATATCGGGTTTCATTGCTTTCTCCTTCCCATCCCGGATATTCGTGGGCGCCATCGCGACGGCGCCCCTGTTCATCCAACAATGTAAATCAAGCCGCCTTCTGTGCTTCGATCTGGCCCGGGGCAACTGTCGGCACCAGAACCGCATCGGTCTGGATGTCGATTTTCCGGGGCTTCAGGGCCTCCGGGATTTCGCGGACGAGATCGATCGAAAGGAGACCGTTTTTCAGTTCGGCGCCGCTCACTCTGACATGATCGGCGAGCTCGAACCGATGCTCGAACGGACGGGCCGCAATGCCGCGGTGCAGGTAGCCCTCCGCGGGTGTCTCCTGTCTCTTGCCTGTCACGGTCAGGAGATTGGACTGAAAAGTGATGTCGATCTCGTCCCGTGTAAAACCAGCCACCGCAATAGAAATCTGATAGCTGTCTTCGGCCGTCCTGATAATGTCATAGGGCGGCCAGTCACTGATCGAGCGGGTGCGCTGGGCGTTTTCGAGAAGATTGAAGACCCGGTCGAATCCGATGCTCGATCGGTACAACGGTGCATAGTCGTAAGATGTTGCCATAACCATATCCTCCTTGAAGCAACATGGGTACCAAAGCGCCAAAAGCGGCGCTTCCAGCACGGCCAGTCCTGTCATCAGCGACTGGCGGCTGACGATTTGGTTTTTCGTGTTTTCAAAATCAAGAGGCGAAGCGAACGAAATTTGCTTTCGCGCTTCTATTAAATGTGGCTCGTGTAAGACACGACCAAACTCTTCCAGCCACGCCAATAATTCTATGGGTTGTGAGCGGATAGGACAGCGGCGCTGTTGCCGACATGCCCATGCGCTACCCAACTTCGGATGGGGATGACTGATGTGGTCATCGAGGTAACTTGGGCCGTCACTTCGCCGTTGCCTCGCTCACGGTCAAATCGGCGCGGCGACGGCGCGGCAGCCGCCCATTCAGGACTAGGTGGGCGCCGAGACCGATCACCAGACCCCAGAATGCGCCGCCGATCCCAAGCAGCGTAATATTAGCGGCGGACGCCAGGAAGGTGATGAGCGCCGCTTCACGCGATGTCGGATCGGCCATTGCTCCGGCGAGGCTGCCGCCAATGGTGCCGAGCAGCGCCAGACCGGCGAGCGTCGTGATGAATGTCGCCGGGAGGGCCATGAAGACGGCGGCAAGCGTGACGCCGAACACCCCGACCAGCACGTAGAAGCTGCCCGCCGCAATACCCGCAATCCAGCGTTTGCGTGGGTCTTCATGCGCGTCCCTGCCGGTGGCAATTGCCGCCGTGATGGCCGCTATGTTGAAGGCATGGGAGCCGAACGGCGCCATGAGGAGGGAGCCGAGGCCCGTCACGGTGACAATAGGATTAGCACTCGTCTTGAAGCCGTCATTCCGCAACACCAGCATTCCCGGCATATATTGGCCGGTTAGCGTAATAAGGAACAGGGGCAAGGCGACGGACAGAAGCGCATTCAGCGAAAAGGCCGGCATAGTGAAGACGGGTGCGGCGAACTCCAGTTTCAATCCTGAAAGATCGACCCGGTCCTGCGTCAGCAGGAAGACCATCCCAAGAGCGAGGAGGCCAACCACGGCATAGCGCGCGGAGAAGCGCTTCAACACGACATAGGCAACTATCAGCATTCCAACCAGAAACGGATCAACGTTTGCACCGCCAAATGCACCGATACCGAATGGCAGCAAAATGCCCGCAAGCAGGCCAGAGGCGATGCCCGGCGGGATCAGCCGGATCACCTTCTCGAAATAGCCCGATAGCCCAAGCCCGACGAAGGCGGCGGCCGAGATCATGTAAGCGCCCACCGCCTCCGCATAGGGCGTTGTTGCCAATGCGGTGACAAGAAACGCCGCCGCTGGCGTGGACCAAGCGGTGATTATCGGTTCGCGAAATCTCCAGCTAAGGAATAGTCCCGTCAGCCCGACGCCTATTGAAACCGACCAGACCCAAGATGCCGCCAAATCCGCGCTAAGGTTGGCAACCTTTGCGGCCTGAAAGACAAGAATGAAGGTGCCGCCATAGTTGACGATAACCGAGATCAACCCTGCCACGACGGGATGGGTTAGATCGTTGAGACGGATGGCTGATGAACTGGAGAGCATGGTCGTAACGAAACTCCTGAAGGGTTTGGGACCGCGAAGGCAATGAATTGCCTTGACAACTAGCCTTCCAATGGCCTGACGTGCCCTTCCACTTTTCCAGAGAGGCTCAGACCATTTGTTCAAGCACTCCCAACTCGAATCCGTGAAGGCATTGCTTTCCCATCCCGCAAATGCGGCGATGCCGCTTTACGCACGGATTCAGCGGGCCATCCGGCAGTTGATCATCAATGGTGCGCTTGGGCCAGGCAGACCGCTGCCAGCTTCGCGTGCGCTCGCAACATCGCTGGGGGTGTCACGCGACACGATCGAAGCGGCTTACGCGCAGCTTCACGCCGAGGGCTTCATCGATCGCCGGGTCGGTAGTGGCAGTTTTGTGGCCGAAATCACGGAGTTCACACCCGGCCATCGGGTTTCCCAGCGGGACGCGCTCGCGCGCAGCCAAGCCCCGAACCTTAGCAAGCGCGGCAACGGCATGTTCCGAGGCGGTGGGGTCCGCGAGATGCTGATCCCGCGCCCCTTTGCGCACGGTGTGCCGGAAATTCGCACCTTTCCACTGCCGCTGTGGGAGAGACTGGAACGGCAGGTACGCAAGGAGGTTGGCACGCAGGTTCTGCATCACGGCGATCCGCAGGGTACCGAACCGCTGCGCCGCGCTATCGCCGACTACGTGAACCTTGAGCGCGGAGCTCGCGCCACCGCCGACCGCATACTGGTGCTAACCAGTTCGCAGCAGGCCATGTCACTCTGCGCCAATATGCTGCTTGATCCTGGTGATAGGATATTCATCGAAGACCCGGCTTACTATGGCGCGCGCAAAGCCTTCGATGCAGCGGGATTGGAGTGCGTTCCCATCAGAGTTGATCGACAGGGCCTCGTTGTAGAAAAGATAATGGCCGAACCGCGCAAGGCCAAAGCCATCTTCCTGACGCCTTCACATCAGTTCCCCACCGGCGCGACGCTGTCGCTGGATCGTCGGCTCGCCCTGATCGAATGGGCCGCCCGACATCGGGCATGGATCATCGAAGACGACTACGACAGCGAGTTTCACTATGCCGGCAAACCGACGGCCTGCGTGCAAGGCCTAGATCCGCACGACCGCACTATCTATATCGGCACGTTCACCAAATCGCTCTTTCCGGGCTTGCGGATCGGCTATGTCGTGTTGCCGCCGCAACTGGTGAAGCCTATGACCGTGGCACGCACGCTTCTGGACGGCCACACGGCCCCCATGGCGCAACTGACACTGGCGCGGTTCATTGAAGGCGGGCACTTCGGCGCATATGTTCGCACCATGCGCGGTATATACGCCAATCGACTCGACGTACTTGCGGGGCTGGTCAAAAAGCACCTGTCAGATTTTGTCGAACCGCACGTACCGATCGGCGGGCTGCAAATGCCCTGCCTGCTGATCGCCAATATGTCCGAGCGCGCCGCCATCGATGCGGCGCGACGCGTCGGTGTCGAACTTCTCGGATTGTCGGCGTTGCACGCCTCCGGCGAAGCCAGCAGCGGTTTCCTCATGGGGTTTGCCGCCTATACGCCGACCGAGATCGAGGCTGCGGTCAAGAAGCTATCGAATGCACTCCGGGTGCTATCAAGATCATAGATAGACCGTTTTCCTCCTGAACCGAGCGGTCTGCCCAACTCGCAGCAAGTGGAGGTAAATAGTAACTGCACCCATGAGCAGTATTTGTGAAACACTGCCGTGCGAGGGTCGGCCGGCGACCCACCTATCAGGACCTTTAAGGAGATCGGCAATGGCAATATCGGCCGCACCGCACGCATTCCAGAATTCTGAAAACGAAGGCGCAAACCCATCGAACCGATCCCCTCGGAGAAGTTCATGAGTCAGGCCGTGCTCGATGCCGAGGGATCGGTGCTCACCAACAAATATGTCGAGGGCTATCTGACCGCGACGCTGACTGCCATCGTCAATGGTCATCCTCAGAGGCAGATTGGTGCACTCCTGCCGTGGAATTACCGAGGGTGATGTATACCTGAGGGCTTCTGACTGCCGTAGGCTATAGCTGGCTGTGAAGTATGGCAGCTTCGCGCGTTGGGACAGATAAATACTCATGCGCAATTTGACTTCAATCGCCATCGTCCCACCCTCAACCTGGCTCGTTGGGAAAAGCACAATGATGATAGGCTTTCGCATAGTTTTGGCGATTTCTGCAATCTTCACGGCAGGGCAGGCTATTCCGGCGGTGCCCTTCCTGAATGCCACATGTCCGGGCAATATCGATGTCCACGCCGATGCCGGTGGTCCGGTTTACTTGAATGGCTAGGAAACAAAACTCAAAGTCGTCAATGAAAACTTCTATGAAGCGACAAAAGGCGACGTAACGCTGTCCATCAGCATCAATCCTGACGGCACCCCTTCAATTTCCTATGAGAAGAAGGGCGGTGGAAATGGTATCTGCGCAGTGAGGAGTGGCTCGGCCGCCGGGGCCGTCAATAAGCCATCTGCGATGCCAATGGGCACCGGTGCAGTTATTAGGCCGGGCAACCGTCCGGCGTATTGTCAGGGCGAAGTGTCGGGATTGTACGGCGCCAAGCCCAGTTACATCAAAACCGCGAAACCCAAAAAGACCGGATCGGGAACGACTATCGACGGTACGGTGGACAAAGGTAACGAAGGCATCAAGAAGTTCCAATGCCTATTTGACGGCAAAGGACGCTTCATCAATGTTATGGCAATGACGACCGATGGTGAGTGAGTGAAAGCAGACCGCGTGTTTGCTTGATGTGGCTTTAGAGATGCAGTCGAAAGGACTGTCATGAGCGACACTGCATTGTGACTTTACCTATTTTCCGTTGCGCTCCTGTTGTTGGCTGGCTCAGCGGCAGTTACCACTGGCAGGGGATGCCTGGCGGTCGCAAATGTCGCCTTGGACGACGTGTTGAACCTTCGGAGTAGGCCATCGGCGTCTGCCCGGATCGTTGACATCCTCCAGCCGCAACGCCATGGAATCCTGCATCTCGACGGCCAATCCGAGCCGTCGTCCGTTGCGTGGGGCAGCCATTGGTGTCCAGTCACCCATTACGACGGTGACCGGACGATCCACGGCTGGCTCAATGCAGGCTATGTCCGCGACAGCGAGTGCCACTGATAGCTGCAGAGCCCACGTTGGCTGAACGAAAGTCAGTCAAGGACGGTTGTAGCGGTGTTATCAGGACACCGCTTTCGATTGGCACTAGAAAATTGGCTACTTCTTCAACAAGCTGACCTAAGTAGACGCCGGTTGTTTCTCACGGCCGGCGTCCGATCCGCTTCGACCGCCCTGCCATTTATTGGCTGGGGCATTTTTATGGAGTCGCTAACCCATAAGGGCGTCATCTGCGTTTCAGCTACCAAAAGGATAGTACGGCGCCAACTTCGGAGTATTGGACACTCCGTATCGTGAGCCCCCTAGTCCTTACGACCAGCTTGCCGCCTGTTTTCACGTCGCCAAGAATGCTCCTTCAGACGGGACGCATGGCGGGGGAAAAAAAGCGTGAGGATGATCTTCCTGAACAGATACGGTTTCCCCGACCAGTCGGCGACAAGCCGGATGATATCGTCGATCGCATTTTCGCTGGCGCAACGCGGCATGAACGTGACCGTCGTTGCAAGTCGCGAGATACACAATCATCCCGGCAGCGTGTTGCCGGCAACCGAGACCGTTCGGGGTGTCGAGATCAAAAGGCTCGCAAGCGGCCGCTTCGGTCGGCACAGCCTTGTGCGCCGCAGCATTGATTACCTTCTTTTTCAGGTGCTGGCATTCGTCTGGCTTCTGCGCAATGTCGGGGCAACGGATATGGTGGTTGTCTGCACCGATCCTCCACTCCTCTCCGTGACAAGCGGCATCGCGATCCGCCTCAAGGGCGCGTGCATGGTGAACTGGATCATGGATCTTTTTCCGGAGACCGCGATAGAGCTCGGTTTTTTCAGGAAGCGCGCAAGATGGCTTGCGACATGGCTGACGCTCGCGCGCAACTGGTCGCTGCGGTCGCCCGCAATGGTGGTTTGCCCAACCGACAAGATGGCGGAATTCCTTTTCAAACAAGGCCTGACAGAGGATCGCATCAGCGTCCTGCATCACTGGTCGGATGGCGAGGAAATCTATCCCGTCTCCCCCAGGGACAACAGCCTGCGCAAGGCGTGGGGACTGCAGGATAAGTTCGTCGTCGGTTATTCGGGAAACTTCGGGCGGGCGCATGAGTTCGGCACCATGCTGGCAGCGGCGAAACGTCTCGAGCACCGGCCGGATATCCGCTTCCTGCTCATTGGTGGTGGACACCAGCATGCGGGCGTCATGGCCGCCGTTCAGGGTCTCGGTCTTCAGAACATCATCTTCAAACCGCTGCAACCGGTTGAGAACCTTGCCGAAAGCCTGAGCGTTGCTGACGTGCATCTGGTCTCGCTGCTGCCGGAACTGGAGCATTGCATCATTCCAAGCAAATTTTATGGCATTCTGGCAGCCGGCCGGCCGACGATCTTCGTCGGCGATCCCGATGGGGAGGTGCCGCGCGTTCTCAAAGCCAAGGGATGCGGCAGCAGCGTCGAAATCAGCGAGACCGATAAGCTCGCCGCCATCATCGAAAACCTCTGTGACGACCCGGAGACCCTGAAAGCGATGGGGGATGCGGCAAGGCGGCTGCTTTGTGCCGAATATTCCCGAGAGAAGGCGGCGGACGCATGGGCGGCGCTGATTGCCGGGTTGCAGACTGTCGAGCCTTACAGCCCCCCTATCGCTCAAGGTATCGCGCCATGAAAGACAAAGTCGTCGTCAGCCAACTCGGCGCCCGCATGCATTATGCCGTGCCAAGAATATTCGCATCCGCTGGCCGCCTTGCACATTTTTACACGGATATATGCGCGACGAAAGGCTGGCCCCGCATCGTCAATTCGCTGCCGGCCACCCTTTATCCCGCCCCTGTCAAACGCCTGGCCGGCCGGCTGCCCAAAGGCGTGCCGTCAGCGCTGACGACGGTGTTTTCCAGCTTTGGCCTCCGTTCCGTGCTGCGCCACATGCGCACGAAGGATGTTGTCGAGGAAACCTCGCATGCGATCTGGGCCGGGTCGATTTTTTCCGAAATGGTCGCCCGGCGCGGCTTCCATGGGGCCGCCGGGCTTTACGCCTTCAGCGGCGACGCACTCGAACAGATGCAGGCCGCAAAGCAGCAGGGGCTGTGGACCGCAGTCGAGCAGATGATCGCGCCGCGCGATGTCGTCGAAATGCTTCTCAATCAGGAAATGAAGCGGTTTCCCGCATGGGCAGGTCCCGTGCAGGACAACCCGCATGCGCGCCTCTTCGCCGACCGGGAAAAAGCCGAGTGGCGCCTTGCCGATGTCATCGTCTGCCCGTCGGAATTCGTCCGCAAGAACGTCGTCGCCTGCGGTGGGCCGGAAGACCGGTGTGTCGTCGTTCCCTATGGGGTCAATGCGGCGGCTGCCATCGACAGACCGGCACGCATGCCGGGGCCGATCAGGGTTTTGACCGTGGGCGAAGTCGGGCTGCGCAAGGGCTCGCCCTATGTCGTGGAAGCCGCCCGACTAATGGAAGGTTCAGCCCGTTTCCGCATGGCGGGCCGCGTTCGCTTAGGCGAAGACGTCAAGCAGCAGATTTCGCAATGGGTCGAGCTGCGGGGGATCGTGCCGCGCTCGCAGATCGCCGAGGAATTTCGGTGGGCGGATGTCTTCCTGCTGCCGTCGCTCTGCGAGGGTTCCGCGACCGCCGTCTATGAAGCGCTGGCAGCGGGCCTGCCCGTCATAACGACCGAAAACACCGGCAGCGTCGTTCGCGATGGCGTCGAAGGTTTCATCGTTCCCGTCTGCGATCCCGAGGCTATAGCGACTGCGGTGCGCGCGCTCGCCGACAATCCCGAACTGCGGCAGAGCATGTCCGCCAACGCCCTGTCGCGCGCGGCCGAACATACCGTGGAATCCTATGGCAAGCGGCTTCTTGCGGCCCTGTCCGGCCCGCATCTGTCGCGCTCGCCAACTCTTTGCATGACGGACGATGCGCGGTACCTGGGGAACTACGAGATATGAAGATCATCCACGTCATCGCTTCGATTGATCCCAAACATGGCGGCTTGCAGGCCGTTGCCATGCGCCTTGCCGCCGCACAGACCGAACTGGGTCTGGATGTGAATATCGTCAGCTATGGCGACGCCGCCATCGAGGCGCAGGTCAAGGAAATCGGCAGCAGCATACCGCATTTCGAGAATATCCGCTGGCATCTCCTGCCGCCCCCCGGCAGGCTGGAGACGCTGTTCTGCTTTAAAGGTCGGCGGGTGCTGAACGACGTGCTGAAAGATGCATCCTTCATGCATATTCACGGGGTATGGGAGCCTTTTTTGCTCTACGCTTCCAAGCTCGCCCGCGCCGCTGGCGTGCCTTACTGCGTTTGCCCGGCCGGCATGCTGGATCACTGGAGCCTTGGGCAGCGATCGTGGAAAAAGAAGATCGCCCTCATGCTCTGCTATCGCAAGATGCTGAACGAGGCCGCCTTCCTGCATCTTTTGAACGTCGATGAGGTGGCAGCCGTCGAGACGCTGAATTTTCAGGCGCGAAATCTGATCATACCGAACGGGGTTTTTGCCGAGGAATTCGATCCCCTCCCAGCCCGAGGAAATTTCAAGCACAAAATCGCTCTGGCGCACGGCCGGCGTTACATTCTATTCCTGTCACGCCTGCACATCAAAAAGGGTATCGACATCCTTGCCTCGGCCTTTTCGGCTATATGTGACACCTACGTCGACGTTGATCTCGTCGTCGCAGGCCCGCCTGGTGGAGCAGAGGGCCACTTTATGCACCTGGTGAAAAAACTTAACATCCGGCACCGCGTCTTTATGGTCGGAGCGATCTACGGCGAAGCGAAGCTCGAAGCCATGGTCGATGCCGACTGTTTCTGCCTGCCAAGCCGACAGGAGGGTTTCAGCATGGCGATCACCGAAGCGCTTGCCTGCGGCACGCCCGTGGTGATCACCGACCAGTGTCATTTTCCCGAAGTTGGTGTCGTTGATGCCGGCCTGATCGTCTCGGTGGACGCGGCCGAGGTTGCCAAGGCACTGGCAAACATTTTGAGCAATCCGGCCAGGGCGAGGACGATGGGCGAAAACGGTCGCCGGCTTGTGCTGGAGCGATTCACTTGGCCCGCCATCGCCAATGCGACGCTCGAGGGTTATCGGCTGAGTGCGCAGGAAGCCGCCGCTTCCTGACGACGGGAGCCGACGGGCCTCGCCGGATTGCCGACATAGATCGTCCACGGCTCCAGAGACTTGGCCGTGACGGCGCGTGCCCCGAGCACTGCCCCCCGGCCGATGACGACACCGGGACCGACGAAGGCTTCCGCAGCCACCCATGCATCTTCCTCGATCACCACCGGCCGCGTTACGAGGGGAAACGCGCTGTCCTGAACGTCATGCGACCCGGTGCACAGATGCGCGCGCTGCGAGACGGAGGCATATGGGCCGATGGTGATGGTGTCGACATTGTAGCAGATCACGCCGGGTCCGAGAGATGCATGACGCTCCATGACGAGGTGGCCGGGCCACCACACGATTGCCTTGGAATGCACCATTGCGGTGTCATGCAGGCGCGCGCCGAAACTGCGCAGCAGAAAATTGCGCCAGCGGCGCATCGGCGGCGGCGTCCAGCCGGCAAGAAGCCGCCAGACGATCATCCAGATCAACCGTTTCAGCCGGAAATGCAGTGCAAAGGTCGGACCTCCGAAACGCGGCAGGGGTGTCGTTGCATGCTGAAAGCCAGGATCGTCGTATCGTGAGCGCATCGCCTACCCTCCCACTTGAGACTTCAAAGATGGTATCTCGTATCGCCGCTGCTGCACGCGCGCGGGTATGACCGCAAATGCCAGCGCCGGTGCTGCAAACATCAGCATATGCACCCAGACCATGAGAACCCAGTCGGTCTGGTGCGATATGGCGTGCATAGACGGTATGATCGACAGCAGATAGGTGAATTGCGCCGAAAACTCGCCCGTATTCGCGGTCACCCAGATCCGGCGCACCAGATAGGCGAGCAGGAAAAATTTGAACGCTCCCAGATACCAGAAGGACCCGAACGCATCCGCCATTCCGGTCTCCGTCGTGCCGAGGACGGGATTGTAGTCGCGCGATTGCACCGGCACCGGCAGCATAAAGGATTGCTTGACCTCCACGCCGACGAGTTGTGCGGGCACGAAGTTGAACACCAGCCGGTTCCAATGGAACTTGCCATAGTCGAATTGCAGTGTGTTTGCGGTGTTGTCGATCCGCATGATCGCATTGCGCATCTCGTCGCCGCCGTCGCGGAACACTTTTTCAAGATTGCCGATGAAATCGATCTTCTTGATATCATCCCAGACGGGTGCATCGTTGGCCTTGGTAATGGCGCGGTAATCGCCCATGCTGTTCATCGACAATGTGCCGAGGAAAAGGGCAAGGATGACGAAGATGCGCGGTATCGCCCACTCCTTGTAAAACCACCATGCCAGCGCAAACATCATGATGAGTTCCACCGCTTCGGCGCGCTTTCCGGTGATCACGATGCGATCCAGGTAAAAGACGAGGTCGAACGCAAGCACGATGAGCGCCAGCCAGGAAAACCGCCGCGCAAGGCAAAGCACGGCAATGGCCAGCCCATAGCTCAACAGCCGTGAGAAGAAGATGTACATGACCGGAACACCGGTCATCTGCACCGCAATGGTCAACTCTCCCGGCAGACGGCTAAGCTTGAAATAGAAATAGGCACCGGCAAGCGACAGAACGGCCGCGACGATCAGCAGACGTGTTTCATCGAAATCGATACGGAAGAATGCAAAGGGTGTTGCCGTTCTTTTCCATCCCCACCAGCACATGAAAAGGCACAGCATCATGAACACTGCGGCTCGGGTGAACGCGCCTTCCGGCAGGAAGTTTTCAGACGAGAGGCCAGGAACCTGCGGCAAGATAAAGCTGAACGTGATGACGCCGGTCAGAAACGGGAACTCGTAAATTCGCTCCCGGCGCATCATTCCCCAGAAGAGGAGCAGGACGACACCAGCGAAGAGGCAAAAGACCAGAAGCGTGTTCATGATGAAGCAAGCCCCGCCTGAACCGGCGGCATATCCCGCACGAAACTGCTTCTGATGTCGTAAAACAGCGCCTTGGCGTACTCCTTGAACACCTGCACCCCGTCAGCGTCGAAGGCAACTCGCCACAGCGACACGGTTCTTTGCGCCGGAAGGGAAATCCACTGGATTTGCGGCATGACAAACCGGAAGCGCTTGACCGCACGCCGTGAGTGAAACCAGCTGGTGACCAGAATGGCGCGTTTTGCTCCCATTTCCGTCAGTATCGGCTGTGCGAATGTCGCGTTTTCCCAGGTGCTGAGCGAAAGACATTCCGTCGAGATGGCAGCGACATCCACTCCTGACCGCACCAGCATGTCGCGGATGAAGTCGCAGTCCCCGTAGCCGGTCACCAGAACCAGCGGCGCCTTTCCCTCGTGCCATAGTTTTGCGGCCTGAAGAGCGCGAGGCGGACCGTCACCGCCGAGCACGACGATGACATCGGCTTGCGCCGGCGGATCTTCCACGACGAGAAGCGATCCCGCTGAAACGAGCGCGAGTGCGTAAAGCCCGATTGCACCCAAGATGATGACACCGAGGACAATCGACTTCCGTTTCAACAGCCAGCTGGTTTTCACGCCGCGATAAACGCGCGAACGCCGGGGCCGTCCATTCGCAAAGGGCTTGGGGGGAATGCGCGGTCCGGGCCACGGCGGCTTCATGATGCAATCACTCTTCGTTCGGCGATTGTATTGCTCTTGGCTCCGACACTGCGTTGGCAACCACAGGCAGGCGAACGACCTCGCGATAGAGATCGAAATTGCCCCTGTGAAGCAGCGTTTTCGAGACATAACCCGTTGCGGCAAGGACGAAGGCGGTGTGGAGGGCAATCGGCACGAGAAGGCCGGCGGCCATCACCTCCGCCGGGATACCCGCTTTTATCCCGGCAAAACCAATGCCTCCGCACAGGAAGGAAATGACGATTAGCGTGTTGGTTGCCGCAGCCGGCGTGAAACCATAGTCCAGCAGCAGATGATGGAAGTGCCAGCGATCCGCCGACATGGGACTGCGACCGTGCATGATGCGCCGGACAATCAAGCTAAGCGTATCGGTGATCGGCAGGATGACGATCCACAGCAGTGCCGGAAAGGATACCGAAACGCTTGTGGTTGCAAGCAGGACGATGACATAGGCAATCGTCGCGCCGAGCGCGGTGCTGCCGGCATCGCCGAGGAAGATGCTCGCCCGTGCCCGCCATGGACCGCGCATGTTGAAGACCAGAAAGGCGCAGAGGCATACCGAAAGCGCCTCAAGCGGCGGGATGATATCACCGACATTCGCGAAGACCGCCACGATCATCAACCAGATCAACGCAACGCCAGCCGTGCCGCCGGCAAGCCCGTCCACGCCATCGAGCATGTTCCAGGAATTTACGAGCCCGGTCACGAAGAGAACGCCGATGAAGAAAAACAGCGGCAGGAACAACTCCGAATGCGACGTGAACAGCACACCCACCGAAAGAGAGCCGATATCGGCGCCGCCCACCAGCGCAATCGCCATGGCCAGCTGCATGACAAGGCGTCCCGCTGCGGGCAACGGCCGGCGGTCATCAACGACGCCCATCAGCAGGATCACCGCCAGCCCAAGCCAGAAGTTGATGCCGAGCACCCCGCTCCACCCGCCAACGAAGGCGGAAACGGCAAAAGCCGCAAAGATTGAAATGCCGCCGCAGAGCGGAACCGCGCCGGTGTGGCGCTTGCGGATTGAATCGGGACGATCCACCAGCTGGAACGCTATGGTCAGGCGCCTGAGAACGACAATGAAGGATACGCACAGAACGAAAGTGGCGATGGTGTTGAAAAGTATCCCCGACATGTCTGACCCCTAGCAGTGACCCTGGCGGCGCATTTGCAGCGATACTCGCCTCCCGACGATCCTAAAAAACAGCGGCCATGAGGGATATGCGGGCAAAAGGCATGTGAAATCCACCAAAGGGAGAGGGTGTCGGTATTCACGTCTACCCCGCTTACTCCCGAACCGGATCGACCATCGAAAGAGCTAGGGCCGGGACCTTGACGGCGGGCGGCGACGCATGAACGACGCTTGTCCCGAGTCATGTCTCAGCAGCAATCATTCCTGTGCGGAGAGAACGGCGATCCAATCCTGAAAGCTTGAAGCATTCGCCGATGCCGGTACGGTCAGGTTGCGAAGGCCGCCGCGGCCGAGATGCTCGACCGGCTCGAGGTAAAGTCCATTCGAGGGATCGTACCAGCGAAGGGTTTTTTCACCGGCCGCCAGACGGTCGAGATCGATTGTAACCGAAGGCGTGTCGAGATAGATCAACGCGAAAGCGCCATCCTTGTCACGCGCCGCGAATGCCCCCGCATCGGTTTTCAGCATGGACCCCAGATCGGGCACGAGTTTCCACCATTCCAGTTGCCTGAAAAGCGCGGCCAGATGTGTGATGCTTTGAGCGCCCCGGCTGTTCAGCGAAGCCTGCCAGCTGTCCTTCGCCTCATAAAGCCCGGCGGCGGAAAAATGCCAGACCGGATTGTTGCCGAAAAACTGACCGCTCGCGCCCGAAAGCAGCGCGCCATAGGCATTGAGACGCACCTGACGCTCCTTGACATCGTGCTCGCCCTCATAGACGCCTTCGATGAGGAAAAACGGCCGTTGCGGTCCGGATCGATATCGATCCAGCACCGTCGCTGCGACATTGCCGTAAGTATAAACCGTATCGATAGCGAGCCAGGATGCATCCCGCCAGAAATCGTTCGTCAAGGTATCGGGATTGCCATGCACGGTCTGCAATGCCCTGGGATCGGTGTCCGCGATCCCCATTGCGACCGCCGTGACCAAATTACGATTGGGCGGATCGTAATCGCCGCCCTGCACCCAGACGATGTTCGGGTATTTCGCAAAACGTTGTCCGACATAACGTCCATAGGCCCGCAGCTTCTCCGGCCCGGCCGCAACCATGTCCTGATACCATCCTTCGGGACCACCGCGTGCGCCACTATAGGCGGGGCAGAGAAGCACCAGCAGATTGCGACTGGCGGCGGCCTTGATGATTGCTTCCGCCCTGTCGAAATAGGCATCGTTCGGCCGACCAAAGGCATCGCCGGCAAAAGGTTTCTCGTCGTAGAAGTTTGCCGGCGCCTTGCGGGAGAATTGATGCTCGATCAACGATACCAGCACGGCGTTGAAGCCCTGCCGTTTTCGGGTTTCCAGATAAAATTCCGCATCTGGGAGAGAGGCATCGCCAATCAGCGACCACGCACTGTCCCCGACGATCAGGAATGGCAGACCCTTGCTGTCCTCGAGGTGGCGACTGTCCTGCGATATCCGCAGCGGAAAGGCGGTATCCTGTGCGATACAGGTCGAAAACATGCATAACAAGAGAAGGAAGATGCCGGACAGATAGCCAGGTCGCCCGCCCTTGCCGATCATCGCTTCAGAGCCGTTCACGAACGACGCGAAGCCAGTTTTTCAATGGCAATGGCAAATAGGTTCGAAAGCCCGGCCTCAGCCCGGCGGGAATGGACCAGTCCTCCATCCTCAGCACCGCTGACAGGCCCGGACGGTTGTTGAGCGTCGCGGCGATGACCTCATAATAGCGCGCGGCCATCCGTTCGATGCTGAAGCGGTTCAGCACCATATCCTTTCCTGCAATCGACATCCGCTCGAGAAGATCGCGGTCGGCATGCAGGCGTTGGATGGCGTTGGCCGCTGCGGTATAATTGCCAATCGGAAACAGGAAGCCGTTTCGGCCAGTCTCGACAATCGTGTCCGTCACGCCGCGAATATGAGACACGACAGGGACGCAACCGCCGGCCATGGCCTCGATCATCGTCATGCCAAGCCCCTCGAAGCGGGACGGCATGATGAGAACATCGTGACTGGCCATGATGACCGGTATGTCGGAAAGCTGCACGGAGCCTGTGTAACTGACGCGACCGGCGTGGCCGGCCAGTCGGCGCTTCAGTTTTTCCATGTCCGGCCCATCGCCGACGACCGTCAGGCGCACCGCCTCGGGCGAGGCGTCCAGTATTTCCCGCAGCCACATCACGCCTTTCGATGCATCTTCAATCCGCCCGACGAAAAGAACCTTGAGCTCCGGCCCCCGGTTGACGCGCCGGACCGCCTGGCTGCGAAACGCATCGCTATCCACCGCATTCGGGATTGCGTAGGTGCGATCCTTGGAAAAGCCGTTGCGCGCAACCAGATCGGACCGACACCGCTCCGATACGCCAATCGTCAAATGGGCGTAGTCCCGCACCGAGCGGGCAGCGGCATATGTTCCGGGCGAGATATTATGGACGACGAGAATACGCAGGATGTCTTCCGGCAGGTAGCGGGCAATATTGGTCTGCAACTGATCGCCGAGAACGTTGACGATCACACCGTCGAAGCCGCCGTCGGCGATGGCGGCCGCCATTTGCACTGCGCATTCGCGGTCGCTGAGATTGACCGGCATGCGCAGGATTTGACCGAAGTCCTTTTCGCCCTGCAGATCGAGAGGCAGCCCGTATGTTTCCTTGCACACGCCCAGCCATCGCACGTCGATGCCATAGACGGCGAGGCCCTTGCGCAGATGTTTGAAGACGGAATAGGTGCCGCCGATGTGGGGAAGGACAAAATAGGCAAGCTTCATGAGACACTCTCGCTCTTGCACCCACAACCACACCGCAACTGATAGACGGCGGATGGTTCGAGTGGCGGCTAACGCGACATACTAAAATGCCAGGGGACGACGGGCAGTTGCATCTTAGGCTTAGCTGTATCTTCCTTTGAAAGGTTTGCCTCAGTCAGCCTAGTCGTTTGGCGTAAGTCGCACCCCTAAGGTCGGTGTGGGGTCGTGCCCGCTTAGCGGATATCAATGCCATATCGAGCGTGTCGGCGCCGTGCGGCGATTGGAAAATACATGAGGATCACTCTCCTTGGACAATTTGGCTCGGGCAATTCGGGCAATGACGGATCGCTGGAAGCCATGCTCCTTTATCTGCGCAGGATGAGGCCCGATGCCGATCTGTTGTGTATCTGCGCCAATCCGACCGTCGTAAACGCGAAATTCAATATTCGTTCGATCGGCGTTGGCGGGCCGCCCCTGACCAATGCATGGATGAGGCAACTGGACCGGCTGCTCGGCAATCTGCCCCGAAGGGTCATGTTATTTTTCAGTTCGCTGTTTTATTTCGACAAGGACGACCTGATGATCATACCGGGGACCGGCATCCTCGATGATTTTCAGGAAAAATGGTTCGGCTGGCCCTTTGTGGTGTTTTGCTGGTGCCTCGTTGCACGCCTTCGCAACACGCGGATCGCCTTCGTCAGCATCGGCGCCGGACCGATGAAAAGCCGCCTCAGCCGCTGGTTCTTGCGCTCCGCCGCACAGATGGCGTCGTATCGATCCTACCGGGACGATTTCTCGCTCAACTACATGAAAATGATCGGCGTCGACGTGTCGCGGGACCACCGTTACCCCGATATCGCCTTTGATCTTCCTGTTACGGTGCCCCACCGGGAGAGCGCCGCCGACGGCGTGATGCGAATAGGCGTCGGCGTCATGGATTATCGCGGCTGGCGTCACAACGACCCCGAGGCCTCCAGGATTTACCAGACCTATATCAGCAAGCTCTCGCAGCTGGTCAGCTGGTTGATCGGTGAAGGTCATCGCATCACCCTTTTGATGGGGGACGTCACGGATCGGGTCGCCTGCGCCAATCTCATGTATCTGCTGACGGATATGCTCTCCGAGAATGAGATGTCGCAAATCGAGATCAGCTCGGCCGCAACGCTGCGCGACATCATGCAGCAGATGGCAGCAATCGATCTTGCCGTGGTGTCGAGATATCACGGCGTGGTCTGCTCCTTAAAACTCGGAAATCCGACAATATCAATAGGTTACGCCCGCAAGTTCGATGACTTGATGAACGATTTCGATCAGGAGAAATTTGCCCGGCACATCGACACGTTCGAAGTCAACGATGTCATCGAACTGGTGAAGGAGATACTGGCTGGAGCGGACGCGGTGAGGCAGCGGATTGCCCACGCCAACGAACGCTTCAAGCGCCAGCTCTCCGAGCAGGAGGCGCTGCTTGGCCGCGAACTTCTCTCCCGTGATGTCGTCGCAACGCCACAGGGCGTTACGCCTTAGGCACAAGCAGTCCCGCAGCCTAATCCTTTCGGCTTAACACCGGGGCGCTCTAACATTCGATAGGAGTAGACCGCACGTTATCGCATGCCCTTCACGAAACATTCTACAAACGACCTACACCTACGGATCCGGCTACCATCCCAACGGTCAGATTCCCAGGGTTTACGCCCCTCCTCTAGATTTGATGCTACCGTCGATTGTCGGCGATGCTGTCGGAGCCCTTCGATGCACAAAGTCCGCCGCGCCTTTTTCATGGCCATGCTGGAACAACACCTCGGAATCGCGATCAATCTGGCTCTGATCGCGATAATGTCGCGGCTGCTTTCGCCTGCGGACGTTGGCTTTGCCGTGATCGGCTACGGGGTGACATCGGTGATCTTCGCCTTCCGCGAATTCGTCTCTTCCGATTTCCTCATTCAGCTCGATGTCGTTGAGCGCGATGACATCAACACGTCGCTCACACTGCTGCTGCTGGCCAGCGGCATTCTCGGGATCATTCTCTATCTGTGCGGACCGTATCTGGCGCTTTTCTACCACCAGCCCGGTCTCCAGCACTATCTTGTCCTCGCAATTTTCGCCGTCATCGCCGAGAGCCTGGGCATGCCGGCGTTTTCCATGCTGCGTCGCCAGCTTGCCTTCGGCACCATCGCACGCGTCCGAACCACCGGCCTCATCGTTATGGCTGGCGTGACGATCTTCGCTGCCAGCAATGGATGGGGCTTTGTCAGTTTCGCGCTCGGCCTGCTCGTCGGCAACAGCGTTGCAAGCGCCCTTGCCGCCTATGCCGATCCGGCCCAGCGTACCGCACGCCTTTCTCTAAAGTCTTGGCGCCGCATGGCCGAATTCGGCCGCTACAGGGGTGCTGCCACCATCGTCGACAAATTATACGAGTCCCTGCCGCAACTGGTGCTCGGCTTTGCCATGACGCCGACTGCGGTCGCGATCTATAATCGCGCCAATACCGTCTGCTCCATTCCCGACCGCATTTTTCTCTCGGCAATCTTTTCCTTCGCCTTCCCCGCACTCGCCGCCGAAGTTCGCGAGGGGGGAGACGTGCGCAGGTCCTACTTGCGTGCCCTCAGTTACATCACCGTGCTTTATTGGCCGTCGCTGATCATGGTCGCCATTCTCGCCGATCCCATCGTGCGACTTGCGCTCGGAGACCAGTGGCTTGCCGCCGTGCCGATCACCCGGATTCTCGCACTTGCGTCGATCTTCTGGTTTCCGATGGTGCTGACAACGCCGCTGCTGATCGCTCTCAACGCCAACCGCGAAGCGTTCCTCGGCAATTTCGTCTGCCGCAGCGTCTCGGCAATTGTGCTCTGCTCCGCGAGCTTCTTCGGCCTGACCGTCGTGGCGCTCAGCCAGTTCGTCACATTGCCCTTCCAGATGCTCATCGCCTTCTATCTGGTCAGACGCCACGCCCACTTCAAAATACCCGAACTGTTCGCCGCCATCGGGCCGAGTGCCGCCGTGACCCTTGCCGCCATCGCGGGGCCGCTCGCCATCGCCGCCTCTATGGGTTTCCATTTCGATTACTCCCTCGCCCAGGCCGGTGGTGCCGTCCTTCTGTCGGCAACAGGCTGGGCCGCCTGCCTGATTATTCTGCGCCACCCGCTGCTTGGCGAACTCAGATCGACGCTCGATGCTGTCGTGGGCGGTCTGCGCCGGATCGGCAAACCTCCGGCACCAGCGTCCATTCCCGACGCTGCCGTTTCCGCAACGGTCGAGCCATGAGCACCATCGATATCGCCATTCCCAACTACAATTACGGTCGTTTTCTCGAGGGCTGCGTGCGAAGCGTCCTTGCCCAGAATATCCCGGACATGCGTATCCTCATCATCGACAATGCCTCCACGGACGACAGCGTTGCGATCTCCCGGTCGCTCGCGGCATCCGATCCGCGCATTGAAACGAGCCTGCGCCCAAAAAACCTCGGCGGGCACGCATCGTTCAACGCAGGCATCGATTGGGCGCGAGCGGATTATTTCGCCATCATCTGCGCCGACGATGTCCTGTCTCCCGGTGCCCTGGCGCGCGCAATTAAGGCGCTCGACGATCACCCCGGCGCGCACATGGCCTTCGGCCGCACCGCCTTCTTCCGTGACGACGCCGAAATCGCATCCGGCCTTGGCGACGATGCCGATGGCATGCGCCTTCATGCCGGGGTGGACTTCATCGTCGGCATTTGCGCGACGGGACGCAGCCCGGTGCCGGGCCCCCTCGCCGTCACCAGAACGCACATCCAGCAACATGCCGGTCACTACCGGCCCGCACTGCGCCACACCGACGATGTCGAGATGTGGATGCGGCTTGCGGTTCTGGGCGACATCGTCGAACTTGACGCCGTGCAGAATTTCACCCGCATCCACGGTGCCAACCAGTCGGCCATCCTTGATAATGTGCTGGCGTGGAATACCGAAATCGAAGCAGCGCTTGAGAGCTTCTTCGGCAATGAAGGCGCTTTGCTTGCCGATGCACAAACCCTGCTGCGACGCGGTCGCGCCAGCCTGAGCGACCGCGCCTATTGGTGCGCGATTTCCAATTTTACCCGGCGTCGGCCCGGCGCGGGTGCGCTTCTCGCACAGGCTTTCCGGCTCAGACCCGCTTCCGCGTTTCTGCCGCCGCTAAGCTATCTTCTGCGCCGGCCCGATGCATTGCACCGCATTCGCGCCGCGATGGCCCGAAGATAGCGGTCCGATGGTAGGCCTATTCTTCAGCGTTCAGGACAAGCCGCAAGAGCGCCGGCAACGAAGTGGATTTCGTTCGGCGCATGATTGAGGCGCGATGATTCTCGACAGTGCGCTGACTAAGCTTCAAATCGGCTGCAATGATCTTGTTGGCCTGCCCCTGAACAATTCTATCAAGGATCTGACGTTGCTTGCGAGTAAGCGTCGCCAGCGTGGCTCGAGCTGTTTCACGCCGCTCTTCGCGCTCGTTCGCATCACGCGATCGCTCGAGGGCCGACTGCACGCTCCGATATATTTCTTGGTAAGAAAAAGGCTTCTCGATGAAATCGGCCGCTCCATATCGCATCGAATTGATTGCCATACGGACATCGCTGCGACCCGTGATCACAATCACCGGAAACCGATGATGTCTTTCTTTCAGCAAACGTAACAACTCCATGCCGACCATGCCGGGGAGATACGCATCGACAAGCAGACAACCTGATCTGTCGGGCTTGTAGTTTGCAAGATACTCTTCTGCCGAAACATAGGTTGCGACCGCCCAGCCTTCTCCTTCGAACAGAGCGCGCAAATTGTCCCTTATGTCCTGCTGGTCGTCGATGACTTCGATGAGCCTGCCCGTCATCGGCTCCATATATTCAGGTTCGCTTATGTGACCTGCTCTCTCACCGTTTTGGCGAACGACCAGTGTCTCCACCATCTGCATGACGTCCTTGAGTTTCGCCGGCTTGTGCAGATAAGGAATTTCGTGCTGAGCAAAATCCCTCAGGGCCTTGCTTGAAATATCGCCAGTGAGAATGAGTGCCGGAACATTTTGGCGGAGTGCTTGTCGAATATCTTCAATCGCAGCTATGCCATTCCCGCCTGTAGGAAGATTGTAGTCTGCGAGAACAACGTCGGGCATGAACTTCAGCCCTCTAACAATCGCGATCGCTTCGGCAGCAGTTGAGGTCGCAGCGACCACGTATCCAGTTTGCTCCAGACCGATCTTGAGCAGATCGCGCATTCCGTTTTCGTCTTCGATGATCAAAATCGACGCGGACGACAGGGCGATCGCTTGACGCGAATTGTCATCGACTGGCGCACGCAATGGCGCAAGCGGCTCCCCTGCCGGCGCCCGATCGATCTCGATCATGAATGCGGAACCTTCATGCAATCGCGACCGCACCGCTATCTTCAGTCCCAGAAGTTCGCTCAGCCGCTTGACGATTGACAATCCCAGCCCCAACCCACGGTCTTCCGTTCCAGCAGGCGCATCGAGCTGGAGGTATTCCTGGAAGACATCCTCGATATGGTGTTCGGCAATGCCGATGCCTGTGTCCCACACTTCGAACCGAACCTTGGTACCACGCGGGCGACAGCCGACCAGAATTTTACCGCTCGTGGTATATTTTAGTGCATTGGACAGAAGGTTGCGAACGATCTGCTCGAATAGACGAGGATCGGTGCGAACGGCGAGACTGGACGGCACGACATGGAGTTGCAGCCCGGCGGCCTGAGCGGGATAGTAAAATTCCTTGAAGAGCCTTCCCAGAAGATCGCCTATTGCAAAGTTCACGATCTGCGGTTCCACCATACCCGCTTCGATGTGATTGATGTCGAGAACGGAGTTGAGTATGTCCAGCATCGAGGACAGTGTTTCCTCCATCCTCTGAACGAAAGTGCGCGCCTGGCCTTCGCCCACGCTCTTTTCCAAAAGCCCCTGCAAGAGCTTCAAGGTTTGGAGCGGCTGACGCAGATCGTGGCTCGCCGCAGACAGGAACTGCGACTTGGCCTCTGTCGCCCGCTCAGCGGATTTCTTTGCAGCTTCCCTGCTTTCGGCAACCTGCTTCTGGGCGCTCATATCGATGAAGGTGATGACGACCCCGTCGACAGTCTCGCTCTCGCCGCGATAGGGTTTGACGCGGCGGACATACCAGCGGCCGTCAGGTCCTCCTATCTCCCTGTCGATTGTATTGCCGTCCTGGAGACTCGTAGTCGCATCGGCTTGAAGCGTAATGTCGCCGTCAAAGCCGCTGAGGTCCGAGAGGGGGCGGCCGACATCGGACGATATAATCTTGAATACTGACCGAGTGGCTGGTGTGAAAAACCGTATACGAAGACTGGCATCCAGAAAGAGCGTCGGGACATCTGTACTATACAAGACATTTTGCAGATCGTTGGAAACTGCACGCTGACGTTCCAGTGCTTCGTGCAATTGATTGTTGAGGGCTGTCAGCTCTTCGTTGAGCGATTGCAACTCCTCTTTCGAAGTAACCAGTTCCTCATTCGTCGACTGATACTCCTCATTCAGGGACAGGGCTTCGGCGGTAATCTGCTTCTGTTCTTCGCTGGCAATTTCCAGATTGCGTATGGCGCCCTGCAATTCCGCCCGTGTCTCCTCCAGTTCGAATTCAAGCTCGGTAATGGGCGACGCATCTGTCGTCGATGATTTCTGCGATCGGACGACACCGTTGGCCTGCGCAACATCCTCCACAAAACATATGAGGAACAGCTCTTCACCCTGACTGAAGAGCGGGTCGACATGAATGTTGAACTCGATGTGTGCGCCGTTGCTGTCGAGTTTTGCATTCTTGGCTACGAACGGCTTTTGATCCCGGCTCGCATGCTGGATCGCAGACCTGATCTTATTATGGAGCGCCGTCGGTGTGATGGCGAACAGGTCATGCGATGCCGGGCCTGAAGCGATCCGCAGGAACCTTGCTGTCGGGCCGATGGAGTAGAGATACTCATACTTCCGATTGACGAGGATTGCGGCGGGCACGTAGCTACCCAGCAGAACCTGGGAAACCGCCTCGGCAAGCGCACTGTGCCTCGACGCTGAATTCGCCTTTCCTTGCGAAGAGGGAATTCTGACATTTCCGCCCGCAACCGCACCGAAATTAAGATCACCGAAAACCGGCGGCCCGATACGCCGATATACCCTTTCGGATTCCGAAATCAGCTTGAAACGGTCATCCATTCCGCCAACGGTTTCGGATTTTCCGACCAGTAAAATGCCGTTCTCCCGCAGGGCGAACCTGAAAAGCGACAAGACCTTGGCTTGGGCTTCCGCTTCGAGGTAAATCAACAAGTTGCGGCATGAAATCAGATCGATCCGTGAGAACGGTGGGTCGCTGAGGACATTCTGCACGGTGAATACCACCGCCCCACGCAGTTGCGCCGTCACGGTATATCCGTTGTCATCCCTTACGAAATATTTTTCCAGCAAGTCCGTCGGCAGCGACTTGGTCGCCTCTTGTGAATAATGTCCGTCTCTGGCAATTGCGACCGCCTCGCCATCAGCGTCCGAGGCAAACATCTGAAACTGGAGACGAAGGCCCATGGACTGAATGAGCTCGAGAAAGAGAATAGCCAGAGAATATGCTTCTTCCCCCGTGCTGCATCCAGCGACCCAGACCCGCACTGCTTCGTGAGCCGCTTTTGCGTGGAGAATATCCGGAATAATGGTATCGCGTAGAAAGTCGAACACCTTCCCGTCGCGGAAGAAGCTGGTGACGTTGATCAGGAGATCTCTGACGAGATTTTGCCGCTCGTCTTCGCTGCTTTCGAGAATCTCAAGATACCGGTCTATCTTCTCAATCTCGATACCGAGAACCGCCATGCGTTTTTCGACCCGGCGCTGCATCGTTCCATGTTTATAGGCCGAAAAATCATTCGCTGTGGAAACCCTCAATATCTCGATGATCCGGTCCAGTTGGGGCATTCGGCGCTCCATCGAGTGATCGGCTCGAAGCCGCGACAACAGCGCAATATGTTTGGCGATGGCCGCAGGCATCTCTTCGACCGGTAAAACCGTAGCGCCAATGCCCAGCGAAATAACACTTTCGGGCATGCCGCCAAACTGTGCCTCTTGAGGCTCCTGCACCAGAACAAGTCCCTTGAAATCCCTGATCTGCTGGACGCCGGATGAGCCATCTGACCCCGTGCCGGACAGGACAGCTGCTATCGCCCACGGCCCGAATTCCTTGGCCATAGAACCCAGGAGAAAATCAAACGGCAGAGGTGCCTCATGCAGTTCCCGCCGGGGCGACAGATATATCCTTCCTCCGTCAACCGACATCAGGAATTTTGGTGGAATGACATAGACGTGCTCGGGCTCTATCAAGGCAAGGTTGACAGCCTCCGTTACGACCATAGTCGTTTCGCTTGCCAGAAGTTCTGCGAGCATGCTTTCATGCGACCGGTCAAGATGCTGAACGAGAAGAAACGCACAGCCGGTTTTTTCAGGCAACGCTTTGAGCAGGGCTCTGAACGCATTCAGTCCACCCGATGAAGCACCGACGCCGACAATCGGGAACATCCTAACAGGACGTCCTTCCTGTGATCCGGACATCGAACCGGTATCTACCTCGAAAGTAGAAGGAACCTTGTTACTATCCTCGCCGCGTTCCGCCATATTCACTCTCGTTAAAATTGACGCGCATTCCAAATAGAGATCGACCCTTGCAAAGCGTCAGGCGTTGTGGGTCAACAAGTCTTGAAAGCAGCCATCAAGGCCTTGAGATCAGGGATACATAGTCACCATGCCCCGTCACATGCGGGGCGCAGCGCGTCCGATTGTCGTGAGGTGCAATTTCAAAATGCGATTAACACGTATAAGTTGCTGACATCGCGAACAAACGCACGAATGGATGATGATAAATCAATCCGGCCGCGATTATAATTCATCCATTATAGTTAGTGGTGTCGCGCAAAACATGATGATGCCCTGAAAGAATTATATTTCAACCGTTCTGGCGTGTCTGGTTGTCTACCCACATCATGCCAGATTGAACGCCACGTCGAAATCTCAATCAAAAGTGAGTAATTTCCGAACCTTTTCCAGTTGCGATACTCCATTGTAGGATGCCGGAGTCGAAATTCGGGTAGTGCCACGTCTATTGCTTTCTGGCCGATTTTTTAAATTCCGAAAAATCCAGACCGCAACAGAGTAGCTTCCGAAGTTCTGATTGATGACGGCGTTCCGGGTTGAATTACTTCAAACGTCCGTTGTGCCGAATCTTAGAAAGAAACTCTTCGGTTGCGTCTCTGCCAAGCCAGACAGATCCGCAAAGCACTCTTTAGCGCGGATAGGACATAACATGCTGACATCAGTTCCCAACAATGGACATAGCCAGTTCTCATCAAATTTCCATGTGGTTGCGCATTCGAAACCTATGGAAACTTCGGTCAGAAAGCTGGCTATCATCGACGACCGCGCGCTCGACCGTGAGTGTCTGGCTCAGAGCCTGATCGCATACGGCCTTGATATGGAAGTTGAGTTGTTTTCATCACTCGATGACTGGAGACACGCTCCAAACGGCCAGCATAGCGGCATCCTGGTCAACGTCGGTCGCAGCGATTTTGGCGATGACGTATCCCTTCATGAGTTGCGGGAATTCATTGCCGATTTCCCTTATCTGCCGGTCGTCATTCTCGCTGAGAACCGCGATCTGCGCCAAGTCATGAGGGCATTTGACGCGGGCGTTCGGGGATATATCTCTTCGTCGATAGGACTGGCGGTGTGTGTGGGTGCCATCTCACTTGCATTGGCGGGCGGCGCTTTCGTATCAGCTGAAAATCTGAGCGATCTCAGGCAGTTGCTCGTGGTTGCGGAAGACAAGGAACGACAGCGCACCGCGATGTTCACCCAACGTGAGGTCGACGTCATCAACGCTTTGACGCAAGGTAAGCCAAACAAGATCATCGCCTATGAGCTCAACCTTCGTGAAAGCACCGTAAAGGTACATATTCGCAATATCATGAAGAAAGTTGACGCCAAGAACAGAACGGAAGTGATCTTCAAAATATCCGATCTCTTCAAAAACTAAAAATCGAGTGTCGTGCAGTAGACCTATTGCAGAACCATAATTGCCTGCGGGTGTCGGGCCCCGCATGATGCGGACGCATCGGAGCGATTATGACGGGAAGGCTGTACATCTCCTCTAAGCCTTTCGGCTAGCATTCCCAACATAAAGACGGGGTAACGGCCACCGAGCCGGATACGGTAATCTCTGGTCATTGGACATATGGACCCGGGATTGCGCCATGCAAACTTTCGTCGAAAATTTCGAAAACTCGGATCGACTGCGCCAGCGCTCCCGCAACATCATACCGGGCGGTGCACATACCTATGCAAAGGGTGACGACCAGTACCCTGTCCTGTCTCCCGGCTTTATTGAAAGGGGATATGGCTGTCATGTCTGGGATGTCGATGGAAATGAATATATCGAGTACGGCATGGGCAATCGGGCTGTCGGCCTTGGCCATGCGTATGCTGACGTCGTAGAGGCCGCGCGTGCGGAACTTTACCGCGGCTGCAACTTCACGCGCCCCTCAAAGATCGAGGTGGATTGCGCCTCGACCTTTCTCGATACGATCCAGACGGCCGAAATGGTCAAATTCTGCAAGAACGGCTCCGACGCGACATCCGCCGCGATACGACTTGCACGGGCTGTTACCGGCCGTGACCTGATCGCGCGCTGCAGCGACCACCCCTTTTTCTCCACCGACGACTGGTTCATCGGAACAACGGAGATGAATGCGGGCATTCCTCAGGCGATCCAGGATCTGGTCCTTGGCTTCAGCTACAATGATCTGGCGAGTGCGCGCAGTCTGTTTGACCGCTTTCCAGGTCGTATCGCCGCCTTTATTCTGGAGCCGTCGCGCGGTGATCCGCCTCGGGACCAGTTTCTTCACAAACTGCAGGATCTTTGCCACGAAAACGGCGCGCTTTTCATTCTCGACGAAATGATCACCGGCTTCCGCTGGGATGCGGGCGGTGCGCAGAAGACATACGATATCGTCCCCGACCTGTCCTGTTTCGGCAAGGCGCTGGGCAACGGCTTTTCGATTTCCGCACTGGCCGGCAAGCGTGAATTCATGGAACGAGGCGGTATCGATCAAACCGATGCCCCGCGTGTCTTCCTGCTTTCGACGACGCATGGCGCGGAAACGCATGCGATGGCGGCGGCCATCGCGACCATGAAAGTTTACACGCAGGAACCCGTGGTCCCAAATCTGGTCCGACAGGGAAATTCGCTGCGCGCCGCCATCAGCCAGATCGCAATTGCGCACGGACTGGATTCCTACTTCGGCATTCAGGGCCACTCCGCCTGCCTCAGCTACTTCACGCTGGACCAGACCGGAAAGCCGTCTCAGGCTTTTCGCTCGCTGTTTCTGCAGGAAACCATCCGTCGCGGCCTTCTCGCACCTTCTCTCGTTGTAAGCTACACGCATGAGGACGAGGATATAGCCAAAACGCTTGACGCCATCGATGGAGCGCTCGTCGTCTACCGTAAAGCGCTGGAATACGGAGTCGACAAATTCCTGACGGGACGCCCATCCGAGGTTGTCTTCCGGCGTTTCAACGGCAACGCGCAGCATCACGCCAGCCATGGGTTGGTCATGGCCGACATGCCCGAATTATCGGAAAGCATCCGAAAGCCTTAACCGGCCGGGGCAACTAGACCGTTCGCATTATCGATACAGCCGCTTTGCGCGGTGCATCGATCTCGCCTGAAAAGATACGCTCGTTGCAATCGAAAATAGATTTTGAGGGGGAATTTCATGCACGTTCTGGTCACCGGGCATCGCGGATATATCGGCTCCGTCATGGTACCCATCCTGCGCAAGGCGGGTCACGAAGTACACGGCTATGACACTGAATTCTACCATCGCTGCGCTTATGTTCCAGGCGGACCTTTGCCGCAGGTCCCCGGCGTATGCAAGGACATCCGCGATATCCAGCCTTCGGATATGGAAGGTTTCGACGCTGTCATTCATCTTGCAGCGCTGTCCAACGATCCGCTGAGCAATCTCAATCCGGAAATTACCTATGAGATCAATTACCGCGGCAGCGTTCGGGCAGCGCGAGCCGCAAAGCAGGCCGGGGTCAAGCGTTTCCTCTTCGCCTCCTCGTGCAGCAATTATGGCGCAGCTGGCGATGGACTGGTCAACGAGACAGCAGAGCTGAAACCGGTATCGGCCTATGGCACATCAAAGGTATTGGCGGAACGTGACATTGCAAGCCTTGCGAGCCCCGGCTTCACACCGGTCTATATGCGCCCGGCGACGGCCTATGGCCTTTCGCCCATGCTGCGTTTCGATATCGTCCTCAACAACCTGACCGCCTGGGCGGTGACGGAGGGACTGATCCTGCTGAAATCCGACGGATCGCCATGGCGTCCAATCGTTCACATCGAGGATATTTCGCGCGCCTTTCTGGCCGCGCTCGAAGCGCCGACCGATGTCGTGCACAATCAGGCGTTCAACGTCGGACAGGATGCACACAACTACCAGATCCGGGAGATCGCCGAAATCGTCGCCCTGACGGTGCCCGGATGCCGGCTGCAATATGCCAGCGACGCCAGCCCCGATACCCGCTCCTACCGCGTCGATTTCGGCAAGATCGCCCGTGCGCTTCCGGCCTTCAAGCCGACATGGACGGCCGCCGCAGGTGCCGAGCAACTTTACCACGCCTATAAGAGCGCCGGCCTGACTATGGCTGAATTCGAGGGACCGTACTATCAGCGGATCGGCCAGCTCCAGAAGCTGATCGGCGACAAGGATATCGACATCAACCTGCGCCGCCCCGTCGTTGCGCCGCGCCACGGCGCCGATATTGCCGCATCGGTTTGAACGGGAGGCGCGGATGGGCAAGATGGAGCTTGGTGCCAGGCTGACCGGCGTGGCGTGGCGAGAGGATGATATCGGCCAGACGATCCATGATCTGGCGACCCGCCTGTTTCCGATCTGTCGCAGCATCACCGGCAAAGGCGTGCGCGACACCATCGCTATCCTCAAGGACTACATCGATATCGAGGAACGCGCCGTGCCGAGCGGAACACGGGTTTTCGACTGGACGGTGCCGCAGGAATGGGTCGTTCGCGACGCCTATGTCAAAAACGCGGCGGGACGCAAGGTGATCGACTTCCAGATCTGCAACCTGCATCTGATGAACTACAGCATCCCTCAACGCCGCGTGATGCCGCTGGCCGAACTGCAATCGCATATCTACACCTTGCCGGCTCAGCCCGATCTCATTCCGTACAAAACCGCCTATTACACCGATGCCTGGGGCTTCTGCATGGCGCATCGCGAATTCCTCAAGCTCGATGAAGGCGATTATGAGGTCGTCATCGACACCGAAAAAACCTCAGGCAATCTGTATTACGGCGAATATCTGCATATCGGACAAAGCACCGAAGAGGTGCTTCTCTTCGCGCATATCTGTCACCCGTCGCTCGCAAACGACAATTGTTCCGGCCTGGCATTGCTGACGTGTCTTGCTGCAGGCCTGAAAAGCAGGTCCACATATTACAGCTACA
>Ga0308171_1001413_pt1 | contig 32480 bp, 29 predicted proteins | sample PhyGR1_FD_202135 | JGI IMG/M metagenome (GOLD analysis project Ga0308171, IMG submission 202135) | Phyllosphere microbial communities from UC Gill Tract Community Farm, Albany, California, United States - DLSLSG.R1 | ecosystem: Host-associated > Plants > Phyllosphere > Unclassified | place: USA...
TGCTGTAATCGAGCCGCATATCCTGATTGAAGGCCTTGAAATCGGACCGATAGCCGTTCGAACAGAGGCGCAGCGGGCCGCTGTCGCAATCCGTCTGTGTCTGGAGATAGAGGCCGGAATCATAGCCCGTGATCGAGGTGAGGCTGAGCCGGTCGGCAAGGTCGGCCTTCACCGTCAACACCGCCCCCTCGGTGCGGGTAACGGCGCGGCCGACGGTATCCTGTTCGATCTCGGTATCCGACAGTCCCGCCCGGCTGTAGCTGCTCGGCAGTAGACCGGCGCCCTTGGAACCCAGTGCCTGGAACAGGGGCGAAAGGATGAAATTCGGGTTTTCATAGTCGAACAGGCCCGGATTGGACTTGTACGGGCCAGCACCGAGAGAGGCCGCCGCGCCTCCGGTCGATTTGGACGCATAGCCCTTCAGCGTGATGTCGAGCGCGTCGACCGGCTTAAACCGCATCGTGCCGCGAAACGCATAGCTCTCATCGCCGCCCGGATCGCGACCCGTCGCGAAATTCCGCCCGGACGCACCGCCTGCCGCCGTCTTGTTCAGACCGGCGGGCATCAGATTATGGATATAGGGATCCATTTTGACATAGGTGCCCGCGATGCGGATACCGAACCGGTCTTCGACGGGGGTCAGTTCGACCGCGCCTTCGAAGTTCCAGCGGTCGTAATTGGCATAGCCCACCGTCAGATACCCATTATCGCCCTTCAGAGCGGGCTTGCGGGTGATGAAGTTGATCGCACCGCCCGTCGTGTTGCGGCCATAGAGCGTCCCCTGGGGCCCGCGGACCACTTCGACCTGGTTCAGATCATAGAGTTGCTGCCCCTGGCTCGCGCGGAAGGTCTGATAGACCTCGTCGACATAGACGCCGACCGGCGATGCCGCGCTTGCGCTGAGTTCGGTGCCGACACCGATACCGCGCAGGGTGAAGTTGGGCTGCTGCGAACCATAAGCCGATGACACCTGCAGATTGGGCATCGAACCGTTCAGGTCCGACGTGTCGAACACGCCCTGGGCGGCGAGTTCCGACGACGAAATGGCCGACACGGCAACCGGAACGTCCTGGAGGTTCTCCGACCGCTTGGTGGCGGTCACGACGATCTCCTCCAATCCTCCGGCCTGTGTCTGCGCCTTGCTCGCATCCTGCGCGGATGCCGGCATTGCCGTGCATGTCGCGATGGCGAGAATGCTGATGCCCCCGACCCTTTTCATGTGAAGCTCCCTGATAAGGTCACTGCATCTGAGTGCATTGGTGACCCGTTGCGCCTGGGCATCAGCAGTCAGGGATAAAGGGGTGCGTGGATCCTGTCGCACAGCCCCGAACGCTGGTGCCAGGGATCAAGGTGCCGGATATCTGCCCCTCTTCTTAGGACCTGTTCGCCGCTTTTTGATGGGGCCAGTTCAGCTCTGGTCCTGTTCCATGGCGCGCAGCATGAAGCGTTGTATCTTGCCGCTGGGGGTTTTCGGCAGTTCCGACAGGAACGCGATCAGCCGGGGATAGGCATGCGCGGACAGTCGGGTTTTGACATGCGCTTTCAGGGCCTCGGCCAGCGCTGGCGTTGGCGCAAATCCCGCGTTCAGGACGATGAAGGCCTTGACCAGCTCGGTGCGGTCCGGGTCCGGCACGCCGATGACCGCGGCCTCCATCACGGCGGGATGTTCGATCAATGCGCTTTCGACATCGAAGGGGCCGATCCGATAGCCCGATGAGGTGATGACGTCGTCGGCACGCGCGATGAAGCTGACACTGCCGTCGGGGCCCAGCTCCACCGTATCCCCCGTCCGGTAATAGCCGCCACGGATGGCGGGCGTGGGTTGTTGCCAATAGCCGTCAAACCAGAAGAGGGGAGACCGGGCGATGTCGATCGCCAGTTCGCCCGGTTCGCAGAAGCCCCGTTCGTGGCCGTCCTCATCCAGCACCGCGACCCGGTAGCCGGGCATCGCAACTCCGGCCGAGCCGATGCGGACGGCGTGCGACAGCCCGTGATGGTTGTTCACGAGCATGCCGGTTTCCGTCTGGCCGTAATGATCGTGTACCGGCACCGCGAGCTGGGCATCGAACCACCGGATGACTTCGGGATTCAGCGGCTCGCCCGCACTGCTGACGACGCGCAGCATGCCCTTTACCCTGGTAGCGGCCGCGCCGCCCCCCGCCATCAGCAGGCGATACGCGGTGGGCGAACCGGCGAGATTGGTGACGCCGAGCCGGGCGATAAGATCGATGGCGGCCTCGGCGGAGAAGACGCCATCATGCAGGATCGTCGCCCGGCCGAGCAGCAACGGCCCGGTGATCCCGTAATAGAGACCATAGGCCCAGCCGGGATCCGCGATATTCCAGAAAAGGTCCTCCGCTCGCAGGTCTATCGCCCATCGCATATAGGCGCCGATCGCGATCAGCGCCTTCAGGGGCACACCCACGCCTTTGGGGAGGCCCGTCGACCCCGATGTCGACATCATGAGGAAAAGATCGTTGCCCGTGCGCAGGACCGGCACGAAATCGGTCGACATCCCAGCCACCTCGGCCTGGAAGTCGATGTCGCCCTCCACGAGCGGCTCTTCCGGGGTGCGGACGACCGCAATCGGTGGACATTGCGCGATGTCCGTCAGCTTCGGGCGATTGGCGCTGTCCGTCACGACCAGCATGGCCTTGCCGATGCCCAGCCGGTGCGCGATCGCCTTGGGGCCGAAGGCGGTGAACAGCGGCTGATAGGTCGCCCCGATACGCCAGACGCCCAGGACCGTCGCGACCAGCTCCAGCCTTCGCGGCAACAGTCCCGCTACGACGTCGCCGGGCCGGACGCCGTGCGCCACCAGCATATGCGCGACTTGCGCCGACAGGTCGCGCAACGCGGCGAAGCCATGGTCACGGCGTGTGCCATCCGCCGCGATCGTGATGAGCGCCACATCGTCGCTATCGGCATAGCGGTCGCAGCATTCGACACAGGCGTTGATGCCATCCGACAGACGGCCCGAAAGGCGCGCCCGCTCGCGTTCAATGCAGAATTCCTCGACCGCCTTCCTGTAATCAGGGACGGCGACCGATGCCGATAGGCCGGTCATACGTTCGATCCTCTCCACGATCACGCCGCATCGATGCGGTCTCTCGGGCTTCCCACCTTGATTGTTGAATTGCCGCTGCGCCTGGCGGGAGGAGGCGTCGGCCTGGATCCATGATGATGCGTTCGCCCCTGCGGACGGCGTCTGCCGGACCGGGGTGGCGGCCCCCAGAGGTTCCGCCACCCGTCACCGCAATCCCGGCGTTATTCGGGCAGTACGTCCCGCGTGATGACCCACAGCTTCTTCGAGAAGGGGCCCTTCGACGTCCATGTGATGTGCATGCCGGAAGACAGGCCGATCGTATCGCCCGCCTTGAAATTGTGGACCTTGCCGGTGTCGGTTTCCACCACCTCGACCTCGCCTTCGAGCAGCAGGATCGTCTCGTCGCCCAGCACGCCGGTATAGGGGGTCTTGAGTGCGCCCTTTTCATCGACATCGCTGCCCGCGATGCCCTTGCCCGACCGCCAGACGCCGCTCATCATCGTGCCCGTCGAACCGCCGGAGCGCAGGAAATAGAGTTCGCCTGCGACCAGGGGGCCTTCGGCGGGTTCGTCGAAATGATATTCCAGCCAATCGGCGGGATTGTCGCTGGTGTGCGCGATCAGCAGATCCTGCGGCGCGTTGCCCGTCGGTTCGCTGCCGTTCCAGATGCACCACCATTTCTTGAACGATGGTCCCTCGATCTCCCACTGCACTTCCAGCCCCTTGGGCGAGTTGATGATGGAACCGGGGCCGACCTTGTAGCGCTTGCCGGTGGAAAGGACGGTGAGCACGGCGGTGCCGTCGATCACGCAGGCGACTTCGTCGCCCAGGGGCGAGGAATAGACGATGGTATGCGACCCATCCGCCGTCGCGCCCGGCGCGGTGGGGCCAGTGCGCCAGAAACCGGCCGACAGCGATCCCGACATGCCCTCGGGCCGGGTCACCACATATTCGCCGTGCACCTGCATGCCGAAACGGGGCTCGACCCATTCGAACGGCAGCCATTTCTCATTGGGTTCGTTCTGCACGCCGCCATGAACCGCGTAACGCGGCAATTCCTGCACCTGCGCCGCCAACTGCGTTGCCATGCCAAATCTCCCTTGAACGAGATTGAACCGTAACCGGCCGATCGGGAAAACCATTCGGTTCCCCCCGAACGTCGACCAGGCTTGACTATCAGAGCATCACGACCGGCGGCCTAGCGCCATCCCTGGCCTTTTTGATGGGGCCAGATGGCCACATTCGACCGCCTTTTCCGCCGTTCACGCCTCCATCGACGGGGCGGTCAGCGAAATGGTCTCCGCGAGGAGCGGCACATCCTTGAACACGGCGAAGCTGCTGGGCGTGTTCGGCATGACGGGGAAGTTGAAATTGCACTGGGGGCAGGGTTCGGCGAGAACCTTCTGCTCTTCCTGCAGCTCGAACGCCTTGTCCTCGACCAGCCCGCAATTGGGGCATACGCGGAGAAGCCGCGTGTTGGTCAGTTCGAAATTGGTGATGATGTCTTCCATGATCGCACCACGCGCCGCCCATGCCTTGGCGTGCTTGTGGTAGGTCGCCTGGTGCCAGTCCTTGAGCGCCGCGCGGTTCACCCAGAAGCTGACCTCGTTGAACCAGGTCGGGTCTTCGGGATGGACCCACCACGTCAGATGGAGGAAGCCGGGCAGCTTCATCAGGTGATTGCGCGTATCGGCGAAAATGACCTTGAACTTCTCGTATCCGTCCGGGCTGGAAAAGCGCACGCGCTGCATACTGAGATAGATGGACATGGGATTCTCCGCTCAATGAGTCCAGCCCGATAAGCTGTGCGGTGAGGATGAAGAGCGACTTGGCCAGTCGGTAGGGCCAGTATAGCGGAAGATGATGGTGCCAGATGCCGACGGCTCTATCATTGGCGCGACCGTGCGATAGGATCGGTGCAGCTGGGGTAGCGAAGGCATGCCTGACGATGACGATGAACCTGATCATTCGTATCGACCGCGAAGACGAGCGATCGCTGCAGGTGCAGATTTACGAGGCGGTGCGCGACCAGATCCTGCAAGGCACATTGGCCGCGGGCAAGCGACTGCCCTCGACGCGCAGCATGTCGGACCAGCTGGGCATCGCCCGTAACACCGTGACGCTGGCCTATGAACGCCTCGCCGCGGAGGACTATATCACCTCGCGGGCCAAGGCGGGCATCTTCGTCAACGACCGGCTGCCCGACGCGACCGTCCTGCTGCGCAATGGCCATTCATCGGTTCAGCCCAGCCGCAAGCGGCTCCGGTTGGGCAAGAATCCCAGCTTTTCCGGGCGGGCGCCCCGATTGTGGCACGAAAGGAGATCGCGGCCGCAGTTCGATTTCTTCGTCGGACGACCGCGCCCCGACAGCTTCCCGACCAGCTTCTGGCAACGCACGATCGCGCGGCATCTCGCTTATGCCCATGGCATCCAGACCGAATATAGCGATCCGCGTGGACTGGCCGCGCTGCGCGAGGCGATCGCGGCGCATCTGGGCGAAACGCGCGGGATGGAAGCCAGCGCCGATCAGATCATGGTGACCTCCGGCATCCAGGGGGCGCTCAACCTGCTCGCCCGCATCTTCATCACCGATCGTACGAAGGCGAGCGTGGCGGTCGAGAATCCCTGTTACCAGGGTGCCGCCTTTCTCTTCGGCAGCTATGGTGCCAGCATCCGGCCGATCGACGTCGACGAACAGGGTATCGTCGTCTCGCAACTCGAAAGCTTCATGGGCAATCTCGTCTATGTGACGCCGTCCCACCAGTTTCCGACCGGCTGCACGCTCAGCCTCGACCGGCGGCTGCACCTTCTCGACTGGGCCTATCAGACGGGCAGCTATGTCATCGAGGATGATTATGACAGCGACTTCCGTTATGACGGACCGCCGCTGACCGCGCTGGCCGGACTAGATCGCCGGGGGCACGTCATCTATCTCGGCACCTTCTCCAAATCGATCGGCGCGGGGCTGAGAGTGGGTTATGCGGTCATGCCGCGTCATCTTCTCGATCAGGCACGATTGGTGAAGACATTGACCGACCATGGCGCACCATGGTTGGAACAGGCGGTGATCGCGGATTTCCTGAAGGAAGGCGCGTTTCTCCGCCATCTGCGCCGGATCCGCCGGTCCTATATGGGCGCGCGAGACCAGGTGATCCGGTCGATCGAAGAGCATTTCCCCGGCGGCGTGCTGATGGGGCGCGAATGCGGGATGCACATGATGTGGACGCTGCCACCCGATCTGCCGTCCGCGAACGACATGCAGCGTATCGCGCTGAACTGCGGCGTCGGCCTGTATCCGTTCGCGGGCGCCGCGACGCAGGAATATGGCAATCCCGGCCGCTTTCGCGAACGCTCGCTGGTACTCGGTTATACCGGGCTGTCGGAGGAGGCGATCCGCGAAGCCTTTACCCGCGTCGCCACGGTGGTCGGTCAGCGCCGCTAGGCCGCCCAGACTGGTACCACTCTTAAGGCCGGATTTGGCTCTAGGGGATGGACCGAAAGCTTCTTAGCCTTCCTGAAATTCCTCGACGTTCCCTTTGCCCAAGTGGCCGACGTCGACGACAATGCAGGAGGATGGGATATGCCCGGTTACCGGCTTCTGATCGACGGTCGCTTGGTCGATGGCGCGGATAGGATGGAGGTCATCAACCCCGCGACCGAGGAGGTGCTGGCCTTATGCCCACGCGCCTCGGCAGGGCAGTTGGATGATGCGGTCGGGGCGGCGAAGCAGGCCTTTCCGGCCTGGGCGAAGACCCCGATCGCGGAGCGACGCGCGCTGATCCTCGATCTTGCCGATTGCATGGAGGTGCATGCGGAAAGCCTGTCGCGTCTGCTGACCCAGGAACAGGGCAAGCCATTGAGCGAAGCCACCGCCGAGATCGCCTATAGCATCGCCTTCATTCGCCAGCTCGCGACCCATGACCTGCCGGTCGGGGTGTTGGAGGACAATGACAGCCGCCGGGTCGAACGGCATCGCCGCCCGCTGGGGGTGGTGGGGGCGATCATCCCCTGGAACTTTCCGGTGCTGATCGTCGCCTTCAAACTGCCTTTGGCGCTGCTGGCGGGCAATACGCTGGTCATCAAACCGGCGCCGACCACGCCTTTGTCGACGTTGCGCCTGGGCGAGATGATGGCCGGGATTTTCCCTCCCGGCGTGGTCAACGTCATCACCGACCAGAACGATCTGGGCACGCGTCTGACGTCGCATCCCGATATCGCGAAGATCAGCTTCACCGGATCGACCGCAACCGGTCGCAAGGTGATGGAGAGCGCGGCGGCGTCGATCAAGCGCCTCACGCTGGAATTGGGCGGCAACGACGCGGCGATCGTCCTGCCCGATGCCGACCCGGTGAAGGCGGCGACGGGCATCTTCGGCGGCGCGTTCCTGAACGCCGGACAGGTCTGCATCGCCATCAAGCGCGTCTACGCCCATGCCGACATCTATGATGCGCTCTGCGCGGAACTGGCCAGGCTCGCCGAAGAAGCCGTTGTCGATGATGGGCTGAAGCAGGGCGCACAGATCGGGCCGCTCCAGAACCGGGCGCAATATGACAAGGTGAAGGCGATCATCGAAGCGGCGCGATCGGACGGCACGATCATCGCGGGTGGTGAAGTGCTGGACCGGCCGGGCTATTTCATCCGCCCGACCATCGTGCGCGACATCGAAGACGGTGCGCGGCTGGTGGACGAGGAACAGTTCGGGCCCGTGCTTCCCGTCATCCGCTATGACGATCCCGAAGACGCGCTGGCACGGGCCAACGCGTCCGATATGGGGCTGGGCGGCTCGATCTGGTCGTCCGACCGCGATGTCGCGCATGATCTTGCCATGCGCATGGAGGCGGGCACGGTCTGGATCAACAAACATCTCGATTTCGGGCCCGGCATTCCGTTCGGCGGCGCGAAACAATCGGGTCTGGGCGTCGAATTCGCGGAGGAGGGATTCCACGAATTCACCCAGGTTCATGTCATCAACGAGGCGAAGGCCTGACCGGCCATGGCATAGGCCGCAAACAGGATCGATACCGGCGGTCACAACCTTCATGGCCGCCTATAACTCAAGAGGCCCAGCGGCCTCACACCCTACGAATATGTCGCACGCATCTGGACAGAAAACCCGAGCCGATTCAAAATCGATCCGTACCGCCACTCCCCGGGACTAAACACCTAAGAGTCTGTACGTCAGAGCAAGACCAGTTCATCGTCGATCCGATCCACCAGATGCCGGGACGGAACACCTAAGCGTCGACTACGCCAAGACGACTTGATGCCATCCATGTTTCTGCAATGCGCCATGCCCGCTCATCGTCCACATCGATCCATCCCAGATCGCTGCAATCCGTGATGCCAGCGGCCCGGTCGGTTGCCAGGCACCGCATTCCCTCGGTGAGCGAGGGCCTGTCCAATCCGCGGAGTGCGTCGAAAAGACCCTTGCCGACCTTGAACACCCCCGTATCGAAGCAATCATAGAGGGCGAGACCCTTGCCGATGCCGACCAAGCGGTCGCCCTCCGTCTGAACGCACGTCACGTCGTCAAGATCGATCCAATCGCTATCGATCCGACGGTCGATCCCGAGCGACGCGCCACCGCCCGTATCGGCGGCGGCCATTCGCCGATAAAATGCTGGCTCGACCAGATGGTCGCACATCGCCAGGATCGCCTCCTCACCGCCCAGCAGCGGTTCGGCCGCCAGCAATGACGAGCCATTGGGATACCGATGATCCTTCACCCGTACTGTTTCGACTTCGATCGGCCAGTCCTGCGCCGCGACATAGGCTTCGATCGTCTCTGCCTCATAGCCGACGACCACGACCGTTCGCGCCAGCCCTGCCTGCGCCATACCGCGCACGGCATGGGCAAGCAGTGTCCGCCCGTCGACCAGGCAAAGGGGCTTGAGCGGGGCGACAGCGCGAAGGCGGGAGCCTTCGCCTGCCGCGAGAACGATACCGGTTTCGATCATTCCGCCGCTTCGGCAATGAACTCATCGACCGCCTGGGCCGCAAGGTCATCGGTCATCTGGAAACGCGGATGCTTGCAGAAATACGCCGATGCCGCGTCGATCGGCCCCGCCAAACCGCGATCCTTCGCCAGCTTGGCGCACCGGATCATATCGATGGCGACACCGGCACTGTTCGGGCTGTCCTCGACCGACAGTCGCAATTCCAGGTTCATCGGCACACCGCCGAACATCGTCCCTTCCATCCGCAGGAAGCAGATCTTGTTGTCGTTCTGCCAGGGCACATAGTCGGACGGGCCGATATGAACATTGTCGTCATGCAGCCGCTCCGCAGCGACCGACTGCACCGCTTCGGTCTTCGAGATTTTCTTGGAGGCGAGGCGGCGATGATTGGACATGTTCAGGAAGTCGGTGTTGCCCCCGGTGTTGAGCTGATAGGTCCGCTCCAGCTTGACGCCCCGCTTGGCGAACAGATCGGTCAGCACGCGATGAACGATGGTGGCACCGAGCTGCGCCTTGATGTCGTCGCCAATGATCGGCACGCCAGCCTGGGTGAAGCGTTCCGCCCATATGGGATCACTCGCGATGAACACGGGAATATTGTTCACGAACGCCACACCCGCCTCGAGCGCGCATTCGGCGTAGAACTCGCTGGCGGCCTGCGAACCCACCGGCAGATAGTTCATCAGCACATCGGTCTTGGTCTCGCGCAGGGCGGCGACCACTTCCGCTTTGGACGCCTCCTTTTCATGCGCGAGCAGGAATGTCCGATTGTCGTCATAATCCGACATATGTTCGGCGACGCCGTCAAGCACATGCCCCATCCGTACCTTGGTCCCAGTGGCAGGCACGGTTTCGCAAAAGACGGCGGTGCAATTGGGCTTGGCGAAAATCGCCTCTGATACGTCCTTGCCGACTTTCCGTTGATCGACGTCCCAAGCCGCGACGACGCGGATATCGCTCGGCTTATACCCGCCAAGGTCCCAATGCATGAGCCCGACGGTCTCATTTGCGCCCTCGCGATAATAGGAAAGACCCTGCACGAGAGAACTGGCGCAGTTTCCTATTCCAACGATAGCGATATTAATGGCCGACATTATTTCTTATTCCCTCTTATTTACCAGAAAAGGATCTGCCGGGACTGCACTCAGACGATTTTCGACGATGCGGTGCTGGGAAAGTCCGAAGATGAGGATGGCGTTCAGTGGGATGAGTTCAAACCACCAGAACAGGCGGGGATTGGCGAAAAGGCAGGCAAGGAAAATCGCGTAGACCCGCACATTGGCGGACAACAGGCTCATCAGCCGCATAGGCCCAACGGCCTGGGCGGCATATCTTGCCGCAAACTCGGAGGGCGCATGGTGATGCCCCAGCACGTGATCGAACCGCGCGGCGACGCGATCCAATAGTCCCCAGCAAAGGTCATAAAGTCGAACCAGCGGATTGCGGCTCGGGGCAGGAGGGGCGATCATCGCCACCGCGTTGCGGCGACGGTGAAAGCGGGCGCGCTCGCTCTCGTACATGTTCGACTGGACCATGTGCGCAATGCCTGCCGCCACGGCCAGCGCCCAGCCTTCCAATGTGCCAATCGACAAGGCCAGCGAAACATAGATCAGGATGAAGACGCCGTGATCGCACAACCCGTCCAGCACGCGCCCCAGCGGACTGGCGGTGCCCGTGGCCCGCGCGATCATCCCGTCCAGGCCGTCGGCGACAAGCCAGCCGACCGACAGCAGCAAGCCGACCAAGGCAAAAGGCCACATTTCCCACTGGGTGTAGGCCAGCGCCGCCAACGTGCCCAAAGCCAGCCCGGCCAGGGAAACGGCATTGGCCGAAATTCCGCGCGCGATGAACCAGGGCAAAAGAAAGCGCGCCGCTGGATGAATAATCCAGAGATTTGTCGGATCTTCTATCCGGCGGTCCCGTGACATGTCGGGGATGGTAAGCGTCATCAAATCGTAATGTATGGACTAAGCCCTACGAATAGCAAGCGATTTGCAAAGGGCCTGCCACGCGTCGATTCAGGCCGGTGGGCGTGACGGGCTTGCATCCGCCGAAGTGCGCTAAATCAACGTGCTAGGCTCAAGATCCCTTACTGTTTGCGGGGAGCGCTTGCCTGCGCTCGGCTTCCCAAAAGACCGGTTCCGCCGGTCATGCCGTCGAACGATCCTCCATCCCCGGCTCGACTATCGCATCGCCGTCGCTTTCGACCGTCACGGGAATGGATTTGGCGGCGGGCGTCTTGCTGCCCACGGCATAATGCCACACCGGCATCAGGACGTTGCACTCGGGATAATAGCCGCCGATGCATCCGACCGGGATGTCATAGGCGACGACGATCATCCCCGACAAATGCCGGTCGACCCCGTCATCGGCGACGGTGCGCAACGTCACCGCCTGCCCGACCTTCAGGCCCCGGCGTTCGATGTCGGATCGGTTCATCAGCACGATGTTGCGGATGCCGTCGATGCCCCGGAAACGATCGCTATAGCCATAGACGGTAGTGTTGAACTGGTCGTTGCTGCGCAATGTCATCAACCGCAGCACGTCATGGCCGATGTCCGGCATATCGAGGTCTTCGTCGAGTGCCTCAGGCGTGACGAAATTAGCGCGGCCGGTATCGGTCTGCCATTCGCGCCGCTTGGCCGGCAGGTCGCGCTGGAAGCCGCCGGGCTCCCACATGCGCGTTTCATAGTCGTGGAAATTGTCGGGGAGCGTATGGGCGATCTCCCGCCGGATCTCGGCATAGTCGCTCATATAATCGTCCCACCGCACCTTGGGATGGGGCGCGAGCACCTGTTTGGCGAGTTCGCATAACAGCCGGATCTCGCTGATGAGGTGCGGAGAGGCGGGGGTGCGGATTCCGCGATTGCCATGTACGCAGCCAGAGGTGTCTTCCATCGACAGCGCCTGCTGGCCGGCCGCCGTCTCGTCTATCTCCAGTCGTCCGATCACCGGCAGGATATAGCTGATCTCGCCGGGGAGCAGGGCGGTGCGGTTGAGCTTGGTCAGGACGTTGACGGTCAGCCGCATCCGGCGCCAGGCAGGCTCCATCTGCCCCTGGTCCGGGATGGCACGGGCGAAATTGCCACCCAGCATGAAGAACGCCTTCACCCGCCCTTCGAGGATCGCCTCGCACGCTTCGACCGTGTTGTACCCCGCCTCGCGGGGTGGCTCGAAGCCGAATTGCTCACCCAGCCGGTCGAGCGGGAAAAGCTCGGGCTTTTCCGTGATGCCGACCGTCCGCTGGCCCTGGACATTGCTGTGGCCGCGCACCGGACAGATGCCCGCGCCGGGTCGTCCGATGTTGCCGCGCATCAGGAGGAGGTTGACCAGCATCTGCACCGTCTCGACCCCCGCACGGTGCTGCGTCAGGCCCATGCCGTAAACGCCGATGGTCGACGGCGCACGGGCATAGATGAGTGCCGTCGCTTCGAGGTCGGCACGGTGCAGTCCGGAACGCCGCTCCAACTCGTCCCAATCCTGCGCCCGCAGCCAGTCGGCGAAGCGCGCGAAACCATGCGTGTGCTCGTCGATAAAGGTGAGGTCGAGGATCGGTGGCTCACCCGCCGCCAGGGCATCGTCGTGCAGCGTCAGCACCGCCTTGCAGATGCCCGCGATCGCGGCCAGATCGCCGCCATTCTTGACCTGATGATAGTCCGAACTGATCCGCGTGTCCTTGCCGGTCAGCATCTCGGTCGGCGACTGGGGGTTCAGGAACCGCTCCAACCCCCGCTCGCGAAGCGGGTTGAAGGTGATGATCGGCACCCCGCGCTGGCTGGCTTCCTGAAGCGGGTGCAGCATGCGGGGCGAGTTGCTCCCCGGATTCTGGCCGAAGAACATCAGGCAGTCGGTCTTGGCGAAGTCCCCCAGATCGACCGTGCCGACGCCCTGGCCAATACTGGCGGGCAGCGCGACCGAGGTCGTTTCGTGGCACATGTTCGAGCTGTCGGGCAGGTTGTTGTTGCCATAAAGCCGGGCGAACAGCTGATAGAGATAGCTGCCTTCGTTCGACAACCGGCCGGAGCTGTAGAAGACGGTGCCGTGTTGCTTGTCGTCCACCGCGCGAAGTTCGCGGGCGATCTCCTCGATGGCATGGCCCCAGGATACCGGCACATATTTGTCGGTCGCGGGATCATAGCGCAGCGGATGGGTCAGTCGCCCCGGCTGTTCCAGATGATAGTCATCCCACCCCAGCAATTCGCTGACCGTATGTTCGGCGAAGAAGGCGGGCGTACAGCGGTGCGCGGTCAACTCCCACGCGACCGCTTTCACCCCGTTCTCACAGAACTCGAAGGGGAGCGGCGTGGCCGGTTTGACCCAGGCGCAGCTGTTGCACTGATAGCCGTCTACCTTGTTGTGGCGCGACAGCGCGATACTGGCGCTACCGAGCACGCCCTCCCGGCGCAGAATATTGCCCACCGATCGGGCTGATCCCCACCCGCCGGAGGGGAGGCGATACGGCTTATAAGTGGCTTTCATCGGGCATCTCCGGCCGGGGGCGGCGGGCGTTTCCTTGCGAAACATTCGCCGGGTCCTGTCGTTAACCCTGTAGCGGCGGCGGCTATCCCAGATTTAATCTAAGATACGGATTTAAAAAGGAGAAATGCCATGACGGTCGGTCGCGACTATATGCTGAAAAAGACGACGGGCCCTTCGGCCCCGAAATATTTCATCGACACGCAAATCGTGCCGCGACTGGTCAACGCCGTCGGTCGAGGGGAGGTGATGCTCGACCGTTCGGCTGTCCGCCTTGGTGTCCGACCGTCGATGCTCGTCGGCGGCGCTGCGTGTATCATGGCAGGGCTGCTCTGGAATATGCGTAGCGGCCGGTCACGGAAGACGGATCGAGCGTAGCACGGCCGACCGGCAGGGTGATCCTTATTGAAAGCTGGAACTCCGGTTGCCCGGCCATATCTCGGAAAACCCCCGGTTTTGCTTGTCCGAAAGGCTAAACCTGCCAGCCGCCCCCCAATGCCAGGAACAGCTGGACCTGGTCCGCCGCCAGCCGGCTGTCCGCCGCCGCGAGCGTCTGCTCTGCGCCGATCAGCGTGCGTTGGGCATCGAGGACGGACAGGAAACCCGTGCGCCCCGCTTTGAACAGCCGTTCGGCATCGGTCGCAGCGCGAGCAGACTGATCGCGGGCGGCGGTTAGCGCCGCACGGCGATCCAGGTCCCGCGCGTAAATGGTCAGGGCGGTTTCAGTCTCGCGCAATGCGGCGAGGACCGTCCCGTCGAACCTGGCATAAGCGGCGTCGGCCTCGGCCTGCGCGCTGGCGATGCGTGCTCGGACCCGTCCACGGTTCGGAAACTCCCAGCTAATCAGCGGGCCGAGTGAGAATTTATAGGTGTCGCTGCCGAGCGCATTGCGCAGCAGGCCGACTGAGCCCACCGAAGCGCCGAGGGTGATGCGCGGATAGAGTTCTGCTTCCGCGACCCCGATCCTGGCCGTGGCGGCGTGCAATTCCAATTCGGCCCGGCGCACGTCCGGACGACGTTGCAGCAGCGCCGCGCCGTCGCCGATCGGAATGGCCCGGTCGAGACGGGGCTCCTGCGTACAGGCCGCGACCTGGCGGTCAAACTCGGCGGGCGGGCGGCCGGTCAGCGTCGCCAGACGGAATAGCGCGACCTGCTTGGCCCCGAGCAAGCTCGGCAAGGTCGCGCGGACCTGTTCCTCCTGCGCCCGCGACCGGGTCGCGTCGAGCGCGATGCCGCGTCCGGCGCGGATCAGCCGCTGCGTCAGGGTCGTCGTGCGCGCCTGGAGAGCCACCGCCTGCTGCGCGATGCCGATCTCCCGCCCCGCGGCACAGGCATCGAGATAGGCGCGGGTCGTATCCGCCACGACGGTCGCGCGCGTCGCGTCATAGGCGGCCTGGGTCGCTGCGACATCCGCACCGGCCGCTTCGACGGCGCGTCGGATCTGCCCGGCAAGGTCGACCTGATAGGAAATACCCGCCCGCGCCGAATAGACGAAGGATGAGGGCAGGGGCGTGCCGGGCAGCAACTCTTCCTCGGCCGATCGCTGGGCATAGCCGGGCGCCGCCTCGATCTCGGTCCTGGGCTGGCGAGCCTGCTCGGCAAGGCCGAGCGCGGCATTGGCGCGTGCGATATTGGCGCTGGCGACGCGCAGGTCCGTGTTATGGGCAAGCGCGTCCTCGACAAGTCGGTCCAGCACCGGATCGCTGTACAACTTCCACCAATGGTCCGGCATTGGGGCAGGGGTGAAGGCCTTGGAAGTACCGCTTACAAAGCCGCCCGTCGCACTGGGGCGTTCCGCAACGGCTGTGGCGGGCCTGTGATAATCGGGCCCCGCCGCTGCACAGCCCGCAAGCAAGGCCGCCATGAGGGAAGAGGCGAGCGGGTGGCGCCTCATGCCCGTACCCCCTTTGGCCGAGCCGGTGTCGCTGGCGGCAATATCTCGACCGTCGCGGTTCGGCCGACGACCAGCGCGATCCCGGCGGGCAGCCGATCGATCGTCACGCGGACGGGGATGCGCTGTGCCAGCCGGACCCAGCTGAAGGTCGGGTTTACATTGGCGAGCAGGTTCGCGCCCGAATTGCGATCGCGATCCTCGATTCCGCCAGCGATGCTCTGCACATGCCCCGCAATGGTCGATCCTTCACCCATCAGGCGGATCTGCACGGGATCGCCGACATGGATGCGGGGCAGCTTCGTCTCCTCGAAATAGCCGATGATGTGGAGCGAACTCCGGTCGATGATTGCAAATTCAGGGTGACCGGCACTCGCATAGTCGCCGGGGCGAAGCTCCAAATTGGTGACCGTGCCAGCGACGCTGGCACGTACCATCGTCCGAGCCAGGTTGAGGCGGGCGGTGTCCAGCGCCGTGCGGGCCTGCGCCAGCGAAGCATCGAGCTGGGCGACCTTGGCCATACTCTGTTCGCGGACTTCCCTGGCGACCAGATCCCCCAGCGACTGGTTGCGTCGGGCCTCGCGTCGGGCTTGGGCAAGCTGCACCTGCTGGGCGGCGACCGCCGCCTGCGCCTGCGCCACGGCCAGCCGGTAACGCGGCCGGTCGACCTCGAACAACGGCGTGCCGACCGCCACCTGCTGGTTGTCGCGGACAAGGACCGAGGTGACCAGCCCGGACACATCAGGCGCCACCTGAACCACATCGGCGCGGACCCGGCCGTCGCGGGTCCAGGGGTCTTCCTCATAATGCGCCCATAGCCGTTGCCCGGCGAACCCGGCGAGGGCGACGACCATCAGCGTCACGGCGACGCGCAGAAATGCAGTCTTCTTCATTTCACTAACCGAAAAGAGCGGCCACATCGCCGCCGTTGAGGAGCGCGGCAAAGCCCGCCCAAAGGAGAATGGTAAGCGCCACGTCGAACAGGCCGCGATGCCAGACGAACCGATATAGTCGCAGCCGCCCCAGCACCCAGGCGATCGCTTCCGCAGCAACGAACGCTAGAATGGCGGCGATCAACAGCGGGTGGACATAGACCCCGGCAAGATCGACTTCCCCCGTCATGCCGCTTCCTTCCGCATTTCCCAGGGAGCCGCCCCCGGAAAGAAGTTGCGACGCAGCCCGGTCAACGCGGCAAGCTCGTTCCACCGGCTTTCGGAAGCCGGCAGGTCGATCGCGGAGGCGATGGCGGCATCGATCCGGGCGAGCAGGGCGGATGCGGGTATCGCCGTCGTGTCGGGATCGCCGTTGCGGAAATGCACGGCGATCTCGTTGCGCAACGCGGCCAGCGCTGCGTTATCGTCGCCCCCGCCCGGCGCCAGCTGGGCCACATTCACGCCCACCCGCAGATCGCGCAGCGTCGCCATGGCGACATCGCGGTCCGCCTGGTCGACATCGCCGACCCGCGCGGCGAGCAGCCCCACCCGGTCGAGCATCCGGCTCTTCCAACTGGCGATCGCAAGGCTGGACGGACCGGACGCAAGGTCGGCCAGTTCGCGCCAGCCCGCACGACGCAGCCGCCGAACGGCCGTTCCCGCGCCAAGGCTGCGAAAGACGCGCGTCGCAAAGATCGCGGCCGCCACGCCGACCAGCTGGGCGATGCTGCCATTGAAGAAACCGACCGCATCGGCGGAGAAGTTGTTGGTCAACGCCAGGCCCCCCGCGATCCCGATGATCATCGGCATCATCCGGCCATACCAGTGCGGCAGCGCGAGCAGGGCACCGGCGATCAGGAGCATCGGGGCCAGCACCAGCGCCAGCATCTCGAAGCTGTGCACCAGCGGCAGCAACGCAAAGAGATAGAGGGCGGTCAGCGGCAGCGACACGGCGGTCCAGATCAGGAAACCACGCTGGGCCGGAACCGGATCGTCCATCGTCGCAAAGAAACAGCATACGACGGCCGCGATCATCGCCGCCACTGCTCCCTCGGGCCAGGCGGCGACGATCCAGAAAACGCAGCACCCCAGGATCGCGATCGCGGTCGCCGCGGCGGACAGTGCCGCCAGCGCATAGTCCCGGTGGAGCGGGCGCCGCTGCCGCTCGCGCAGCAGGGCCCGGACGGGCTCGGGCATCGGGGTGTCGGGCGCGGTCGCCTGCACGGCGACATGTCGCGCCGTGTCGAGCGCCACGACCAGTTCGCCGAGACGGGCGAGCAGATTGGCGATCAGCAGGCTGCCCCATGACCGCATGGGCTCGTCCGCCGCCAGCGCGGCGCAGCGCGCGACGAGCGCGGCAGGCGCGGCACTGTCCGGCTCTCGTACCCAGCGCCGGACATCGTCGATCAGCGCCGCGACGGGGGCGGGAAGGGCGTGCAGGACCGAAAGGCTGCGTATGCGGTCCTCCACGGCGGAGACGAGCGGGACAAGGAGAACCAGCCGATCCTGCAATGCCGCCAGTACCGCCGTGGTCGGTCGCTGCGCGTCGGTATCAAACGGCACATGCGTGGCCATGACGTGAAGTTCGGTGACGTCTCCGGCCAGGCGGCGGCGCTTCGCATCCGTATGCGCCAGAGGCTCCGGCGCGAGCGAGTCGACGATCCAGCTTTCCGCCTCGCCCATCACGGCCTGGATGCGCGTGCGGAGCAGGGCGGTGACGCTGCGCGGCCAGACGACCGCGTGGACGATGGCGGCACAGGTCACGCCGATCCCGATTTCCTGGGCGCGCAGCACCGCCACCTGGAAAATCGCCTCCGGGTGGGTGACGCTGGGGAAACCGACGAGCGCCGCCGTATAACCCGCCAGCATGAACAGATAGGATCGCGGCGTACGGTCGAGCAGCGAGACGAACTGGCAGCCCGCAACCCAGAGCGCGAGCGCAAGCGACAGCAAGATCGGTGCATTGACCAGCAAGGGTATCAGCACGACGGTGGCGCTGGCCCCGACGATCGTCCCCAGAAGGCGGAACACGGCCTTGGATCGCACCGCGCCGGTCAGCGGCTGGCTGGTGATATAGACGGTCGCCATGGCCCAGAAGGGGCGATCCAGCCCGAGCCGGAACGACACGAACAGCGCCAGCATCGCCGCCACGAAGCAATTGGCGGAAAATACCGCCTGCCGCACGCCGATCCGCATGGGCTCAATCCGTCTCGGACGCGCCGATCGCCTGGCTGAGCCGTTCCACCACGGTGATCGCGATGGCCAGATCTTCGGCCGGGATATCGGCAAAGAGCGCGGACCGGATTTCCGCCGAGCGGGTTTCCGCCAGCGCGGCGAGCGAACGACCCGCCGGGGTAAGATGGATCGTCTTGGCGCGCTTGTCGCTGGCATCCGGCCGCCGCTCGGCAAGGCCCGCGCGCTCGATCTGGTCGACCAGCGGCACGACCGTCGGCCCTTCGACACCGAGCTGCTCCGCCAACATGCCCTGGCGCACCCCATCCTCCATCCGGCCAAGCAACATGACGGCAAGCGCGGACGAATGCGAAAGCGACAGCCCTGCCAGGGCACGGTCGAGATGCCGCCTGTAGGCGCGGGCCAGCGGGATCAGCGTGGTCGCCAATCGCCGTTCCAGATGACGTCGAGAATCAGACATTTCGAAATATAGATAGCTATCTATCTATTATGGCGCAAATGGTTTGTGGGCCGGTGCGATCGGGGGCACACCAGTGGGCAGGGCCGACAATATCAGGCGCCTGACCCAATGTGCTTGCATCGAAAGGAAAATCCCGCTGCTATGGGTCATGAGGAATGTCCTTCGCATTGGCGCAGACCGTCGATGAGATTCGTCTGGCTACCGCTTCTTCTGCTCGCGGGGTGTGGCGATATTCCGCGCGACCCCGAGGGAACGCTGGAGACCGTCCGCGCGAGCCGAGCCATTCGCGTTGGGGTGGTCGCGGGTGCCGAGCGAGGAGACATGGCAGTTGCAGACAGGATCCTGACCCGGATCGCCGCGCGGACGGGTGCTGCGCCCATGGTCGTCGGCGGTACGCTCGAGCCGCTGCTCCTCCGACTGGAGGCGGGGCAACTCGACCTCGTCGTCGGTGGTCGCTTCGACTCGAAATCCCCCTGGGCGAAGCGCGTCGCGCTTGGTCTGCCGTACCGCCGCCATGAGGAAGGCAAAGCCGTGACGGCGTCGCATATCGTCGCCCGAAACGGCGAGAATGCATGGATCACGCTGGTCGAACGCGAAACAAGAGCGGAGGTGCCGGACCGATGAGCAAGGACGTCTTGCCACCTCATTTGAAACCCGTCTTCGCCCGCGCGCAACGGCTGGAGTGGTGGTCGCTGGCCTGGACGATCAGCGTGATCGCCGTCATGGGCGCGGCGATGGGGGCAAGCCAGGCGATGAAGACGGCCTGGATCGAGGATTGCCTCAGCCTAGTCCCACCGATCGTCTTCCTGATCTCAGCCCGTCTGGAGAGACGTCCGCCCACCGCGCTCTTTCCCAACGGCTTCGCCCGCGCGCCGAGCGTCGCCTTCGCACTGGCCGCCGCCGCGCTCACCGCTCTCGGCGGCGTCCTGCTGGTAACCTCGGCGATGAGCCTGATCCGCCAGGAGCATGCCACAGTTACCTCCGTAAACATCACGGGGCGGGAAATCTGGCTGGGTTGGCTGATGGTGGCCGCTCAGGTCTATTCGATCGTCGTGCCGATCGTCCTCGGCCGGCTGAAGCTGCCGCTCGCGCGCGAACTGAACGACAAGACGCTCTTCACGGATGCGATGACGCAAAAGGCCAACTGGATGACGGGCGTGGCCGGGATCGGCGGGGTGATCGGTATCGGGCTGGGCTATTGGTGGGCGGATGCGGTCGCGGCGGGCCTGATCTCGCTGGATATTCTGAACGACGGGCTGCGCTCGCTGAAGTCGGCGGCGGCGGAACTGATCGACGGCGCCCCCCGCGCGCTCGACGGGGAGCGCGTCGCCGACGATGCCTCGGCGCTGCATGCGGCGTTGAACGCCCGCTTCCCGGGCGCCGAGGTGCGCCTCCGCGAGACAGGACGCGTCATCGGCGCCCAGGTCGTCGGCGCCCTGCCGGACGAGGGCGACTATGATCCGGCGACGTTCTGGCCGGGCGCCCCGGACCGGTCGTGGCGCCTCGACCATGTCAGCTTCATCCCCCCGGAGCGAGGGGCCGAATAGCGGCCGTCAGACGGCGCGGGCCCGTTCCTCGACGATCCGCTCGAGCATCGACAGCGGCATCGCGCCGGACTCCAGCACGTCATGGAAATGCTTGAGGTCGAAGCGGTCGCCCGCGATCGCCTTGGCCTTTTCCCGCGCGCGCAACCAGGCGGCGTGGCCGATCTTGTAGCTGCATGCCTGCCCCGGCGAAACGCAATAGCGTTCGATCTCACGCTGAGAGCGACCGGGTGCGAAGCCGACCGTGTCAACCAGATACCTGGTCGCCTGATCATGCGTCCAGCGCTTGGTATGGATGCCGGTATCCACCACCAGCCGCGCGGCGCGGAACAAAAATGATTGGAGATAACCTGCGCGCTCGACCGGCGAGGCATAGCCGCCGAGTTCGTCGGCCAGTTGCTCCGCATAGAGCGCCCAGCCTTCCAGATAGGCATTGAAGAAGGCAATCTTGCGCAGCGGATGGGTCGGCGCGCGCTGGGCGGTCGAAATCTGGAGGTGATGGCCCGGCACGCCTTCATGATAGGTCAGGCTCGGCAATGTGTATTTCGGCCAGTCGTGCACGCTCTTGAGGTTGATCCAGTAGATCGCGGCGCGCGAACCATCGAGCGGCGCGCGGAAATAATAGCCATTGGGCGCACCGTCCTGGATCTCGGGCGCGACGCGGCGGATCTCGAGCGGGGCATTGGGCGGGTTGGTGAAGGCTTGCGGCAGGCGTGCCTGCATCGCCTGGACGCTGGCGTTGAGGCTGGCGAGCAGCTCGGCGCGTCCCGCGTCGGTATCGGCGAACAACTGGGTCGGCAGACGGTTGAGCTGGTCGAGGCGCGCGCCGACGCTCCCCTTGGTCAGACCCTGGCTCCGCAGAATGGGTTCGAGCTGTGCAGTCAGTTCGGCCACCTGTTGCAGCCCCATGCGATGTACCGCGTCCGGCGTAAGGGTCGTGGTGGTCGCCTGCGCCAGGGCCGCGGCATAGAGTGCCTCACCGTCCGGCAGTACCCAGACGCCGGCGGCACTCCGTGCGGAAGGGCGAAGCGAGCGCAACAGCGCGATCTGGCGATCGAGCGCGGGATAGACCTGTTCGGTGACGATCCGGGCGGCACGCCCCTGCCAGTTGCCAGCGATGTTCGCCGCGCCGGTGCGGCGGGTCAGGGCCTGGACAAGCTGGCTGTCGGCCGGGGCGGGCGACCGGAGCTTCGCCATCTGGCCAAGCGCGAGATCGAGCGAGAAGTCGGGGGCGAGCCGCCCCTTTGCCGCTTCGCGCCGCTGAACCTCGGTTTCGTTATCGAGCTGACGCCCCATCAGTGCGAGGCGATCGAGATAGGCTTCGGCATCGTCGGCGGTTTTGACCGGATGGGTCGAGGCCAGAAAGTCGGGCAGGGAGAAATACACGCCGTCCTGCTGCGAGATCGGATAGGGGCCCTGCGGCGAGGAGAGGCCGAACTGCTCCGGGCCGACCATGTTGGACTTGATGTTGTACAGCACGACTTCGCGGTCGATGCGGGCCTGCGGCGATAACGAAGCAGGGTCGACGGCGGCGACGAGCGCATGGGCCTTGCGATTGCGGGCGAGGTCTTTGGCGATCGCTTGGTAGCTATTGTCGCTCAGCTTGTGCCGCAGATCGGCCTTCGTGCCGGTATCGAAGCCCAGCGAGGTGGCGAATTCCGGCGACTGGCGCACGGTTTCACCCAGCACCTGATCGAAGGCCGCATTCAGCTGCGTGTCCCCCGGCAAGGCCGCCGCCGCCGGACCGCCCGAAGCCTGCGCGGAGGCCGGACGGGCGGGCAATGCACCAAGCCCGACGGCCGCGGCACCGGACAGCATGAAGGTGCGACGATCCATGAAATTTCCCCGTTTATGAAGCTATTGGTGCCACGCTATGCGACGGGATGGCCATTGTGCAACCCGCCCGTCGCCGATCAGGGCTTTTCCGGGCACCCCGCCCGTGCCGACAGGATGACGGTCGTCTCCACAGAGGCGATGCCCTCCACCGCCCGCAGACGGTCCGCCAGGTCCGACAAGGCCTGTGGCGACGCGACCGAGACAACCAACACCGCGTCCCGGTCGCCCGCGATGGCATAGATACGCTCCACTTCGGGCCAAGAAAGGAGTGGGTCGGTGATCCGCCGACACGGGCGAACCGCCAGGCAAAGCGTCACCAGCGCCTGGACGCCCGCGACGACATCGGGCGCGATCGTCGCGCTATAGCCCTGGATAATCCCGTCACGTTCCAGCCGCGCGATACGGGCCTGCACGGCGGTGCGCGACAGGTTCAACGCGCGGGCCAGCGAGGTGGTCGTGCGGCGCGCGTCATGACGCAACAATGCCACCAGCTTCCGGTCGGTCTCGTCCAGGGTCATGCCAGTCCGGTTCATGGGCGCTTTCGAAACGTCGTCACTGACGGCGATCCGCAATCTCGCCAATCACCTCGTCCCATAGCATGGGAGCCGCGACAAGGGAGGTCGTAATGAAGATCATCGAAGCAGCCACGTTCACCGGCCATCGCCCCTGGGCGGCGCTGGATATCGCGGAGATCGACGGGGTATCGGTTCGGCTCCACTGGACCGACCAGCCCTATATCTGGCACGTCAATGACGGTGCCGAGGTCTTTGTCGTGCTGGACGGCATGGTCGACATGCAGGTGCGCGAGCGGGGCGAGGAGCGCGTCCATCGCCTGACGCCGGGCACGATCTTCAACGCCGAACCCGGCGACAACCATCGCGCCGTGCCGATCGGACCTGCGCGGGTGCTGGTCGTCGAGCGGGCAGGGAGCATCTGACCGCTAAGCGACGATCTCCGGGTTGGTGGTCCCCGCCTGCCGTTCGAACAAGCGGCGATCAAGCGAGCGCCGATCTGGCGATTAATAGACACACGCGAGATAAGCCGCATCATCAATGCCAATGCCATCATCGCACGATGAATGGACCAGCCCCTCTCAAACGCCAGAGGTACCTTAGCCGTGCTTCGTCGCCCAGGCGGCGTTCAGCTTGGCCATCGTGCCGTGACGGTCCCGCAGCCGCAGCCCTTCCAGGCGCAGGGTCCGGCCCCGCAGCAGGCGACCATGCGTGCTCCAGATCACGTCGTACAGCCCGCTCGCCGTCCGCGCGGTATCGCCGTCCCAATAGCGGGTCGTGATCAACACCGGCAGACGGCCTTCCTTCGTATCCGCCTGGCCATCGGTCAGGGTCAGGGTCAGGATCGGGTCGGCGATCGGCCCTGCATCGATCACGGGGTCGCCCACGGGCGCCTGCCGGGCGATCCCCGACTTTGCCGGGAAATCGATCGTCACGTCCTGCAGGTCGTGATTCGGGTCGCGCAGCGCGAGGCGGCGGCCATCCCCTTCGACCGTCGCGGTCAGGTCCAGCCGGGCGCGGTCGTTGCGTTGCGCGCTTGCGGCGGCGGCCTTGTCCTCGGCATCGCTGCGGCGCTGCGACCAGTTCAGATAGAGCGTCAGCGCGGCGACGAGCAGGCCTGCCACGGCCACGAACTCGGCCAGGCTCAGCAATCGCCGCCGCGACTTGGCGCGATCGGCGGCCTCGTCGCCCGCCGATTGGCTCATCGCCCGCCCGCCTCGAGCAATTCGGTCGGCGCGACCAGTTCCCAGCTGCGCGCAATCCGGTCCTCGATCAGCGTCCAGTCGCCGTCGGCCGACAGCGCGATGGTCGTCCAGTGCGGCGCGGCGCCTTCGTCGGCGACGCAAAGGTGCAGCCCCGACGCCCCGTCAGCGACCCGCGCAAAGGGCTCGCCTTCGACCAGGAACCGGGTTTCGCCGTCGTGCAGGTCCTCGGTGACACCGGGCAGCAGTAGGGCGATGTCGCGAATGCGGGCCAGATTATCGGTCATCGGCGCACGAACTCCGAAAGGATGCGGGGATAGAGACGATGTTCCTCGACCAGAACGCGCGCGGCAAGTGCCCCGGCATCGTCACCCGGCAGGATCGACACCTCCGCCTGGCCCAGCACCTCGCCATCATCCAGTTCCTCGGTCACGATATGGACCGAGCACCCCGCCTTGGCATCGCCCGCCGCGATCGCGCGCGCATGGGTGTCGAGCCCCTTGTAGAGCGGCAGGAGCGAGGGATGAATATTGAGAATACGGCCTTCCCAGCGGCGAACGAAATCGCTCGACAGCAGCCGCATATAGCCCGCCAGCGCGATCACCTCCACGCCCGCGTCGCGCAGCGCTTGGTCGATCGCAGCCTCATAGGCGGGCTTGCCGATCCCCTTGGGCGACAGCGCGAAGGTCGCGATGCCCCGCTCCGCCGCCCAGGCCAGCCCGGCCGCCTCGGGCTTGTCCGAGGCGACGAGGGCGACATGATAAGCCGGGTCGCCGCCCTGCGAAGCGGCGACCAGCGACTGCATGTTGGAGCCGCGGCCGGAAATCAGGATGCCGGCCTTGACCGGGCCGTCAGGCCGCATGGGTCGCCGTCCAGTCCGCCTTAGCGCTCCAAGTGCCCGCCGAGCCGGTGACGGTGCAGCCACGCTCGCCCGCCTCAATCCGGCCTATGGTCAGCACGGTTTCGCCCGCTTCGGTCAGGGTGGCGGCCAGCGCTTCGGCCTGGTCGGCCGCGACGACCACCGCCATGCCGATGCCGCAGTTGAAGGTGCGCGCCATTTCCTCGGGTTCGATCCCGCCCTGCGCCTGCAGGAACGCCATCAGGCGCGGCTGTTCCCAGCGATCCGCATCGACCACGGCATGGACGCCCTTGGGCAGGACACGCGGGATGTTTTCGAGCAGGCCGCCGCCGGTGATGTGCGCGAGCCCCTTGATCGTCCCGGCCTTGAGCGAGGGGAGCAGCGAGCGGACATAAATCCGAGTCGGCGCCATCAGCGCCTCGATCAGCAGCCGCTCCTGATCGAACAAGGCGGGGCGATCGAGCTTCCATCCCTTGTCGGCGGCAAGGCGGCGGACCAGCGAGAAGCCGTTGGAGTGGACCCCCGACGAGGCGAGGCCGAGGATCACGTCGCCGTCGGAAATCCCGCTTCCCGTCAGCACCTGGTCCCGCTCAACCGCGCCAACGCAGAAGCCCGCCAGATCATAATCGCCCGGCGCATACATGCCCGGCATTTCGGCGGTCTCGCCACCGATCAGCGCGCAGCCCGCGATGCGGCAGCCTTCGGCGATCGAGGCGATGACCCGCTCGGGAACATCGCCCTCCAGCTTGGCGGTGGCGTAATAATCGAGGAAGAACAAGGGCTCGGCGCCCTGTACGACCAGGTCGTTGGCGCACATCGCGACCAGGTCGATGCCGACCCCGTCATGGCGATCATGCTCGATCGCCAGCTTCAGCTTGGTGCCCACGCCGTCATTGGCGGCGACCAGCAGCGGATCGGTGAAGCCCGCCGCCTTCAGGTCGAAGAAACCGCCGAACCCGCCCAGATCGGCGTCGGCGCCCGGCCGCCGTGTCGCCTTGGCGAGCGGGCCGATCGCGCGGACCAGCGCGTTGCCCGCGGCGATCGAAACGCCCGCATCGGCATAGGTGTAGGGAGCGCCGGTTTCGGCGGGCGACGGGGTGGTGGACGGCGTGCTGTTGTCGGTCATGTTTGCCCGTTAGCTATATCGCGCTTGGATTTCCACGCCTGCTTCGCCAAAAGGCCGCGATGCGTTTGCGATTGCCCTCATTGATGTACGGCCTGACCGCCCTTGTCGCGGTGGGCGCGGGGGGCGGTGCGGTCCTGGCCCAGATCGAAGGACAGGATCGCGGCGTCGCGCCCGTTGACAGCGGCGGCGCCTATGAAGTCACCGGCGTGACGGTCGACGTGTCGGGCAGCACGGCAGAGGCCGCGCGGCTCGGCGGCTGGCGAATCGCGCAGCGAAAGGCCTGGGCGATGCTGGCGCAGCGGCTGGGGCGTGGCGGCGTCGGCGCGTCCGATGGCCTGCTCGATTCGCTCGTCTCGGGCATCGTGGTGGAAAATGAGCAGATCGGGCCGACCCGCTATGTCGCGCGGCTGGGGGTCCTGTTCGACCGGGTGCGGGCCGCCTCGGTGCTGGGCGTGTCGGCCTATGCCGATCGCTCGCCGCCGATGCTGGTCATGCCCCTCCAGATTTCGGGCGGCAGCGCGCAGATGTTCGAGAGCCGGACGCCGTGGCAGCTGGCCTGGGCGCGGTTCCGGACGGGCAATAGCAGCATCGACTATATCCGCCCCTCGGGCACCGGCATGGATCCGCTGCTGCTGAATGCCGGGCAGATCGGTCGCCGGTCGCGGGGCTGGTGGCGGACGATCCTCGACCAATATGGTGCGTCGGACATCCTGATCCCGGTCGTCCGCCTCTATCGCCAATGGCCCGGCGGGCCGGTGATCGGCGTCTTCGAGGCACGGCACGGCCCCGACAATGTCCTGCTCGGGACGGTCACGCTACGCGTCGGCAGCACCGATGCGTTGCCGCAACTGCTCGATACCGGCGTGGCACGGCTCGACGGCCTGTACCAGCGCGCGCTGGCGGGCGGGACGCTTCATCCCGATTCGACCCTCGCGCCGCCGCCCAAGCCGGAGGTGCCGATCGCCGACGACAGCATGGGCGGCGACGAACCTGTCGCCGGCATCGATAGCGCCATCGCCCCGTCGGGCGCGGGGATATCGGTCACGCTGCAATATGATGCGCCCAGTGCCAGCGCCGTCGCCAATGCCGAAAGCCTCGTACGCGGCATTCCGGGGGTCGTGCGGGCCGCCACCACCAGCCTGGCGCTGGGGGGCGTGTCGTTGATGGGCGTGACCTATGACGGCGACCCCGAGCAGCTTCGCCGCGCGCTGGAACAGCGCGGCTATCAGGTTTCAGGGTCCGGCACGACGCTTCGCATTCGTCGCGCCCCCCAAGTCCAGGCGCCTGCGCCTCCATCGGATAATGTGATCACCGGATGAACCAAATGGCGCTTCCGCTGGAATGGCCAGCGGACCCCTTGTCGGACGCGTTCCTGCTGACCGATTCCAACCGGCTTGCCGCGCGCATGCTGGAGCAATGGGAAAAATGGCCGACCATGGCCGCGATCCTGACCGGCCCGCGCAAGTCGGGGCGGTCGCTGCTGGCGCGCATCTTCGCCGCGCGCAGCGGCGGTACCATCATCGACGATGCCGAGCGCGTGCCCGAGGTCCAGATCTTCCATGCCTGGAACACGGCGCAGGCGGAACGCCGACCGCTGGTCATCGTCGCCGACGCCGCGCCGCCGCGCTGGGCGGTCAAGCTGCCCGACCTGCGGTCGCGGCTCGCCAATAGCAGCCTGGCCGAAATCGGAGCGCCCGACGACGAGCTGGTCGCCGCCCTGTTCGAGCTGCTGTTCCAGCGGCGCGGCCTCGATGCGCGGCCCGATCTGATCGAATGGCTGACCGCGCGGATCGAGCGTAGTCACCTTTCTGTCATCCGCGCGGTGGATATGCTGGATCAGGGGGCGATGGAACGGCGCGCGCGCTTATCGATTGCCCTTGCACGTTCCACCCTGATCGGGGCCGGTCTGATCGCCGAGCCCTGAGCCCCGCGAACCAAGCGAGAAACGATGACCCGGCCTGCCCATATCGCGCAAATGTCCGAACCGGACGACGATCATGTCACGCGGGAGCCGAACGGGCGCTATTTCAATCGCGAGCTGTCCTGGCTGGCCTTCAACCGTCGCGTGCTGGAAGAGGCGTGCAACACCGCGCATCCGCTTCTCGAGCGGCTTCGCTTCCTATCCATCTCGGGCTCGAACCTCGATGAATTCTTCATGGTCCGCGTTGCGGGCCTGAAGGGGCAGCAGGCGCAGGACGTTGAACAGCGCTCGGTCGACGGACTGACGCCGGGACAGCAGCTGAACGAGATCGTCGCCGAGGCGGACCGGCTGATGGCCAGCCAGCAGGAGGTCTGGGGCGACCTGCGCAACCTGCTCGACGCGGCGGGCATTTTCGTGTTGCGCCGCGATGCGATCGATGCCGAGGCGAGCGCCTGGCTGGAGGGGCATGTCCGCGACCAGATCTTCCCGATCCTGACCCCCCAGGCGCTCGATCCCGCGCACCCCTTTCCGTTCATCCCGAACAAGGGGCTGTCGATGATCTTCGACCTGACCCGCGTGTCGGACAAGGCGCCGATCCGCGAGCTGGTGATGATGCCCCCGACGATGCCGCGCTTCGTTCGTCTTCCGGGCGAGGGGACGCGCTATGTGTCGATCGAGACGATCCTGCGCCGCTTTTCCGGCTTGCTGTTCCCCGGCTATGTCGTCAACGGCGCAGCGACCTTCCGCGTCCTGCGCGACAGCGATATCGAGATCGAGGAGGAGGCCGAGGATCTGGTCCGCTATTTCGCCAATGCGATCAAGCGACGCCGTCGCGGGCGCGTCATCCGGCTGGAGCTGGAGACGGGGATGCCCGACGAACTGGCCGACGTGCTGCGCGACGAACTGGGCGGGACGGATGCGATCATCACCGAGAGTGGGAATCTGCTCGGCATCGGCGATCTCGACATGCTGGTCGATGCGGATCGGCCGGACCTGAAATTCCCGCCCTATACGCCGCGCTTTCCCGAACGGATCCGCGAGTTCGCGGGCGACTGCTTCGCCGCGATCAAGGCGAAGGACATCGTCGTCCACCATCCGTACGAGACGTTCGAGGCGGTGATCGCCTTTCTGAAGCAGGCGGCGGTCGACCCGGATGTGGTGGCGATCAAGCAGACCCTCTACCGTGCGGGCAAGCAGTCGGCGGTCATCAACGCGCTGATCGCGGCGGCCGAGGCGGGCAAGTCGGTGACCGCGATCGTCGAGCTGAAGGCGCGTTTCGACGAGGAGCAGAATCTCTACTGGGCCTCTGCGCTGGAGCGGGCGGGCGTCCAGGTCGTCTATGGCTTCATCGACTGGAAGACGCATGCCAAGGTGTCGATGGTCGTCCGGCGCGAGGGCGGCGACTTCCGCACCTACTGCCATTTCGGCACGGGCAATTATCACCCCGTGACGGCACGCATCTATACCGATCTCAGCTTCTTCACCGCCGACCCGGCCATCGGGCGCGATGCGGCGCAGATGTTCAACTATATCACCGGCTATGTCGAACCCGTGGCGATGAACCGGGTCAGCCTGTCGCCGCGCGACCTGCGGCACAATCTGATGGCGCTGGTCGATGCCGAGATCGCCCATGCCCGCGCGGGCCGAAAGGGCAGCATCTGGGCCAAGATGAACTCGCTGGTCGATCCGCTGATCATCGAAAAGCTGTACGAGGCGAGCGGTGCGGGCGTCGAGATCGACCTGATCGTGCGCGGCATCTGCTGCCTGCGCCCCGGCGTCCCCGGCCTGTCGGATCATATCCGGGTGAAATCGGTCGTCGGTCGCTTCCTGGAGCATAGCCGCATCTGGGCATTCGGCGACGGCAAGGCGCTGCCCCATGACGCGGCCAAGCTCTTCATTTCCTCGGCCGACTGGATGCCGCGCAACTTCGACCGGCGGGTCGAATATATGCTGCCCATCCTCAATCCGACCGTCCACGACCAGATCCTCGACCAGGTCATGGTCGCCAACCTGCTCGACAACGAACAGAGCTGGGAACTGGAGCCGGATGGCCGCTATGTCCGTGACGAACCGGGCGATCGCCCCTTCAACCTGCATCGGTATTTCATGACCAATCCTTCGCTCTCGGGGCGCGGCGCCGCGCTCGACACCAGCAAGGCGGTGCCCACCCTGTCGCTCCGGCGGCAGCGCTGATCGGGGGCGGCGGAACGATGGCAGCAATCCGCGCGCCGCGTACGGCGATCATCGACATCGGCTCGAACTCGGTCCGTCTCGTCGTCTATCAGGGTCCGGCGCGCCTGCCCGCGATCCTGTTCAACGAGAAGGTGATGGCGGGCCTCGGCCGGAGCCTCGCCGCCACGGGGGCGATCGACCCGGTCGCGCTGGGCAAGGCGCGGGTGGCGCTGGCGCGCTTCGCCAGCCTGGCGCGCGAGATGGGGGTGAGCGGCCTGCGCACCGTGGCGACGGCGGCGGTGCGCGACGCCGCCAATGGGCAGGAACTGATCGACTGCGCCGAGTCGCTGGGGCTCGAGGTCGAGCTGCTGTCGGGCGAGCAGGAGGCCAAGGGGGCGGGCGAGGGGGTCCTGTCCGCCATTCCCGATGCCGACGGGATCGTCGGCGATCTGGGCGGCGGCAGCCTGGAACTCGTTCGGGTGCGGGACGGCGGGGTCGAGGACCGGGTATCCTTTCCGCTCGGCGTGCTGCGTATCCCGGCGCTGCGCGAGCGTGGTGGCAAGGCGTTCGAGCGGCAGATCGGGCGACTGATCGAGGAGGCGGGATGGGAGGGCCGCGGTCGGGGCCTGCCCTTCTATCTCGTCGGCGGATCGTGGCGGGCGCTGGCGCGGCTCGACATGACGCTGGCCGAATATCCGCTGCCGATCATCCATCACTATGAACTGACGCCGACCGATATAGCGAGGCTGTCGCGGACCATCCCGCATCTGTCCAAGGCGCGGCTGCGCGACGTGAAGGGTCTGTCGTCCAGCCGTGCTGCGACGCTCGGCGATGCGACCGCGCTGCTGAGCGTCCTGCTCAAACACCTGGGCAGCAGTACGACCGTGGTGTCCGCCTATGGCCTGCGCGAAGGGCTGCTCTATGGCAATCTGGACGCTCGCACCCGCGCCCAGGATCCGTTGATCGTGGCGGCGCGCGAGGAGGGGCGGTTGCTCGGGCGCTTTCCCGAACATGGCGATCTGCTCGAAAGCTGGATCGCCCCGCTGTTCACAGGGGAATCCGCCGGCGAGGCGCGGCTTCGTCATGCCGCCTGCCTGCTCGCGGATGTGGGCTGGCGCGCCAATCCGGAATTTCGGGCCGAACGCGGGGTGGAGATCGCGCTCCACGGCAATTGGGTCGGGATCGACGCGACGGGGCGCGCCATGTTGGCGCAGGCGCTGCACACGAGTCTGGGCGGAGGGCTGGACGTGCCAGCGCCGCTCGCCGAACTGGCGACCCCGGCACAGCTGAAGCTGGCGACGAGCTGGGGACTGGCGATCCGGCTGGGTCAGCGGCTGAGCGGCGGCCTGGAGGGGCCGTTGGAGCGGACCGGGCTGGTTCTGGAAGCGACCAGCCTGGGTCTCGCGATGCTGGACGAGGACCGGGGCTTTTACGGCGAGGCGGTCGAGCGCCGCCACGCCGCGCTCGCCGCCGCGCTGGGGCGGAGGGCGACGCGGATCAGCCGCAGCGAATCCGCGTGATCCGTCCCTCGGCATCGGTTTCCAGGTTCAGCCGGTCGGTGCGATAGTCCATCGTGACAGCATCGCCCGGCGCAATCACCCGCAAGGTTCGCGCGCCGGTGCGCTTCAGCACGTCGGCCCGCATCGCCTCGCCCCAGCGCTTGCCGATCAGGTCGGCGACGCGGCCCTCACCGCACTGCATCGGTAATTCCGCCATCTGCTCGCCGCGCGACGGCGGCGTTCCGGTCGGGGTACAGGCACCGATCGCCATCAGCGCGACGAGGACCACGGCCCGGTTCATGCCACCGGATCCTCGGTACGGACCATCTTCAGCTTGCCGCCCTTGACGACGAAGCCGGTGCGCCCCTCGACCAGATCGAGCGCGTCGCGCCCGAACTGCTCGAACCGCCAGCCATCGAGCACCGACAGGCCGCTGCGGACCCCCGCCGCCAGCATCTCCAGATCGTCCGACCGGGCCAGCAGGCGCGGCGCCACGTCGATGTCGCGCGCGCGGATCTTGAGCAACAGCTTGAGCAGATCGGCGACCAGCGCGCCCTCGCGCCCCAGCCCCGGCTTGCGATCGTCGCGCGCGGGCAGTTCGTCGGCGTCGAGCGGCGTCGCCGCCTCCAGCGCCTCCATCAGGCGATGACCGATGTCGTTGCCCGCCCAAGTGGCGGAAAGCCCGCGCACCTTGGCAAGATCGGCCTGCTTGCGCGGCGGATGCCCGGCCAGGTCGGCCAGCGTCTCGTCCTTGACGATGCGGCCGCGCGGCAGGTCCTTGGCCTGCGCCTCCAGTTCGCGCCAGCGGGCCAGCGCCTTCAGACGGCCGAGCATGTCGGGCTTGCGACCCGATA
>Ga0308171_1001414_pt1 | contig 32454 bp, 31 predicted proteins | sample PhyGR1_FD_202135 | JGI IMG/M metagenome (GOLD analysis project Ga0308171, IMG submission 202135) | Phyllosphere microbial communities from UC Gill Tract Community Farm, Albany, California, United States - DLSLSG.R1 | ecosystem: Host-associated > Plants > Phyllosphere > Unclassified | place: USA...
CGAGTGTTTTTTCGTAATGAAGTGGAGAAAAAATGTATCGAGAATAGATCTGCCTTCAAAATTACAAACTTCTCGATACGATTTTTTTCAAAAACCTACTCGAAGTGACGAAACTACATCAAAATGCACAACGGGTAAATAATCAATTCACTTTTCCAAAAATGCCTCTCTCCAACCAATTGATTTCTTGCGGCAATTCCAGATCAGAAAATTCGATGTGGATTACTCTTCTTTTCTTGCCGTTGGTTGTTCTGTTAGAACCGTGAAGGATTAAAGGTTTCATAATAATAATTCCGCCTTTTTCTACCTTGCAGATTTCTTCAGATTCTAAATTCCAATCGATGGTTTCAGGTCTGTAAATTCCTTTGGAGTGAGATGTTGGAACAACTTTCAGTGCACCATTATTTTCATTCGTATCATCCAGATGAATCCTTATGGTATAAATATTTTCAAGAATATTCAAAGGTGGCTGAACGGCAAACTGATTCTGTTTCGTTGTCCAGGGTCCGAAGTTTATCAACTCTAGTTTCTTATCAACAGAGATCGTCAAATCCTGATGATACGCAACATACCAGTTTGATTTTTCAGGTTTATCAAAATAAATGCTTTTTACGACAAAATAATTTTCGCCAAAAATTTCTCTGATGATTGTTTTTAAATTTTCATTAAAAATCAAATCTTTTACTTCAGGAATTTCCTTTAAAAACTGTCTGATCGCAAACAAATCTTCTGACTTTCTGAACGTATCTTTTGAAGTATCTATATTTTTAACAGCTTCACTTATTCTTTCAATTTCTTTATCTGAAAAAATATTACTGATAATCGTGAAGCCGTTTTCTGTAATTGAGTTTTTATGGTTTTGTAAATTCATTAATAATTTAGCTTTTATTTATATCTGTTTTAAACGTAAAGATTACAAAGATTTTTTTAAATAATTGAGAATGTTTTTTGTTCGCAAAGGCATTTTACTCTGTAAAGCAATATACATATTTACAATTTTATTAAAAATAAATGGTCAATAATGAACTATGAAAAAATTCACTATTGACCATTCATCAGCATAAGCTAGATTAATATTTTACATATCTCCGCCATGATTATCCAACTGCCCTTCCCATTTTGAAACGGCTGAGGTTGCCAAGGCATTTCCAAGAACGTTGGTCATACTTCTTCCCATATCGCAAAAATGGTCGATCGGTAAAATTAAAGCAATACCTTCCGGCGGAATTCCAAACATGGAACACGTTGCTACGATAATTACCAAAGAAGCTCTCGGAACTCCTGCAATTCCTTTTGAAGTTAGCATTAATACCAAAAGCATGGTAATTTGTTGTCCAATTGTCATTTCAATTCCGTAAATCTGGGCAATGAAAATCGACGCAAATGTCATGTACATCATACTTCCATCCAGATTGAAAGAGTAACCTAATGGTAAAATGAACGATACCACCCTATTATTACATCCGAATCTTTCTAATTCTTCCACCAATTTCGGGAAAACTGCCTCGGAACTTGTTGTTGAAAAAGCAATGAGTAAAGGTGATTTTATTCTTCTTAATAATTCGAAAAGTCGGTTTCCTAAAATTAAGTATCCTACCAATAATAATACAAGCCAGAGAATTCCTAATGCAAAGAAGAAATCTCTCAGGTAAATGGCATATACTTTAAATATTTCAAAACCATTGGTTGCTACCACGGCTGCAATGGCTCCCAACACTCCAAGCGGGGCAAACCACATGATGTAACCAACCATTTTCAGGATTCCGTGGGCTATAATGTCGAATAATTTAATAACAGGTTGAGCATATTCTTCACCCATATTGGCTAAAGCTACCCCAAACATAATCGAGAAAACTACGATCTGTAGCACTTCATTCGTCGCAAAAGCTTCAAAAATACTTTTAGGAATGATATGCTTAACAAAGTCTTCCATTGAGAATCCTTTGCTGCTTTTCAATAATTCTTCTGCGGAGGCCGCATCCTGAATCGGTAATTTGGTAACATGACCGGGTTCTAACCAATTAACAAGCATCAAACCGATAAAAAGAGAAACCAACGAAGCAGAAATAAACCACAACATGGCTTTTGTGCCTACTCTTCCGATCATTTTAATGTCACTCATTTTGGCAATTCCCACCACGAGAGTTGTGAAAACCAATGGTGCAATGATCATCTGTACCAATCTGATGAAAACCGTTCCTAATAATTTTATATTTTTAGAAAAAGGTTCTGCACTTTCCGGATATTGGGTATGTACAAATCCACCAATGGCAACACCGATGATGAGTGCGATAATAATTGCGATAAACAATTTATTTTGTCCTTTCATATCAATAATTCAAGTTTCGCAAATATAATATTTTTACAGTTGGTACAATATTTCATTTTATCAAGATTTATATTATGTTAAATCAAACACATTTTATAAATAACATTTTGACTTACAAATCATTGTGAAAAAATTTTCACCTATTTATCATTTATTTATTCTTTTGGTATACATTTTATTATTACATTTACCTGTATTAACAACATTAATAAATATACAACTATGAAAAAAACTATCGCAATGGCTGCATTGGCTGTAGCTGTGTCTTTCGGGGCAGTTTCTTGTAAAAAGAAAGTTTCTGATGCCGACCTTCAAACTCAGGCTACAACCGTAGTAACAACAAATCCCAGTGCTTCTGTAGAAGTAAAAGACGGTGTTGCTCATTTAAGCGGGACTTTCGAATCTCAGGAAGCAAAAGATGCAATGATTAAGAACCTAAAAGCCATTAACGGTGTAAAAGATGTTATGGATATGGCAACTGTTGCTTCAACTCCACCACCTCCTACGCCAGTTGAAACAACTTCGGCAGTAGCACCTGAAGTTCAGCAAAAAGTAAAAGATGCAGTCAAAGATATTCCCGGAGTAAAAGTAGAAGTAGTAAACGGGGAATTAACGCTTACAGGAACCGTTTCTGCTACAGACGCAAGAAAAGTAAAAGAATCTGTAGATGCTTTGAAAGTTGGAAAAGTAAATTATAATTACACTGTAAAAAAATAACAATGAGCACATTACAAGACAAATATTCAAGCGTAGTTTCTGCTGCTCAGTCTGCAGGAATTTCAGGGTTGCAAGTTCAGGAACAAGATGGAATTCTGTATGTTTCAGGAAGTGCTTCAAATACAGCTGCAAAAGATGCAGTTTGGAATGCTTTAGGAGCTATTGACTCTACTTATTCTGCATCAGATATTAACATTGACGTTCAGGTTGCCGGTCTTGCTGCGGGTGCAGCACTTACTGTTGCAACAGATGACTCCAATTTAAACATCAGACAAGAGCCTTCTACCGATGCCGCTGTTGTTGGAAAAGCCGCGAAAGGTGCTTCGGTAACTTTAGTAGAGCAAACTTCTGACGACTGGTGGAAAGTGAAAACTGACGACGGGCAGGAAGGTTATGCCTATGCAAGATATTTAAGAGCTTAGTTCAAACAGAATTTAACTTTTATCTAAAAATAAACATCTCTATTAAGGGGTGTTTTTGTTTTTAAATGAAATATTTATTATTAATTATAAATTCAGACGAAAACATTAACTCTATTTAACTTAACAAGTCCCGTGAAGGGGAAGTTTTTTTTATATTTTTGCGATTCTAATAACCTAAATTTAATGAGGAAAATAGTATTGCTGCTGGTATTAGCGTTCAATTTCGTAATTCTGAATGCTCAAAAATTAAATATTGACGGAGAAGTTCTCAACTTCGAAAAAAAACCGATTGAAAATGCGACGGTTTATCTCCTAAAACAAAAAGATTCATCTATTGTAAATTACACCGCAACCAACCGAGACGGTAAATTTGCGTTGAAAACAGACGAATTAAAAGAACCTACAGTTCTTAAAGTGGACGCCGAGAAATTAATTTCTTATTCTAAAAGCTTCGAAAAAATAGATAAATCATTTTCTTTAGGAAAAATTGAGCTTGAAAAAAATCTGGTTTCCAATATCGAAGAAGTAAAAATTACGGTTTCGCCTGTAAAGATTAAAAAAGATACAATTGAGTTCAATGCTTCAGCGATAAAAGTTCGTCCCGACAGTAAAATTGAGGAACTTTTAAAACAAATTCCAGGCGTAGAAATCAATAATGAAGGGAAAATTACCGTAAACGGAAAGGAAGTCGATCAGATTATGATCAACGGGAAACCATTTTTTGATAAAGACGGAAAAATTGCTTTACAAAATCTTCCGGCTGATATTATCAAAAATATTCAGTTTACTACGACAAAAACCAAAGAGGAAGAATTATCCGGAACAACGGCAAAATCGAATAATGCAACCATTAATTTTAATATTGATGAAAAGAAAAACAAAGGTTTTCTCTCAAGACTTACAGCCGGTTATGGTTCGGATAAAAGATATGAAGGCAGCGCACTTTTAAGTTATTTTAAAAATGATACTAAACTTAGTTTACTCGCTTCATCCAATAATATCAATTCTCAGGGGTTTTCTAATGATGAAATTTTCGACAGTATGGGACGAGGAAGAAATTCGTGGATTATGCAGGGATCATCGGTGGTAAGAAATGGAAGTTCAACATATTATGTGCAGGGAAATAATAACAAAGGTATTCAAAGATCTACAACAGTTGGTTTTAACTACAGTGATAAATTCGGGAAAGATGCAGATTTAGAGAATCTTAGTTTAATTCACCTTAATAACAATCTTGAAACAAAATCAAAAGTTTCACGAACGACTTTGCTTCCGGATTATACTTTAAAAACCGATTCGGAAAGTAATGGTGAGAATGAATCAAGACAATATAATTTTGATATTGCAGCAAGAGTACGATTGGATTCTCTGACAAGTATTTATTTTTCTCCGTCTTTTTCAAGATCTGAGGGTTTTAGTTTTAATAATTCAAAATCATCCACTTTCAGAGACAATATACTTCTTAACGAAAGCAACTCTTACACAAGTTCGGATTCTGAAAACAACTCTTTTAATCCCAACATTTATTTGTCTAAAAAGTTCAGAAAAAAAGGAAGAGTTGCCTACGCCAATATGAACAGTTCAATTTCTGAATCTAACACAGATAACTTAAACAGATCTCAAACCACATTTGATCAAAGTGCAGATAACAGAAATCAGCTTTCCAGAAAAAAAGGACAAAGCTCCAATTACCTTTTCAGTGCGGGATATACAGAACCCATCTCAGATTCTGCCACTATCAGTTTGGAGCTGCAATATAATTCGCAGATTTTCAGAAACCTGAGAGATGTTAATGATTTTAATGATAACAGCGGTGAATACACAACTTATAATTCGCTTCTTTCCAACAATATGAATCAGAAAATCAATCAGATTGCACCTGAATTATCTTTTGCAATTAATAAAAAGAAAATAAATGCATGGGGATCGATAAGTGCAGAATTTTCTGATATGAATGTAAATTCTGGTTTTAACGGTCAGCAATACGAACTTCAGAAGAATTTTGTACTTCCAAAATATAATTTAGGTGGTCAATATCAGTTTACTCAAAATAAAAGACTGAGTTTGTACCATTTTTCAGACAATACAATTCCTACGGCAGAACAGCTTTCGCCTTATGTAGATTTTTCAAATCCGTTGGTTACCTACGAAGGAAATCCTGATCTGAAAAGTGCCTGGAGCAATATGACTTATCTTTATTTCAGTAATTATAATATGGTAAAAAACATCAATTATTACCTGAATGTAGGATTTACCTATAAGGATAATGATATTATAAATTATTCATATTATGATGCAGACGGAAAACAACATATTACTTATGCGAATGTAAGCGGAAATAAATATTTCAATTTGGGAGGAAGCTTCAGTAAAACATTTAAATGGAAAGAAAATAAACTAACTATTAATCCCAGATTTAATATGATGTATTCTCTAAGCAAAGGGTTCATTAATAGTCAGGAATATGTTAGTAATTATTATACTTTCAGTCCGGGATTCAACCTTACGTATGAAATTAAGGACAAATTCACCATAAAACCGTCTTATTCATTAAACTATAATTTATCAAAATATGAAAATTACAGTATTGATGAGGTAAACACAAACAATCAGACGTTGAAACTTGAGCTTACCAATTATATTTTGAAAAGCAGGCTGGTTATAGGAAATGATTTTGAATACAATACGACTTCAAATATTGCCCCAGGTTTCAAAAGAGATTTCTATTTTTGGAATACAAGTGTAGGATATTCATTCTTCGACAAACAATTAACTGCAAAAGTGAAAGTTTATGACGTCCTGAACCAAAACCAAAGCGTTAGAAGAACGATTTCCAATGCTTATTTTGAAGACCGTGAAGATCTTATTTTGAAACGTTATGTGATGTTTTCATTAACGATGAAACTTAATAAATTTGCAGGAAAGAAAATGAAATAAATATCATTACCAATATTTCTAAACAGCCGGAAAGTTATTTTCCGGCTGTTTTTTCTAATTAATTTACTGTAAAATCTTATACTTATAAAAAGAAAAATCATCCAGTTCAATTGCTGGTGGAAAGGTCATTTTTAAACTTTTTTGAAAGTCAGAAGTCATTTTATTCAAATCCTGAACTTTAACATCTTTATCATCCATATTAAGTTCAATGCCGTTTGACAATTGTGTTCTCTGTTTCAAAAATGGGTTTTCAAAGAAATCAGTCATTAGTTTATTATACTTTTCCCAAGTGATATTCTGTGTTTTATTTAAATCAAAATTCAATTTCTTTGTATCTTTTTTAAACTTTTCAATTCCTGTAAGAGTGTAAACAAAAATATTTTCGCTGTCTGTGAGTTCAAAAATAAGCCCGGGCAAATTTCTGAACTTATAAGGTCCTTCCATGATATTAATTTCAGAACAAAACCACGCCGTCCATTTTCTTTCACCAAATGTAGCACTCGCCTTTTGGAGTTTATATTGATTAACCTGCTTAAATTCATTAACCAATTCCCAATTTATTTTATCGGTGGATTGTATTTTGAAAGGTTGCGTTTCGAAAGTGAAAACTATTAAATGATTTTCTTTTGTCTTTGTATGATGAAAAACCAATTGATTTGATTTTGATGCCTTAACCATTCCTTTTAGTAGTTCTTCATCATAAAAAGAAATCAAATCATCCTGAATATCTAAGTTCATACTGAATTTCTTTTCAGTTTTATCCGGATATTTAATTTGTAAAATATAATTGATTCGGGTTTGAGCGTTGGCAATGACTAATAAAAATACGATAAAGAATAAAAAGATTTTTCTCATAAGATTTAAATGAATGTGCCAAAATAGCGAAATTTTCCCCAGTTTTGATCATTAAGGTTCTTTAAACTATTAGTGATTTTAGTTTTATTAGTATCTCAAATATAACAATGATTTTTTCTCTAAATTAGCATCAAATTTTATGTAATGAAGATTCATTTTTCAATGTTGCTTATTTTTCTGTTTGCTTTTGGGAATTCGCAGACTCAGCAGCAACCTGACACTTTTGTAAAAGACAATTTTATTAAAAAAGAAATGTATATTCCGATGCGTGACGGAACGAAACTTTTCACTTCTGTTTATATTCCGAAAGACATTTCCAATAAAAATAAATATCCGTTTTTGATGCAGAGAACCTGCTACAGCATTGCTCCTTACGGCGAAACTGAATACAGAACTAAATTGGGACCGAACCAATATTTAATGAAGGATAAATATATTTTCGTATTTCAGGATGTTCGCGGAAGGTACATGAGTGAAGGAACTTTTACCAATATGACCCCACAGGTTGATCATAAAACCAAGAAAGATGTTGATGAAAGCACAGACACTTACGACACTATCGAATGGTTAATTAAAAATATCAAAGACAACAACGGCAAAGTCGGTCAATACGGAACTTCTTACCCTGGATTTTATACGGCCGTCGGGATTTTAGCACAACATCCTGCTTTGGTCGCATCCTCTCCTCAAGCGCCGATCTCAGATTTCTGGAATGACGATTTTCTTCATAACGGAAGATTTATGTTAGGATATTTCAGAACTTTCCCTGTGTTTGGAGTTCAGAAAACAAAGCCTGAAAATAAAGCATGGTATTCGGATTCGATGATTAAAACCACTTCGGAAGACGGTCTAAAATTCTACAGAGATATGGGAACATTGAAAGACGGTTATGATAAATATTACAAAAATAATTTCTTCATGACAGAAATTATGAATCACCCAAACTATGATGAATTCTGGCAAAAAAGAAGTCTGTTACCTCATCTTAAGAATGTAAATCATGCGGTAATGACTGTTGGTGGATGGTTTGATGCAGAAGATTTATCAGGACCATTAAATATTTACAAAACAATCGAAAAAACAAGTCCGAAAGCTAAAAATACAATCGTGATGGGACCTTTTTCTCATGGAGCCTGGGCATACGAGCAAGGAAAACATTTCCATAATGAAATTTATTTTGGAGACAGCATCGCAACGTATTATCAGAAAAATATTGAGACGAAATTTTTCAATCATTATTTAAAGGGAAATACAAAACAGGATGGGGGTCTGCCGGAAGCGTTGATGTATGACACAGGTGCAAAACAATGGAGAGAATTTGCAACATATCCTCCGAAAGAAGGGCAGAAAGTTAATTTCTATTTAGCCAACGGAACATTAAAAAATACTGCCGGACCAGGATTCTCAGAATATTACAGTGATCCCAATAATCCCGTTTTAAGCTCTGATAATTTAAAAGATTTCAACGGTTTTACTCCAAGAAATTATATGTCGGAAGATCAAAGATTTGCAGAAGGAAGACCTGACGTTTTGACATTCACAACGGATATTTTGAAGGATGATATGACTTTTGCGGGAGAAATTATGGCTAAATTAAATATCGCTTCCACTTCTACCGATGCAGATTTTGCGGTCAAATTAATTGACGTTTATCCCGAAGATTTTAAGCCTGTTGAAAAGAAAGACGGCGTGATTTATGGAAATTATCATCAAATGGTAAGAAGTGAAATTATGCCTGCAAGATTCAGAAATTCGAGAGAAAAGGCTGAAGCTTTGGTTGCGAATCAGAAAACGGCTGTGAATTTCAGATTGCAGGACGTTGTTCATACGTTTAAAAAGGGACATAAAATCCAGATACAGATTTCTTCGACATGGTTTCCACTGTTTGCGATTAATCCACAGAAATTCTTAGATAATCCGAATTTTGCAACGAAGGAAGATTATACAAAAGCGTTTTTGAAGATTTTTGAAGACTCAGCGATTGAGGTTGAGGTTTTAAAGTAAATTAAAAGCTGTTCGATTTGAACAGCTTTTTTGTTTTTTAATTCTGACTCTATTTTGTCATCCCGTAGGAATAAGCGTTCAGATCTTTTAATGAAGTTATTGTTCAATCGTTCTGAAAGTCAAATTTACTCTTGGAGTTTTCACTTTTGTAGTCGGTGGAAGTCTGTGTAGCCAGTGATCTTGTGTTGTTCCTTTCATCACTAATAAACTTCCATTTTCCAACAATATTTCTACTTTTTCTTTGGTTGTTTTATGTTTAAATACAAACTTTCTTTCTGCTCCGAAAGTTAATGAGGCAATTGCTCCGTGTTTTTTCAAATCTTTTTCTGCATCGCTGTGATAAGACATTCCTTCACTACCATCATGATATAAATTGAGCAAACAGGAATTGTAAGTTTCACCTGTTACTTCTTCGCATTTCTGTTTTAATTCTAATAATTCGGGAGTCCAAATTTTTGCATATTTTGTCCGTTTTGAATAGGTATATTCAAATGGTTTTTCACCAAACCAGGCAACTTTTCTTTTGGTCACAATTAATTTTCCGAAAATTATCGCTTCATCATTTTCCCACGGAATCTGATTGAATAAATAATCATAATAAAAATTACACTTTTCTTTGGAGAATACTTTTCCGTAATAGTGAGCGGTTCCGCCATTGGAGAGGAGGTTTAAGGGATAATCGGTTATATCTTCGAACAGGTTGAGCATAAGAGTTTTATTTTAATATTTTGAGAAAAAATTCGTGTTCAAAAATCAGAATATATCTTTGAGCTTTCCCAGCCAATAATCAGCCTTTTTCTGTTACTTCCCCACATATAGCCACCAATTTTTCCAGACGACTGAATCACACGGTGACAGGGAATCAAAAAAGCCACAGGATTACTTCCAATTGCAGTGCCGACCGCTCTTGAAGCATTGGGATTTCCGATTTTGTCTGCTAAATTTCCGTAGGTTGACAATTTTCCCATCGGGATGGTGAGAAGACTTTCCCATACTTTCAACTGAAAATCTGTTCCTTTTAAATGCAACTTAACGGTGCTGAGTTCTGTCCAGTCTTTATTGAAAATCGACAAGGCATTTTTCTGAAATTCATCCTGCTTTTCAAAAAACGAAGCATTGGGAAATTTAGCCTGTAAATCTCCCAATGCTTTATTATTGTCGTTTTCAAAAGCCATCCAGCAGATTCCTTTTTCTGTAGAAGCTGTAATTATTTTCCCAAAAGGACTTTCAGAAAAATTATAATTAATGGTAAGACTTTTTCCACCGTTTTTGTATTCTGCCGGAGACATTCCTTCGATTTTCACAAACAGATCATGCAATCTGCTGGTGCTTGAAAATCCTGTTTCATAAGCCGTATCAAATAAACTCGCTTTTTCTTGCTTTAACAAATTTTTAGCATGCTCAAGACTGATGAACTGTAAAAATTTCTTTGGACTTGTTCCTGCCCAGTCAGAAAACATTTTCTGGAAATGGGCCGGACTCAGATTAATCTTTTCTGCCACTTCATCCAAACTTGGCTGAAGCTTAAAATTGCTCTGGATATATTCTATCGCTTTCGCAATCCTCTCGTAATCTATCTGATCTTGTGTAGACATAACATTAAATTTACCTCACAAATTTCCGAAGAATTATTCACAGAAAAAATCCGAATCCTGCGAAGTTTGAGTCTTGTTTAATATGATAATAATCCTTTAAAAAATTATTCAAAGATACAAAATAGTCTTTGAGTTATAAATAATGAGTGTATAGTTGGAATTTTTTAATCTTAATTTTGAAATTCTTTAATCTTTAATTTTTAAAAGTTATTTTTGTTTAAAATTTAATTTTATGTCGTTAAAAGCTGTGCTGTTCGATATGGATGGCGTGATTGTGGATACAGAACCATTGCACAGAAAAGCCTATTTTAAAATATTCAATGACCTTGGAATTGATGTTCCCGAAGATTTATATACTTCTTTTACAGGAGCTTCTACCAAAAGAGTTTTTGAAACTTTGATTGCGCAATTTAATTTAAGTCAGACTTATGAAGATTTAGCAACAATAAAAAGAAATTATTTCAAAGATTATTTTTATAACGATGAAAAATTTGATCTAATTCCTGGGGTGAAAGATCTGATTCAACATTATTATGAAAACGGAATTACATTGATTCTCGCTTCTTCCGCAACCATGAACACCATAAACATGGTTTTCGAAAAATTTGAACTTGAAAAATATTTTAACGGAAAAATAAGCGGTGCAGAATTAAAAGAATCAAAACCTCATCCTGAAGTTTTCCTGTTAGCTGCGGAAATGGCTGGCGAACCTGTTGAAAACTGTATGGTGATAGAAGATTCTACCAACGGAATTCTGGCATCACACCGAGCAAATATTTTTTGTGCGGCTTACAGAAGTCTACATTCTAAAAATCAGGATTATACATTAGCGAATATTGTAGTTTCTGATTATGAAGAACTGGAATTGGATAAGATTTCAAAATATTTTTAAATAACAAAGCTCTCAAAATTTGAGAGCTTTTATTTTGTATTTTTTGTCGTTTAATGACAATTGTTTATTTGTAACCCAAAAGTTTCAACACATCTTCCGGCTCCTGTTTTTCACGGAAAATTTCGTATTGCAATTCTCCATTTTCATCTTTTTGGATCAAAATATGTCTTGGCTGAGGCATCAGACAGTGATGAACGCCACCATAACCACCAATTGTTTCCTGATACGCTCCCGTATGGAAAAATCCGATATATAAGGGTTTTGTATCACTGAAAACAGGCAGATAAATCGCATTGGTATGTTGTTCAGAATTATAATAATCATCTGAATCACAAGTTAATCCGCCTAAGAAAACTCTTTCATAAGTATCATCCCAACGATTTAACGGAAGCATGATAAAGTGTCTTGAAATTGCCCATGTATCAGGCAAAGTTGTCATGAAAGATGAATCGATCATATTCCATTTTTCTCTGTCGTTCTGACGTTTCTGAGAAATAATTTTATAGATATTTGCACCACTTTCTCCAACGGTGAAACTTCCAAATTCTGTATAAATATTAGGTTCTTCTACCCCTTCTTCCTCACAGAATTTTTTGATTTGAGAAACGATTTCTTCAACCATATACTGATAATCATAATCAAACTGTAAAGACGTTTTTATTGGAAAACCACCACCGATATTCAGTGAATTAACTTCCGGAGCAATTTTCTTCAGACGTGCGTAAACACGAAGACATTTATACAATTCATTCCAATAATACGCTGTGTCTTTAATTCCTGTATTAATGAAGAAGTGAAGCATTTTCAATCTTGCATTCGGGTGTTCAGCGATTTTCTGACTGTAATAAGGAATAATATCTTTATATCCGATTCCTAATCTTGAAGTATAAAATTCGAACTTCGGTTCTTCTTCAGAAGCGATTCTGATTCCGATATCGAACGTAGTATCAATGCTTTCCGTAAGCTTATCCAGCTCACGGTAATTATCTAAAATCGGCGTAATATTCTCAAAACCACTGTTGATCATATCAGAAATTTTCGCCAGATAATCATCTGTTTTGAAACCATTACAGATCACTTCAATATCTTTTGTTACTTTCCCTTCTTTGTAAAGAGATTTCACAATATCCATGTCATATGCAGAAGAAGTTTCTATAGAAATATCATTTTTCAGTGCTTCTTCAATTACAAACTTGAAATGACTTGATTTTGTACAGTAACAGTACCTATAATTCTTCTTATAATCGGTCTTCTCAAACGCTTCCCTAAACCAACTCTTAGCTTTCTGGATATTTTGAGAAATTTTCGGCAGGTAGCTAATTTTTAGCGGAGTACCAAATTTTTCAACAACATCCATCAACGGAATGTCGTGAAACAACAAATTGTTCTCAGAAACATTGAACTCCTCAGTAGGAAAATACAATGTCTGATCAATAAGTTCCGAGTATTTTATTTTCATTTCTAAACAAGTGAATTAAGAACTGCAAAATTGCTAAAAAAGTTTGGTTTTTGGATGTTAAATTTATTATAAATTTTCAGTGGTTTCGCCGTAAAATTCAACCCTAATTATCAATACGTAAACTTCATGATATATTCTTGTCTTTTATTTTCAGAAATACCCAAAACCTGTTGAATATAAATATCTATTGAACCATATTTATTATTAATTTCATTAAAGACGGCATCTAAATAATCAGTTTCAACCCAGCTTAATTTTTCCAGCACTTTAATATCCATTTTCGGATATAGGAAATGTAAATTGTTGGCAAGATTCAACCTTTTATCAACTAATTTTTTTCTGTAATTATTGGATAAAAGATAATCGTTGTAAATCGTTTTTTTATCGAATTTTAAAATGGTTAAAATAAGAGCTGTTGTAATCCCTGTACGGTCTTTTCCCGCAGTACAGTGATATAAAATCGGTTGATCTGATTCTAAAATTTCAGTGATTATTTTTTTGATTATTTCAGGATTTTCTGTGACATAATCTTTATAAAAATCAAGCATCCTTTTGTCAGCATCTACTCCATTAACTTTTCCTTTCAATACTAATTTTTTAGCCTGATCCAATTGATCGCCTTTATCTTCAAATGCAGAATAATTTTTATAAATAATATCTGTCGGAAGATGATCTGGTTTCTGTGCAATTTCTTTTGAATTTCTAAGGTCAATAATTTCTTTTATGCCTAAGTTTTTTATTTCATTGAAAGACTTTTTCTTCAGCTTGTATAAATTTCCGCTTCTGTAGAATTTTCCTTCTTTCAGAGTTCTTCCATCAACATTTTTAATATTTCCGACTGTTCGGAAATTATTAACTTTTTTAATTTCAATATCTTTTTTGATTTCTGTTTCTCCGTATTCAGGCTTGGAAAAAGGCTGTGTTCTACAAGAAAAAATGCAGAATATTGAGATGATTAGAAATGATATTTTGATTAGGTTTGTCATTTTATTTTTCCACAAATTCGGTTAGTTCAACTACAGATAATTCTTTCCAATAAAAATCAGCAGATCTCCTTTTTCATATTCAATAGAAATTTCATCTTTAACAGCAAAGTTTCTCGTTCCGATTCTTGAAGTAATGCTTAAATTTTCATTTGTTAAAGGCCAATTCAAACCTTTTGTCGTAATATTTTCAACGGTTGGAAAAGGATACAATGAAACCATTTTATTTTTTACACCTTTTACAGTAAAATTTGGGGGAACAAAATAATATTCGGAAAACTCATCATAAAATATTATGTTTAACAGATCTTTAAATCCAAAAGCTACAGTGAGATTCCCTAAAAAATGATCCTGCTCGCCGCCGCTTCCTCCAAAAACATCAACAGTTGCAAAGCCTTTTTCTACAATAATTTCCAACGCTTTATGAAAATCTGTCTTATCCTGATCCGGAGTGTAAATGAATTTATCATCATACACATTTTCATCCGAGCCGGAATGCGAATCGAAATCTCCCGAAATAAAATCTAATTTATCTAAAGGAAAACTCAGATTTTTCAGATAATGAAAAGCACCGTCTGTACAGGCAATCAAATCATAATTTTCAGGATTTGGGAAAGATTTTGGAGCATCACCATTAATGAAAAGAAGTACTTTATTTTTATGATCTGTCATTCGGATTCCAGTATTCTTCAGTTTCATTGTTAATTTTTGAGATATATCTTGCCAAAACAAAGAGATAATCTGAAAGCCTGTTTAAATATTTAATCAATTCCGGGCGTACTTCTTCCGATTCGTTTAAGAAAACCAAAGAGCGTTCTGCCCTTCTGCAAATTGTTCTCGCAGCGTGTAAAAATGTTGCTGATTTTCCACCTCCGGGAAGAATGAAATATTGAAGTGGTTCTAACTGATCTTCAAAAGCATCCATCCAGTTTTCCAATTCTTCTATTTCTTGGTCTGAAATAACCAAAGGTAAACGAGATTTTCCGTTCGCTAACATTAATTTATCAACCGGAGTCGCAGCTTCTGAACCTACTGTAAATAAATCAAACTGAATTTTTTTTAATTGCTTTAAAACCTCTTCATCTTCAATATGACTTTTTGAAATCCCAATGAATGAATTAAGTTCGTCTATATTTCCGTAACTGTCGACTCTTGCGCTTGCTTTTGAAACTCTCGTTCCTCCATACAAAGCGGTCTGACCTTTATCGCCTGTTTTTGTGTAAATTTTCATAATACTAAATTACTTTTTTAAAATTAGGTTGACAAATTTTGATGTTTAAGGCTTTCCATTCTAATTCCGACAACAGCCATAGCCCAGATTGCAGCGGCATCCTTTTGGGGTGCGGGCGGAGCGAAGCGGAGCCCGTAACCCAAAAGATATAGTGGAAAGCTGGAAATAGCTTCTGAAAATAAGTAATGAATAGTTGGTAATGCGTAATAGATTTCTCCTTCGTCGAAATGACAATTGAATGTTTAAACCGTTTTTCTTAGATTTTACTCCAATAAAAAATGATCGATCTTAAAAGACCGACCACTTTCAAATTATTTATTTACCTAACATTGCGTAAATAAGCCTTTAACGGAGAAATTGATAAGATTATTTTAAAAATAAAAAATATTTTTTCATTGTAATAAATCCTACTGACAAACTGTTGTCATAACTCTGTTTTACCTTTGTATCAACAATAACAAACAATATTAAAATTATGACAACTACAGCAACAAACACAAAACAGTTCATCACTTCAGAACAGCTATTAGAGCATTGGCAAGGACACAGAAATCTGACAAGAAGAGTAATTGAAATGTTCCCTGAAAAAGAATTATTCGAATTTTCAATCGGCGGAATGAGACCTTTTGCAAAACTGGCAGTTGAGCTGATCAGTATCGGAGGTCCCGCTTTAAGAGGAATCGTTAATAAACAAGAAGAAGCGTTTGATGAAGAAGCATTCAACCCGAAAACAAAAGAAGATATTTTGAAAAAATGGGACGAAGAAACGGAAGTTATCAATACGTATTTTGCTCAGATTTCGGAAGCACGTTTTCAGGAAACTTTTAATTTATTCGGTCAGTACGAATTCCCGGTGTATCAGAATATTTTATATTTCGCTGATAATGAAGTTCATCACAGAGGACAAGGATATGTTTATTTAAGAGCTTTAGGAATTGAACCACCTTTTTTTTGGGAGAGATTTTAGTTTCTTTACTGCCAATATGGAGACTAAAATTATTGATTCAAAATAACGAAACAAAATCAATCATTTTCAACCAAAAAAGCTTTCAGTATTTCTGAAAGCTTTTCGTTTATTTTTTAATTGGGAAGAATATTTTTAATACTTTTCAGAAATCTTTTCAAGCAAATCTCTTAAACTGTCTTTTAAAGATTCAGGTTCTAAAACCTCAGCAAAATCTGCGAAAGTAATCAGCCATCGTGGAAATCCTTCTTTGATCCAATCGGTCTCAAAGATTAATTCATACCCATTTTCTCTTTCAATTTCTTCAACCAAACCGTAATATTTTTTTGAATTTACTAAATGTCCAATAATTTTTTTCTCAATCAACAGTCTGACTTTTGTTTTATTGCCGTTTAAATTTTGTCGGTAATCATTGATTTGCCCGTATTCCTGCAAAAAAGGATTTTGAGTTTTAAAAATCTGTAAAATTCTATCGACTCTAAACTGTCTGAAATCATTTCGCAGCGTACAAAAAGCCATAATGTACCAATAATTAAACTCGAAAAATACACCAACAACTTCAATCGTTCGCATAGAAACTTTTGAATCGACTGTTGCATATTCTAACGTTAATTGTTTTTTTTCAGCAATACTTTCAAGAATAATAGGAATAATATTTTGGATATTATCTTGCGTTTTAGGATGATAATTGTAAACATCAATTTGCTTTTCGATATTTTCAATTAAATTTTTATCGGAATATTTTAATACAGAACGTACTTTTTCCATCGCCGACTGATAGTGATTTCCCAAACTTTGATGTAAAAATTTCTGCATCAGTTTTTCTGCAGTAATGAAACTTAACACTTCTTCTTTTGTAAACATGACCGGTGGAAGCTTGTAACCATCCATCAACGAATATCCGCTTCCGGCTTCCCCAATAATGGGAATTCCGGCGTTTTCCAATGTTTTTACATCGCGGTAAATCGTTCTTACACTCACATCAAATTTCGCCGCCAAATCCTGCGCCCTTACAATCGGTCTTGATTGCAGCTGAGTAAGAATAGCGGTTACTCGGTCGATTTTTTTCAGGTAGTGGTCGTTCATTGATAGCTTCTCAGTTGATGGTATTTTAACGTTTAACAAAAATAAAATCTAATATCTAATATCTAATTAATTATCTTTAAAAGTATTCATCAGTTTATCCAGATTTAAACTTCTTGCCGAAGCATCGAAAATTTCCCGGTAAGTTCCGTTGATTTGCACCAATTCGTCGTGAGTTCCACTTTCCACGACTCTACCTTTTTTCATGACATAAATTGTGTCCGAATCTAAAATCTGCGACAGAGAATGAGAAATAATAATGACCGTTCTACCTTCTTTTATAGCGTCTAAGGAGTTTTTAATCTGTTCTGTGGCAATCGCATCCAAACTTGCTGTCGGCTCGTCGAGGAAAATAATAGGCGGATTTTTCAAGAACAATCTTGCAATCGCAATTCTCTGTTGCTGACCTCCCGAAAGCTGTGTAGCGTCGTGATTGTATTTTTCCGGTAAATCTAAAATTTGTTCGTGGAGATAGGCTTTTTTTGCGGCTTCCTCAATTTCTTCAAAAGTAGCATTCATATTTCCGTAACGGATATTGTCTTCAATACTTCCCTGGAAAATATGATTTTTCTGAAGAACCAGCCCTAAATCATTTCTTAAAAAGGTGTTTTCAAAATCATTTAAGTCTACATTATCTAATAGAATTTCTCCCGAATTCGGAAGGTAAAATTTACATAAAAGATTAATCACCGTTGATTTTCCCGCACCGCTTAACCCAACTAAAGCGGTAGTTTTTCCGTTTTCAATTTTCATGGAAACATTGTGTAAGGCATGAGTTCCGTTGGGATAGGCGAAATTGACATTTTTTAATTCAAAATTTCCTTTGATGTCTTTTTCTATGAAATTTCCATTCGGTTCTTTTTCGTTATCGGCATTTAAAATATCGAAATATCCTTCCGCATAAATCATTGCATCATTCATATCATCATAAATTCTGTGTAATTGGCGAATCGGAGCAGAAACATTATTAAAAAGCATGATATGAAGCATGATCGCACCAATTGTCATTTGTTGATCCAACACCAGATAAACGGTTAAAAGTATAATTAAAACCACTCCAAACTGCTCAATAAAAGTCTTTAAACCATCATAAATAAAATTCGTTCTTCGGGTAAACATCTGGCTTTCCATTAACTGCATCTGCAAATCATATTGCTTTTTTCCTTCAAATTTTTCACGGACAAAACTTTTAATTACCATAATGGAATTGATTAAATTCAACAATCCGGAAGTCTTTTGCTCGCGCTGATTTCTTAGTGTACGTCTCACTCCGCCTAACTTTTTCGCTTGCAACGAACTGATATAAAAATAAATAGGAACAATGATTGTAGAAACCATTCCGACATACATATTCTGTATATACATGATAATCAAAGCAATAATTGCATTAGAAAACAACGGCAGCATATCGATGAAAAAATTTTGAACCAATCTTGTTAAGCTTTCAATTCCACGATCTATTCTTATTTGCAGTTTTCCAGATTCGTGGTTTTCATCATTAAAATAAGCGACTCTATACATCAAAATTTTGTCAATTGCCGATTGTGCCAATACTGAACTTACATTAATTCTAATTTTTTCACCGTAATATTTCTGTCCGAAATTAATAAAAATATTTAATAATTCCTTTCCCAGTAAAATAACGGAAATTAACACCAATACATGAATTCCCTGAGACATCGGATCCGGAAGATGCGTCAATTTTGTAACCTCATCTACAGTATATTTCAACACAAGCGGGTTCACCTGCGCTGCCAAGGCTCCTAAAAATGTGAGGAATAAAGTTCCGTAAATCATCAATCGATACGGTCTTATAAAAGGAACAAGCTGTTTGTAAATTCCGAATAAAGTGACGGTTCTGTCGAAAGGTTTTGCCATAGAAATGAGTTTAACGAAAAAACGTACCGTTTCCGAAAGAAAAGGTACGTTTTATTCTATTTTTCAGCAAATGAATTGCTTATTTTAAATTTTATCTTTTAAACTTCCATCATCATTAATATATTTAAATTGATGATGATTTTCAATAATTCTTCCTCCCATTTTAAAAAAGGTTCCCCACATTGAGCACCAATCTTCAAAATCGTTTTCTTTTGGAGTATCCCATCGGATTATGGTTGACAAATCAGTTATCTTCAAATCAGTTATTACACCACACTCTCCATCTAAAAAAACTTTAGTGCCTATTTTTAAATCATTTGAAATTTTAGATAAATCGTTCACTTATCCTTCAAAAACATACGTCGTTAAATAATGCAATTCTGATTCACTTGCAGCCTTAGATTCTGCCTCCGCCTGTTCCAGAGAATATAGAGAATTGATTTCCTTTTTTTGAAACACAAAAGCATTGTTCGCATTCTTATCCACAACTTCATTGAAAATATGCTGAATTTCTGAATTTCCTAATGATGCAAAACTGATGTCTTCAAAGCCATACATTAATCTTAGATCATCAAACTGAGCAAAATTTTCATCCACAAAACTTTGGAATAGCAATTTAGACTCGAAATTTCCTGCCCAGATATTATAGGCATAACTTTTCTTTTTCGGTTTGTCGAAAATACTTTGATACACGAAGTTTTCACCCAAATAAGCTTTTCTTACCTGCGGATCATTCGCCAATTCTTCAGGAAGACCTTCTTTCAAAATCCTTCCCTCAAACATAATATAGGTTTTATTGGTAATCGCCAACGTCTGCTGAACGTTGTGATCGGTAATCAGAATTCCGATGTTTTTATCGGTAAGACTTCTTACAATTTTCTGAATATCTTCAACGGCAATCGGGTCAACCCCTGCAAAAGGCTCATCCAAAAGAATAAAATTCGGACTTGTTGCCAAACATCTTGCAATCTCCGTTCTACGTCTTTCACCACCCGATAAAAGGTCTCCTCGGTTTTTGCGAACGTGCTGTAATGAGAATTCCTCAATCAGTTCGTCACATTTCATTTGCTGCTCACGTTTTGAAAGCTTTGTCAATTGCAAAACTCCCATAATATTGTCTTCCACGGAAAGTTTACGGAAAACAGATGCTTCCTGAGCCAGATATCCTATACCTTTTTGAGCTCTTCGGTACATCGCATCGGTGGTAATTTCCTGTTTGTCAAGAAAAATTTTACCTGAAGTCGGCTTTACCAACCCAACAATCATATAAAACGAAGTGGTTTTCCCAGCCCCGTTCGGACCGAGCAAACCAACAATTTCTCCCTGCTGAACCTGTACAGAAACGCCTTTTACAACTTTTTTAGGACCGTATTCTTTGATTAAGTTTTCTCCTCGTAAAATCATAACGGCAAAGATAAAGTTTTTTTGAATTCAAATTTTAGATTAAAAAATAGAGGGTAAAGTTTTATGAAATTTTAATATCCTGTTTTGCAATGCCAGATCCTTCGACTTCGCTCAGGGTGATAATTCTAATACTAACTTCTTATTTTAGAAATATAAATAATAATTTATCGCTTTCATCCTGAACAAAATCAACAGTAAATATATTTAATCAAAATAATTTAATTCAATATTCCGAGAACTCTAATTATTTCCATAATTTTAAACTTTAATCAACACCAAATTAATATGGCAACAAATCAACAATTAACCGAGCTTTTAGCGTTGGATCTGGGACTGAATATTATCAACAGAAGACCTTATGCCAAGGAAGTTTTCAAATGGCAGGATATGGATCTTCTTCCCCATTCTTCTACCGATACTTTATTGTGTGAAATTTATGAATGGAACGGTAGAAACTGGCGCACGACTAATAATAATCTAATTGGATATCTATTTCCGGGAGATCAGTTGAGCACTATTAAAAATCAATTAATCAATGTTCCGAAATTTCCGGCATTAATTCCTGATTTTGAATTTAATAAAGACAGTATGATCGAGTTTGGACTTTCTTTACCTTCCCTTTTCAATATTGGTTTAAACGGAGATATTAAAAATGCTAAAGATTTTTCGATTAAAGTAAATGGAGTGACAAAATCCAGAGTAACCAATATTGATTCGCCAGGAATTGAGATTTTAAGAAACTATTCTGAATTTACCCAAAACGAATCTAAATCGTATAGAAAAAATATTAAGTTTAATTTTTTAAGTACCTCTTTATTCTACGCAGAAAGTGTGGAAATTTACCTTGAAAAAGAATCTGGAGTTAATCTGGATGTAAGTTTTCAGACACAAGATGTAGAAGTTGAAGCTAAAGTAAATACTGAAACAAAGAAACATTTTGTTTTAAAATATACCGGAAATCAAGCTCCTTTTGCAGCAAAATTTACGAAAGGAAAAGATTTTAATATTATGTAATACTGAATATCTTTTTAAATATTTCAAAATTAAGTGACAAAATTTTATTACTTTAGATTTACCAATCAAATAAATTTTATCATGAAAAAGTTAACAAAAAAGGATTTAATGAAAATTAACGGTGGAAATATCCGTCCACCTGATGCAAATGGAAATTGTCAGCCAGGATGGTATTTATGTCCGTCCAATATTTGTGTTTATGACAAGGGCGGAGAAAATCCTATTGTTCCGGGATCACCTCATTACAACGCTTGTTTTGGTTAAATCTAAAAATAAAACACCTCAAATTGAGGTGTTTTTTATTGAATATTTTTGAAATTTATCTATTCAAAATCATTGCTGCTTCTTTAGCAAAATAAGTAAAGATTAAGTCTGCTCCTGCTCTTTTGATGCAAGTCAGACTTTCAATAATCGTTTTGTCGTTGTCTATCCAACCGTTTTGTGCAGCTGCTTTTACCATTGCATATTCTCCACTTACGTTATACACTGCAATCGGAAGATCGATGGCTTCACGAACTTTAGATACAATATCTAAATACGGAAGTCCCGGTTTGATCATGATGATGTCTGCTCCTTCATCAATATCTTTAAAAACTTCATTCAAAGCTTCTCTTGAATTATGGAAATCCATCTGGTAGGTCTTTTTATCCTTCGGAATTTCTACATTTTCTTTCGGGGCACTGTCTAAAGCACTTCTGAAAGGTCCATAGAAAGAGCTTGCATATTTCGCAGCATAACTTAAAATACCTACATCTGTAAACCCAGTTTCTTCTAATGCTTCACGAATTACCTGAACTCTTCCATCCATCATATCGCTTGGTGCCACAATATCCGCTCCGGCTTCTGCAAGAGAAACCGACATTCTTGCCAATGCATCATTCGTTGCGTCATTTACGATTTTACCGTTTTCAATAATTCCGTCATGCCCGTAGATTGAATAAGGATCTAAAGCAACATCCGGCATAATCACCATTTCAGGAACAGCATCTTTAATCGCTCGGATTGCATTTTGCATAAGGCCGTCTTTATTCCATGCTTCTTTCCCAGTATTATCTTTTAAATGCTCAGAAACTTTCATGTACAGATTGACAGATTTTACACCTAAAGAAAATAATTCTTTACACTCCTTCACTGTTAAATCTATGCTTCTTCTGAAAATTCCGGGCATTGATGCGATCGGTTCTTCTTTGTTTTCGCCCTCCATTACGAATATAGGCATCACAAAATCATTCGTTGTAAGAGTACATTCTCTCACCAAACTTCTCATTGATTCACTTACTCTTAGCCTTCTGTTTCTTGAATGTATCATTTTTTGGAATACTTTTTGAATAATTTATTGCAAATTTAATACAACTTCTATAAAAAACTATTGCAGATGAATATAGAATTTATTATTTTTGTTAGTAATAATTATGCAAACCAGACGTTAATGAAAAAACTTTTACTTTTATTTATCTTTTTAGGCACATTTGTTGGATTTTCCAGCAATATGAAAGCGCAAATCAAAGAGCCAAATTCATTTTCTCAGAAAGCTGATGATGGTGTGCTGGTAGCCTACCCAAATCCTGCTAGGGATTTTTTGGTTGTGAAAGCAAAAGACTCTAACTTAAAGATTAAAAATGTAATTTTTTATTCTATATTAGGTACACAAGTTGCAAATTATTCAGTCAATATGAATTCCGGAGAGATTAACATTGAAAAGCTAAAACCCGGGAAGTATTTGATTCGCTATATTTTGAGCGATAATACAATGAAAGTTACGCAGATCGTAAAACAATAAATTCAAATCCTGATAATCATCAGGATTTTTTCTTTTAGATTAATTCTGTTTCAATATTTCCGTAACTTTCGGGATATTTTTATACTAATAGTAAAAACAAATTAATGCTAAAAGCAGAACATATCAGAAAGACTTACAATGCCGGCAAAAAGGTAGCTTTGGATGATTTCAGCATTCATGTTCCGAAAGCCAGTGTTTATGGTCTTTTAGGTCCGAACGGAGCCGGAAAAACTTCTTTCATCCGTATCATCAATCAAATTACACAGGCAGATTCCGGAGAAATTCAGATCAACGGACAAAAACTTAATCCCAATCATATCAAAGACATCGGTTACATGCCTGAAGAAAGAGGTTTGTATAAAAATATGACTGTTGGCGATCAGCTTCTTTATTTCGGTGAACTGAAAGGAATGAGCAAAAATGATGCTTTAAACGAAGCAAAAAAATGGTTCGATAAACTTCACATCGATCAATGGTGGAAAAAGAAATTATCTGAGCTTTCTAAAGGGATGGCACAGAAAATTCAGTTTGTAGTAACCGTTTTGCACAAGCCGCATCTTTTGATCCTTGATGAACCGTTTTCAGGTTTTGACCCTGTGAATGCAAATCTTATAAAAGATCAAATTATTGATCTTAAAAATAACGGGACGACCATCATTCTTTCGACGCACAGAATGGAAAGTGTAGAAGAAATGTGTGATTATGTTGCCTTAATAGATCAATCTAAAAAGATTATTGACGGTAGAGTTTTCGATGTAAGAGAAAAATTCAAGAAAAATATTTTTGGAATTACACTTTCTGAAGTAGATAATTCTCAGCTTGAAACTTTCAGTAAAAAGTATGAAATTTTCAATATGAACAATGAAAATAGTCTTATTTCTTTCGACTTAAAAAATGAAGCAGATCAAAATAATATTCTGTTGGATTTGGTAAATGTTGGAAAAGTAAGATCATTTGACGAGAGAATTCCGAGTATGAATGAAGTATTTATTAATGCGGTAAGCAACAACTCTTAATTATGAATAATATTTATTTAATTACAAAAAGGGAATTTCTTACACAGGTTAAGAAAAAATCATTCATTATATTAACGCTTTTAGCCCCAATCATGCTGATTGCTTTTGGCTCTGTTATTGGTTTAATGTTTAAAGCTAATGAATCTCACAGCATTATTGAAGTGGTGGATAAAAGTGGTTTGTTTAAAAATCAATTAAAATCTGATGACCAGTTGAATTATGTTTTTGTTTCCGCAGCAGATGAGCAATCGAAAATCAATAATTTAAAAAATAATGAATCGTTAGACGGAATTTTAGTTTTGCCGGAATTAAAAAATCAGAATTTTGATGATTTACAGAACAATTCAAGGCTTGTCATTAATACTAAAATCGGGCTTAAAACAAAACAGAAAATTGTTTCTGATATCAATGAAGTGATTAAGAAACAAAAGATGAAACAGCTTGGTATCGCAGAAACTCAGCTGGATAATCTGGATAAAAATTTCACTTTAAAAACCATTAATGTTACCGAAAATAATAAAGAAGATTCGGATCTTGCTTTCGGTGTGAAGAGTGTTTTAAGTATGCTTTTAATGTACGTTACCTTCATGTTTATCATCATTTATGGGGTAAGAGTGATGAGAAGTGTTCTGGAAGAAAAAAACAACCGTGTTGTCGAAATTATCATTTCTTCTGTGAAACCTTTTGAGCTGATGATGGGGAAAATTTTAGGTGTGACGATGGTTGCACTGACACAATTTTTGGTATGGATCACCATGTCTGTTATTGGCGCTGTAGTCTTGAATACAGGATTTACATCACTTCCGAAAAATATTCCAGGAAATGAAGAAACAATGAGTAAGTTTGATATCATGCAAATCGGAACTCAGGTTTCTCATAGTTTATTAGAACTCAATTTCCCTTTAATTATCTTTGTTTTTATCATATTTTTCCTTTTAGGATATATGTTTTACAGTTCGATTTATGCAGCCATCGGCTCTGCGGTAGATAATGAAACCGAAACACAACAATTTACCTTATTTGCGATTTTACCATTGATGTTAGGAATGTACGGAAGTTTTACTTTAATGAATAATCCTGACGGGCCGCTTGGTTTTTGGCTATCTATTATTCCTTTCACATCACCAGTGGCGATGATTGCAAGAATTCCTTACGGCGTTCCGGCGTGGCAGATTGCACTGTCAATCTCATTGCTTTTAGGAACAACTATTTTTATGATTTTCTTAGCCGGAAAAATTTACAGAGTAGGAATTTTAATGTACGGAAATAAAGCAACTTTGAAGGAAATCTGGAAATGGATCAGAGGTTAATATTTGATTAAAAGTCTCTATTAAATACAAAAAAATCCCGAAACTGAGTTTCGGGATTTTCTATGGCTTGAAATGAAATAAATTCTTATTCAAAGATATAGCTTAATTTCACACTAAGAACCTGTTCAGACTTACTTTTTTCTGTATCAGCCGATTTGGTAAATGATTCAATAAGTTTTGGATACGTATTTGAAAGACCAAAATCATAACCTAAAGTAATTTCTAACTGTCTTTTGTAGCTGTAACCTATACCTAATCCTATTCCAAAGTTGAAACTGTTTGCTTTTCCACTGATTTCAGTTCCTGTAGAAGGATCCTTAATTGGTGTGTCCGGATCATAATACGGTCTGCTACCAGGTACATTTTTCGCGTTCTGGCTAATAAGAAAATTAAATCTAGGACCTACCATTCCGAAGAATTCTGACTCAGCTTCTGAGAAATATCCTTTGAAATTAATAGGAACACTGATGTAATCATTGGCATACACAGCATCGTAGCCATCCATACCTTTTGCATCCTTATCTTTTCCTGTTTCACCAGCACCGTAATATACGACCTCGGGCTGTAGGAAAAACATATTTTCCTTACCGATTGGAATTAAAGCCAATACCCCACCCTGAAATGTCATTCTGGGACCTGAAGGGTTATGGGCGTTTTTCACTCGGGAATAGTTACCTCCCGCTGTGATACCGAATCTTGTGCTACTGAAATCGATCTGGGCGAAAGACATCGTAGAAAGTACCAAAGCAGAGGTTAATAAAATTTTTTTCATATTGTTTGTTTTTAATTATGCTAAAACTTTAGCTACAGTTGCGCCAATGTCAGCAGGGGAATCTACTACATTGATACCGTTTTCTCTCATGATTTCCATCTTAGCCTGTGCTGTATCTTCATCACCACCTACAATTGCACCAGCGTGTCCCATTGTTCTTCCTTTAGGAGCAGTCTGTCCTGCGATGAAACCAACAACAGGTTTTGTAGAACCGCTAGCTTTGTACCATCTTGCAGCTTCAGCCTCAAGACCACCACCGATTTCTCCGATCATTACAACCGCTTCAGTTTCCGGGTCGTTGATGAATAATTCAAGAGCTTCTCTTGTAGTAGTTCCAATAATTGGATCTCCACCGATACCGATAGCTGTAGAAATACCGAAACCAGCTCTTACAACCTGGTCAGCAGCTTCATAAGTAAGAGTTCCAGATTTTGAAACAATACCTACTTTACCTTTTTTGAAAACGAAACCTGGCATAATACCAATTTTAGCTTCATCAGAAGTAATGATTCCAGGGCAGTTTGGACCTATCAATCTACATTCTCTATCAGCGATATAAGATTTTACTTTCACCATATCTGCTACAGGAATACCTTCAGTGATACATACGATAACTTTGATACCCGCTTCAGCAGCTTCCATAATAGCGTCAGCAGCAAATGCAGGTGGTACGAAAATGATACTTACGTTAGCTCCCGCCTTTTCAACAGCATCAGCAACAGTATTGAATACAGGCTTTCCTAAGTGCTCGCTACCTCCTTTTCCCGGAGTAACACCACCTACTACGTTTGTTCCGTATTCGATCATCTGGCCAGCGTGGAAAGTACCTTCGTTCCCTGTAAATCCTTGTACAATTACTTTAGAATCTTTGTTTACTAAAATTGACATTTTATTATAATTTTAATTTATTTATTATTTTTATTAATGCTCACAAATTTAATTAAATTTCTTTGATTAAAGATCAATCTAAACAATTTGTTTATTTGAGATTTCTCAGTTTTACTTCTTTCTTCAAATATGTTTTAAAATCTTCTGCGAACATTCCGATATAAGTCCCTTTTTCAAGATCTCTGTTTACTCCGGTTTTACCTAAAAGTACAGATCCTTTTTCGATTTTATTTCCGGAAGCGATTCCTACTTGTCCCCACAATGTTACTTCATCACCGATGATACAACATCCTGCAATTCCCACTTGTGAAGCGATCAAGCATTTTTTTCCGATCACCGTATCGTGTCCGATCTGAATTTGATTATCCAAAACAGAACCTTCACCAATCATTGTAGAATCTGTAACTCCACGATCAATCGTACAGCCGTTTCCAATTTCAACATTATTTTCAATAACAACATTTCCCACGGAGATTAAACGGTCAAAATTTCCATTTAGTTTTCTGTAATAGAATGCATCTCCACCCAATACCGTATTAGATTGAATCACAACATTATCACCAATAATCGTTCTATCACCAATTACAACATTTGGAAAAATAAGGGTATTTTTTCCGATAATCACGTTATTTCCTATCACGGCAGAATGATGAACATGAGTTCCTTCTCCAATTTCTACATCGTGAAGTTCTTCTGTGAAATTATATATTCTCGTAAAATGAGTATTAATCTTATTAAAATCTCTGAAAGGATCATCAGAAACCAAAAGTGCTTTTCCTTCCGGGCAGTCTACTTCTTTATCAATTAAAATAATAGTTGCAGCAGAATTTAAAGCTTTATCGTAATATTTCGGATGATTTACAAAAACGATATCTCCCGGTTTTACCATGTGAATTTCGTTGGTTCCCAATACTTCAAAGTCTTCAGGACCAATAAACTGCGACCCGATAATATCTGCAATCGTTTTCAGTTTTTGCGGAGAATGAAATCTCATAATAATTGATTGTATTATAAAACAAAAATTCGGAATGCAAACGCAAACCGAATTGATGTAAATTTTATTTAAAATTATTCTTTTACTCTTTCCAAGTAAGAACCATCTTCAGTGCTCACTTTAATTTTATCTCCTGCCTCAATGAACAAAGGAACCATTACTCTTGCTCCGGTTTCAACGATTGCGTTTTTAAGAGCGTTGGTAGCAGTGTTTCCTTTTACACCCGGATCAGCTTCTACAACTTCTAAGTAAACCGATTGAGGAAGTTCAGCAGAAAGTGGAGTTTCATCAGCTTCTTTTAAAATGATCGTAACTTCTTCACCTGCTTTCATCAGATTTGAATTCTCAATCATTTCTTTATTTAAATATAACTGAGAGAAATCGTCATTATTCATGAAGTGAAAACCATTCTCATCATCATAAAGATACTGGAATTTTCTTGTGATTACCTTCACTTCGTCGATCTTGTGACCGGCAGAGAAAGTATTATCAAGAACTTTACCGTTGGTTACCGATTTTAATTTTGTTCTTACGAAAGCAGGTCCTTTACCTGGTTTTACGTGCATAAATTCAACTACTTTGAAAATATCATTGCTAAACTCGATGCAAAGACCTTTTCTTATATCGTTACTTGTTGCCATTACTATGTATTATCTTTTGTTTTTTATAATTTTTAAGATCAATAAATCCTTTTTTATCAGCTTTCCTTTCCTGTTCCGTATCCTTTTACGATACCTCTTGGTGAATTTTGAATAAACTGAAGAATTTCATCTCTTTCAGCAGTCGGGAGCATTTCTTTTTCAATATGAGAAATTGCCTGAGAAACATTCATCTTCATCTGAAAAATAGCTCTGTAAATTTTTTGAATTTCAAAGATTTTTTCATTAGTGAATCCTCTCCTTCTCAATCCAACAGAATTGATTCCCGCATAAGACATCGGCTCTCTGGCCACTTTTACGTAAGGCGGAATATCTTTTCTCACCAAAGTACCACCGGAAATCATCACATGTTTTCCGATTTTACCAAACTGATGAACAGCCGATAAACCTCCCATTACTGTATAATCACCGATTTCTACGTGACCTGCAATACCACAACCGTTTACGATGATAACATGATCACCGATAACACAGTCGTGAGCGATGTGAGAAGTTGCCATAATTAAACAGTTTGAACCAATTTTAGTAAATCCTAAAGCCTTAGTTCCTCTGTTCACCGTTACACACTCTCTGATCGTCGTTTCATCACCAATAATGGTTTGTGTATCTTCACCATCAAATTTAAGATCCTGAGGAATGGCAGAAATTACGGTTCCCGGGAAAATTCTGCAATTTTTACCGATTCTTGCCCCGTCCATAATGGTAACATTAGAACCAATCCAAGTTCCTTCTCCAATTTCCACGTCTCCTGCAATGGTAGTAAAAGGTTCTACGATTACATTTTTGCTGATTTTCGCACGTTTATCAACGGCAGCTAATTGATGGATCATTTAATCAACTTTATTTTTTGCAACTTGAGCCATCAGTTCTGCTTCTACCGCAATACTGTCGCCCACATATCCGTACCCTTGCATGTGTACAATCCCTCTTCTGATAGGCTCTATCAATTCAATTTTGAAAATCAGAGTATCACCCGGAACTACTTTTCTTTTGAACTTTACTTTATCAATTTTAATAAAATATGTAGAGTAATTTTCAGGGTCCGGAACACTTGCCAATACAAGAATTCCACCTGTCTGTGCTAAGGCTTCTACCTGAAGAACTCCCGGCATTACAGGTTCTTTCGGGAAATGTCCAACGAAGAAAGGTTCGTTCATTGTCACATTTTTAAGACCCACCACATGAGAATCTGAAAGCTCAAGAATTTTATCAATTAACAAAAACGGTGGTCTGTGAGGCATCAACTTCATAATTCCGTTGATATCGAAAACCGGTTCTTTTGTTAAATCAAAATCAGGAACGTTTTTCTTTTTGTGTAATTTCCACTGACGGTTCAGTTTTTTTGCAAATTGAGTATTTACAAAATGTCCCGGTTTGTTGGCGATTACTTTTCCTTTTATTTTTACTCCTGCCAAAGCCAGATCACCAATTACGTCCAGCAATTTGTGTCTTGCAGCTTCGTTAGGATAATTTAAATTCAAATTATCAAGAATTCCGTTTGGTCTGATTGATACATTGTCTTTACCAAACGCTTTCTTTAGTTTTTCTGTAGTTTCAGGTGTAAGATCTTTATCTACATAAACGATGGCATTAGAAATATCTCCACCTTTGATCAAACCATGATCTAAAAGCATTTCTAATTCGTGTAAGAAACTGAATGTTCTTGCAGATGAAATTTCTTCTTTAAACTCAGAAATATTTTTAAGCGTAGCATTTTGAGTCCCTAAAACTTTAGTCCCAAAATCTACCATAGTCGTAATTTCATAAGTATCCGAAGGAATAATTGTGATTTCTGATCCTGTCGCCGGATCGCTGTAGGTAAGAACTTCTTTTACCACAAGATATTCTCTTGCTGCATTTTGCTCAACCACACCAACGCTTTCGATAGCTTCTACAAAAAACTTTGAAGAACCGTCTAAGATTGGCGGCTCAGAAGCGTCCATCTCTAAAAAGGCATTATCGATATCACAACCAACCAAAGCAGCCAAAAGATGCTCGCAAGTATTGATTTTTACACCTAACTTTTCTAATGTCGTCCCTCTTTCTGTTGCTACAACATAATTAACATCAGCTTCAACCTGAGGATGACCTTCCAAATCTGTTCTTACAAATATAAAACCTGTGTTTTCTTTTGCAGGTTTAATGGTTAATTTTACTTCTTTACCAGTATGAAGTCCGATTCCGGAAAGTGTCACTTCCTGCTGAAGTGTTTTTTGCATATCACTCATTAGTTTTATCTTTTGAGTTATTCTCAAGATTATTTATACTTTTTACGATTTCAGGAAGATTCCTAAAATGAACATAGCTTCTCAGGTAATCATTGTAACTGATGGCAGGAGAACCGTAAACTGTTTCCTTATCATTTACATGAGAATTCACACCACTCTGAGCCTGAATTTTCACCTGACTACCAATTTTTATGTGACCGACAACACCTACCTGACCGCCAATCTGGTTCCAGTCTCCAATGGTTGTAGAACCTGCAATTCCGGCTTGTGCTGCGATAACGTTGTTTTTACCGATTTTTACGTTGTGTGCAATTTGGATCAGGTTATCAATCTTAGTTCCTTTTCCGATGATGGTAGAACCGATTGTAGCTCTGTCGATACTACAGTTTGAACCGATTTCAACATCATCTTCAATGATAACATTTCCTAATTGAGGAATTTTTTTAAAACCTTCCGATGTCGGCTGGAAACCAAATCCGTCTCCACCAATTACCGTGTTGGAATGAATAACACAATTATCGCCAATAATACAGTAATCATAGATTCTTGCACCACTGTCGATCTTGCAGTTTTTACCGATTTTCACACCTTTCCCGATGTAAACCTGCGGATATATCTGAGTTCCTTCGCCGATTTTAGCTTTTTCAGATACGTATGTAAACGTTCCGATATAGACTTTCTCTCCAATCACAGCAGTATCATGAATTGAAGAACCGTCTTCAACTCCTTCTTTTCTGCCTTGCATTTCCTGATACAGATTCATAAGAACCTGAAAAGAAAGATAGGCATCTTTTACCGCAATGATAGTAGGATTATAAGTATCTCTTACCAAAAGATTTTCCGAAACAATGATAACAGAGCAGTTTGTGGTATCCAAATAATGGGAAAAACGATCTTGTGCTATAAAAGAAAGATGTCCTGTTTCCCCGCCTTCGATAGGTGAAACTCCAGTAATAAGTGCACTTTCGTCACCTATAATTTTTCCGTCAATAAAACTTGCAATTTGCGAAGCTGTAAATTCCATATTCTGCAAAGATAAG
>Ga0308171_1001419_pt1 | contig 32357 bp, 33 predicted proteins | sample PhyGR1_FD_202135 | JGI IMG/M metagenome (GOLD analysis project Ga0308171, IMG submission 202135) | Phyllosphere microbial communities from UC Gill Tract Community Farm, Albany, California, United States - DLSLSG.R1 | ecosystem: Host-associated > Plants > Phyllosphere > Unclassified | place: USA...
AGGTCGTCGACACCCAGTTCCCGACCTATGACAAGGACGGTGATGGCCAGCTGAACAAGGCCGAGTTCACCCAGTGGATGGTCGCACTGAAGGCGCAGACCGACCCGTCGACCAAGGCCGAGTCGCCCGCGACCAAGAAATGGGTGGGCACCGCCTTTGCCCAGGCCGACATCGACAAGAGCAAGAAGGTGTCGAAGACCGAGCTGACCGGCTTTCTGAGCCAGGGTCAGGGCTGAGCCGGAACACCCCCTCCGTTCCTACGATTCCCCGAGCGGGGATGAGCGGGGCCGTCGGACCATCAGGTTCGGCGGCCCTTTCCCATTCCTCCCTGTCTTTGATGGGGAGGGGGACCGCGCCCGCAGGGCGTGGTGGAGGGGCGTTGCCGGTCCGCCACCACCCCTCCACCATCGCTGGCGCGATGGTCCCCCTCCCCAAGCAGAGCTTGGGGAGGAATAGGGCACGAAAAAGGGCAGGGGCGTCGCCGCCACCTGCCCTGATTTTCGTTCGCTCGCTCGTGAGAGAAAGCGAGGCCGGATCAGGCCTCTTCCGAACCTTCCGACGCATCGGCCGCTTCGTCCGCGGCGGTCGGAACCGTCGGCGGAACGATGGTGGCGATCGCGAAGTCGCGGTCGTCGATGGCGGGCTCGGCGCCCTTGGGCAGCTTCACGTCCGAGATGTGGATCGAGTCGCCCACGGCCAGACCCTTCAGCGAGATGCTGATTTCGGTCGGGATGTTGGCGGCGTCGACGACCAGCTCGATCTCGTGGCGGGTGATGTTCAGCACGCCGCCCTGCTTGACGCCGCTCTCGTCCTCGTCGGTGAAGACGACCGGAACGGCGACCGTGACGGTCTCATGCTCGCCGATGCGCAGGAAGTCGACGTGCAGCGGGCGGTCGGTGACGGGATGGAACGCGACGTCCTTCGCCAGCGTGCGCTGGCCGTCCACCATGATGACCGAGGTGAAGAAGTGGCCGGTCATCAGCGCCTTGACGAGCGCCTTCTCTTCGAGATGGATCGACGCGGCGGCCTTGTTCTGGCCATAGATCACGGCGGGGACGCGGCCTTCACGACGCAGCGAACGGGAGGCTCCCTTGCCAACCTGATCGCGCGTCTCGGCGGCGAGCGTAAGGGTGTCGCTCATTCCAGTAACTCCGAAACAAAAGGGATATAGCTTCCCGATCACGCCTCCAGGGATGACCATGACCGGAAGCGGCGGCGCATAGCCGCAAAGGCGGCAAAAGGCAAGGTGTCGGCCGCCGCGCCTCAATAGGCGATGCGCTGCGCCTTGATCCCTTGCTTGGCGAGCTGCGCCTGGACGCTGTCGTCCCCGGCCAGATGGCCCGCGCCGACCGCCATGAAGATCGTGCCGGGCTTGGCCAGCCGCTGCTTGATCCAGCTCGCCCAGCGGCCGTTGCGGTCGGTCAGCAGCGTCTTGGCGACCTCGGGCGAGTCCTTCAGGCTCTCGTTCATGTCGCGGGCCAGCGCGTCGGGGTCGCCATGCGCCCATTCGTCGACCATCTTCGCCATTTCCTCGCCCGCCTTGGGCAGTTCGTCCACGGTCGAAGCCAGGAACTCGATCTGCGCCTTGGGCGACAGGCCGTTGAAATAGCCGATCTGCTGCTCGGCGGTCTCCAGCCCCTCGACCGGCTTGCCCTCCGACCTGGCGGCTTCGGTCAGCACCTTTTCCGGTCCGTTGGCGGGATCGTAACCCTGTTTCTGGAGCGGTGCGATCGACAGGGTGACGGCGGCGAGCCATGGCTTCATCCGGTCGAACGCCTGGGGCGGCGCGCCCAGATCGGCGATCGCCTTCAGATAGGCGCCGCGCTTGTCGGCGGGCAGCTGTTCGGTCAGCGTCGGCCCGGTGGGCGAAAAGCCGTTCTTCAGCACGATCTGCTGCATCGTCGCCTTGTCGGGCTCGACCATCTCCAGGACCAGCTGGTCGGACTTGTCGAAGGCGGTCTTCACCGCCTCGTCGAACCAGGTCAGGCCGGGCTTCAGCACATGGATGGTGCCGAACAGATAGATGGTGGTGTCGGCATCCTTGACCACCCACAAGGCGGGGTCCGCGTCATTGGGGGCCTGGGCGGGCTTGCTCTGCGCGCAGGCGGGGAGCGCCAGCATGAGGGCGAGCGAGGTGAGGGCGGTCTTCATGATCGTCTTCATGGGATCGGGCTTTCGGAAAGGGAAGGGGATCAAATATACTTGCGCCACAGCCAGACCAGGCCGGCGACCGCGAGCATCGCGCCGTACACCCATTCGACCTGCACCGGGGGCAGCACGCCGCCGCGCCACAGGAACCACCAGACGGGCACGCCCAGGCCGACCGTATAAAAGCTGGCGACCGCACCGTCGCGGTAAGCCTGGCGTTCGTGCTCGTCGACCACCCGATGCCAGCGCCATGAGATGATGGGGATGACCACGCCCCAGATCAGCGCCATCAGCACGGCGAACCAGAGCGGCAGTGGGGAGGACCACAGGTCTGGGCGGGCTGCACCCTGCGGCTGTTGTAAAACGATCAGCGCGGTCGACAACCCCGCGATCCCGCCGACGGCGCCGGATATGGCAAGTAGGCGGTGATTGGCGCGTTCGCTTGGTCCCTTGGCGATACGCGAAGCGTTCATGGTCATGGCCGCACCTCGATGGAAAGATGGACGGAGAAATGCGGAAGCGCGGCCTTGGGGGCGGCCTGCATCTTCGGGCGGAACATGTCGAACGCGATCCCGCCCACGCGACTGGCGCCCCAGCCGAGTAGCGACAGCGCGATGCCGGTGCCGATCACCGTGTGGGTCAGGCGGCGGCTCATGACCGCACCCGGCGGATCAGATAGGCCGGGCCTCCGCCGCGCGCCATCCGTTCCGGTTCCTGCGGATCGCAGTCCGGCGACTCACTCACCATGATGCTCGTCATCGAAAATCTCCTCGATGGGCATGTCGAACAGGCGGCCGATGCGGAAGGCGAGCGGCAGCGAGGGGTCGTATTTCCCCGTCTCGATGGCGTTGACGGCCTGTCGCGACACGTCCAGCCGCCCGGCGAGTTCCGCCTGGCTCCAGTTGCGTTCGGCGCGCAGCACCTTGAGGCGATTTTTCATGTCCACCTCCTCTTGCATGGCAACCTCCCTTTGTCACCCGTGCATGACCTAATGTCAGGTGACCATGACAAAGTGACAGCGAGTCGTGACTATGTCAACAAGACCTGACAAAATATCATGCTTGGCTGACTGGCGGCAGCGCGGGCGCGGCGGCTCGCCTTGACCGCGAAGGGGGCATGAGCCAAAGCCTGCCGCGTTATGCTGACCCGGAACGGACCCCCGGAAGGACCACTTTCCTTCCAGCGCATGATCCTCACCCTCCATGATTATTGGAGCGAGCGCGGATGCGTGATCCTGCAACCCTATGACATGGAGATGGGGGCGGGCACCTTTCACCCCGCGACCACGCTGCGCGCGCTGGGTCCGGATTCGTGGAACGCGGCCTTCGTCCAGCCCTGCCGCCGCCCGACCGACGGCCGCTATGGCGAGAATCCCAACCGGCTCCAGCATTATTACCAGTATCAGGTCATCCTGAAGCCCTCGCCCGCCGACCTGCAGGACCTGTATCTGGGCAGTCTCGCCGCGATCGGCGTGGACATGGCCAAGCACGACATCCGCTTCGTCGAGGACGACTGGGAAAGCCCGACCCTGGGCGCCTGGGGCCTGGGCTGGGAAGTCTGGTGCGACGGGATGGAGGTGACCCAGTTCACCTATTTCCAGCAGATGGGCGGTTACGACATGAAGCCGGTCGCGGGCGAGCTGACCTATGGGCTCGAGCGTCTGGCCATGTACATCCAGGACGTCGACAACGTCTACGACCTGCGCTTCAACGATGCGGGCGTGAGCTACGGCGACGTGTTTCTCGAAAACGAGAAGCAGATGTCGACCTGGAATTTCGAGGTGGCCGACACGGAGACGCTGTTCGACGCCTTCCGCAAGGCGGCGGCCGAGTGCGAACGCTGCCTGGAGGCCAAGCTGCCCATCCCCGCCTATGAACAGGCGATCAAGGCCAGCCACACCTTCAACCTGCTGCAGGCGCGCGGCGTGATCTCGGTGGCGGAGCGCCAGGCCTATATGGGCCGCGTCCGCGATCTGGCGAAGGGCGCGTGCGGCGCCTGGATGGACAAGAACGGCTGGGCCGCGTGATGACCGATTTTCTGCTCGAACTCCGCTCCGAAGAGATCCCCGCCCGAATGCAGGCGGGGGCGCGGGAGAATCTCGCCAAGCTGTTCGCCGCCGAACTCGCCAAGGCCGGTCTGTCGGCGGGTGAGGTCGTCACCTATGCGGGCCCGCGCCGTCTGGCGCTGATCGCCAAGGGGCTTCCGTCCGCGACCGAGGCGGTGTCCGAGGAAGTGAAGGGCCCGCGTGCGTCGGCCCCGCCTCAGGCGCTGGAGGGCTTTCTCCGCAAGACCGGACTGACGCGCGAGCAGCTGACCGAGCGCGACGGCGTGCTCTTCGCGATCACCGAAAAGCCCGGCCGCGCGACCGCCGAGGTGTTGGCAGAGGCTATCCCCGCGATCGTCCGCGCCTTCCCCTGGCCCAAGTCGATGCGCTGGGGGGCGGAGTCCGCCTCGACCGAGTCGATGCGCTGGGTCCGCCCGCTGCATGCCATCGTCGCGCTGTTCGGGGCTGAGGTGGTGCCGTTCGAGATCGCCGGGATCACCAGCGGCAATGTCACGCGCGGTCACCGCTTCCACGCGCCCGCCGAGATCGTGCTGACCGGCGCGGACACCTATGTCGAGCAGCTCCGCGGCGCCAAGGTGCTGGTCGATCAGGACGAGCGCGCCGCGATCATTCGCGATCGTGCGTCGGCGCTGGCCGCCGAGGCCGGGTTGGAGCTGGTCGAGGACGAAGGGCTGGTCGCCGAGAATGCCGGGCTGACCGAATGGCCGGTGCCGCTGCTCGGCCGCTTCGACGAAGCCTATCTCGACGTGCCGCCCGAGGTCATCCAGCTGACCGCGCGGGTGAACCAGAAGTACTTTGTCTGCCGCTCAAGCGACGGCAAGCTGGCGAACGCGTTCGTCTGCACCGCCAATATCGAGGCGAGCGACGGCGGTGCGAAGATCGTCGAGGGCAATGGCAAGGTGCTCGCCGCCCGCCTGTCCGACGCGCGCTTCTTCTACGAGACGGACCTGAAGACCAAGCTCGACGATCTGCGGCCCAAGCTGGAAAAGATCGTCTTCCACGAAAAGCTCGGCACCGTCGCCGACAAGGTGGAGCGGGTGGCCAAGCTGGCCCGCTGGCTGGTCGAAGAGGGGATCGTCACCGAGTCCCCCTCCCGCAGGCGGGAGGGGTTAGGGAAGGGCCGTGCCCCAAGCGACGTCGCCAGCGGAACCGTCCCCCCCCCATCCCCCCCCGCAAGCGGAGGGGGCGAGCTTGCCGATCTGGCGGAGCGCGCCGCGTACCTTGCGAAAGCCGATCTCGTCACCGGCATGGTCGGCGAGTTCCCCGAATTGCAGGGACTGATGGGCGGCTATTACGCCGCCGCTCAGGGCGAGGACCCGCGCGTCGCCGAGGCGGTTCGCGATCACTACAAGCCGGTCGGGCAGGGCGATGATGTCCCTACCGCGCCGGTGACGGTGGCTGTGGCGCTGGCGGACAAGCTGGATAGCGTCGCGCAGTTCTTCATGGTCGGCTTGAAGCCCAGCGGCTCCAAGGATCCGTTCGCCCTTCGCCGGGCTGCTCTGGGTATCGCCAGCACGATCCAGCAGAATGGCCTGCGACTGCCCTTCTACCCGACGACGATCCGCGCCATGGGCAATGCCGATCATGGATCGACGGAGATGATGGATTTCATCATCGACCGCCTCAAGGTCCAGCAACGCGAAGCGGGCGTCCGTCACGACCTGATCGACGCCGTGTTCGCGCTCGGCGGCGAGGACGATCTCGTCCGCCTGCTCGCCCGCGTTCATGCGCTCCAAGCCTTCGTCACGACCGACGACGGCACCAACCTGCTCGCCGGGTACAAGCGCGCCGCGAACATCCTGAAGAAGGAAGGCGTCGAGGGCGACCAAGCATGGACCGCGCCAACCTACACGCCCGAACCCGCCGAGGCCGATCTGATCGCCGCGCTCGACGCTGCCGAGCCCAAGGCGGCCGAGGCGGTGAAGGCCGAGGATTTCGAGTCCGCGATGGCCGCGCTCGCCTCGCTTCGTGCTCCGATCGACCGGTTCTTCGACGATGTGACCGTCAACGATGCCGACCCCGCCAAGCGAGCGGTGCGCCTCGCGCTGCTCGCCCGTGTCCGGGCCGCCGTTCACACGGTGGCGGATTTCTCGAGGATCGAGGGATGAGTTGAGCCGGATCGGGAGACGGACCGACAGCTTCCTGTCTTCCCCTCCGGCAATATCGCCTTATTAACACCGACGCCTGTGTCCCCAGGGCGTCGGACGATACGACCAGTAAAGGATCGAACCGATGACCTATGTGTACCGCTTCGGCGGCGGCGTTTCGGACGGCGGTAAGGGGGACAGGAACCTGCTTGGCGGCAAGGGCGCGAACCTGGCCGAGATGGCGTCGATCGGCCTGCCGGTGCCGCCGGGCTTCACCATCTCGACCGCGATGTGCACCCGCTATTACGAGGATGGCGAGCAGTTTCCGCAAGAGCTGCGCGACGAGGTGGCCGAGGGCATCGCGCATATCGAGGCGGTGACGGAAAAGCGCTTCGGCGACCCGGAAAACCCGCTGCTCGTCTCGGTCCGCTCGGGCGCGCGCGTGTCGATGCCGGGCATGATGGACACGGTGCTGAACCTGGGCCTCAACGACGCCACCGTCGAAGGGCTGGCGAAGAAGGCGGGCGACGAGCGTTTCGCCTGGGACAGCTATCGCCGCTTCATCCAGATGTATGCCGATGTCGTGCTGGAGCTGGATCACGGCGCGTTCGAGGAAGCGCTGGAGATCGCCAAGGAGGATAACGGCTTCACCCTCGATACCGAGATGTCGGCCGCCGACTGGAAGGCGCTGGTGACGACCTATAAGGGTCTGGTCGAGGAGCAATGGGGCAAGCCCTTCCCGCAGGACGTGCAGGACCAGCTCTGGGGCGCGGTCGGCGCGGTGTTCGGCTCGTGGCAGTCGGAGCGCGCCAAGGTCTATCGCCGCCTGAACGACATTCCCGCCGACTGGGGCACCGCCGTCAACGTGCAGGCGATGGTCTTCGGCAATATGGGCGACACCTCGGCGACGGGCGTGGCCTTCACGCGCGACCCTTCCAAGGGCGACCGGGCCTATTATGGCGAGTTCCTGATCAACGCGCAGGGCGAGGATGTGGTCGCGGGCATCCGCACGCCGCAGTATTTGACCAAGGCCGCGCGCGAGGAAGCGAAGGCCAAGCCCGCCTCGATGGAAGAGGCGATGCCCGAGGTGTATGCGGAGCTGGCCGCCGTCTTCGACCGGCTGGAAAACCATTACCGCGACATGCAGGACATCGAGTTCACGGTCGAACAGGCCAAGCTCTGGATGCTCCAGACCCGCTCGGGCAAGCGCACCGCCAAGGCGGCGCTGAAGATCGCGGTCGACATGGCGAATGAGGGCCTCATCACCCGCGAGGAAGCGATCGCGCGGGTCGATCCGGCGGCGCTCGACCAGCTGCTCCACCCGACGCTGGACCCCAATGCCCGGCGCGACGTGCTGACCAAGGGCCTGCCCGCCTCGCCGGGGGCGGCTTCGGGCAAGGTGGTGTTCGACGCCGATGCCGCCGAGCGCGCGGCGGCGGCGGGCGAGGCGGTGATCCTGGTCCGCGTCGAAACCTCGCCGGAAGACATTCACGGCATGCATGCGGCCAAGGGCATCCTGACCGCACGCGGCGGCATGACCAGCCATGCGGCCGTCGTGGCGCGAGGCATGGGGCGGCCTTGCGTCTCGGGCGCGGGTTCGCTGTCGATCGACAACAAGGCCAAGCTGCTGCGCGTCGGTTCGCGGGAGGTGCGCGAGGGCGATATCCTGACGCTCGACGGTTCGACCGGCGAGGTGATGGTCGGCGCGGTGGCGACCGTCCAGCCCGAGCTGGCGGGCGATTTCGGCACGCTGATGGAATGGGCCGATCAGGTCCGCCGCCTGAAGGTCCGCGCCAATGCGGAAACCCCGCTCGACTGCCAGACCGCGCGCGATTTCGGCGCGGAGGGCGTCGGCCTGTGCCGTACCGAGCATATGTTCTTCGACGCCGCGCGGATCACCGCGGTGCGCCAGATGATCCTGGCCTCGGACGAAAAGGGCCGCCGCGCCGCGCTCGCCAAGCTGCTGCCCGAACAGCGCGCCGACTTCACCGCGATCTTCGAGGTGATGGCGGGCCTACCGGTGACGGTGCGGCTGCTCGACCCGCCGCTGCACGAATTCCTGCCGCAGCAGGAGGCTGAATTCGCCGAGGTCGCGACGGCGGCGGGCGTGGATGTGGATACGCTCAAGCGCCGGGCGAGCGAACTGCACGAGTTCAACCCGATGCTCGGCCATCGCGGTTGCCGCCTGGGCGTGACCTATCCCGAGATCTACGAGATCCAGGCGCGGGCGATCTTCGAGGCGGCGCTGGACGTCGCGGAGAAGTCGGGTGAAGCCCCGATCCCCGAGGTCATGATCCCGCTGGTCGCCACCCGGCGCGAGTTGGAACTGATGAAGTCAGTGGTCGACAAGGCCGCGCAGGCCGTGTTCGCCGAGCGGGGCAAGACGGTCGAATATCTGGTCGGCACCATGATCGAGCTGCCGCGGGCCGCGCTGAAGGCCGGGGAAATCGCCGAGGTGGGCGAGTTCTTCTCCTTCGGCACCAACGACCTGACCCAGACGACGCTGGGCGTCAGCCGCGACGACGCCGCGCGCTTCCTGGGCGCCTATGTCGAGAAGGGCATCTACGCCAAGGACCCGTTCGTCAGCCTGGACGTCGAGGGCGTCGGCGAACTGGTCAGCCTGGCCGCCGAGCGCGGCCGGGCGACGCGGCCGGGGATCAAGCTCGGCATTTGCGGCGAGCATGGCGGCGATCCGGCGTCGATCGCCTTCTGCGAGCAGGTCGGGTTGGATTATGTCTCGGCCAGCCCGTACCGGGTCCCGATCGCCCGGCTGGCGGCGGCGCAGGCGGCGTTGAAGGCGCGGTAATCGGTCGCGGGGAGGGGAGCGGTTCGCCTGGAACCTTCCCTCCCCCATCCCCTCCCGCCTGCGGGAGGGGCGTGCCTAGGAGCGCGGGCAGGGTGTCTCACCGAGCCCACACCCAATGAAACCCCGTTACCCGCGCGTCGAAACCCGGTTCCCGAAATCGAACCAGCCCCGCCGCTCACCCGCCGGATAGGCCGGACGCGCGGCGGTGGCGGCGACCGGGCGGTACGGCGCCCGCTCCGTCACGGGGGCCGCCGCCACGGGTTGCGCACTGGCCAGCCGCTGGTTCTCGCGCTCCAGCTCGGCGATGCGGGCCTGTGCGGCGGACAATTTGGTCTCGGTATCCTTCACCTGCGCGGCATGGGCGTTGCGCTCGGTCGAATAGCGGGTGCGCCATTTGCGGCCGCCCGGATGGCTCGCCAAGCCGAAGAGCCACCCTGCGATGAGGACCAGCCCCAGCACGGCGAATTGTGTCGTCGAAGTGAACAGCATCGCGGTCGATCCCTGCCTGTTACGTCCGGACAACGACCGGACGCGTCGGTGGTTGCGCCGGCGTTACTGGCCGGTGACGAGCGTATCCTTGATCGAGCAGGCGGCGGGGCCGAGGATCACGACGAACAGCGTCGGCAGGATGAACAGGATCAGCGGCACCGTCATGATCGCGGGCAGGCGCGCGGCCTTTTCCTCGGCGCGCATCATGCGTTCGTTGCGGAACTCGGCCGACAGGACGCGCAGCGCGCTGGCGAGCGGGGTGCCATATTTCTCGGTCTGGATCATCGTCGTGACGACCCCGCGCACCGAATCGAGATCGACGCGCATCGCCAGATTCTCCAGCGCCTGCCGCCGGTCGGTCAGGAAACCCAGCTCGACCGAGGTCAGCTGGAACTCGTCGCCCAGCTCGGGATAGGCGCGGCGCAATTCGCGGGCCACGCGCATGAAGGCCGCGTCGATCGTCAATCCGGCCTCGGCGCAGATGACCAGCAGGTCGAGCGCATCGGGCAGGCCCTTGCGGATCGCCTGGCTGCGCTTGGTGATCTGGTTCTTCAGCGCCAGATCGGGGGCCTTGTACGCCAGCAGCAGCGTGCCAGCGACCAGGATGTTGCGGCTGAACGGGCTCCAGGTGGCGAAACCATCGGTGCCGTAAACCCACAAGGCGATCAGCCCGCCCAGCACGATCGGCAGCGCGAGGCGGCCGAAGATCACCGCGACCGCCATCTCCTTGGACCGGATACCCGCCTGGAGCAGCTTGGTCTGGATCGCGCGGACCTGTTCGTCCTGCAACATCTTCAGCGAATCGAGGATGGCATGCATCCGGTTCAGCATCGTGTCGCGGTCGATCAGCTTTGCCCGCGACGGGGGCGGGGCGGCGATCCCCGCCTTGAGCTGCTCGCGGCGCGCGTTGAGGGTACGCACCCGCGCCTTCATCGGATCGCGGCTGCCGATCAGCAGATAGCCGACGAACAGCAGCGCCAGGATGCAGACGCCCCATAGCAGCGTGGCGGTGGAGGCGGCGTCGAGGCCGAACGGGCCGGTCGCGGAAGAGGGGGCGGGGCTGCGCATTCAGATCTCGAAATTGATCATGCGGGACATGATGAACGCGCCCAGACCCATCCACAGGATGCCGACGCCGCCGACCAGCATCAGGCGCGGATCGATGAAGAAGCGCGCCATATAGGGCTGGTTGATCAGCCAGATCATGGCGAACACGGCAAAGGGCAGGACGCCGATGATATAGGCCGACGCCTTGGATTCGGACGACATCGCCTTGATCTTCAGCTTCATCTGCGCGCGCTTGCGCAGCACGTCGGCCAGGTTGGACAGCGTCTCGGCCAGGTTGCCGCCGGTTTCGCGCTGAATGGCGATGGCGATGACGAAGAACTGGAATTCGGGCGTCTCCAGCCGGTCGGCGACGTCCTGGAGCGCGGCATCCATCGTCCGGCCGATCCGCATCCGGTCATAGACCGCGCGGAACTCTTCGCCGACCGGGCCGGGCACCTCCTGGCCGACGACCGCCATCGTCTCGGCGATGGGCAGGCCCGAGCGCAGGCCGCGGACCAGCAGCTCGATCGCGTCGGGAAAGCGGGCGGTGAACTTCGCGATCCGGCGGCCGATCGTCATCGACAGGAAGGCATGCGGCAACCACAGCCCGATCCCGATCCCGAGCATCAGCGCCAGGACGAAGGACAGCCCGATCATCAGGCCCAGCATCAGCGTGACGAGCGCGACGGCGGCGCAGCCCAGGCCATATTGGCCCAACGTCCAGCCGCGCCCCGCCCGGTCCAGCCGCCTGGCCAGCTTCGCCGGGTTGGGCAGCAACCGGCCGAACGCCTTGTCCATGCGGGTATCGGTGGCGAACGCGATCCCGCGCGACGCGGTCGCCACGGCGGGCTTGTCGAGATCGAGCGCGACCCGCGTGCGCAGGCTCGCCAGCCGCCGCGACTGCGCGCGCGGCGTCGACGGGGCCGACAGTGCGGCCATCACCAGCATCAGCGTCGCGAAGACGCCGATCGCCAGGATCAGGGTCGCCAGGATGCTCACCCGATCAGGCCGTCCCGGCGCGCTTCGACAGCAGCGCCTTGAAGTCGAACCGGTCGAGCAGCCCGCGCCGCGCCGGGGCGGCGGCGCCGTCCTCCGCCGAGGCGCAGATGCGCTGGACCATCGCGATCATCGGCGCGACGGTGCGCGAGGACTTGCCCAGCTCGGCGATCGGCTTGCCCAGCTTGGCGGCCTGCACGACCAGTTTCTGGTCATAGGGGATGAGGACATCGACGGGGCGCTCGATCGACCCCTCGAAATCGCTTTGCGCGATCTCGCAGAGCGCGGCGGGCTGGACCCGGTTGGCGACGAGCAGGACGGCGGCCTGCGGCGCGTTGAGCTTCAGCCAGGCGAGCATGCGGATCGTGTCGCGCGCGGCGGCCAGGGTGAGTTCGGTCACCAGCACCACGGTCTGGGACGTGTTCAGCAGCATCGGCTGTTGCAGGGCCATGTCGCGCGGCAGGTCGACCAGCGTCGTCTCGAAGGTCAGCCGCATCTCTTCCTGCAACTGGGCGAAGGCGATGCCGTCGGTCAGGATCGGCGCGCTGATCGGCGCCTCGGCGGACAGGATGGCCAGCCGCTCCGACGCCTTGACCATCGCGCGTTCCAGGAACAGCCCGTCGATCCGGCTGGGATTGTCGATCGCGTCGACCAGCCCGCGTCCCGGCTCCAGGTCGAGCGAGAGCGCGGCGGTGCCGAAATGCACGTCCAGGTCGAGCAGCGCGGTCGAACGCCCCAGCCGCTCCGCCATCAGCCAGCCCAGCGAGGTGGCGATGGTCGAGGCGCCGATGCCGCCGCGCACGCCGATCACCGCGACGCCGCAATGCGCCCGCTCGGGCGTCTGGTCGGCGGGGCGGGGGGCGTGCAGGATCGCGCGCGCCTGTTCGAGCGTGTCGCGAAGCTGATCGGCGCTCAGCGGCTTGAGCAGATAATCATGGATGCCGCTGTTCATCAGCGTGCGATAGAGGCGGACGTCGTTGACCTGCCCGATCGCGATGACGATCGTGCCGGGTTCGCACACCTCGGCCAGATTGTTGATCTCCGCCACCGCATCGTCGGTGTCGCTCAGGTCGACCAGCAGGATCTGCGGGCTGGCCGACACCGCCAGCGACTGGATCGCACCGCGCATGCCGGTCTTGAAGACCTTGTCCGGCGACCATCCCTGTTCGTCGGCGATCGGGCGGATCGCCTCGGCCGCCCAGTCGTCGCAGACATAGGCCTGGAACGGGTCGCGCTTCAGCGCGCGTTGGGGATTCCAGGGGGCGTTCACTGGGGCTCTCCGCTGCTGGTCGGCGCGGGGCCGCTGCTCGCGGTCGCGTTGGGATCGCGCAGCGTGGTGCCGCCCGTGCCCGTGGTGCCCGCCCGCCGCATCGCGACGATCGCGCGGGTGGCGGAGCGCGGGTCGGCGGTGGCGGGGCCGTCGGTGCCGCGGACCAGTTCCCGGGGATCGGCGACCATCGCCGCCAGGTTGCGGTTGATCGCGCAGCCATGGTTGGACGAGGTGTCGCCGCTCCAGTCGGGGGCCAGATCGCTGCGCCAGTCGGGGCAGCCGGGCACCGTCGCGCGGGCGCGGGTCACGATCACGCGGATCGTCGCGGGCGCGACCGGGCTCTGCGCGATGGGCGAGGACGGGCCGAGCAGCAGGCCATAAGCGCCGATCACCGCCGCGACCTGGCGATAGGCGCCGGGGGCCTCGCCCGCCGGATCCTCGACGGTCACGCGGTCGCCATAACCCAGCCGCAGGTTGCGCGCCCAGCCGTCGAGGCGACGATCCTCGTCGGTCGCCAGTTGCCCGCGCGACACGGCGAGGTCGAGCGCATAGTCGGTCTGCGACACGACCGGCTGATGCGCGGTTTCCAGCCCGTGCTGGCTACCGGCGTTACAGGCGGACAGCAGCAGGCCGAGGGACGTCAGGCAAAGCGGGGCGCGGCGCATGGGGCGGGGCATCCTTGGGCGGGCGATCATTCGGAAAAGCCCGGCATGGGAACGGGCTTGCCGGGCCTGGTGGCGGGCGCGGCTCCGACCGGCGCGGCGGCGCCGGATACGGGGCGACCCTGGACCGGCGGGGCCATGGTGGGGACGGGGCGCGGCTCTCCGGACCCGGCGGCGACCCGTCCCAGCAGGACGCGCTCGGCATCGTTGGGCGGGCGCTGGCCGTCCGTCGGCAGGGCGATGTCCGAAGGGGAATCGACCGGCTTGACCAGATAGGGGGTGATGATGATGACCAGCTCGGTCTCGTTGCGCTTGAACGCGTTGGAGCGGAACAGCGAGCCGATCAGCGGCAGGTCGCCCAGCCACGGCGCCTTTTCGATGCTGTTGTCATGGGTGTTGGACAACAGTCCGCCGATCATCATGCTCTGCCCCGACCCCAGCTCCAGCGTCGTCTCGGCGCGTCGGGTGGACAGCGCGGGGATCGAGGTGCCGTTGATCCGGACCGACCCGACCGACGAAATTTGCGAGACCTCGGGCCGGACGCGCAGCGAGATCCGCCCATCGGACAGCACCGTCGGCGTGTAGGACAGGCTGACGCCATATTGCTTATAGTCGACCGACACCGCGCCGAAGCCGCTGGTCAGCGGAATGGGGATCTCGCCCCCCGCCAGGAAGGTCGCGGTCTCGCCCGACAGCGCGGTCAGGTTGGGATTGGCCAGCGTCGACACCTGGCCCAGCGTCTCGCCCAGATCGATCGCGGCGAGCAGGTTCATCCCCAGCACCCGTCCGGCCAGCCCCACCGACGTCCGCGCGTCGCCCGAGGTGAAGCCATAGCGGGTGCCGATGATCTGCCCCGTGGTCGGATCGGTGACGTCGCTGATCGTCCCGGCATTGCGGCCCGACGCGACACCGAACAGGAAGCCGCCGCTATTGTCGCGGCTCAGCAGGTTGACGCCGATCGTCTTGACGAAGCTGCGACTGACCTCGGCGATGCGGACCTGGAGGTTCACCTGAAGCGGGGTCGCGGTCTTCAAGCGGCTGATGATCCGGGTGTCCTTGCCGACATAGGCCTGGACCAGCCGTTCCGCCTCGGCGACATCGTCGGGCGAGGCGACGGTGCCGGTCAGCAGGATCATGCCGTTGATCGGCGTGGCGGCGATCTTGGCCTCCGGCATGGCCAGCCGCAGCATCCGGCCGATCGAATCGGTGTTGTTGCCGACCCGCACCGTCGCCGAATAGACGACCGCTCCGCCGCGCCCGGTGGCCGAGATGGTCGTTTCGCCCGGCTTCTTGCCATAGATATAGAGCTGGGTGGGCGAGCGGACCTGGACGTCGGCGATGCTGTCGTCGGCGACGAACAGATCGGTCATCGGACGGCGCAGGGTGATGAGGCGCGCGCGCCCGGTATTGATCTCCATCGCGCCCGACCCGTCGCTGACGACCGTGGAGCCTTCCGGATCGGCGGCGGCGGATGGCGCGGGGGCGAGGAGCAGCGGCGAGAGGATCAGCATATGGGCGGCGGCGCGTGCCGAGCCCGCCAGGATGGACCGGGACGCCATGTTCAATTCATCCTTCCAGCTGTGGACGGACCCGAATCGCCCGAACCATGGCCGCGCGTGACCTGCACGCCGCCTTCGCGAACCGGGGCGCCCATGCCCGCGCCCGCGCTGCCCGCCAAGGGCATCGCGCCGCCGGGCATCGGCATCGTGCCGTGATCGGGCCCGGCATTGGCCTGGCGTCCGGGCACCGTCCGACGCTGATAGCGCGACACGTCGCCGCCGGTGACATAGGAGGCGCGGTCGATCATCGGCTGGCTCGCGCCTGCGCTTCGGTCGGGCTGGTCGGCCAGTGCGCGCAGCGACAGCGACAGCGTGCCGACCGTCTGCGCCACGGCGAGCTGTTCGGCCATTTTCGGCGTCGTCTCGACCGTGACGGTGGTGAAGGGGTGGACCGCCGTCTTGCCGTCCGAGCCCGCCTGATGGTCGGTGCTCTGGTCGGTGGCGAGCACGCGGACGTTGCGCATGATCGTCTCCGACACCTTCAGCGGGGGGCCGTCGCCGCCGCCCGCGACATCCTGGGTCAGCACCATGTCGATGCGGTCGCCGGGAAACACGAAGCCCGCCACCGCCGTCTGCGCCGATACCGGCACCGTCACCGCGCGCATGCCCGGCGTGAGTGCCGCAGCCAGGAAGCCCCGGTCGCCCGGCGGCACCACCGACCCCTGGGTCAGCGGCTGCCCGGCGGTGATCGCATAGCGCAGCACCGTGCCCTGCAGCTTGGTGGGATCGGCCTGGCCCTTCACATAATAGGCACCCTGGACCATGTCCTTGGGCCAGGGCTGAAATTTCAGCGCGGTCGGGTCGATGATCGTGCCGACCGGCAGGGTGCGGGTCGCGACCAGCACCTCGGGGCCCGATTCGGCGGGCGCGACGATGACGGCGGCGGCGGCCTGCGGCGCGCTGCTGCCCGACGTGATGGTCCGGGCGAACAGCGCGGTCATCCCCGCGACCACCAACGCGCCCAACACCAGTAACAATTTGCGACTGTCCATCCCGCGCTCTTGGCCTCGTCGCCGAACCCTCTGCCCGGCCTGTTCAGGAAAATCAGGTATGATTGAATGGGTTAAATATCGGTTCCCGCAGGATCATCAGCCCCGCCACCGCGATCGCGACGCCATAGGGAACCTCGATCGGCCGCGCCTCCCCGCCCTGGCGCCGACGGCGCGACCGATGGTCGAGAATCATGGCGAAGGTCACCACGCCGCCCGCGATCGACATGATCAGCAGCATCCGGAACAGCGGTTGCAGCGGCAGCCATAGCGCCAGCGCGGCGATCATCTTCACGTCGCCGCCGCCCATCATGCCGACGCGAAAGGCCTGCGCGAACAGGAAGAAGACGCATGCCGCCACCGCCAGCTGCACCACGATATCGGGCCAGACCGACAGGCCCGAGGCCCACCACCAGAGCGGCGCGAGCAGCGCGATGGCGGCGTTCTTGCGGTCGGCGATCTCGCGGGTGCGCACATCCTCGATCCCCGCTGCCACCAGCAACAGGGTTAGCGCACCGATCAGCGCGATACGGACAATGGTCCATTCCATCATAGAACCACCTAGACGGCAGGGCTTTCTAAACCGTAACCGGGAGGCGGATGACCGACGCCTTCGCCCTTCGCCGATCCTTCCCCGCGGATGCGCGGCTGTCGCGCTGGACCGCGCCCGATGGCTGGGCGCATCGCCGGTTCGACTGGGTGGCGACGCGGCCGGTCGGCCGGTTGCTGTTCCAGACGGGACGCGCCGACATGATCGAGAAATATCTGGAGGTCTTCGCGCATCTGGTGGCGCGCGGCTGGAGCGTCACCGCGTTCGACTGGCGCGGGCAGGGGGGATCGGGACGCCTGCTCGCCGACCGGCATGTCGGGCATGGCGCCGATTTCTCGGTCTATGTCGCCGACCTGCGCAGCTTCTGGCAGCAATGGCGGGGCGAGGACGGCGCGGGGCTTCGCCATGTCCTGCTCGGCCATTCGATGGGCGGCCATCTGGCGTTGCGCGCCGTGGTCGAGGGCGCGGTCGATCCCGATGCCCTGGTGCTGGTCTCGCCGATGCTGGGGCTTCGCCTGCCGACCGGCGCGCTGCTGGGGGCGATCCTTATCCGTGCGATGGCGGCGCTCGGCCGGGGCGAGCGCGCGATCTGGCGCGCCGATGACGGGGCGGGCCGCCATACCCGCCAGCGCAATCTGACCCATGACGTCACGCGTTACGAGGACGAGGCCTTTTGGTACGCGCGGATGCCCGAGCTGGCGCTGGGGCCGCCGAGCTGGGGATGGCTGGCGGAGGCGTCGCGCTCGATCCGGGGGCTGTCGCGCGATCCCCGGCTCGACCGGCTGGGCCTGCCGACGCTGATGCTGATCGCCGAGGCCGACCGGCTGGTCGATTCGCGCGTCGCGGCGCGGGTCGCCGCCCGGATCGGCGCGCGCACGGTCCGCTTCGGCGACGAGGCGGCGCATGAGCTGCTGCGCGAGGCGGACCCGGTGCGACTGCGCGCGCTGGAGGCGATCGATGCGTTCCTGGCCGGGGTCGCCGCATGAGCCATGACATCGCGATCGTCGGCGCGGGCATGGCGGGAGCGAGCCTGGCGGCGGCGATCGGATCGCGCGCACGCGTCATCCTGCTCGAGGCGGAGGACATGCCCGGACGCCATGCGACCGGGCGCTCGGCGGCCTTCTGGTCGGAAACCTATGGCGGCCCGGCGGTCCAGCCGCTGACCACCGCCTCCGGCGCGGCGCTGCGCGACGGCGGGTATCTGACCCCGCTCGGCTCGCTCCATGTCGGGCGCGCAGAGGATTCGGCGCAGATCGAGCGGTTGCTCGGCGATTTCGCGGGCAGCGGGGTGGACCTGTCGCCGGTCGATCCCGCCACGCGCATTCCCGGCCTTCGCCCCGAATGGGTGCGGGGCATCTGGGAGCCGAGCTGCGCCTATATCGACGTGGCCGCGCTCCACGCCGATTTCCTGGCGGCGGCGAAGGGCGCGGGGGCGGTGCTGTGGACCGATGCCGCGCTGGTCGCCGCCGAGCGCCGCGACGGGCTATGGCATCTGGAGACGCGCGCCGGGCCGGTCGAGGCACGGATCTTGGTCGATGCGGCGGGCGCCTGGGCGGACGAGGTCGCGCGGATCGCGGGGGCCGCGCCGGTCGGCATCACGCCCTATCGCCGGACGATGATGCAGTTGCGCACCGATCCGCCCGCGCCGTCCGGCCTGCCGCATGTCATCGACATCAACGGCCGATTCTATTTCAAGCCCGAGGCGGGCGGGCGGCTGTGGCTGACCCCGCATGACGAGACTCCCAGCATACCCTGCGACATCGCGCCCGAGGAATGGGACGTGGCGGTCGCCATCGACCGGCTGGAAAAGGTGGTCGACTGGCGCGTCGCGGCGGTCGAGCGCCGCTGGGCGGGGCTGCGCAGCTTCGCCCCCGACCGCGCGCCGGTCTATGGCTTCGACGCCAGGGTGCCGGGCTTCTTCTGGTGCGCGGGGCAGGGCGGCTTCGGCATCCAGACCGCCCCCGCCGCGTCGCGCATGGCGGCGGCGCTGCTGCTTGGCGAGGGGGATATGCCGGGCGGCGTGGATGCGGCGCGCTATGCGGCGGCGCGGTTCTCGCGATAGACCCGCGCCGCCGGGAAGCGGCTATTTGCGGAACGTCTCCGCCGCATCGCTCGCCAGCTTGTCGGCGCGTTCATTGTCGGGGTGGCCGGCATGGCCCTTGACCCATTTCCACTCGATCTGGTGCCGCTCCGCCGCCGCGACCAGCGCCTGCCAGAGCTCGGCATTCTTGACCGGCTTCTTGTCCGCCGTGCGCCAGCCATTGCGCTTCCAGCCATGGATCCACTTGGTCAGGCCGTCCATCACATAGCGGCTGTCGGTCGACAGCGTCACCGCGCACGGACGCTTGAGCGCGTTCAGCGCCTCGATCGCCGCCATCAGCTCCATGCGGTTGTTGGTGGTCAGCGGCTCGCCGCCCGACAATTCCTTCTCATGCGCGCCCGACCGGATCAGCGCGCCCCAGCCGCCGGGGCCGGGATTGCCCTTGCACGCGCCGTCGGTGGCGATCTCCACGGGGGTCACAGTCCGGCCTTTCCGTCGCGATAGGCGATATAGCGCCGCCAATAGGCGAGCGGGTCCTTGCGCGTCACCAGCGCATCGGCCGGGGTGTTCAGCCAGTCCCAGGCCCGCGACAGCGCGAAGCGGAGGCACGCGCCCATCGCCAGCTTCGCGAAGGCCGCGCGCTCGGTGTGGGACAGCGGGAAGTGGCGCTCATATCCTTCGATCAGCGCCGCGCCGATTTCGGGCGCATAGGTCTCACCGGCCGCGTCGAAGCTCCAGGCCGAGTGCATGACGGCCAGGTCATAGACGCGGTAGTCGGTGCAGGCGAAATAGAAGTCGATCAGGCCGGTGACCTGATCGCCCAGCACCAGCACATTGTCGGGGAACAGATCGGCATGGATGACGCAGGCGTCGAGCGCCTGGCTTTCCCAGCCGTCCAGCACCGTGTCGAGCGCTTCGCCCATCGCGTCGTGCAGGCCCGGTTCGATCCGCTCGAGGTCGCGGCCGCATTGTTCGAACAGCGGCCGCCAGCTGGCATGGCCCATCGAATTGGCGCGGCTCTGCGGGAAGTCCGCCACCGCCCGGTGCATCGCGCCCATCGCGTCCGCCGCCGCCAGCGCCTGCGCCGGGGTCGGGTGCGACAGCGACACGCCGGTCAGGAACTGGATCAGGCAGGCGGGGCGGCCCGCCAGCTCCTGAATCTCGACGCCCTGCCGGTCCTTGATCGCGGGCGGCACGGCCAAGCCCTTGGCCGCCAGATGGTCGAGCAGCGCGAGGAAGAAGGGCAAATCGCCCGCCGCCACGCGCTTTTCGTACAGGGTCAGGATGAATCGTGCGGTCGTGGTGTCGACCAGGTAATTGCTGTTCTCGACGCCCTCGGCGATCCCCTTGGCGGAGATCAGCTCGCCCACGTCATAGCGTGCCAGAAACGCCGACAGCGCCTCGGCCGAAACCTGCGTATAGACGGCCATGGTTCAGGCGGCCGCTTCCAGGCCGCGCGGCAGCTTGAACGCGATCGTCTCGCGCGTCGTCTCTTCCTCGCGTTCGGTGACGGTGAAGCGTTCGGACAGCCGGTCGACCAGCTCGCGGACCAGCAGCTCGGGCGCGGAGGCCCCGGCGGTCAGGCCCAGCGTCCTGACCCCGTCGAGGAACGCCCAGTCGAGATCGGCGGCGCGCTGGATCAACTGGGCGCGCTTGCCCGCCCGCTCGGCCACTTCGACCAGCCGCAGCGAGTTGGACGAATTGGGCGCACCGATCACCAGCACCGCGTCGCACTCGGCGGCGATCGCCTTGACCGCGGCCTGGCGGTTGGAGGTCGCGTAGCAGATATCCTCGCCACGCGGCGCCTGGATGCTGGGGAAGCGGCGCTGGAGCGCCTCGATCGTCGCGGCGGTGTCGTCGACCGACAAAGTGGTCTGGGTCAGGAACGCCAGATTGTCGGGATCGGCGGGGGTGAAGGCTTCGACATCGGCGACCGTCTCGACCAGTGACATCGACCCCTGCGGCACCTGGCCGAAGGTGCCGATGACCTCTGGGTGGCCGGCATGGCCGATGAAGACGATGTGGCGGCCCATCTCGACCAGCCGCTCGGCCTGGCGATGGACCTTGGACACCAGCGGGCAGGTGGCGTCGAGATAGTCGAGGCCCCGGCTCTCGGCATCGGCGGGCACCGACTTGGGCACCCCGTGCGCGGAGAAGACGACATGCGCGTGCGGTGGCACCTCGTCCAGTTCCTCCACGAAGATCGCGCCCTTGGCCTTCAGGCTGTCGACCACGAACTTGTTGTGGACGATCTCGTGCCGGACATAGACGGGCGCGCCATGTTTTTCGAGCGCCAGCTCGACGATGCGGATGGCGCGGTCGACGCCCGCGCAGAAGCCGCGCGGGGCGGCGATCAACAGGTCGAGCGGCGGCTTCGGGGCATCGGTCATGCTGCGGCTCTACGCCATTGCTTGCGCGCGTCCAACCCGGTTCCTATGCTGGCGGCCAAACCGGCATCCTGCTTCGGCATCCAGAATAGGCGTTTCGACCTGTGAAAGCATCGCTCCCCGTTTCCGTCTTGGCGCCCGTTGCCCTTGCGCTCGTGCTGGGGGGCTGCGCCCGCACCGGTGAGATCGATGCCTCGGGCGGGATCACCGCCGTCCGCTCGGCCTGCCCGGTGGTGGGCGTTGCGGCGGGCACCGGCGACGTGACCCTGTTCAAGACGCCGGGCGCGACCGACGAGGGGGCGATCGATCTGGTCGCCAACATGACCGATGTCCGCTCGACTTGCGCCGATGTGGGCAGCGACATCGTCACCACCGTGACCTTCAACGTCGAGGCGCGGCGCACCGACACGGCGGCGGCGCGCGACGTGACGCTGCCCTATTATATCGCGATCGTGCGCGGCGGGACCAATGTCGTCGCCAAGCGGGTGAGCCGCGTATCGGTTCATTTCGATGCGGGTCAGGCGCGCGGCCAGGTGGCGGGCGAGGCCTCCACCACCATCGCGCGCGCCGCCGCGACCCTGCCCGACGAGGTCCGCGAGAAGCTGACCCGTCGCCGCAAGGCGGGCGACGAGGATGCGGCGGTCGATCCGCTGAGCCAGCCCGAGATCCGCCAGGCGGTGGCAAGCGCCAGCTTCGAGGCGCTGGTCGGGTTCCAGCTGACCGAGGCGCAGTTGAAGTATAACGCGACGCGGTGATTCCGGCGTGCCCCGGCGAAGGCCGGGGCCCAGTTGCCATGAGGCCCGTGGTGCGCCGTGTCGTGGCGTGGGAGGCTCCGGCCGATCGCTTGCTCTTGCCTCCCACGCGACGGGCGCGCGCGCCTCGGACCGTTTGGCATCTGGGCCCCGGCCTTCGCCGGGGAACGAATGGGGTTGCGGCACCCGGTCCCCATCCAGCCGCTTAATCCACAATATTGATCGCACCCCCGATTGACTTGGGCACCCCCTGTCGGCAGAGGGCGCGGCGTCGATGTCGGACATGTCCGACATAGGCGCGCGCGGGAGAGCGCCGGGTGCATCTTTCAGATGGCAAGACCCGGCCGCCGAAGGAGCAACCACCCCGGAATCTCTCAGGCAAATGGGACCGCGCGATCGCCATCGACACTCTGGAAAGCGCGCCTCGACCCCGGTCGCGGCGCCACCGAAGGGGTAAGCCGGAATTTCCGGCGAAAGCTCTCAGGTTCCGTGACAGAGGGGGATCGGATCGGGTAGGAGACACGCGTCCCTAGCCGACACCCTTTTGACGGAGACCGGCCCCGTGAGCGACGCAACCGACCTGAATGTAGAAGACGCCCCCGAGGGTCAGGAGATCATCCAGACGCTGCCGCTGGACGCCTGGCACCGTGCGCGCGGCGGGCGGATGGTCCCGTTCGCCGGATACGAGATGCCCGTCCAGTATGAAGGCATCATGGCCGAGCATCTGTGGACCCGCGAGTCGGCCGGGCTGTTCGACGTCAGCCATATGGGCCAAGTGGTCTTCACCGGCGAGAACGGCCTGGCCCCGGTCATCACCGCACTGGAAAAGGTCCTGCCGGGCGACATCACCGGCCTTGGCGATCGTAAGAATCGCTATTCGCTGCTGCTGAACGAAGAGGGCGGCATCCTCGACGACCTGATGGTGACGAAGCGCACCCTGGACGGTGTCGAGGAACTCTACATGGTCGTCAACGGCGCGACCAAGTATGACGACATCGCCTATCTGCTCGACTTCATCCCCGACGATGCGACGCTGAACCTGCTCGACGAGCAGGCTCTGCTGGCGCTCCAGGGCCCGAAGGCGGTCGATGCGCTGTCGCGGATCGTGCCGGGCGTCGAGGCTCTGGTGTTCATGACCGCCGCCGACTTCGTGTGGAACGACGTGCCGCTGTGGATCAGCCGCTCGGGCTATACCGGCGAGGACGGTTACGAAATCTCGATCCCCGCCGAGCACGCCGCCGCCTTTGCCGACGTGCTTTGCGAGCAGGCGGAGGTGAAGCCGATCGGCCTGGGCGCGCGCGACTCGCTGCGTCTGGAGGCGGGGTTGCCGCTGTACGGCCATGACCTCGATCCCGAGACGACGCCGGTGATGGCCGATCTGGGCTTCGCGCTCGCCAAGAAGCGCCGCGAGGCGGCCGACTTCCTGGGTGCCGGGCGTATCCTCGCCGAGCGCGAGAACGGTCCCGCCGTCAAGCGCGTCGGCCTGACCGTCGCGGGCCGCCAGCCGGTGCGCGAGGGCGCGTCGGTGGTCGCCGAGGACGGCTCGGTCATCGGCCGCGTGACCAGCGGCGGCTTTGCCCCGTCGATGGGCGCGCCGATCGCCATGGCCTATGTGCCGACCGAGCTGGCGACGCCCGGTACGGCCCTCAAACTGCTTCAGCGCGGCAAGACCCATGACGCCACCGTCACGGCGATGCCGTTCGTCCCCCATCGTTACGTTCGTTCAGGAGCCAAGTGACCATGAGCCGCTATTTCACCGAAGATCATGAGTGGATCGACGTCGACGGTGATGTCGGCACGGTCGGCATCTCCGATTACGCGCAGGGTGCGCTGGGCGACATTGTGTTCGTCGACGTCCCCGAGGAAGGCCGTGAGCTGTCCAAGGGCGACGAGGCCGCCGTGGTCGAGTCGGTCAAGGCCGCCTCGGACGTCTATGCGCCCGTCTCGGGCACGGTGATCGAGGGCAATGCCCAGCTGTCGGACGAGCCCGCGCTGGTCAACACCGATCCCGAAGGCGAGGGCTGGTTCTTCAAGATCACCCTGTCGGACGCGTCGGAGCTGGACGGCCTGATGGACGAAACCGCCTACGCCGCGTTCGTCGCGAAGCTCTAACCTTCTTACTCCCCTCCCGCAGGCGGGAGGGGCTGGGGGAGGGGACTCGCTCTCCCCCGATCATCAGGCTTGTTGAAGCCGACTGCCCTCCCCCGACCCCTCCCGCCTGCGGGAGGGGAGAAGAAGGGAAGGGCGATGACCCCTCGATCCGCGAGGTTTTCGGGGTGAGGGGCGGAGAAATGGAACGCATGCGCTACCTGCCCCTTACCTCTTCCGACCGGGCCGAGATGCTCTCGGTCATCGGCGCGGGATCGGTCGACGACCTGTTCGTCGACGTGCCCGAATCCGCCCGCCTGTCCGGCCCCATCGAGGGGCTGCCCAACCACGCGTCCGAACTGGCGGTCGAGCGGCACATGACCGCGCTCGCGCGCAAGAACACCGTGGCGGGCGACGTGCCCTTCTTCCTGGGCTGCGGCGCGTACCGCCATCATGTCCCCGCCAGCGTCGATCACCTGATCCAGCGCGGCGAGTTCCTGACCGCCTACACGCCCTATCAGCCGGAAATCGCGCAGGGCACGCTGCAGATGCTGTTCGAGTTCCAGACGCAGGTCGCGCGTTTGCTCGGCACCGATGTCGCCAATGCGTCCATGTATGACGGCTCGACCGCGTGCTGGGAAGCGATCGGCATGGCGCGGCGCATCACCAAGAAGTCCAAGGCGATCCTGTCGTCGGGCCTTCACCCGCATTATGTCTCGGTCGCCAAGACGATGGCGAAGTACACCGGCGACACGCTGGAAACCGGCACGCCCGTCCTGACCGCCGAAACCGATATTGACCAGATGATCGCGGCGATCGACGGTGACACCTCGTGCGTCGTCGTCCAGTATCCGGACATTCTCGGCCGTATCGCCGACCTGACCCCGCTGGCCGAGGCCTGCCACGCCAAGAAGGCGCTGCTGATCGCCGTCGTGACCGAGCCGGTCGCGCTGGGCGCGATCCGTTCGCCGGGCGAGATGGATGCCGACATCGTCGTCGGCGAAGGCCAGTCGCTGGGCGTCGGGCTTCAGTTCGGTGGGCCTTACGTGGGCCTGATGGGCTGCAAGGATAAATATATCCGCCAGATGCCGGGCCGCTTCTGTGGCGAGACGGTGGACGCGGACGGCAAGCGTGGTTTCGTGCTGACTCTGTCGACCCGCGAGCAGCATATCCGCCGCGAAAAGGCGACGTCGAACATCTGCACCAATTCGGGGCTGTGCGCGCTCGCCTTCTCGATCCACATGACGCTGCTGGGCGAGGCGGGGCTTCGCCGGATGGCGGGGATCAACCACGCGCAGGCCTGCCGCGCGGCAGACCGTCTGGCCAAGGTGCCGGGCGTGAAGCTGGTCAACGACGTGTTCTTCAACGAGTTCACGCTGGATCTGGGCCGCGAGGCGCGTCCGATCGTGCGGACGCTCGCCGAGCGCGGCGTGCTGGCGGGCGTATCGCTCGGCCGGCTCTATCCGGGCGAGGACGCGCTTGCGAACGGACTGGTGGTGGCGGTCACCGAAACGGTGACGGCGGAGGATATCGAGACGCTTGCCCAAGCGCTTGAGGAGGTGCTGGCATGACGATCAACCAGAGCGGCTGGAAGCCCACGAGCCCCGAGGCCAAGGACGGCGAGGTCAGCGCGACCTTCACCGGCAATCGCGCGTTGATGCTCGAGGAAAAGCTGATCTTCGAGATCGGCGATGACAAGACCACCGGCGTCGATTTCGCCGAGGGCGATGTCGCGGGTTCGCGTCTGGGTGATCTGAGCCGCAAGGCGCCGATCGGCCTGCCCGGCCTGTCGGAGCCGGAGACGGTCCGCCACTATACCCGTCTGTCGCGTCAGAATTACGCGATCGACCTCGGCCTGTTCCCGCTGGGTTCGTGCACGATGAAGCACAATCCGCGCCTGAACGAGAAGATGGCGCGGCTGCCGGGCTTCAGCGACGTTCACCCGCTCCAGCCCGTCGACACGGTGCAGGGCGCGCTGGAGGTCATTCACCAGCTGGCGCACTGGCTGGTCACGCTGACCGGCATGACCTCGGTCGCGATGAGCCCCAAGGCGGGCGCGCATGGCGAGCTGTGCGGCATCCTGGCGATCAAGGCGGCGCTGGAGAAGCGCGGCGAGGGTCATCGCAAGGTGATCCTGGTCCCCGAATCGGCGCATGGCACCAACCCGGCAACGGCGGCATTCGCGGGCTTTTCGGTCGAGGACATTCCCGCGACCGCGGACGGGCGAGTCGACACCGCGGCGCTGAAGGCGCGGCTGGGGCCGGACGTGGCGGGCGTCATGATCACCAACCCGAACACCTGCGGCCTGTTCGAGCGTGACCTGAAGGATATTTCCGACGCGGTCCATGCGGCGGGCGGCTATGTCTATTGCGACGGCGCGAACTTCAACGCCATCGTCGGGCGCGTGCGTCCGGGCGATCTGGGCGTCGATGCGATGCACATCAACCTGCACAAGACCTTCTCGACCCCGCATGGCGGCGGCGGGCCGGGTTCGGGGCCGGTGGTGTTCTCCGAAGCGCTGACGCCGTTCGCGCCTTTGCCCTTCGTCGAGAAGACGGGCGAGGGCTTCCGCCTGGTCGAGGAAGAGAATGCCGACGACCATCATGCGGACAGCTTCGGCCGCATGGTCGCCTTCCACGGCCAGATGGGCATGTTCACCCGCGCGCTGACCTATATCCTCAGCCACGGCGCGGACGGGCTGCGCCAGGTCGCCGAAGATGCGGTGCTCAACGCCAATTACGTCCTGCGCTCGCTGGAAAATACGCTCGACGCCCCCTTCGCCAAGAGCGGCCCGTGCATGCACGAAGCCATCTTCTCGGACGAAGGGCTGGCCGAGGGCTTCTCGACGATCGACGTCGCCAAGGCGTTGATCGACGAGGGTTTCCACCCGATGACCATGTATTTCCCGCTGGTCGTCCACGGCGCGATGCTGGTCGAGCCGACCGAAACCGAATCCAAGGCCGCGCTCGATCAGTTCATCGGCGCGCTGGCCTCGGTGGCCGAACGCGCCAAGGCGGGCGACCCGTCGCTCAAGACCGCGCCGCACTTCGCGCCGCGCGCGCGCCTCGACGAGACGCTGGCCGCGCGCAAGCCGGTGCTGGTGTGGAAGGACAAGGCGGCCTGATCGGCTGTTCCCCGCGCCGCCCGAGCGGCGGCGCGGGGATATCGTCATCCCGGCGCAAGCCGGGATCTCTGGCGATCGCCGGCTGCCATCGCCAAAGGCCCCAGCCTTCGCTGGGGCGACATCGCTAGAGCGCCGTGAACAGGCAAATCCCGCCCAGGATCACGCCGGGCGCATTGGCGAAGACGATCGGCCAGTCCCGCTTCTCGCGCAAAAAGCCATAGGCGACCCAGAGCGAGCAGTTCACCATCGTCGCCAACGGCTGAATCACCGAACCCTTTTGTCCCGCCAGGTTGAGCTGGATCTGGTCGATATAGGACAGGTACATGGCCACCGCCGTGGCGGTCGCGATCCAGCCGAGCAGCATCAATTTCCGTTCGCTCACAGCCGTTTGGTCTCCTTCTTCATGACAGATAAATCGATTGAAGCCTGGTGCTGCAACGCGCAAGCGGGGCAGGATGCTCCGGGGCGGAAAAGGGACCAGCATGCGCTTTGACACAAGCGACGCGACGACGCTGGAGACGATCCTGCGCTGGCGCCGCGACGTCCGCCATTTTCGCACCGATCCGATCGACGAGGTGGTGCTGGCGCGGCTGGCCGAGACGATGGCGCTGGCCCCCTCGGTCGGCAATGCCCGGCCATGGCGGGTGATCCGCGTCGAGGATCCCGTATTGCGCGCCGCCGTCCGCGACGATTTCCGACGCTGCGACGAAGAGGCGGCGGCCGATTATGCCGACGAACAGGCCGCGGCGTATCGCGCGCTGAAACTGGCAGGTTTGGATGCCGCGCCGGTCCAGCTGGCGGTCTTCACCCATGTCGATCCGGCGGAGGGGCACGGCCTGGGCCGCCGCACCATGCCCGAAACGTTGCGCCAGTCGACCGCGATGGCGATCCACACGCTCTGGCTGGCGGCGCGGGCGGCCAATCTGGGCATGGGAATGGTCTCGATCCTCGACCCCGCCGCCATGGAGCGGATCTTCGAGGTGCCGGAGGACTGGAGCTTTACCGCCTATCTGTGCCTGGGTCATGCCGAGTGGGACGACGATACCCCGCTGCTCCACCGGGCCGGGTGGCAGGAAAATGCGCCCACACGGTGGGAGGTGCGGTGAAATTCCTCCCCGTTGCAGGGGAGGAATAACGTCAATCTTCCGCCGCGGCGGAGATCGTCTGCTGCTTGCCCAGCCGCTGCTCGCGCCAGACGATGAACAATCCGCTGGCGATGATGACCGGGGCGCCCAGCCAGGTTCCGGCCGTGGGCAAGGCCCCGAAGATCAGCCAGCCATAGACGGTCGCCCAGATCAGGCCCGAATAGTCCATCGGCACGACGGCGGCGACGGGGGCCAGCCGCGATGCGCCGGTCAGCGCCAGCTGCCCCATGCCGCCCGCCAGCCCGATCGAGACGAGCACCACCCAGGTCAGCGGATCATGCATCTTCAGGTGGAAGGCATAGGGCAGGGCGATGAAGGGCAGGGTCAGGATGGTGAAGTAGAAGACGGTCGTGGTCGCGGGCTCGTCGCGCAACTGGCGCAGCACGATCGCGACGATCGCCACGAACATCGCCGCCATCAGCCCGACGCCCGCCCCGAACAGCGACATGTCGCTCGCCCCCGGCCGCACGACGAGCAGCACGCCCGCAAAGCCGACCAGCACCGCGCTCCACCGTTGCAGCCCGGTCTTCTCCCCCAGCACCAGCGCGCCGAGCAAGGTGGCGAAGATCGGCACGGTGAACTGGAAGGTCGTCGCCTCGGCCAGCGGCAGCAGCATGACCGCGCCGAAGGTGAAGACCATGCCGACCAGCCCGACCATCGCCCGCTTGGCATGCCCCTTCAACCGGGTGGTGCGCAGCGACGCCAGCCCCGGCCCCGCCATGACGAAGGCGAGCACGACCGGCAGCGCGCAAAGCTGTCGGAAGAACATGGTTTCGGACAAGGTCGCCCCACGCGACTCGGCCAGCTTCACGAGCGCCGACATGGTCGACAGGAAGAAGATGGCGATCAGGCGCAGGCCGATGCCTTTGAGCACGCGGTCGCCGGTCATGACCCTGCGCTTAGAAGAGCATTTCATAAACGGCAATGGGCGAGGCCGGTCTGCGGTCGCCCTATGCCCGGGCTATGGCGTGGCCTGGCCCACCGACAGGGCGGGGTGGCAGAGCATGGTAACCAGTTCGCTCTGGCGGGTGCAACCGATCTTGCCGAATATGGAGCGCAAATGCGTGCGCGCGGTCGCATAGCTGATGCCGCGGATGATCGCTGCCTCCTGCAGCGATCGACCGGCTGCCAGTTCGACCGCCAGCATCGCCTCCGCCGGGGTCAGGTCGAACAGCAGTTTGAGCAGCCCCGCCTTCGGGACGGACCGGTTGGCAGGGTCGGCGGCTATGATGATGAAGCCGTCGGCGTCGAAACGCGACCTGGCCATTTGGCGCAGCGGGATGAAGTGGAGGGCACAGGGCGGCATCATGGCATGCGCGTCCAGCAGGATCGTCGCGCTGACCACCGCATCGGTGCGGCTGGCGGCCAATGCCCTTCGGACCTTGGCATCGATGGCGGCGTTCCGAAAGCGAATCCGTCCCTGGACCGTCGTGATACGATCGCCCATCCCGACCTCGAATTGTCGGTTATGGGCGCGCAGCCGTCCACTGCGTTCGATGACGGCGGCGGGGGTGTTGAGCAGGTCGAGCGCATCGACCGTCGCCTGGGCGGCGACCTGGTTCATCTGCATCGAAAGGCTGGCCGCGCGTGCCAGATGAGGGCGCAGTCGATCCAGTTGAGGCAGGGCGGCGCGGGCACTGGCTTCGCTGGCAAAACCTTCCAGCGTGACGGTGATCATCTTGTCCGCCACGCCCTGGATGACGGTACCGGCGCCGATCGCATATCCTTCGGGGATCAGAAAGTCGCGATAGACCGGGAGAGTGGCCATTATGTCCGGATGATGCAGGTCGCTGTCGGTACGGAACCGGGGCGCGTGTTCGGCGACGAGCGGCGCGGCCCTGACATTGGGTTGCATCCACCCCTGATCGATGTAGCGTTGGAAGAAATCATCATGTCTCAATGGCATGATGAATAAATTCTGCCATTCCGAAGTGGCGAAGAGGCAGGCGCAGCGAGCGCCGAAGTGTCTCGAGAGTTCTTCGAGAAGTTGCGGTCAGCGATTGGGATCCGCAACCGTCGCATATATTTCGTCCAAAAGCCTTGGGTCGACCATGGCGAGGTCGCTATCGGAAATTCCTTTACGCGACATACCACAAATGGATGATGTAGACGCAATATCCAGCCGCTTATGATGACGGAGATGATATATGGCCATTATGCCATACATCCTTGTTTTCATACCAAAGATGAGCGGCGGGGGATATGATCGATAAGCATGAAGGGCGCGTGGACATTCACAACTTGTCGGCGCGTTTGCAAGGAAGCGATGGCGAAGATGGTTCGCATCTATCGAAAAAGACTGATGAAGTCGTGCGCAACAACGGGCGGATGAAGCCGAGAATGGCCCTTTTGGTCATCCTGTTCATTGCGATCCTGTCTTGGTCCTGGATTTTCCTGCTTTTCTGATTGTCGATGCCCTGCGGTGCGTAGCGGCTTGGCGAAACCGGGTCTTTGCCGCTATCGGGCGGGCATGAAGCATGCTCTGTCCGTCACCCGCGACGCGGATTTCTCCGCCTGGTATCAGTCCGTCATCGCCGAGGGCGATCTGGCCGAGGAATCGGGTGTCCGGGGCTGCATGGTCATCCGTCCCTGGGGCTATGGCATATGGGAGCGGATCCAGCGGCTGCTCGACGACCGGATCAAGGCGACGGGGCATGAGAATTGCTATTTCCCGCTCTTCATCCCGCTGTCCTATTTCGAAAAGGAAGCCGAGCATGTCGACGGCTTCGCCAAGGAAATGGCGGTCGTCACGCATCACCGGCTGATCGCGGACGGCAAGGGCGGGCTGGTCCCCGATCCCGAGGCCAAGCTGGAAGAGCCTTTGGTCGTCCGGCCGACCTCGGAGACGGTGATCGGCACCGCCTTTGCCCGCTGGGTCCAGTCTTGGCGTGACCTGCCGGTGCTGATCAACCAGTGGGCCAATGTCGTCCGCTGGGAAATGCGCACCCGCATGTTCCTGCGCACCGCCGAATTTCTGTGGCAGGAGGGGCATACCGCCCATGCCACGGTGGACGAGGCGCGCGCCGAGACGATCCAGATGCTGGAAGTCTATCGCAGCTTCGCCGAAGACTGCCTCGCCATGCACGTCATCGCGGGCGAGAAGCCCGAGAATGAGCGCTTCCCCGGCGCGGTCGAAACCTATTCGATCGAGGCGATGATGCAGGACGGCAAGGCGCTTCAGGCCGGGACCAGCCATTTCCTCGGCGACAATTTCGCGAAGGCGCAGAATATCCGTTTCCAGAATGCCGAAGGCGGACTGGACTTTGCCCAGACGACCAGCTGGGGCGTGTCGACCCGGATGATCGGCGGTATGATCATGGTCCACGGCGACGATGACGGGATGCGCGTGCCGCCCAAGGTCGCGCCATGGCAGGTGGTGATCGTGCCGATGCTGCGCGACCAGCCCGAGGACGAGGCGCTGCTCGCCTATTGCCGCGATCTGCAAAAGGAACTGGTGGGCCAGTCGGCGCTTGGCGAGCCGATCCGCGCCATGGTCGATGCGCGCGCGCAAAAGGCTGCCAACAAGCGCTGGGGCTGGGTCAAGAAGGGCGCGCCGGTCATCATCGAGGTCGGCGGCCGCGACATGGCGGGCGGCAACGTCTCGGTGATCCGCCGCGACCGGCTTTACCGCGAGGACGGCAAGCTCGACTCGGTCGTAAGCCCGCGCGGTGACTTCGTGTCGGGGATCGAGGCGCTGCTCACCGACATCCAGGGCGAACTCCATCGCCAGTCGGCCGAGCGGCTGAAGGCACAGATCGTGCCCGTCGACGACTGGGCGGGCGTCGAGGCGCATTTCGCCGACGGCGTAAAGAACCCCGGCTGGGTCGATGTCCGCTGGGCCAAGCCGACCGGCGACGAACTGGAGCAGGTGGTCGAGAAGCTGAAGGGCTTGAAGCTGACCATCCGCAACGCGCCGATGGGCCAGACGGGATGCGATGACGGCCCCTGCATCTTCACCGGCCGCGCGGGCGTAGAGCGGGTGCTGATCGGCCGGGCATATTGATCCTGGCACGCCCCTCCCGCAAGCGGGAGGGGCTTAAGAAGAGGGGCTAGCCTCGCACCAATCCCGCCCAGGGCAGGTCCGGCCCGGCGGGTATGATGCCGGTCGGGTTCAACTCCAGATGGCTGGCGTAATAATGCGTCTTGATGTGA
>Ga0308171_1001421_pt1 | contig 32351 bp, 19 predicted proteins | sample PhyGR1_FD_202135 | JGI IMG/M metagenome (GOLD analysis project Ga0308171, IMG submission 202135) | Phyllosphere microbial communities from UC Gill Tract Community Farm, Albany, California, United States - DLSLSG.R1 | ecosystem: Host-associated > Plants > Phyllosphere > Unclassified | place: USA...
CCATCGAGCTTGACCGCCTGACTGCGGCCGAACCCGAGGGCGCCCTGTGGCTGCGCTTCAAACTGACGCCGGGCAAGCACGAACAAGTGCTGCGCATCTTTGCCCCCGACCTGTCCCAACTCAATCTCTACGTGCTTGACGGCGACCGGCTGATCGAGCAACGCAATACCGGCAACGAACGGCCGCAGGCCGAACATCCTTTGCCAAGCAGCGATTTCATGCTGCCCCTGCCCCAGGCCGACAAGCCGCTGGACGTCTACGTACGCATGGTCTCCGGCCATCAGCTGCGCCCGCACATCACCCTGCAAGCGGCAATCGAGGGCGCAGCCGATCAGAAGCAGACGCTGATTTTCGGCCTGCTGTTCGGCTGCCTCGCCATGCTCCTGCTGCACAACCTGGTGCGCTACGCCTACTCGCGCTCGCGCAGCAGTCTGTGGCTGGCGATCTGTGAAGGCCTGCTCGGACTGAGTCTGTTCCTGTTGCTCAACCTCGCCGGTCCGTGGCTGCCGAACTGGCAAGCCATTCAGACGCCGGGCGCTTATCTGGCATTGCTGCTGACCGCCCCAGCCGGATTGATGTACGCCCTGCGCTTCTTTGCACCACTGGGCCAGCATCCGCTGAACAAACTGCTGTGGGGCGACATTCTGTTGATCGTCACGTGCAGCCTGTTGCTGCTGTTCGTCAACACCTTGCCGCTGAACATCATCACCTACGCATTGGTCGCATTGGCCGGTCTGAGCATGTTGCTGGTGGGTTTCTATCACTGGCAGAAGGGCTATCGCCCGGCGCGTCTGTTCGTCGCCGCCATGATCGTGTTCAACATCGGCACCCTGGTTATCCTGCCGGCGCTACTGGGGCTGACACTGGTCACGCCGCAAGGCCTGATCATGACGCTGATGGTGTTCATCTGCATCAGCGGTCTGCTGATGAGCGTCGCCTTGGGCGAGCGACAGCGCAGCATCACTGAAAGTCGTTTCAGCATCAGCCGCGACCTGGCGGCAAGCAACGCCGAAATCAACGCCAAAGCCGAATTCCTCGCCAAGATCAGCCACGAAATCCGCACACCGATGAACGGCGTACTGGGCATGACCGAGCTGCTGCTGGGCACGCCGCTGTCGGTCAAGCAACGCGATTACGTGCAAACCATCCACAGCGCCGGCAACGAACTGCTGACGCTGATCAACGAGATCCTCGACATCTCCAAGCTCGAATCCGGGCAGATCGAACTCGATGACGTGCAGTTCGACCTCAACGCGCTGATCGACGATTGCCTGAGCATCTACCGGGCCAAGGCCGAGCAACAGAACGTCGAGCTGATCAGCTTCATCCAGCCGCAAGTGCCACGGGTAATCAGCGGCGATCCGACGCGCCTGCGCCAGACCTTGCTGAGCCTGCTGGAAAATGCCCTGAAGAAAACCGAAGAAGGCGAAGTGCTGATCGTCGTTGCACTGGATGAGCGCAGCAGCAAGCCGCGCCTGCGCATTGCCGTGCAGGACAGCGGCGTGCCGATGGAGCCGGAAGAGCGCGAAGCACTGTTGCACGCCGAATTGCACAGCAAGCACTTCCTCTCGGCCAATCGCCTGGGCGGCAATCTCGGCCTGGTGATTGCGCGCCAACTGATCCGCCTGATGCAAGGCGAGTTCGGCATCAAGAGCGGCGCCACCCAGGGCAGCACTTTGTGGCTGACCTTGCCACTGGACCCGGATCGCCTCGAACATCCGACCTCCGACCTCGACAGCCCGCTGCAAGGCGCGCGGGTATTGGTGGTCGACGACAACGACACCTGCCGCAAGGTACTGGTGCAGCAGTGCAGCGCCTGGGGCCTGAATGTCAGCGCCGTGCCGTCGGGCAAGGAGGCGCTGGCGCTGCTGCGCACCAAGGCGCATCTGCGCGATTACTTCGACGTGGTCCTGCTCGACCAGAACATGCCCGGCATGACCGGCATGCAACTGGCAGCGAAGATCAAGGAAGACCCGAGCCTGAACCACGACATTCTGCTGATCATGCTCACCGGCATCAGCAACGCGCCGAGCAAGATCATTGCGCGCAATTCGGGGATCAAACGAATACTGGCCAAACCGGTGGCCGGCTATACGCTCAAGACCACGCTGGCTGACGAGCTCAATCAACGCAACAAGGGCCAGGTCGCGTTCCAGCCGCAGGTCGTTACGGCGGCCACAGCGGCCAAAGTGCCGAGCGACTTCCGCATCCTCGTCGCCGAAGACAACACCATCTCGACCAAAGTGATCCGTGGCATGCTCGGCAAGCTCAACCTGCAACCGGACACCGCGAGCAACGGCGAAGAAGCGCTGCAAGCGATGAAGGCCCAGCGTTACGACCTGGTGCTGATGGATTGTGAAATGCCGATCCTTGATGGCTTCTCCGCCACTCAGCAACTGCGCGCCTGGGAAGTCAGCAATCAGCGCATCCGCACACCGGTTGTAGCCCTCACCGCGCACATTCTTGCCGAACACAAGGAGCGCGCCCGGCAGGCCGGCATGGACGGGCACATGTCCAAACCGGTCGAGCTCTCCCAGTTGCGCGAGTTGATCGAACACTGGGTTGCCCAGCGCGATCAGCAGAACCGGGCCACGACCCAGCCGTCGTAAACCGACAGAATCTGCGGTGCCTGATAGACTCCCCCCCGACTCCATCGCCAGTGAGCTTGCATCATGCTCCATGTGTTGTTCAGCGTTTATCTGAAGATGCTGGTGCTCTACAGCCCGTTCTTCGTGTTGTCGTGCTTTATCAGCCTGACCCGTGGCTATTCGCGCAAGGAACAGCGGCGTCTGGCGTGGAAGGTCGCCCTCGCCACACTGATTTCCAGTGTGCTGCTCTATTTGTTCGGGCGGGTGATTTTCGATGTCTTCGGCATCACCGTGGACGCCTTCCGCATTGGCGCCGGCAGCGTGCTGTTCATTTCCGCGCTGGGCATGGCTCAGGGCAAACCGGCGGTGCAGGCCGACAATGTGCAGCAGGACGTGACCATCGTGCCGCTGACCATCCCGCTGACGGTCGGCCCCGGCACCATCGGCGCCTTGCTGGTAATGGGCGTCAGCCAGCCGCACTGGGACGACAAGCTCACTGCAATCATGAGCATCGCCCTGGCCAGTTTTACTGTCGGAGTGGTGCTGTATCTGTCCAATCGCATCGAGCGGATTCTCGGCGATCAGGGCTTGCAGATTGTCAGCCGCTTGATGGGATTGTTTGTTTGCGCACTGGCCGCGCAAATCATCTTTACCGGTGTGAAAGGCTATCTGGTGCCTTGAGTGTTGTTGCCGCGCAACCGCCACAACGAAACGCCGCGTACGGTCTCCGTTCGCGGCGTTTTGCTGTGCGGAGCGACCTCAGCGCAGCGCTGCGATCACCGCTGTCAGGCTGACCGTGGCCTCTGCGCCGCGCACAGTGGCAAACGCTTCCAGCCCTTGAGCCAGCGTGAACGTGTGTGGCCGCCCGGCAATGGGCAGCATCAGTAGCAGTGGGCGTTGTCCGTCGAAATTACGCAAGATCAGACTGTGCCCGGAGTCCGGATCGGTCAGTACCACACCGTCATCGACCCGTGACATCCACCAATGCCCGCACTCGTCCAGATCCAGATCCAGCAGGCAAGGTTCTGCCGTTTCAGCATCCGAAGCCTGTCGTCCATCGACCACGATGCAGTCCAACCGCTGGAAGGACGCTTGCGCCAGCCGATAACCCGAGGTCTGCGCACCGTAAGTCAGCAGCAGCCTGGTGACGCCATCGGGCAACAATGTTTCGATCTCTGTGATTTCATCACCTACCTCAAGCACCATGACCTCGGCGTCGCGATGGGCATAACTGTCGGGCAGCCAGACGCCGTCGTTCGGGCCGGCGCTGAAAATCAACTGGTCGAGCGGGTCGAACAGCATCGGCTGCTTCGACCCGCGCGTACCGAGGAATGCCGACCACTGTCCGTCACTGCGCCCGGACAGATCAAACAGCCGGTCAAGTTGCGGCAGGTAATACAGATAGCGTCCGGTTGCACTTGCCACTTGTATGACAGGCGCGTGGGCATGCCCGTGCAACAATGCTCGCAGGCGTGCACGTAACTGTTCATCGCTCTGCCCCGGCACATGAGACCAGCGATTTTCCACGCCGACGATCATTGCCGGCTTGTTATCCAGCAATTGCAGATGCACCCCGTCGAGGGTCTGCGCCTCCAGCCCTTCACCCTGGCGCCGCACCTCGCTAAAGGCCCATGACGTCCAGACTTTTTCCGCCTTGGCCAGCAACTGCGGTTTCACCAGACGATGCTCGGCTGAAAAAGCTCCCCGCAATGCTTCGATCGCCACCAGCGGCTGGCGATAAAGTTGTCCGGCGCTGACCTCAAGCAACCAGACAGCGCTTTGATCCGGGGTCAGACCGAGCAGCGCCAGCTCCTTGCCCTGACCGATATCGGCCACAGCGACTTTGCCATCGACACACCATGCCGCCAGGAACGCCTGACCTGCCCCATCACGTAAACCGAAAACCGGGAACGGCAGCAACGCTGCGACCGTGGGCAGCGAATGCAATGCGCTCAACCAATCGGGATGTCGCTGCAGCCAACGCTGCCCGACACCGGCGAACCGGAGAATCGAAGGCTTATCGGCCTGATCGAGCCACGCCTCATCGCTTCTGTGCGCAAGGGAAGGTACCCCGTACTGAAACACAATCACCTCGTCGATCGCTGCCGCTGCCGGCACGTCGACGATATCGACCTCGAACAGACGGCCGTCGTCCTTGGTGGCGATGAAGCGCTGATTTGTCTGAGTGACCTCCACCACATCGCGCTCGATCACCACATTCTGCCAATGACCGACACGGGGTTCGATGCCGCGGCTGATCGTCCGCTCCTGCTGGCTATAGAACAGCACCGCGTTGTTTTCAGGGCTGGACGGCATCAGCATCAACAAGTCTTCGGGCCAGGACAGGTCTTGCCTGGCCTGAATGCACTTGCCCGTCGTCTTGTTCAGCCAAGCCCTGTCGCGCAACTGCGACCCGGCATAGCCCTCGACAACAATGAACGGAGCACAAGACCAATCACTGCTGCTGGCGGCCATGTCTGACGAGACGCTCATGTCCGGGGCATCGGCTTGTCGAAGCGCTTCACGCGGCTCGAACCGATAGTCCTCGGCGGCAAAAGCGATCTGGCAAGCGGTCAGTTCTACATGCTGCCCGCTAATCCGGTACTCGACCGTGGTGGTGCCATGCAACGCTTCTGCCGTCAGCTTCTGCGCAATCCGCAGCGCTCCATCGGCTTGTTGTCGGCAGCCGATGATGGTCGAACCTGTACGTGGATTTTTCAGACGGTAGCGATGCTGGACAGTGCCGGTCAGCACATCGACCCGCCATACCGATGGATGATCGGGATGGTAGAACCACGCATGGCGGGCGTTGACGCCTGCCAGAACCACACCCTCGTTCACCTCCAGCGGCAGGTTACGCGCGAACAGCACCCGATCCCGCGCAGTGTCGTAATAGCCGGTAGTCACCACTGGCCGGTTCGGCGAATCGAACGGCACTCTGAAGTTACGCAACGGCAAATAGGCTGCGGTCAGTTGCCCGCTTGCGACCTGAGCGCGCAAATAACGCTGCACCGGCGCCGGGATGCCGCTGGCGGTCATGGTTGCGCTACGCAGTTGAGTCGCAGCGTTGTTTTCGTAGTCGAGGACAACGGCGATCAGATGCAGGCTGCGGCCCGTCCAGTCGATCCGGAACAGCCCCTCGGCCAGCTCGATGACGCCGTCAAAACGATTCAACACGAGGCCATCGACCAGCATGTCAGGTGCGCTGTCGATGCTGTCCCGTGGTTTTGCACGAAAGCTGACCTGTTCGACCCGGGCCCAGGACGCTTGCACCGTCCAGGTCACCCGTTCCCAGCCCTGTGCTTGTTCGAAATTCACCGCCAGCAGGCCTGGCACCAACCGAATCCGGAATTGCCCCTGCGGTGCGGTGATCCGGTAGGCAATCTTCTCGCGCCACTCTGGCGGCAGGTCCGGAACCAACAGCTGACTGACCTCTGCGCTCAACTGCAGCTTGATCGTCGTGGCCATGAATACCGGATGCAGCTTGTAGAGTATGTGCGGCGCTAATGGCGTACTGAACAGGTAAAACACCCGGTTACCGAGCGCGTCATATTCCAGCTGATGTGCCAGGCGGTCGTGCAACCGCGGGTAGCGGGTTGTTGAAAAGGGCACGGTCCCGGCGCTGCCGAGTTGATATTCATAGCCGTAGTAACAGATTGGCGAACAAGGCAGCACCACCATCCTGGGCAAAGTACCCCAGACGCTGCCGACAGCAGGCCGTTGAAAGGCTCTGGGGATGTTGATCGCAGCATGCCGCCTGGCCGGATCATCGTCGTATTGCGGCAATTCCAGTGCACTGCCCTTCCAGGGGTAAAACTTCTGCCCTTCGAACGCCACCCTTCTGCTGTGCAGATCCACCTCGGTAATCACTGCCAGTGCGGGGAACTGCAAGACCGCACCAACGCTTTCGTAAGACTGCTGATAAGCGTCGTGAATCTGCGAGAGGTGCTCGCCGATGGCCGCAGCCTTGTCCATGATCTGCCCGAGATTGCTGGCAATCGCGGTCACCCCGATACCGACGCCCAGTAGCGGCACGGACAGCGCTGCGGCGAACGCGCCCACCGTTCCGCCCGCCGCCAGGGCGACAATATCCAGACCCAGCGCCGCTGTGTTGAACGCCAGGGACGTGGAAAACCGCGCCCGCTGCTCATGATTCTCTGCCTGCGTCAGGTTGTAGATGTCGAAACCGATATTGGCCACGGAAAATGCCACCCCGACACCCGTGGCGGCCTGCCCGGCCAGACGTGCGGAGAACGAGGCCTGCTGCAACGCCCGCTCCGCCACCGCTAAATGGCGCACCAACTGGATGACCTGCACTGCATCGCTGGCCACACCAAAGCCCAACTGTGCATAACTGACGTACACCTGAAGTTGCAGGGCGACGGTCAGTGTCGGCGCTGTATCGCCAGCGCGGTACTCGCGCTGGCGCATTTCACTGATCAGCGTCTGGATCGCAAAGGCGAAACTGAGTCGGCTGCCACCGTTGTGATCAGGCGTGTGCCCGGGCCTGGCCGCACCGCCCTGCACGAGTCGTTCGACGTATTGCCTGATTCTCTGAAAGCGCGAATCCCGGGTGCTGACCGTCCGGGCATTTTGCGCATTGCGCAGATCCATCAGCGTAATGCTGTGGCCGCCGTCGGCGTTTTTGCTGTGGGTATCGAGCAACGGCACGTAATCACGCGCCAGGTTGTGCTCACGGCGCAAACGCTCGGTCGCCTGCTCGAACTCGCTGGTCCAGTAGCGCGCATCCAGTTGCGCCAGGCTGGTGCCCAGCCGAGCGTTTTCCCCCAGAGATCGGGTACGGGCCAGCGCTTGCTTGTGCCAGATCGAGGCTCCCTGTGGATCGGCCAGCGCAACGTTGTGCAAAAAACTGTCCACGCGCAGATCCGATGACAGCCTGCGTTCGGCGATCGCCGCAATGTCCAGCTCAGTGACGGTGAACTGCGCCGTGGCCATCTCACCCAGACCATAAAGCTTCGCCAGCGCGTTATCGTCTGCGCTCAGATAACGCTCTACGCCACGTTGCAACTGCGCGCCATCGGCAAATCCGTAGAGGGCGAAGTTGGGATCGTAGAAGCGATAGGCCGCGTGCTCACCGGTTCGCACTTTGGCCAGCAGCAGGGCGTGGTCGCCAGTGTCGAGCAGCAGCACCGCAGGCGCCGCACTGGCGTCCAGCGCGGCGATGATGCTGTCCATGCGTTGCACGCCGCGAACGCTGCCGACCTCGCCGGTGGGCAAGGCGCGCAGTTCGTCCAGCGCACTGCGCAACGCCCGCGATCCAAGTTCGTCCGGACTCGCGCTGGCGCTGGCGACATGCCCGACCAACGCCCGTTCCGCCGGCTCGCCGGCTGCCACTGCGGCGCCCATCAGCAGCGCCAGCGGATAACAGCGGCGCCCCGGGTCGCCCGCGTTGCGCTGCAACAGATCCTGCGGCAACTGCTTGACTGACACCGCGCCAGCCTTGAAAAAGACGTCACGCACTTGCCCGCTGCGCTGCAGGATCTGCGTGCGAAACTCCCGCTGCGCGCTGTGCTTGATCTGGCCGATACGTTCGCCCCACTGGCGCAGCGTCAGCGGCTCGGACATGGCTTGCACCTTGAGCTCGCGGGTCGTCGATGTGGCCGTCGGCAGGTCGCGTCCCAGCCCGTTCTCGAACGCCGCCGAGCGGCGCTGGCGCACGGCTTTTTCAATCGCATCGTAGCGCGCGAAAGTGCCGTCACGGTCGGTGGCGATGGCCAGGTCGCGCACCTGTTGCCAGGTATCGGCGAACCCGACATCGTCCACGCTCGTTGCGCCGAAAATCCCCCCGAGCACGACTCGCATCGCGGGGCTCAGTTGTTCCAGCGGCAGCGTACCGTGGGCGATCCGGCTGAACAGTTCGTTGAGATGGCTGACCGATTCCGCACCATGGGAGGTCGGCACAACCACAGGTCCTTGCGCCAGCACTTGCTGACGGGCGTCGAAGTCGATGACCACGGCTTGAGCGAAATTGACCTCCCCGCTCAACTTGTCTCGCATCGCTCGAATGAACGGCTCGCCCAGATCATCCATCAAGCGTTGCAGCACCGCGGTCACCAGCACCGGTTTGCCCTCGACAACGGGCCAGCCGCGCTCGAAGGTCAGGCTTCGATCGCTGAGCAGGTTGGACAAGCGTCCGGCATAACGGGACTTGAGCTTGCCCTCGGCCCAGCGGGCGTGTTCCTTCTCCAGCCAGTCTTTTTCCGTGCCCCTGACGATCCAGCCGGAAATGGTTTCCTCTTCGGTATTGACGTTGTAGCCCTCGCGCAGACGCTGTTGCGCCAGCACCTGACGAGTGAAAAACGGATCGCAATTGGCTTCGATATATTCATGTAATCCGGCGAGTGCCGCGCCCGGGCCGGTGAGCGTTACCGTACCCGCCGCATCATTGCGGATACCGTCCCGATAATAGGTGACAACCGCTTTAAGCAATTGGTAGGCATAAGCTTCATTCCAGCTGGTGAAGTTCGACCTGACCAACATCTCTTCAATGACTGTCGCCGCGACCGTGGTCAGGGTCTCACCGTCGGCCCATCCAGATGCCGAGTTGGCCATGCGCTTTTCAACTTCAGCGAGCACGTCGTAATTAAGCCGAATGACTTGCATGATCGACATCGTCATGCCGCTGCCCGGCTGCGCGATGAAATGAGCATTCATTTCTTCATTGATTTGCAGTCCCATGCGAAAGCCGTTCTCCGCAGCCTCCACGACTTTTGGCGCTATGAACAGTTCAAGGACGTCGGGTTTGCTGCGAGCAAAATCCTCGAGAAGTTGTTTATGTTGCTCTGGAAGACTGTCGGTCCTGTCGGGGTAATGCTGCGGATCGCGCCCCGGCATCAACTGCGGATTGTTGTTCAACAGAAGTTGCAGAACCGCGATTTTCTGCGTCTGGCTGTAATCGCTGATATCGACACTGCCCAACTTGTCGAGCAGTGGCGGCAGATAATCCATGTCGGTATAACGCCCGCCTTCACGAAATTCCGCCTGCAAGCGCACCACATCGCTCGCTGCGGCGAAGTTGCCGCGCATCGACACTTCGCGCTGGTAAACGTCCGCCAACAAGTCATCGGCAAAGGCGTGAGTGACATCGCGTAATTGCAGATCCGGACCCACCATCGCCAGATGGCTGTCGAGGCAGCGCTGACGAAAAGCCTGCAGCGACGCGCGGTCCTTGCCATAAGCACGCACCATCAGATCGATGCGTGCTTCATCGGTCCGCCCCTTCCACCTCGGCTGGCTGAGGTAGTCGAACATCTGCTGTTTCAACACCCGTGCACGCTCTTCAATCATCGTCGCCAATTGCGCGGCATGGTTGAGCTGGTCGCCACCGGTCGTCATGACATCAGCCCTGGCACTGTCGAGGATGACCCGGTTCATCTCGAAAGCCAGCAACGCATCGCTGTCGTACCAAAGGTTGAAGCGGTAACCCTCCGCCGCCATCACCTGGCGCCAGATATTCATGTAATCGCGCTGATTGACCCCGACTTCGCTGCCGCCAACCCAGACGAAATGGATGACTTTCGGCACCGGCCGGGTCGGCCCCGACAACATTTCCACGGTCGTCGAAAGCCGTGACAGATAACGTTGCAGCCCTCGCGCAATGTCATCGACAGCCACCGGAACAGGGGTTTTATTGCGTTTCAACAACGCTGCAAGTTGCTCTTGAAACAGGCTCGCCAGGGTCAACAACGACACCGGGTCGGTCGTTTGACCGGCTTGCTGGTAATAGTCGTTCAGCGCTTGATATTGGGGGGTGGCAGAAAGCTCCCGCAATGCTTTTGAGAGTACGGAATACTCTTGCGCAGAAATGAATGCTCGCCCGAACGAGTAATCGTTTTTTAAAGCCATCACACACTCCTTGTTTACTTAATGGCCCATTGACGCGCGCACTCTTGCGCCGCTGCAGAGCGGTAAATTGATTGGAACGACACTCGACAAGTGCTATGAACACAGCACCCTAGTGGGCGAATACGCGCCACACAAACAACAAGGAATACAAAGCTTGTCCCCGGCAATATCTGATAACACCGAAGCACTACGCTGTAACGGCTGCGAAATAATTAGCGGACCAGCGCGCCCGTCGGCCATAAAAAATGGCCCTGCCCTGTGGGACATGACCATTGTTTATTGCTGGTGGAAAACAATTGAAACTTCAATCGGACTTACAACCGCTCAAACTTTCCAGTCGCTGAGAATTGCATGAGCGGAGGGTTTTTCAGGACAGCGGTTTTTCACCATACCAACGCGGCGTGTAAACCCACTCACCGCCTCCGGCACGGGCGAAGGTGCAGGTGGTCGAAGAACCGATCAGCACCATGGTGCGCATGTCCACCTGTTCCGGTGTCAATGCGCCCAGGGTCGTGGTGCGCAGCGTCTGCCCCGGCCGGCCGATGTCCCGACCGAGCACCACCGGTGTTTCAGGCGAGCGGTGCTGCGCAACAATCTCCAGTGCGCGGCCCAGTTGCCACGGGCGCGCCCGGGAAATCGGGTTGTAGAACGCCAGGGCCAGATCCGCTTCGGCGGCCAGATCCAGACGCTTTTCGATGATCGACCACGGCTTGAGGTTGTCCGACAGCGACATCACGCAGAAGTCGTGGCCCAGCGGCGCACCGGCCTGAGCCGCAGTGGCCAGCGAGGCGGAGACGCCGGGGAGGATTTCCAGATCAACGCTGTGCCACGCCGGATCGTCCGATTCGTGCAGGGCTTCGAGCACCGCAGCGGCCATGGCGAATACGCCCGGGTCGCCCGAGGAAACCACGATCACCGAGCGGCCTTCGGCGGCGAGCCTGAAGGCATGGCGGGCACGCTGCATTTCTTCACGATTGTCGGTGCAGTGCTGCACCTGATCGTCGCGGAACGGGCCGGCCATGCGCACGTAGGTTTCATAGCCCAGCACATCGGTGGCGCGGGCCAGTTCGGTTTTCACCGCTGGCACCATCAGTTCGGCGGCGCCGGGGCCAAGACCAATGACCGCGAGGCGACCACGCGGGCGGCCGATCTGCGCGACGTCCAGCGGTTGCTCGGCAATCGCGATCGCCAGATGTTCTGCGCTGATCACGGTCGCCGCTGGCACTGCCACGCGGGCCAACGTCTGAAGATCGCTTTGCGCCGCGACGAAGCGCAGTGGCACGCCCAACTCGAGCGCAGCTTCGCGCAAAGTCGATGCGGCCATTTCAGCGTCTGCTGCCACCAGACACGCCAGTGCCGGCACGGCGACACTGGCCTGTTGCAACGCAGCGCGAACGGCGTTCGGCAGATCCGCCACGTCAGCGCTCACTGCCACCGCCACACTGCGCGGGTAAATCAGCAATTCATCGGCGCTGGCCACCCGCTGCACACTGCTCACATGAATCGACCGCTGCGCCTGCGGATCCTGCGGCAACTGCGCCTGATCGAGCCATGGCGCCGCGCCTTCGATGCGCACGCTGTGCCCGGCGAGCAGGTCGGAAACGAAGCGTTTGCCCGATTCCAGATCCGCCAGTGCGTAGCCGCTTGGCGGATTGAGCAGGCAGGTACCAAAGCGCAATTCGCCGCTGGTGGTGATCGCCGGCGCCACTTGCAACGCCGCCGCGATGTCCCGGGCCATGACGTTGACCCCACCGAGTCCACCCAGCAATGGCACCACCGCGCTGCCGTCTTCGGCCACCGCCAGCACCGCTGGTTCGGCGCCTTTCTCCAGCAACAGCGGCGCCAAGGTGCGAATGACAATGCCGGCCGCGCACAGGGCAATGATCGGCGTGTCCTGTTGATACAACGCGCGCAGGGTCGCGCCGAATTCCTGATAGCTGCTGTCGGCGCCTTCAACCCGTCCGGCAAGGCCATGGATTTGCGCCGCCGGGTAGACCTGCTGAATGCGCCGCGCCGTCGCGAGGCTGCCCTGGCCGAGAATGACGATGGCGGGAGTCGCTTGGCTCATCAACCTTGCCACCGTTCGCCCGGGACGATGATCAGCGAGAAGTACGGCGAGGACATCGGCTCGACCTGATCCATCGGCACGATCTTCTGGTTGGCCATGGTCGCGCGCTCGACATACAACGCACGCTCGGCGAGGCCGAGTTCTTCCAGCACCTGACGGACCTTGGGAAAGTTGCGCCCCAGTTTCATGATCACCGCCGCATCGGCATCGGCCAGACGCCGTTTCAGTTCTTCGTGGGGCAGCACGCCGGAAAGCACCGACAGGCTCTGATTGCGATACACCAGCGGCGCGCCGAGCACCGAAGCGCCGCCGAGCATCGAGCACACGCCGGGCACCACTTCGGCCTCGTAACGGCTGGCGAGACGATCATGCAAATACATGTAGGAGCCGTAGAAGAACGGGTCGCCTTCGCAGATCACCGCTACGTCGCGGCCGGCGTCCAGATGCTCGGCGACCGCCACAGCGGCTTCGTCGTAGAAATCACTGATCACCTGCTCATACGACAGCGGCGCCGGCAACGCCTCGGTGGTCACCGGATAGACCAGCGGCAGCAGGTTCTGCGCCTCGACCAGATGCGCCTCGATGATCCCGAACGCATTGCCCTTCTTGCCCTTGGCCACGAAATACGCGACCACCGGCGATTCGCGCAGCAGGCGCAAGGCTTTGACAGTGATCAGTTCCGGATCACCGGGGCCGACACCGAGGCCGATCAGACGTCCTTTGGCCTGCATCATTCGATCTCCGTGGCGAGGGCATTGACGGCGGCCGCGGCCATGGCGCTGCCGCCCAGCCGACCCTGCATGATCACGAACGGCACGCCGCGACTGTCGGCGGCCAGCGCCGCTTTCGATTCGGCAGCGCCGACGAAGCCGACCGGGAAGCCAAGGATCAGTGCCGGTTTCGGCGCGCCGGCGTCGAGCATTTCCAGCAAGTAGAACAGCGCGGTCGGTGCGTTGCCGATCACCACCACACTGCCTTCGAGGTGCGGGCGCCACAGTTCCAGCGCGGCAGCCGAGCGGGTGTTGCCCAACTCGCGGGCGAGCTCCGGCACGCTGTCGTCGCGCAAAGTGCAGATCACTTGGTTATTGGCCGGCAGGCGCGTGCGGGTCACGCCTTCGGAGACCATCCGCGCGTCGCAGAGAATCGGCGCACCGGCCGCCAGTGCATCGCGCCCGGCCTTGCCCGCGCCCTCGGAGAATTGCAGACCGTCGATGGCCTCGACCATGCCGCAGGCGTGGATCACTCGCACCGCAAGTTTTTCCAGATCGGCGGGAATGCGCGCCAGATTGGCCTCGCGGCGAATGATCGCGAAGGAGTTGCGATAGATCTCCTGACCGTCGCGGATGTAATCAAGCATCAAGGGGGCTCCGGGAGCGGGCGTCGAGCAGGGTCGCGGCCGCTTCAATAGTAAGATTGCAGGCGTGCAGCGTGCCGAATCCGGGCTGTGCTGCATCGCGAAAATAGAGGTCGTAATGACCGGGGGCAACGGCCAGCAGCGTCGCTGGCGCGCAGTGGGCGGCGGCGCAGGAGCGCGAGCAACCCGACAGGTGCACGCTGAGGCCTGCGGGCAGCAGAGGTGCAAGTTGCCGGGCATCCTGTTTGGTGTCGGCAAGGCCTTTGCCGCAGCCATCGGCGCCGGTGCAGGCGATCAGGCGAGCCAGTGGCTCGGCCTCGGTCGTCAACAGGCCCAACGCCCGCAACTGCTCAAGCACGTTGTCGGTATCAGTGGCTTTCACGTTCGGCAGCAGCAGGCTCTGCCACGGCGTGAAGCGCAGACTGCCATCGCCAAATTGACGGGCCAGTTGTGCCGCGCCCCGCAGCATCGCCGGATCAAGTCGGCCCAGTGGCGGCACCGCGCCGACGTAGCAGCGACCTTGCGTGTTTTGCTGATGAGCGCCGATGTGCAGCGCGTCTGCCGACGTCGGGCGCTGCCAATTGCTGATCGCCTTGAGCGATACGCGCTCGCGCAACGACTCAAGGAACGCGAGCCTGGGCAACTCGTCGAGCAGATGGCGCATCCGTGTTTGCTCTGGCCGGGCCAGGTCGAGGAACAACTCCAGCGCGGCGACCACCAGTGCGTGAGCATTGTCCAGGCTCACAGCGCCGAGAGGGCGATCGGTCGGGCAACCGGCCAGACCGAATGCCCAGAGGATTTCGCCGTCACGCTCGAATGCCGACAGCCACAGATCATGCGGATGTTCGAGCATCACCAGGGCTTCGCCGCCATCGAGCTGCACGGCGAACTTGGCGCTCAACTCATGGAAGCGCGGATGACTTTGCAAGGTGTCGAGGATTTGCCCTGCGAGCGGGCGCGTGTCGAACAGCATCTGCCGATCGATGCCGGCAGCCGGGCTGAGCATCAGATTGCGCACATCGTCGCCGGCGGCGTGCTTCGGCCCAAGGCCGGCGGCCAGCAAACACTCGATCAGCGCTGCCGATTGCGCACCGATGCCGCGAATCTGCAGGTTGCCGCGATTGGTCGCTTCGATCGCTCCGCTCGCAAACGCTTCGGCGGCAGCGGCCACCGCATCGGCCTGATCGGCACTGATCGAACCGCCATCAAGCTTGATCCGGCAGATACCGCCGTCCAGTGCCTGGACGATACGCAGCAACCCCGGGCAGGCCGAGGGGCGTAAGGCAGTGGACATCGGGCGTTCGTTCAAGGGGCTGACCGGTTGTGTGGCAGAAGCGCTTCGCGGGCGAAGGCGCGGTATTATGCCTGCTTTGCCCACCGGTATGAAAAGTCTGCCCTCTGTCTCGACCGGTGGGGCAGGCAGGCTTCAGTTGTTGCCTCTGCCGCGCGCTCAGGTCAGGGCGATAATCTGCTTTTCGCGCCGCTCACCCAATAACGCAATAATCCTGGCTCTCGAGAAACAGTAATCATCGGCATCTATAAGAGCCTTGTAGCAATCAACAGCAAGGTTGCCCACTATCTGCTCGGCATTGAAGCGTTGCTCAAGCACATTGCCCGGAACAGGCTCTTTGACGGCAAACGAAATGACGACCATCGTAATCGTTGATTCCGCAGATACGCTGCCAAGCATGAAGCGAATCGACTTGCCCTCTTGCAGAATATTTCGCTGAAGCAACTCAAGGGCCGCACCGTTGCTCTCCAGTTGCGAGTTCAGATTGGCAATTACCTGTTGGTTAAAAACTGCCGGCGCCCAACCTTGCAAGAGTTCTTGTGCCAACTCCAGCAGAGTAAAAGTATCGGGCGTAGTGACCGGCGCGCTGATAACCGGATCGTCGAAAAACAAAGCACCGGTGACTTTCAAAGCCGTTTTATTGGCGTCATTCCATGCGTCGCATTCAACAGCATCGGGAACTTTATGCGAGGCGACCGTTTGTGAATAAAGCAGCGCATCGAGACTGTCGTCAATGTCAGATGCCGTCAGCTCTTTACTCACCAGCACTAATGCCCCTGCGCATACGAAAACCTTCGAAATCGCGAACATTTGCATCTCCCACAAAAAAACCAGAGGCTTGCGCCTCTGGCATTAATCACTTTCAGACCGATTGGCCAAATTCGTAGCTGAGCGCTTTCTCACGTTGCTCCGTCAGAGCCTTGACAATCAATGGTTCTACCATTGCATAGTCTTCCTCATCCATATACATCGTGGCACCGGCGTTATAAATCTCCACAGCAGATGTTGCCCATTCTACAAACAGTACTTTGGTAGGTTGAGCCGAAGCCAGATATTGCACAGCAGCGATTGCCAGGGTGATACCACCCTCATCATCCTGCGAAGCCGCACTCATGCAAAAGTTGCCACCTTCGGCTTTCTTCGAGTTGTTCTCGAACAGCGTCAGGGCCTGTGGTTCATTTTTCAGCGCATCCATGGTCGCATCTGCCACAGAGGACAATACTTTAAGGGCTGCCTGGCCCTGTCCTACTGCTGCACCAACAGCGGTATGCAGAACAGACAGGACAACATTATCCATGGTCAATTTTTGCGAAGTAGCGGTATATCGATTATAAGGCTGGCTGAAAGCAAACCAGCCAGCCAGTTTCATCAATCGCATAAACTCGTTATAGCGCTGTTCTTTTTGGTTGGACGCCGGATATTTGAGCAAGGCAACCAGATCAGCGTACATGTAGGTGTTTTTAACGATTCGCTTGCTGCGCTTGGACATGCTTGCATCAAAGCCTGCAATACCCGAGCCCATGATTGCAGCATTCAGTTCATCTTTATCAACCGGCAAGCTACTGCCAACACTTGCCGAACGCGAGCGCAGCACTGGCTGCGCAGCGATAAACTCATTGGTTTGTGCAATCAAACTAAACCGCTCAACAGCGGAGATTACATCTTTATTCAGCTCAGTCATAAATGAATTCCTTTCATGATTAAAACACCGACTTGGTGTGGAAAACAAACTAACCACAGCACCGGAGTTAATCAAATCGAAAATCCATGCATTTAATTTCAGACCGTCATACAAACCATCAAACAAAGCTGTACAACTAATATCAAGCGCCCCGAGCCAACTCAATTTCACGCGTGCGCATATCAAGCACTGCAGCAGCCAACTGAAGCCGATTTTCATTTATCGCGGCAGACCTGATCAAAAAGCGCCTGGAGCGGATATCAAGCTCCGAACCCGTATGCTGAATAGTCCAGAACAAATAGGTAGAGGACCACTTCGCATCAAGCAAGCGAACATTACTGACGACAATCTCCAACTCCCTATTGAAATTGTACTGAGCAGGAGAAAAACGAAAATCGCTCCATTCCCGAGCGCTGCCTCTAAATACGTCTATGGCGTCCGAATGTGTCTCAAGCATATGGAACGCTTCCTTCATTAGCGCGACTTTCTCCCGACTTAGTTGTTGCGACAAGGATCGCGCCCAGACGTCCAGCGCATTGCCGGTAAAGTTCTTGTCAACATGGATTACCGGAGCTTGTTCCAGGCTCCAGCCGACAGACCAAAGCACCCCGGAATAATATTCGAACCAAGCAGCTGGCTCACTGTTTCTGTTATGACGCAAATCGGCTCTGTACTCTGCCCAGCGCATACTGTCTTTGACGAATCGTTTGTCTTCCGCAGTCAACCCGGAAAAGTAGGACAACAGATTATTCCCCATCACCGTCGCACTGCCTTGGTCGGGCAGTGCTGAGATACTGTTCAAAACATCGCTCATTTCAATTATCCATTTGATTGTTCAATTTACTAAAAAAGTACCTTCCGGATAGCCACAAGCACTTCCAGCGGAACGCCAATTCAATACTTGCGAAGAACTCGAAAAATCACAAAAGACAATGTAAACATTGAATGTCGGCGATCCTCAAAAAAGGACAGCAGCCAGTTATCGATTGTCGCGTTATCATGTCGCCCGCTTCGCTGGACGCAGGATCTGGAGTATGAAATGGGCGATTGGCTGACCGTTGTGGGTATTGGTGAAGACGGCTTCAAAGGCCTGGGCAAGAACGCCCGGCGTGCTCTGATGGGCGCTTCGCGGATCGTCGGCGGCCAGCGTCAGCTGGATCTGCTGCCGCCGTGCATCGGCGGCGAGCGGCAATTGTGGCCGAGTCCGTTTTCCCTAGCGCCGGTGCTCGAGTCGCGTGGCGCGCCGGTCTGCGTGCTGGCCAGCGGTGATCCGATGTTCTACGGCGTCGGTGCCAGCCTGGCGCGTCAGGTGCCGAGCGCCGAGATGTCGATCATTCCCGCCCCTTCGTCCTGCGCACTGGCGGCGGCGCGCCTGGGCTGGCCGTTGCAGGAGGTGACGATTGTGTCGCTGGTGGCGCGTCCGCTGGCGGCGCTCAATGCGCATCTGTTCAGCGGCGTGCGTCTGTTGTTGCTGAGCAATGACGGCAGCAGCCCGGCCGCCGTTGCGCAATTGCTCTGCGAACGTGGTTTCGGCCCAAGTCGCATGACTGTTCTGGAGCATCTGGGCGGCGACGCCGAGCGACGTATCGAACGCAGCGCCAGCAAATGGAGCGATGCGGCGGTCGCCGACCTCAACGTCGTCGCTGTCGAGTGCCTGGCCGACCCCGGTGTTACCGGCCTGTCACGCCTCGCCGGTCTGCCCGATTCGGCGTTCCGTCACGACGGCCAGCTGACCAAGCGCGACGTGCGCGCCATCACCCTCGCCCGCCTGGCGCCGAAGCCCGGCGAACTGCTCTGGGATGTCGGCGCCGGCAGCGGTTCGATCGGCATCGAGTGGATGCGTGCGCACCCGAGCTGTCGCGCCATCGCGGTCGAGGCCGACGAGGGCCGTCAGCAATTGATCGAACACAACCGCGATGCGCTGGGCGTACCCGGCTTGCACCTGATTCGCGGCAAGGCGCCGCAAGCGCTCAATGGCCTTGAACGTCCAGACGCTGTTTTCATCGGCGGCGGCGTCACCCGTGAGGGTGTATTCGAGACCTGCTGGGACCAGCTCAAGCCCGGCGCCCGTCTGGTGGCCAACGCCGTGACCCTGCAAAGCGAAGTCACCCTGATGCACTGGCGCGAACAATACGGCGGTGAGCTGACGCGCATTCATGTCGCCCAGGCGCAACCGCTCGGCGAGTTCGACACCTGGCGTCAGGCATTGCCGATCACCCTGCTGGAACTGGTCAAACCCCTCGATGCGTGACGAAACCGCCGAACAACCCGCGCCCCTGCGCAGCGGCCTCACCACCGGCAGCTGCGCCACCGCCACCAGCCTCGCCGCCGCGCGCCTGTTGCTCACCGGCATCAGCGCCGACGCGGTGCACATCACGCTGCCCAAGGGCAAACAGGTGCAGATGCGCCTGGAGTTCTGCCGCTTGAGCGAGGGCGGCGCCGAGGCCGGTACGATCAAGGATGCTGGCGATGACCCTGACGTCACTCACGGCGCCCTGCTCTATTCACAGGTGCGACTGTCCGCCGAACCGGGAATCCACTTCAACGCCGGTGTCGGCGTCGGCACGGTGACCCGACCCGGTCTGGTATTGGCCGTCGGCGAACCGGCGATCAATCCGGTGCCGCGCAAAATGATCAGCGATCACCTGGCCTTGCTCGCCGTCGAAACCGGCTACGGCGGCGGCTTCGAGGTCACGGTCAATGTCGAGGGCGGCGCAGAACTGGCGCTGAAAACCATGAATCCACGACTGGGCATTCTTGGCGGCCTGTCGATTCTCGGCACCAGCGGCATCGTCCGGCCATTTTCCTGCGCCGCTTACATCGCCTCGATTCATCAGGGCATCGACGTAGCGAAAACCAACGGTTATCTGCACATCGCCGCGTGCACCGGCAACGCCAGCGAAGACACCATGCGCCGGGTCTATGACCTGCCGGAAATCGCCCTGATCGAGATGGGTGACTTTGTCGGCGCGGTGCTCAAGCATCTGCGCAAGGTACCTGTGGATAAACTCAGCTTGTGCGGCGGCTTCGGCAAAATCAGCAAACTCGCCGCCGGGCATATGGATCTGCACTCACGGCATTCGAGCATCGACTTGCCGCAACTGGCCGAGTGGGCGGCGGCGATTGGCGCGGATGCGGCATTGCAACAAGGCATTCGCGAAGCCAATACCAGCCAACAAGCCTTGGCCATGGCCAGTGCGGCGGGCATCGCTTTGGGGGATGAGGTGTGTCGCCACGCATTGAATTTCGCCCGCAGCGTCGTGCCGGCACAGGTCCAGGTCGAGGTGTTTGCCATTGATCGTCAGGGCGGGATTGTCGGGCACGCCGGAGGTTTTGCATGAAACGGATCCTGCTGCTCGGCGGCGTGACTGAAGCGCTGGCGATTGCCCGCACGCTCGGCCCACAACATATCTACAGCCTCGCTGGCGTTGGCCGAGTGCCGAGCGATTTGCGCTGCCAGGTTCGGGTCGGCGGCTATGGCGGCGCTGAGGGTCTGGCGCAGTTCATCGCCGATGAAGGCGTCGATCTGCTGCTCGACGCTACACACCCGTACGCCGCACAAATCAGCGCCAACGCCGCCCGGGCGGCACAGCTTGCCGGCATTCCCTGCTGGGCCTTGCGCCGCCCCGCCTGGCAGCCGCAAGCAGGCGATGACTGGCGCGAGGTCAGTGACTGGGCCGAACTCATCACCGCCCTGAAACCGTTCCACCGCCCGCTGTTCACCCTCGGCCGTGAACCGCTGCAACACCTCGACGAAATCCCCGCCCACCAGTTCTGGACCCTGCGCGCCCTCGACGTTTATCCCGGCAACGCGCGCTGCGAAGTGATCGGCGCCCGTGGGCCGTTTCTGCTGGAAGACGAGCGCGCGCTGTTCGAGCGCCGGCAGATCGACGTATTGATCAGCAAGAACAGCGGCAGCAGTGCCACCGAGCCGAAGCTCGAAGTGGCGCGTGAGCGTGGCGTGCCGGTGCTGGTGTTGAAGCGGCCGGGGTTGCCGGGGGTTGATCGGGAGTTTGAATCAGTCGCTGAAGTCCTCGCTGCCCTTTCCCACTGAATCGGCACGGCGCTTTGTGGGAGCGAGCCTGCTCGCGAAGACGTCAGCACCAGTAGCCTTCCATTGTCTGACACAGCGCTTTCGCGAGCAGGCTCGCTCCCACATGACTCCGGCTCGGCGGAATTTATGTCTCGATTCCTGCAACCCGGCCAGACACCACCCACATAAATTCAAAACAACACCGACTTTCAGCGTTCAGGCATACCACTTACCCTTCGGCCTGTGAACTCAAAGGCGTGATATTCAATGTCAGAGAAATTTCTTCCTTTTGACGTTCGGGACTACCTGAAAACCCCAGCGGATCTGGGCCAATACATCAAGGGCTGTGAACTGGAAGACTCGGGAGATGGGCGCCTTGACCGAGCAGCGGGTCGAGACGTTATGCAGACCATACGAGCACGAATAGAGACCGATGCGGATTTCGCCCAGGCATTGCGAATCGAAGCCGCTACACTCATTCACAACGGCGAAATCGAAACCGGGCGCAGGCTGTTACAACTTTTGCAGCAAGCACTGCGACACCAAACCGCACGACGCTTTTTTACTTATCGGCCCTGATCAGGCTAAATGGGCCGCGCCTGATCGCCCACCCAACGGACCTGTCCCATGAACCGACGCCGGTTAGCATTTGCCTGGATCGCCTGCTTTGCAGTGCTGTTCAACATGCTCGCCATGCCGCTGAGCGGGGCGATGGCGCAGGCGGCCAGTTCACCGGCCGAGCAGATACTCTGGAGCAGTTTCTGCACCGGCAGCGGCATGAAGATGGTGGCGATCGACATCGGTGCCACGGATCAGAAGGCCCCGCAAAACGACAACCATTCGAATATGCAGCACTGCTGGTGCTGCTCAGGTGGGGCGCCATTGCTGGCGCTGCCGGGGCATTCGCCGCAGCTGTATTTCGCGCAATTTGAAAGCAACCGCAGCGTTGCGCCCGTCTCCCTGCAAACCCCGACGCCGCGCCAGCAATGGCCGAGTCTCAATCCCCGTGCCTCCCCTCTGGTCTGATTGGTTCGCGCCCTGAATCCGCGTTTCAAATCGTTCTGGAGAACTGCCATGTTGAAGAAACTCTTCGTCCTCGCTGCGCTGTTGTTGCCGGCGTGCTTTGCCCATGCCCACGAATACAAGGTGGGTGCGCTGGAAATCGCCCATCCGTGGTCGCAGGAACTGCCGCCGAATGCGCCGACCGTCGCCGCCTATTTCATCATTCACAACACCGGCAAAAGCGCCGATCGCCTGCTCAGCGTCGACTCGCCCATCGCTGCACAAGCGCAGTTGCATGAGCACGTCATGCAGGGCGATCTGATGAAGATGCAGCAGGTGCCAAGCGTGCAAATCCCCGCCGGCGGCACCGTGACCTTCGCGCCGATGGCTTATCACGTGATGCTGCTCAACCCGAGCGATCGCAGCCTGCTCAGTGACGGCAAGCGTTTCCCGATGACCCTGCATTTCGAAAAGGCAGGTGACGTCAGCGTTGAAGTTGCCGTGCAGAAGAAACCGCCGGAATCCGCCCAGGGCCACGTGCACGCTCAGTAACTGCTTCGGCTGACTTCGCCCATGCGTCCGTTGCGCGCCAGGCCCGTCCCGCATCACCGTCAGACTCAAGCGCTGACGCGTGGCAGCTGGATCGCCCTGTTCGCCATGTTGATGATCTTCATCGGTCCACTGATTTCTCAGTCGATGCCGATGGATCAGCACGCCTCGACGTCGATGCCAATGAGCATGGACATGTCGATGGACATGCCCGGCATGGATCACAGCGGCCATGACGCCCAACCTGCTGCCGAGCATTGCCCGCCGCAATCTTCGCATCACGTGCTGTGGGAAAAGTGCGGCTATTGCAGCTTGCTGTTCAATTGCCCGGCGCTGACCGGCGGCGGCGATTTCGTCGCTTTCAACATCCCGCCACCCAATACCTTCACCCCACCCTCCCCGCGTCTGGGCCATGCCCGCCAACCCTTCTTCCCCGGCGCCCGCACCCGCGCCCCGCCCATCGCCACGTAAACACGCACCTCTGATTGCACACGGTTGAGAAGACAGCTCCAGGCTGCCGACCGTGGTGTTTACGACTGTTCGATGGAAATTGTCATGTCCAGGTTTACTGCTGTCCCCTGCGCGGAATCTGCCCGCGCGCACTTTGCCCTGAACGAATCGCCGATTCGTTGCAGGCACGCTATTGCCGTCCTTTGCGGCGTACTGCTGACACCGCTGGCGCTGGCCGACGATCACGCTGGCCAAGAAAATCAATTGAGCCCGACGGTGATCACCGCCATCGCCCCAAGCTCGCCACTGACGATCGTCACCAACCCCAAGGATCCGCGCCAACCGGTGCCGGCCAGTGACGGCGGCGATTACCTGAAGACCATTCCCGGCTTCGCTCTGGTGCGCAATGGCGGCACCAACGGCGATCCGGTGCTGCGCGGCATGTTCGGTTCGCGACTGAACATCCTCACCAATGGCAGCATGATGCTCGGCGCCTGCCCTGGCCGGATGGACGCGCCGACCTCGTACATTTCGCCGGAAACCTACGACAAACTCACCGTGATCAAAGGCCCGCAAACCGTGCTTTGGGGTCCCGGCGCATCGGCCGGTACGGTGCTGTTCGACCGTGAGCCGGAGAACTTCGGCGAACTCGGCACGCGCGTCAACGCCAGCCTCCTGGCTGGCTCGCATGGACGTTTCGACAAGGTTGTCGACGCCGCTGCCGGCGGTCCTCTGGGTTACGTGCGGGTGATCGGCAACACTGCGCATTCCGATGACTATCGCGACGGCAACAACGACATCGTCGCCTCGCGTTACGACAAGTGGAACGGCGATATCGCGCTGGGCTGGACGCCGGATGCCGACACCCTGATCGAACTCACCGCCGGCAAGGGCGATGGCCAGGCACGGTATGCCGGGCGCGGCATGGACGGTTCGCAATTCCTGCGCGAGAGCCTCGGTCTGCGCTTGGAAAAATCCAACATCAGCGAGGTGCTGGAAAAACTGGAAGCGCAGGTCTACTACAACTACGCCGACCATGTGATGGACAACTACACCCTGCGCACCCCGTCCGGCACCGGCATGATGGCGGGACCGATGGCGTCAAACGTCGACCGTCGTACCCTCGGTGCACGGATCAAAGCAACCTGGCGCTGGGCTGATGTTCAGCTGATCACCGGCCTCGACGCACAGACCAACGAGCACCGTCAGCGCAGCTCAATGGGCATCGATACCTACAAGGACCTGCCATACAGCAAGGACGCCGATTTCCACAATTACGGCGTGTTCAGCGAAATGACCTGGTACGCCGCCGAGCGTAATCGCTTGATCACTGGCGCTCGGGTCGATCGCGCCTCGGCGAAGGATTATCGGCAAACCACAGGGTCGGGGATGATGTCCCGCCCCAACCCGACCGCCGACGACACCCGCGCCGACACGTTACCCAGTGGCTTCGTGCGCTATGAACACGATCTGGCCGACAGCCCGACCACGCTCTATGCAGGCCTCGGCCATGCGCAACGCTTCCCGGATTACTGGGAGTTGTTTTCGCCCAAGTCCGGCCCGGCAGGATCGGTCAATGCGTTCGACTCGATCAAACCGGAAAAGACCACGCAGTTCGACTTCGGCGTGAACTACAAGAGCGCCGACCTCGAAGCCTGGGCCTCGGGTTACATCGGTGTGGTACGCGATTACATCCTGTTCGACTACACGCCGGGAATGATGGGCATGAGCACCTCGCGCGCCGAGAACATCGACGCGCGGATCATGGGTGGCGAACTCGGAGCTGCCTACAACCTGACCGACAACTGGAAAGCCGATGCGACCCTGGCCTATGCCTGGGGCAAGAACAGCAGTGACGGCTCGGCATTACCGCAGATGCCGCCGCTGGATGCGCGCTTCGGCCTGACCTACAGCGAGGCCAAGTGGAGCGCCGGCGCATTGTGGCGAGTGGTCGCCGCGCAGCACCGCATCGACGCGAACAAGGGCAACGTGGTCGGCAAGGATTACGCCCAGAGCTCGGGCTTCGGCGTGTTCTCGCTCAACGGCGCGTACCGCATCAACCAGCACTGGAAGGTCAGCAGCGGCGTCGACAACCTGTTCGGCAAAGCCTACGCCGAACACCTGAATCTGGCCGGCAATGCCGGCTTCGGCTATCCGGCCAACGACCCGCAAGCGCTCAATGAACCGGGGCGCACGCTCTGGACCAAAGTGGATATGAGTTTCTGACACCCACCCATGTGGGAGCGAGCCTGCTCGCGAAGACGGCGCCACGGTCGGCATTGATATCGACTGAACAACCGCTTCGCGAGCAGGCTCGCTCCCACAGGTAAACAGACAACGAAAAGAACCAAGCCAAGCGGAGCACACGTGATGCAAAAGCCTCAACCCAATTTCTACAACCTGGCCTGGCGCTGGCATTTCTATGCCGGGCTGTTCGTCGCGCCGTTCATGGTGATGCTGGCCCTGACCGGGATCATTTATCTGTTCAAACCGCAGCTCGATTCGCTGATGTACAGCAGCCTGCTCGAAGTGCCGGCCGGGCACCACACGGTGCCGGCCGATGACTTGCTGCAACGGGTGAAAAGCGCTTACCCACAAGGCCAGGTCACTCAGTACCTGCCGCCGGTGAATGCTGAGCGCAGCGCGCAATTCGTGGTGAAGAACGCCGGTCATGAACTCAACGTGTTCGTCGATCCGTACCACGGCGACATCCTCGGCGAGCAGGATGCCAAGCAGAATCTGCAAGCCATCGCCCGCGCGATTCACGGCGAATTGATGATCGGCACAGTCGGCGATCGCCTGATCGAAATGGCCGCTGGCTGGGGCGTAGTGCTGGTGGTGTCGGGGCTGTTTCTGTGGTGGCCGCGCGGTCAGGCGGCGGGCATTCTGTGGCCGCGCCTGAGCAGTCGCGGTCGGGTGTTGTGGCGCGACCTGCATGCGGTCACCGGTTTCTGGGGCGCGACATTGCTGCTGGTGATGTTGCTCAGTGGCATGACCTGGACCGGTTTCTGGGGCAAGCAATACGCGCAGGTGTGGAATGTGTTTCCGGCAGCGATGTGGGACAACGTGCCGACCTCCGACATCGAGGCACGCAGCCTCAACAGCGCCACCCGCCAGACCGTGCCATGGGCGATGGAAAATACGCCGATGCCGATGTCCGGCGACCACGCCGAACACATGAATCACGGCAATGCCCATGCCGGCCCCGCAGCACCCGCGATCAGCCTGCAGGACGTGCAGAACATCGCCAGTGAACGCAAGGTTGAACCCGGCTACAGCATCACCCTGCCGACCACCGCCACCGGCGTGTTCACCATTGCCGTGTTCGCTGATGACCCGCGCAACGACGCCACCCTGCACGTCGATCAGTACACCGGCAAGGTCCTCGCCGATGTCCGCTTCGAGCACTACGGAACCGTCGCGCGCGCCACGGAAATTGGCGTGATGCTGCACGAAGGCAAGATGTTCGGCACCTTCAACCAGATTGTCGTGCTGCTGATCTGCCTGATGATTCTGCTCAGCGCCGTCAGCGGCGTGGTGATCTGGTGGAAGCGTCGGCCTGAAGGCAAATTCGGTGTGCCGCCGCTGCGCCATGACCTGCCGAAGTGGAAAACCGGCGTGGCGATCATGCTGGTGCTGGCGGTGGTGTTTCCACTGGTGGGGGCGTCGCTGGTGGTGGTCTGGTTGCTCGACCGGTTTCTCGTGCCCCGACTTGGCCAACGCGCCGCGCAGGTGCAGCGTTGATGTGACGGGCGCGGGCCGTTGCGGCGGCCCGCGCCTGTTCATTCATTTCATTTACAACTCGTCGCGCAAGCGCACGGTTCCGGGTGTCGGGGACTGCTGACGTCGGCTTCGCCAGGTAGTGTTCATGCGGCCGGTCTGGCGCCAGTAATAACCGCCGATCAGCACCCGAAACTCACCCAGCGCCATAAGCCGCGAAAGAAACTCTCCAGGGCTCAGCCGGCTGATCCAGCGTCCGCCCTCGAAAGTGGCTGAGCGGGTCAGCAACAGATCTCTTTCCGCCCTTGAATACACGGGTGTGTACTTGAGCAGCACATCGTGCGGCGTTGAATAGTAGTAGTGCAGGATATGCAGGCCTTTTTCCGTGGGTGCATGGGTATGCGCATGCACCAGCGAAGGCGCAGCGTAATTGGCATAGACCTGATCCACGTCCGCCGCCAGCGTGGTGTTGCCCGAGACATGCAATTGATGGGTGGCCATCACCGAGTAACCCTCGGGATAGCGCGGCGCCGGATCGCGCCAACTGACAGCCGGATCCGCGACGGTACGCAGTATGCGCAACAGCGGATTGTCCTCGTTGGCCAAATACACGATCGGCTCAAGCGGAACGAAGCGACGGCTGGACGGGTTCGCCAGAATCGCACTCTCATAACCGGTGCCTATTACCGCCTGGCAGGCTACCCGCCCATGAACATGGCAGGCGGCATCATCGGGATGATGAAAGACAGGTCCCAGCGCTGGCGCCGGATGCTCGCGCCAGCGTTGCTCACTGGACATCTCGGTCAGCCGTGGCTGCCAGTGTTCATCCACCTGACCATGCCGCGACCAGTATTCACTGGTTTCAATTACCTCAAGTCGGCCGGCATGAGCCATCCGTTGGACATAGTCGACAAATCTGAACGTACCGCTGGCAATGCCCCGCTCATCGACCGCCGCTTCCACCTTCGACACAAAGGCATTGGGGCGCAGTTGCACTTGCCCGAACTCATCGTAGAAAGTGCCGGGCTCGAATGCATGCAGTTGCAATTTCAACAACGCGCCATCGGCGCAGGAGAAGTAGATCGGCCGGTACCCCTGGGGCGTGTTGGCCCATGCGCAGGCTGCCTGGACATCGTTGGGCAGCAGAAAAAAGTGCCGCATATCGTCCGCCCGCGCGCCCAGAGGTGGCAGCGCTGCTCGCAAATAAATGGCGCTCAGACTGAAACCTGGCGGCAGCTTGCCCTGTTCGAAAACCCGATCCAGCGCCAACCCCGAACGCTGCACCGCAACTGGCAGAGTGGACACCAACAGGTCTTCAGGGCCGTTCAAAACGTAGCCGAAGGTCTGCGTATCTCTGCTCGAGGAGAATTGATGAGCGTACCGCGCGGCAGCGTCTGCCTGGATGAACAGCGGGCTGCCGACCGGGCTGCTCAACGCCTTGTCATAATCTGCGGCCGGCAACAGATCCCCGGAGTACGGTGCCCACTGGACTATCTGGCGCGGTTGCCCCCAGATCGCGCTTGCGGCGACCACCCACAGACGCCCGGCCCTGGCCAGATCGTTCACCCATTCGACGGGTTTCAATTGCCGATCGCGCAAGCGCTGTCTTATCGCTTTTGCATCGACGACGGACAGCCGCTCGCCCTGATCAAGCAGCTGCGAAAGCAGTTCGGCTTGCGGCCGATAGCCAATCACCGCGCCATCCGGACAGAACAGGTATTCATCCCGTGGGCCGGGTGTATAGCGAATCAGCGAACCGTCCGCCGCCACCCGGTATTCCTCTTTAATGCCGCGTTTGTTGAACGCCGACTCCAGCACCTCGACCGAAAACACGTTCTGGTACACCTGCTTTTGCACAGGCGCCAAGACCAATGACACCTCTTGGGCGACGCGCGAGCGGTACCGCGCCACGATGCGACAACCCGCAGGAAACAATCCGGCGGCGCGACTTTCCTCAGGGCAGATATCGGTGAAATCAAAATCCTCATGGCTGACTTCAACAGGCACTGTGGCGACGTAGCGCTTATCGACCGTCTCCAGAATCAGCCCGCCATGCACCCTGTCGGTCACCAGAGGCACGAGTGTCCTGGCGTGGACGGCCGCGTCGTCAGCCGTCAGAAAGACCGGACCGAGCCGGCGCCGTTCGAGATTTGCGTACGGTTGCCAGGTGGCTGGCACCAGCCCCGCCCGGTCCCAGCACAGACCGGTGCGCATGACGGACAGCTCGCCGCTGCTGGCGACCTCATGGATAAAGTCGGTCGGTAGACGGTTGCCAGCGGCCAGATCGCTTTTGATCTGTTCAAGCGTGCGCTGGGACGAGGCGTCATGAAACAGTTTGCTGGACTTGCTCCACACATATTTGAGCAAAGCACCATCGCGCACGGCGATATAAAGCGCTGCGGGAGCGTCCGACACCATGACCGGGCGCCGGCCGCCGTAATACATCGAGGCTGTCAGGTGGTCCGGCGAGATGAAGTAATGCGCCAGCCATTCATCCGGGCTTTTCGTCGGATCACCGGCTCGTTGCGACGCATAAAAATTGCCGTGCAGTTCGAAGCCCTCGGGCAACGCATGCCAGGGCTCTGAGGGCAGGTCGGCGAAAACCGAATCGAGCCTGAACAGATTTTTGCCTTGATCACTGACGGGCACCAGCTCGGTAGCCACATACTCTGGCCGGCTCTTGTGCCTGAGAATGAAGCCGAAGTACGCGCGCGTTTCGCCCTGTGGACGAAAGTCCCCCATGCATCGGTCCCGTGCAGCCTCATCCGCCGAGGGGAAAATCGCGCCGAATGCCACACCTTCCAGGCGTTTCCAGGGCAACGGCAACGTCAGCGGCGGCAACGGTATTTGCGGCTGCGGGAGTGGCGTGGGTTTGGGCAGGATCGGCTTGTCTCTGTCCGGCTGGGGATACAGAAGCGGCGGCAGTTGCACCACCGGCAACTGCGGCACGGGCAAAGGCGCGGGCGTGGTGCGCAGCGACCAGGCGGGCGGCACCCGCCCGCGATAGCCCCACAGTTCATTATCGATCAGAACCGTTAAACGTCCGGCCGCTGCCTGTTCACGTATGAAGTCCTGCGGGCGTTTACGGCCGCTGTCCACCTCCAGCGCCAGGGCGCCCGGATGCTGACGCGTGCCCAGGCGCCGGGCCAATTCCGTGGAGCCCGCAGATCCGATGACCTCATACCTGACGAGACTGTCCGGCGCCGCGCTGACATACAAGGCAATCTCGTCGAGCAGGACTTGCCTGACCTCCGCCACACTCAACATCTGCAAGCTCACAGCCGCTTCCTGATACGCCCAGCCAAAAAGCTCCGTATCCACCGGCAAAAGTTGCGACATGGCAATGTGAGAGACGTAACGGGCGTGCAGCGCATGGTCGTCGGGAAAGACCGGACGCCCATGATTGTCCATCGGATAAAGCCTGCCCTGACTGAGCGTGTCGATATCTCCCGGCAACGGTTCGGTCACCACGAAGCGCTTGTCGCTGCGCTGAAAAACATACCCGGCGTACGGTTTGTCACGGCGCAGGCCGGCGAGTTCATGGGCATGACGAGCGGCATCATCGGCGCACAGAAAAGCGCCGCTCAATCGCGGCCAGGGGAAGTTCGCGAAGGGTTGCCATTGCAGATCCACCGGCCCCAGATGCGCCCACAGCGCACTGCCGCGCACGACCTCCAGGGTGCCAGCCAGTACCAGCATCGAGACAAATGCGCGGGTATCCAGTGTGCCGGCCAACAGCCTTGCCTGCAGACCATTGTCACTGACCGTGCCGTCCGACTGCGTAACGCTCAGTGCCGCTTCGATCGAATCGCCGCTGAAGCGGTACTTCAACATCGCATGATCCTGCGCCCGCATGTACAGCGACAACGCATGTCCCGCTTTCGCCAGATGTTTGCTGCGGGCATTCGCTTCGATAGCGACGGCGATCTCCCGGGGCGTGAAGAAGTTCTCGTAGAGCCACGGCTGAGCGGGTGGAAACTGCGCAGGGTCGGGCCGCGAGGCGAAGTAGAAGCCCTCCAGCAAATACCCCCTCGGCAGCTGCAATTGCCCTTGGGCATCAACCGGAAATATTCGCTCAGGATCCCATGCAGCCAGTCCGGCCGGGCGCGCATGGGTGGCGACATACTCCTCGCCAATCAATTTTTTCAATATCAGGCCCGTCGTCTGTGCGCCTCTGGATTTCAAGGCGGCAAGCACGGCGCGTTCGGCATTGACGCATACCCGGGTCATCAGCGGCAGGTCGGTGACCGCACCCTTTGAAAACGACGCGCCGACCTTCCAGTCCGCAGGTACACGCCCCACCGAGTAGCCCCAGTCGGCATTCGAAACAATGACTTTGAGTTCACCCACGGTCGCCAGCCTGTTGATCACCGCCATCACGTCATAGGCCCCCGCCGGATGGCCCGACGGCCCGCCGGACTGCTGCCAGAGGAAGTAGTCGCGTTCCTCGGGCGAGCCGCTCGAGACGTATTTGAGCAAGCTGCCATCCGGGCCTGAAAGGTAAGCGCTGCGGAAAAAATCCCGCGCCGACACATCGCCAATGAAATCGCCGCCTGAATAGAAGCTCATGAACAGCCTGAGCAGGGTTTCATCCTGACGCCGATTGCCATTGCGGAACTGGTCATGTAGCGGCGGATGGCTGTGTACGCTGGCGATACAGCGGTAGCCCAGCGGATGGAGCATGCCGCCAAGGGCATCGGTCTGCACAATCGTGCCGAAGTCGAAGCGCGTGGCTTCACCTGCGATGGGAGAGGTGGCGAGGAATTTCCCGTCCGGTCGCAGCAGGATCACGCTGCCGTACTCTTTGTCCGGGTTGAGTGGAATTCGTGTGTGCACCCAATAGGCGGCGTCTTCTTCAGTCAGAAAAGCCGGGCTCAGTGGGGGCAGCTTGAACGTTGCTGAAGAACTTGCGGTACGACCGGATCGGCCTGAGACATGACTCATAAAAACCTGCGCTGAGAATCGGATGAGCAACTGAGTGTGGCCTGTCGGTTTTCTCGAGCTGTGGTACAGGGTTATCGCTTTTGTATCCGCATCTGAGCGCCAGCGGGCGCCCCAATCTGGCGCAACTCGACGCACCATCGCCCGCCTGCCGTCCCCTCTTGGTGCACGGTTTCAGCGCGCAAGCGCTCTGGCACGACATTTTCTTGCCTGAACGCGACCGGGCACAGCCTTTGCAAAACACAGCTTCAGTCGTCCGCATCTGCCAACCAGAAAAAATCGAATGTTCATGGAGATCGCACAATGAAGCGTCGCAGTTTGATCAAGGCTTTCACACTCACGGCATCCATTGCCGCGATGGGCATGACCTGGACTGTCCAGGCCGCCGAGACCATCAAGGTCGGGATTCTGCATTCGTTGTCCGGGACCATGGCGATCTCCGAAACATCGCTCAAGGACATGGCGCTGATGACCATCGACGAGATCAACGCCAAGGGCGGTGTGAACGGCAAGATGCTTGAACCTGTTGTCGTTGACCCTGCATCGAACTGGCCGCTGTTCGCCGAAAAAGGCCGGCAGTTGCTGACCCAGGACAAGGTCGCGGTGGTGTTCGGCTGCTGGACCTCGGTGTCGCGTAAATCGGTACTGCCGGTGTTCGAAGAGCTCAACGGCCTGCTGTTCTACCCGGTGCAGTACGAAGGCGAAGAGATGTCGCCGAACGTCTTCTACACCGGCGCCGCGCCGAATCAGCAAGCGATCCCCGCCGTTGAATACCTGATGAGTGAAGAAGGCGGCAGCGCCAAGCGCT
>Ga0308171_1001423_pt1 | contig 32326 bp, 31 predicted proteins | sample PhyGR1_FD_202135 | JGI IMG/M metagenome (GOLD analysis project Ga0308171, IMG submission 202135) | Phyllosphere microbial communities from UC Gill Tract Community Farm, Albany, California, United States - DLSLSG.R1 | ecosystem: Host-associated > Plants > Phyllosphere > Unclassified | place: USA...
CTTCGACCATTATGTCTTTGGCGATCCCGAAGCGGTCGTCGCGCATCTGCCCCCGGCGTCGCACGGCCCGCTCGCGCCGCTCGACGAGGCGATGGCGCGGCGGCTTCGCGCCTATCTTCTGCAAAGGTTGAACCGATGAGCGATCCCTGTCCGCCGACGCGGGTCGTCATCGCGGGGGGCGGGACCGCCGGGTGGCTGGCCGCCACCGCGCTCGTGCGGCAATTGGGGCCGCTCGTCCAAGTCGTCCTGGTCGAATCCGACGAGATCGGCACCGTCGGAGTGGGCGAGTCCACCATTCCCACCGCGCGCGGCTTCCATGCCTTTCTCGGCATCGACGAGGCGGCGTTCATGCGCGCCACCCAGGCGACCTTCAAGCTGGGTATCGGGTTCGAGAATTGGGGCCGGGTCGGCGACCGCTATTTCCACCCGTTCGGAACCGTGGGGCGATCCGTGGCGATCGCCGACTTCCAGCATTTCTGGCTGGAGGCGCGGCGTCACGGGTTCGGCGGCGCCTATACCGACTATTCGCTCGAGGCGCGGGCGGCGGCGGCGGGCCGGTTCGGACGGGACGAGGCCGGGACCCTGGCCTATGCCTATCATCTCGATGCCACCGCCTATGCCCGCTTCCTGCGCGGTATCGCCGAACCGGCCGGGGTGCGCCGGGTCGAGGGCCGCATCGCCAGCATCGAGCGCCACGGCGAGGGCGGGGACATCGCCGCGCTCCATCTGGTATCGGGCGACCGGATCGAGGGGGACCTGTTCCTCGACTGCACCGGCTTTCGCGCGCTGCTGATCGAGGGCGCGCTGGAGACGGGTTTCGAGGACTGGAGCGAATGGCTCGCCTGCGACCGGGCGATCGCGGTTCAGACCGAGGCCGTCTCGGCTCCGGTCCCCTATACCCGCGCCATCGCGCACCGGGCGGGCTGGCGCTGGCGCATCCCGCTCCAGACGCGGGTGGGCAATGGCCTGGTCTATGCCTCGGCCCATATGAGCGAGGACGAGGCGACCGCCACCCTGATGGCGGGGATCGAGGGGACGCCGCTGTCCGAGCCGCGCGCCCTGCAATTCCGCGCCGGAATGCGTCGCCGGGCCTGGAGCCGCAACTGCGTGGCGCTGGGGCTTGCGGCGGGGTTCATCGAGCCGCTGGAGTCGACCAGCATCCACCTGGTCATGATCGCAGTGATACGCCTGATCCAGGGCTTTCCCTTTCAGGGCCAGGACAGCGCGGCGCTGCGGACGCGGTTCAATGCCCAGTCGCGTCACGAATGGGAGCATATCCGCGACTTCATCATCCTGCATTACGCGCAGACGGAGCGGACGGACTCGCCTTTCTGGCAGCGCTGCTCGACGATGCGCGTCCCCGAGACCCTCGCGGAACGGATCGCATTGTTCGCCGAAAGCGCGGGGGCGTGGCAGGGGCAGGACGATCTGTTCAGGATCGATTCCTGGGTTTCGGTGATGCTGGGGCAGGGGCTTGTCCCGAAGGCCCATCATCGCATTCCCGGAATGCTGAGCCGTCAGGCGCTGAAGGATTCGTTCGAAGGACTGGACCAACAGCTTTCACGGCAGTTGCAGCCGATCCCGGACCATCTTGCGTTTCTCAAGGGGTATTGCGGGGCAACGGCTTGACGGCAGGTCGGGAATAAGGCGGCGAGAGCTACGCCCGATCATATTCCGTTCTACCCGGCTTTTACGAAGGGCTTTCCGTTGAAGGTCGCAGCCCGACCGGCGAGATTGACGGCGGTGCCGTTGACCCGGAATTGATCGACAGAGCCGAAACAATCCTGATTTGCGCAACGCACGTGGCTGGGCTTGCGGCCATGATCTCGCGGCGGTCGATTGGGACTATCGCAAATGCGTGCGGCTGGCCTATCGGGCGATCCCACTATGGTAACCCCTCGCCTTCGGGCTGATCCGCTATGAGGAATGGGAAGGACGCTTCCGGCCCGCGGGCGTCGGCGAGCGCCGGTCTTCCTGGCGAGGGACGTTCGCCGCCGACGGTGGTCCGGCCTGCCCCGGTCCGATGACCTGGCTTGAGTCCATCGCCTTCGTCCTCGGGGTCGCGAACGTCACGCTCGTCGTGCGGCGCAGCCTGTGGAACTATCCCGTCGCGCTGGTGATGGTGTCGCTCTATGCGCTGCTGTTCTGGCGGGAGCGGCTGTACAGCGATGCCGCGTTGCAGCTCTTCTTCTTCGCGCTCAACCTCTATGGCTGGATCGTCTGGCGGCGCAGCGTCGCGCAGGCGGGCGAGGTGAGGGTGGACACGCTGTCCTTGCGCGCGCGTGGCGTGTGGCTGGCGGGGATCGCGATCGCCTCGCTCGGTTGGGGTGCCGCGATGGCGCACTGGACCGATGCGGCGATGCCCTTCTGGGATGCCTCCAATGCCGTTGCCAGCGTCGCGGCGCAGATATTGCTGGCGCGGCGGCGGCTGGAGAACTGGATCCTCTGGATCGTCGTCGATCTCTCTTCCATCGCGCTCTATGCGGTGAAGGGGCTGACGCTGACCGCCATCCTCTATGTCATCTTTCTGGGGCTGAGCCTGTGGGGCTATCGCGAATGGCGGGGGCGGGCGTGACGAGCATCTGCCTGCATGGCCCCGAAAGCACCGGCAAGTCGACCGTCGGGCCGCGCCTGGCTCGGGCATTGGGCGGATGTTATCTGGGCGAATATGGCCGCGATTATGCCGAGGCGCATGGCACCGACTTCACCATGGCCGATTTGGTGGCGATCGGGCAGGGGCATGATGCTCGGCTGGCCCGGGCGATCGCGGAGGGGCCATCGCCGGTCGTGACCGATACCGATCCGCTGATGACCGCCGTCTGGGCCGACATGTTGTTCGGCACGCGCGATCCCTGGTTCGCGACGTGGAACCGGCTGTCCGACGTCTATCTTCTCTTCGCCCCGGATTTGCCTTGGGTCGAGGACGGCACCCGCCTGTTCGGTACGCGCGCGGCGCGGCAACGCTTCTTCGACCTGTCGCGCGCCGAGCTGGATCGACGCGGCGTGGCATACTGGTTGATCGAGGGGCAGGGCGAAAGCCGCTATGCAAATTGCATCGCCGCGCTAGAGCACTTTGGCATCCGCCCGCATCTTTGCTAACGGCGTCATCGAATAGCTTTTCAGGAAACCATTCCCCCCGTGTCCACGCCGCTCGACAAGATCCGCAACTTCTCCATCATCGCGCATATCGACCATGGCAAGTCGACGCTCGCCGATCGCCTGATCCAGTTCACCGGCGGCCTGACCGACCGCGAGATGAGCGAACAGGTTCTCGACAATATGGAGATCGAGAAGGAACGCGGCATCACCATCAAGGCGCAGACCGTGCGCCTGGCGTACAAGGCGCAGGACGGCGAGACCTATACGCTGAACCTGATGGACACGCCGGGCCATGTCGACTTCGCCTATGAGGTCAGCCGGTCGCTGGCGGCGTGCGAAGGCGCGCTGCTGGTCGTCGATGCCGCCCAGGGCGTCGAGGCGCAGACGCTGGCCAATGTCTATCAGTCGATCGAGCATGACCATGAGATCGTGCCCGTCATCAACAAGATCGACCTACCCGCCGCCGAACCCGAAAAGGTCCGCGCCGAGATCGAGGATGTGATCGGTATCGACGCCTCGGGCGCGGTGCTGGCCAGCGCCAAGTCCGGCATCGGCATCGGCGACATCCTGGAAGCGATCGTCAAGAACATCCCCGCGCCCAAGGGTGATGCCGCCGCGCCGCTCAAGGCGATGCTGGTCGACAGCTGGTACGACCCCTATCTGGGCGTCGTCATCCTGGTCCGCGTGATGGAAGGCACGCTGAAAAAGGGACAGCAGATCAAGTTCATGCAGGCGGGCACCACCCACCTGATCGACCGCGTCGGCTGTTTCCGCCCCAAGATCGAGCAGCTGACCGAGCTGGGCGTCGGCGAGATCGGCTTCATCACCGCGCAGATCAAGGACGTGGCGCAGGCGCGCGTCGGCGACACGCTGACCGACGCCAAGAAGCCGACCGAGCAGGCGCTGCCGGGCTTCAAGGAAGTCCAGCCGGTCGTGTTCTGCGGCCTGTTCCCGGTCGATGCCAACGACTTCGAGAAGCTGCGCGAGTCGATCAGCAAGCTGCGGCTGAACGACGCTTCGTTCAGCTTCGAGATGGAAACCTCGGCGGCGCTCGGCTTCGGCTTCCGCTGCGGCTTCCTGGGGCTGCTCCATCTGGAGATCATCCAGGAGCGGCTGACCCGCGAATATGACCTCGACCTGATCACCACCGCGCCGTCAGTGGTCTATCAGATCGAACTGACCCATGGCGGCGGGCAAATCGACCTGCACAACCCGGCCGACATGCCCGATCCCAACAAGATCGAGTCGATCAGCGAGCCGTGGATTGAGGCGACCATCTATGTCCCCGACGAATATCTGGGTTCGATCCTGAAGCTGTGCCAGGACCGGCGCGGCATCCAGAAAAACCTGACCTATGTCGGCGGCCGTGCGCAGGCGACCTATGAACTGCCGCTCAACGAGGTCGTGTTCGACTTCTATGATCGGCTGAAGTCGTTGTCGAAGGGCTATGCCAGCTTCGACTATCACCAGATCGGCTATCGCGAGGGCGACCTTGTGAAGATGTCGATCCTGGTCAATGAAGAGCCGGTCGACGCGCTGTCGATGATCGTCCACCGCGGCACCGCCGAGACGCGCGGGCGCGGCATGTGCGAGCGGCTGAAGGAACTGATCCCACGCCACCTGTTCAAGATCCCGATCCAGGCGGCGATCGGCGGCAAGGTGATTGCGCGCGAGACGATCAGCGCGATGCGCAAGGACGTGACCGCCAAATGCTATGGCGGCGACGCGACGCGTAAGCGCAAGCTGCTGGAAAAGCAGAAAAAGGGTAAGGCGAAGATGCGCGAATACGGCTCGGTCAGCATCCCGCAGGAAGCCTTCATCGCGGCGCTGCGCATGGGTGACGAGGCGTAAGATCCGGAAAGCCGCCCCGAGTTGGATCGGGGCGGCTTAGCCGTATTCAAAGAAAGAACACACTCGCCAGTTCGTCTTCGGGCTCATGGGCCCAGCGGATGAAGCGAAAGGCAAAGAAGCTGAACACGCCCAGCGCAGCACCCGCCCAAATATAGTCGGCGTCGCGGGCGACACTCACGAAAATGGCATAGCCCAGATACGCCGAGAGGGCGAAGGCGCAGACCGTCCGCACCCATGCGGATCGGAGCGATCGCGTGACGGCGAACCATAAAATGGCCAGCGTACCGACGATCAGCAATAGAACGAAGACCGGATGGACATCCTGTCCGCGCAGGTGGGGCCAAATCGGCGCGCAGATTTTGAACAGCGTCAGGCAGACAAATCCGGTGATGCCCAGCGTCGGCAGAAAACCAATTCCATGACGAAAGGCCCGCCCGGTTTCCCGCACGGGCCTTTCGCTGTTCAGCGGGATCGGATCAGAACGCGATCTTGATCGTGCCGCGATAGGACTGGTTCTCGACGTCCCGGCGCTCGAAGGTCGTGTCGGCACCCAGCGACAGCTGGACCCGGCCCGCGACATAGGACACGCCCAGGCTCGCCTCGCCCCAGTTCTTGTCTTGGCCCGGCAGTGCGAACAGCGCGGAGGGGCCGATGCCGCCCGCGAAATTCGCGCCGAATACGCCCGGCCGATCCTGGAAGTCATGGACATAATAGGCCGAGGCATAGGGACGGAACGGCCCGTCCGAGCTGAGCATCAGCCCGGCACGCCCCTGCACACTGTTATAATCCTGGCGATCATAACGCAGGGCAGGCCCGCCGCCCGTCTCGACGGTGGGGGTGAAGCCCAGATGGCTGACCCGCGCGGCGATGCGCGGGCCGATCTTCAGGCCGCCGAAACTATAGGTCTTGGCCAGCCCAACCTCGCTCGACAGCGCAAGCGCATTGTCGCGCGACCGCAGGTCATAGGCGACCCCCGCCAGCGAAACGTTGCGCTGCGCCCGCGCCTGGAACACGCCCGCGCTGAACTGGCTGTCCAGCGAGACGCCGCCCAGCTCGGTCTTGCCGTACAGCGTACCCTGATACAGGTCGCCGCGCGCATATTGCCCGAACGAGGTGTTGCCGGTCGTCTTGGTGTAGGAAAAGCCGAAGCCGATGATGCTCGCCTCGTCCACCTCGGTCTCGATGCCGGTGGCGATATAGAAGCCGTCGAACCGGTCGCGGACGTTCGCGCTGGTCGTCTGCGGCAGGGCGCGGGACCGGCCGTCGAGATAGCCGCCCGCCAGGAACACCGCGACATTTTCGGGCAGCACATTTTCGCGCATCGACACGCCGCCGCTGTCGGTCGCCATCTGCGCCTGGGTGCCCGCCAGATTGCTCATCGCAAGGCTGGCGACCTGGACCGGCTGGCCGACCATGGTCAGCGTGCCGCCCAGACCCTCGCGCGGGGACAGGGTGGCGAGATGCTCGCGGTAGAAGCGCGCGGTGTTGTCGAGCGCCATCGTGCCCTGCGCGCGCTTCAGCGCCTCGGTCGAGGGGGCCAGCCCCTCCAGCGAGGTGCGGATCGACGCGGTCGAGGCCAGGTCGAGCGTGCCGTACAGGCTCGAGAGATTGGCCTGGTTGCTGCGATTCTGGTCGAGCAGCCGGGCATAGGCGGTCTGGTACGGCGTGGCGTTGACGACATTGGCATAGGAGCCCGCGACGATCCGTGCGGTGATCGCATTGGCCGAATAGCTGAGCGTCGGCGTCAGGATGGCACTTAGCGCGGCGGGGCTGTTGAACTGGCCGCTGATCCCGCCGGTCGCGGTGGCGATGGTATAGACGTCGCCCGCGCGGATCACCTGCCCGCTGACCGGTGCGAAGCCGACCGATCCGCCCACGTTCAGCTGCCCGCCGCTGCCATTGTTGGCGACGACGTCGATCTTGTCCGACGTGCCGCCCGGCCCGACATCGATCAGCAACTGCGTGCCCGAGGCCAGGATGACATTGCCGCCGAAGGTCAGCGTGCCGATCGTGCCGGTGGTGCCCGGCGCGATCATGCCCGAGACGCTGGTGAAGAAGCGGCTGTTGATCCGCCCCGTACCCTGCAGGCCGCCCGCGAGCATCAGATAGTCGCCGCCCGCATTGATCGTGCCGCTATTGGCGACCATGCCCGCCAGATGGTTGAACTCGGCCACCGTGGACAGGGTGCCGCCGCTCGCCACGGTCAGCCGCGCCTCCGATCCGTTCAGCGTGAAGCGGTCGATCGTCGCCGAGGAGCTCAACGTCGTATTGCCCGCCGCCGACAGGGTGACGTCGTAATAGCTCGCGGCGACCGTCCGGCTGGGGTCGACATTGTTCGGCACGAAGTTGGTCGCGCCCGGCAGGCCGTTGGCGATGGTCGCGGCGGGAAGCGCCGCCGCCGTGGCGCTGGCCGAGGCCTGGGCTTCGTCGGTGGCGGTCCGGCTGGTCTCGGTCAGGATGGCCTTGCCCGCCGCATTGGCCTCGCCGGTGCCGGTCTGTCCGGTGCCGTCGCCATCCTGCCGCGTGACCGCGCCGGTCTTGACATTATAGCATTCGACGCCGTCACAAATGTCGCCGAACTTGTTGGTCGGATCGTTCGCGAGGCCGAGGCCGGGCGAGGTGGGAACGCCATTCGTCAGCTGGCCGTTCTGGATGATCTGATAGGCCGGGTCGGTCGTCGTCACCCAGTGCGTGCCATCCTCCCAGGCGCCGTCGCCGGCCTTGGCGGCGGCATAGCGATAGGGGTTGTTGGCGGCGATATAGTCCCAGAAGAGGTAAAGCGGTTGGTAGAAGGACGAGGTGCCGTAGCTGGACGAAGCCTGCGCATTGTAGAAGCGGCTGCCGCCCGACAGCACGCCGATCACGACCTGCCGCGCAAAGGTGCGATCGAGGATCAGCGGCCCGCCCGAATCGCCGCCCGCCGTCGTGCCTTCGTTGGGCAACGCCTTGTCGCGGAAGAGGTTGAAGTCGAACCGGCTGGCGGACGAGGTGCCGCGGCGGGGATCGTCGAAGTCGATCTGATAGAGATTTTGCGGCAGGTTCGCGCCCTGGCCGAACAGCCACAGATTGCGGTCGTCGAGCGAGCCCAGCATGCCGATATAGTTTTCCGCGACACGACGGCGGAAATCGATGCCGTTGGTGTCGCCCTGGTTGCCGACGCCGCTGCGGCCATAGCCGGTGACGGTCACGTGATAGCCGGTGCCGCTGTCATTGCTGATCGACGCAGGCGCGGGCAGGGCGGAAAACAGCAGCGCCCAGGTCGGAATGCCGGTCGCGGGCGTATCGAGCGTGGCGAGCGCCACGTCGCCTTCCAGGAAGCCGGTCCGCTGCGACGCGGGATTCCAGCTGACCTGGTTGACATTGTAGAGGGCGTTGGCAGCCTTGGTCTTGAACTGGTCGGGATTGGCGCGACCGCCCAGCGTGTCGAGCAGCCATTCGCGCACGCCGGTCAGATTGTCGGTCTTGAACCCGAACGAGATCGGCGTGCCGCCGCGCGCCGTACCGTAATCGGCGGCGGCGCGGGTGTTGACGCAGTGTGCGGCGAAGATAACGGTGCGCGGGTTGATCAGCGTGCCGGTGCACAGGCTGAGGCTGCCGCCACCTGCGGAGACGAACATCTGTCCGACCCCGTTGACGCCCCCGGCATTGTCGATCGCGCTGGTCACGGTGCCCGGCTGGGAGATGACGATCTGCGGTTCGTCGGTGACGCGCAGGCCGGGTACGGCCTCGATCGCGTTGGCGGCGCTGGCATAGTCCTGCGCGATCTGCGGGCGCGGTGTCTCGGCCGAGCTTTGCGCCTGTGCGGCGGCGGGCAGCGCCAGCAACGCGCTCGAAGTCATCAGCGCGCGGCGAAGCCGGCCTGTGGCGGGCAGAGTGAGTCCCTGCATCATCATTATCATTCCCCTGTAGTCCGGCGTCGTCCTTACGCCGCTCCGATAACGGAGTTATTCGGGAAGATGGCGCGATACAATGACAAATGTCTGAAATTCCGACATTTTGTTGTCAAGGTCGACGCGTAATTGCCGCGCCAACATAACCAAGGAAAGAACATGTCGAGCCGACGAAAGAAGCTGTGTCTGGTAGCGTGCAAAGTCTTGCCGTTCATTGCGTCATTGGGCGCGGTGCCCGCCGCGGCTCAGGAACGCGCGCCGTTGATACTGGCGGCCGCCAGTCTTCAGGAGTCGATGACCGCCGCCGCCGATGCCTGGGCCAGGCGGGGGCATGTCCGTCCCGTCATCTCCTTCGCGGCCTCCTCGGCGCTGGCGCGGCAGGTTCAGGCGGGGGGCAAGGCCGACCTGTTCGCCTCCGCCGACGAGGAATGGATGGACGTGCTGGAACGCGGCGGCCTGCTCGCCACGCGGACCCGGAGCGCCTTTCTGGGCAATCGGCTGGTGGTGATCGCCCCGGCCGGGCAGGGCGGTCATGTGACGACGCGCACGCTCGGCCGGACGTTGTCGGCCGGGCCGCTCGCCATGGCGGACACCGACAGCGTGCCTGCGGGCAAATATGGCAAGGCCGCGCTGGAGCGGCTAGGAGCCTGGTCCATGGTGGCCCCGCATGTCGTCCGTGCCGAGAATGTCCGTGCCGCGCTGGCGCTCGTGGAGCGTGGCGCGGCCCCCTATGGCATCGTCTATGCCACCGATGCCAGGGCGGCACCGCGCGTCCGCGTGGCGGGGATGTTCCCAGCGGCCAGCCATCCGCCCATCACCTATCCGCTCGCGCGGGTGAAATCCTCGACCAATCGGCAGGCCGAGGGGTTCCGGCGCTTCCTGCTGTCGGCCGAGGGCAAGGCGATCTTCCGACGCTACGGCTTTTCGACGCGATGACGGCATGATGCTGTCGGCCGAGGAATGGGGGATCGTCCGGCTGTCGCTGCTGGTCGGGGGATCGGCGATGCTGGTCACGGTGCCGGTCGCCTTCGTCATCGCCTGGGCGCTGGCGCGGGGGCGGTTTCCGGGGCGGGTGCTGCTCGACGGGATCGTGCACCTGCCGCTGGTCGTGCCGCCGGTGGTGACGGGCTGGGTGCTGCTTCTGGCCTTCGGCCCCGCCGGGCCGATCGGGTCGCGGCTGGCGGCGTGGTTCGGGGTGAGCGTGCTGTTCCGCTGGACCGGCGCGGCGATCGCGGCGGGGGTGATGGCGCTGCCGCTGGTGGTGCGCGCCATCCGCCTGTCGATCGAGGCGGTCGATCCCCGGCTGGAACAGGCGGCGCGGACGCTGGGGGCGGGGCGGTGGCGGGTCTTCGCCACCATCACCCTGCCGCTGTGCGCGCCGGGCGTGCTGGCGGGGCTGGTGCTGGGCTTTGCGCGCTCGATCGGCGAGTTCGGCGCCACCATCACCTTCGTCTCCAACGTGCCGGGCGAGACCGCGACGCTGCCGCTCGCCATCTACTCCGCGCTGCAACGCCCCGACGGCGAGGCGATGGTGTGGCGGCTGGCGGGGGTGTCGGTCGCGTTGTCGCTGGTGGCGCTGATCGCGTCCGAATGGCTGGCGCGGCGGATGGGCCGGGGGCTGCATGTCCTTTGATATCGACGTCTCGGTCCGGCGCGGGGAGAGCGCCATTGCGGCGCGCTTCGCCACCGGGCCCGGCGCGACCGTGTTGTTCGGGCCATCGGGGGTCGGCAAGACCAGTATCCTGCAGATGGTCGCCGGGCTGTTGCGGCCCGAAAGCGGCCATGTCCGCGTCGATGGCGAGACGCTGTTCGACGGCGCGGCGCGGATCGAAGTGCCGCCCGAGCGGCGGCGAATCGGCTATGTCTTTCAGGAGCCCCGGCTGTTCCCGCACATGCGCGTAGGGGCCAATCTGCGCTATGGCATGCGGCAGGGGGGCGGCGACCGGGACGGGGTGGTCGCGATGCTGGGCATCGGCCATCTGCTCGACCGCTGGCCGCGCACCCTGTCGGGTGGCGAGGCGCGGCGCGTGGCGATCGGGCGCGCGCTGCTCAGCGGGCCGCGCGTCCTGCTGCTCGACGAGCCGCTCTCCTCGCTCGACCGGGGGCGGCGGGGCGAGATACTGGATGCGTTGGTGGCGGTGCGGGACACGACCGGCATCCCGATCCTGATGGTGACGCACGACCCGGACGAGGCCGAGCGCATCGCCACCGCCATCGTCCGGCTATAGCGTCCACGTCAGAACAGGGTGGTCAGCACCACGCCGCCGACGATCGCGATGCCCGCCAGGATCTGACGCAGTTTCAGCGTCTCCCGGAACAGGCGGTGTCCGGCCATGGCGGCGATCGGCGCTTCGATGATGCCCAGCGCGCGGACCGGGGCCGCCGGGGACAGGGCCAGCGCGACGAACCATCCCGCCGAGGCGCAGGCCCCGCACAGCCCCGCGCCCAGCGAGGGCCGCCAGCGGCGCAGCACCTCCGCCAGCACCGCCGGATCGCGCCACGCCAGATAGAGGCCGAGCGCGACCGTCTGCATCGCCTGCACCACCGCGACGCACACCAGCGCGGCGAAGATCGGATGCACCGGGTCGAGCGCCAGCGCGGCATGGCGAAAGGCGTTGAGCGAAAAGCCGAAGAACAGCCCCGAGGCCAGGCCCAGCGCCGCTCCGATCAGCGACCCGCGCCGCTGGTCGGGCGCGGGCCAGGACAAGGCGACCAGCCCGGCGGTCGTGATCGCGACCCCGGCCCAGGCAATGCCGCTGATCCGGTCATGATAGACGATCAGGCCGAGCAGCGCGGCAAGCGGCAAGGAGCTTTGCTGGAGCGCGGTGCCTACCGCGAACCCGGCGCGGTCCATGGCGGCGAGCAGCGCGGCGGTCGCCAGCACCTGCGACGCGGCCCCGACCGTGGCCGACAGCCAGAAGGCGCCGCCCCAATGCAGGTCGACGCCCGGCATCACGCTGTGCGCCACCGCGACGAACAGCAACGAGAAGGGCAGCCCGAACAGGAAACGCACCAGCGTCGCGCCCCAGGGCCCGGAGGAGGACATGACGCCGCGTTGCAGCGCGTTGCGGCCGACCTGGAAGACCGAGGCGGCGATGGTGGCGGGGATCCAGAGCAGGTTGGCCATGAACCGCTCCTACGCCGTCATGTTGCGACTGCGAAGGGGTTTGTCGGCCGGCCCGCGCGGAACGCGGGCGGGGCGGTGTCGTTGATGGGCATCATGATGGTTATCGGATGCCTGTCGCTGATCATCCTGCCGCTGCTCGGCTTCGTGATCGGCGGCTATTATGGTGGTGTCGCCATCGGCATCTGGACGGCGCTGGCGGGCCTCGGCCTGGCGATCCTGGCCTGTGTCATCCCGATCGTGGCGCTGATCAAGGCGCGGCCGTCCCGGTGAGGATCACCTGGCCGGAATGCCAAAAGGGCGGCCCGTTGCCGGACCGCCCTTTCGTGCCGTGGCAAGTCCCCGGATGGCATGGGCCATCCAGGGCAAGTCGCCATTAGCGCTTCGAGAACTGGAAGCTGCGACGCGCCTTGGCGCGGCCATACTTCTTACGCTCGACGGCGCGGCTGTCGCGGGTCAGGAAGCCAGCGGCCTTGACCGGAGCGCGCAGAACCGGCTCGTACTTGGTCAGCGCCTGGCTGATGCCGTGCTTGACCGCACCGGCCTGGCCCGACAGACCGCCGCCCTTGACGGTGCAGACGACGTCATACTGACCTTCGCGCTCGGTGATGCCGAACACCTGGTTGATGACGAGACGCAGCGTCGGACGCGCGAAATAGACTTCCTGGTCACGACCGTTGATCGTGATCTTGCCCGAACCCGGCTTCAGCCAGACGCGAGCGACGGCGTCCTTACGACGGCCGGTCGCATAGGCACGGCCGAACTTGTCCAGTTCCTGCTGACGCAGCGGGGTGGTGTTGACGCGCTCGACGGGAGCGGCGGGGGCTTCACCGGCGACGGCGACGGCGGCGGGCTGCGCCGAAGCGGCGGCGGCCTGCTGGTTCAGCGTGGCGCCGAGATCGGCGAGCGACTGGCGGTTGTCGGACATTATGCGCCCACCTTGTTCTTGCGGTTCATGCTCGCGATGTCGAGCACTTCGGGGTTCTGCGCGGCGTGCGGATGCTCGGTGCCGGCGAAGATGCGCAGGTTGCGCATCTGCTGGCGGCCCAGCGGACCACGGGGGATCATGCGCTCGACGGCCTTTTCCAGGACGCGCTCGGGGAAGCGGCCTTCCAGGACCTTGGCGGCGGTGATGCCCTTGATACCACCGGCATAACCGGTGTGCTTGTAATACACCTTCTGGCCCAGCTTGTTGCCGGTGAAGCGCACCTTGTCCGCGTTGATGACGATGACATTGTCACCGCAATCGACGTGCGGGGTGAACGACGGCTTGTGCTTGCCGCGCAGGATGTTCGCGATGATGGTGGCGGCGCGGCCGACAACCAGGCCGTCGGCGTCGACGATATGCCACTTCTTCTCCACCTCGTGCGGCTTGGCCGCCTTGGTGGTCTTCATGAGCGCCTTCATGGGCGTGAGACCTTTCGGTTTGAAATGCAACACGCCGCCCTTTGTCTCGGGCGGCGCGGACGAGTGGCCAATGCTGGAGGTGCCCCAAAAAGTCAAGCAAAGCGCGGCTTTGCTGACGGGTATTATAATACCTTGAGGGCGCCGGGGTGACTGCCCAGCCGGTGCGCGGCGGCGGTCGCCGCGATCAGCAGCAGCGCGGCATTGGCCTGATGCGCTACCGCGATGTCGATCTGGACGCCCGACAGCAGCGTCGCGATGCCCAGCCCGATCTGGACGACGACCAGCACGATCACCAGCCAGCCCGCGCGCAGCGCCCCGGCGCGGATCGCGCGCGCCGCCATCAGCACGAGCATCGCCGCCGCCGCAAAGGCGAACCAGCGATGGATGAACTGGACGACGACCGGATTGTCGAAGGCGTTGGCGATGGCGGGCGTCATCATCGGCGTGCCCGCGGGGAACCAGGCATCGCCCATCAGCGGCCAGCTGGAAAAGGCATAGCCCGCATCCAGCCCGGCGGTCAGCGCGCCGAACATCAGCTGCACGAACAGCAGGACGAGCGCACCCGCGCCCAGCGCCGTCAGTCGCGCCGGAGCCGCCAGCCGGTTGCGATGGAGGGCCGCCAGATCGAGCGCGGTCCAGACGATCCCCGCCAGGATGAACAATGCGGTCAACAGGTGGACGGTCAACCGGATATGGCTGACATCGGTCCGCTCGACCAGGCCCGACGCGACCATCCACCATCCGATCGCGCCCTGCAGCCCGCCCAGCGCCAGCAGCGCGACCAGGCGAGGTTTGTACCCGGCCGGGATCGCCTTCCTCGCCCAGAACCAGATCAGCGGCAGGGCAAAGGCCATGCCGATTACCCGAGCCAGCACGCGGTGCAGATATTCCCAGAAGAAGATCGCCTTGAACCCGGCCAGCGTCATGTCGCGGTTGAAGGTCCAATATTCGGGGATGCGCTTGTAATTGGCGAACTCCGCCTGCCACTGCGCCTCGGTCAGCGGGGGGACGATGCCGGTGATCGGCTTCCATTCGGTGATCGACAGCCCGCTATTGGTCAGGCGGGTGATGCCGCCCACGATCACCATCGTCACGATCAGCCCCGCCACGGCGAACAGCCAGCGGGCAATGGCGCGGGGGCGGGCGGTGATCATGAAGGCGGGGCTCGGCTGCAACATGATGCCATCATAGGAAGCGGCGGCGGCGGCGGATAGTGGACCGAATGCCCTGTTCGCGAAAGGATGCACGCACCGGCATGACGGCGGACCTTGCTCCCCGTGTCGCCACCACCTAAATCAACGCCATGGCGCATGCGCATCAACATCAGGAACCCGAAGGCGCCGATCTGGCCGTCGCCGCGAAAGCCACGCTGGAACGCGCGGGCGAACAATGGACGTCGATGCGCGCCAGCGTGTTCGAGGCGCTGGCCGGGTTCGAAAAGCCCGCCAGCGCCTATGACATCGCCGATGCCATGTCGAAGGCGCAGGGGCGGCGGGTCGCCGCGAACAGCGTCTATCGCATCCTCGACCTGTTCGTCGGCGCCAATCTCGCCCGCCGGGTGGAAAGCGCCAATGCCTATGTCGCCAATGCGCATCCCGACTGCCTGCACGACTGCATCTTCCTGGTGTGCGACAAATGCGGGCAGACGATGCATATCGACGACGATCACCTGACCGGCGCGGTGCGCGATGCGGCGCGCGGCGCGGGGTTCCGTCCCGAGCGTCCGGTGATCGAGGTGCGCGGCCGCTGCGCGGACTGCGCCAAGGACTGATCCGGCCCGCTGCTCAGCGCAGCATCAGCCAGCCCAACCCGGTCAGCAGCGCCAGCGCGTAGAGTCCGCCCTGCGTGCGCATCAGATAGGCCGCCCCCAGCACCCCCGCCGCCGCCAGCGCGCAGGTGGTGGCCGGGCGCGTGCCGATCCGCTCCAGGATCAGGACCCCGCCGACCAGATTGGCCCCCGCATGGACCGCGATCCACAGATAGGACGGAAGCACGCCGATCGACCCCAGCAGCGGCATCTTGATGGTGGCATAGCCGCGCATCGTCGTGGGAAACAGGTCGGCCGCCAGGTGGAATCCGATCCCGAAACCGAGCCCCGCCGCCACCGGCCATGTCCGGGGATCGAGCATCGCGATATAGAGCGGCAAAACGCTGTGCACCACCGCGCTGCGATGCTGGAGCCGCAACGGGCTGTCGAGATCGGGAAAGGTCGTGCCCGATGCGGTCGCCAGTGCGACCGTCGCGACCATGGTCCAGGGCCCGCCTCCCCCGGCGAACGCCAGAATTACCGCCAGGAGAAGAAACAGGGAGGCTGCCATCCGTGGCGGCTACCCATTTGTACTCCTTTTGTCCAGCATGTCGAATCGGCCGCGACTCGGCGGATTACAGCCATTTTCCCATGCGGATCAGCGGCACCGTGACCCCCTCGACCGGCTCGGACCGCACGGGTGCGATCACCGCATAGCCGCAGGCCCGGTAGAGCGGTTCGCCGGCCAGCGTCGCCATCATCTCCATCGAGCGGAAGCCCGCCGCGCGCGCGGCCTCCTCGCACCGCGCCAGGATCGCCCGACCCAGGCCCCGGCGAACGAAATCGGGATCGGTGTACATCGCGCGGATACGCGCGGGCTGGGTCGCCGGATCGAGCAGCGCGGCGTCGCGCAGGCCCAGGCTGTGGTCGCCGCCATAAAGCGTCGCGCGGCGGCTCCATCCGCCACATCCCGCCAGCCGCCCCTCGCATTCGGCCAGCAGATAGGTGCCGTCGGCGACCAATTGCGTGTCGAGCCCCATGACCGAGCGGCTGGCGCGGATTTCGGCCGGGGAAAGAAATCCGTGCTGAAGCGTTGCGATGGCGCGGTCCATCAGGACCGCAATGGGTTCGAGGTCCTTGGGTTCGGCCCAGCGAAAGGTAAACATGTCCCGTTTCTGGCGCGATGACCGCAGACGTCAATCAAGATCCGGCCGACGGATGCAATCGACACCACCGATTTGCTGCGATAAGCCGGTGTGATGGCAGATATTCCTCAGACCCCGTTGCTCGACACGGTCCACACTCCCGACGATCTGCGTCGACTGGCTCCCGAACAGTTGCGACAACTCGCCGACGAGCTGCGAACCGAGACGATTTCGGCGGTGGGCACGACCGGCGGGCATCTCGGCTCGGGGCTGGGCGTGGTCGAGCTGACGGTCGCGCTCCATTATGTGTTCGACACGCCCGCCGACCGGCTGGTGTGGGACGTCGGGCACCAATGCTATCCGCACAAGATCCTGACCGGGCGGCGCGAGCGTATCCGCACCATCCGCCAGGGCGGTGGCCTGTCGGGTTTCACCAAGCGGACCGAAAGCGAATATGATCCGTTCGGCGCGGCGCACAGCTCGACCTCGATCTCGGCGGCGCTGGGCTTTGCGGTGGCGAACAAGCTGGCGGGCACGCCGGGCAAGGGCATTGCTGTGATCGGCGACGGCGCGATGTCGGCGGGCATGGCCTATGAGGCGATGAACAATGCCGAGCAGGCGGGCAATCGCCTGATCGTCATCCTGAACGACAACGACATGTCGATCGCGCCGCCGGTCGGCGGCCTGTCGGCCTATCTGTCGCGCATGGTGTCGAGCCGTGAGTTTCTGGGCGTGCGCGACGTGCTCAAGAAGCTCGCCAAGCGCTTCCCGCGTCCCATTCAGAAGGCGGCGCGCAAGACCGACGAATTCGCGCGCGGCATGACCATGGGCGGCACCTTGTTCGAGGAGCTGGGCTTCTACTATGTCGGCCCGATCGACGGTCATAATCTCGACCATCTGATCCCGGTGCTGGAGAATGTCCGCGACGCCGAGGAAGGCCCGATCCTGATCCATGTCGTCACCAAGAAGGGCAAGGGCTATGCCCCGGCCGAGGCGGCGGCGGACAAATATCACGGCGTCCAGAAGTTCGACGTCATCACCGGCGCCCAGGCCAAGGCGCCGCCGGGACCGCCCGCCTATCAGAACGTCTTCGGCGAGGCGCTGGCCCGCGAGGCGGCGACCGATCCGACCATCTGCGCGATCACCGCGGCCATGCCGTCGGGCACCGGGCTGGACAAGTTCGCCGTCACCTATCCCGACCGCTTCTTCGATGTCGGCATCGCCGAACAGCATGCGGTGACCTTCGCGGCGGGACTGGCGGCGCAGGGGATGCGGCCCTTCTGCGCCATTTATTCGACCTTCCTCCAGCGCGCCTATGACCAGGTGGTCCATGATGTCGCGATCCAGAACCTGCCGGTCCGCTTCGCGATCGACCGCGCCGGACTGGTCGGAGCGGACGGGGCGACCCATGCGGGCTCGTTCGACGTCACCTATCTCGCCAGCCTGCCCAACATGGTCGTGATGGCCGCCGCCGACGAGGCGGAGCTGGTCCATATGGTGCATACCTGCGTCCAGCACGACAGCGGCCCGATCGCGGTCCGCTATCCGCGCGGCAATGGCGTCGGCGTGGCGCTGCCCGAGACGCCCGAACGGCTGGAAATCGGCAAGGGCCGCGTCGTGCGCGAGGGCAAGAAGGTCGCGATCCTGTCGCTCGGCACCCGTTTGGCCGAGGCGCTGCGCGCCGCCGACACGCTGGAGGCCAAGGGGCTGTCGACTTCGGTCGCCGACCTGCGCTTCGCCAAGCCGCTCGACGAGGCACTGATCCGCCGGATGCTGACCACGCATGAGGTGGCGGTGACGATCGAGGAGAATGCGATCGGCGGCCTGGGCGCGCATGTCCTGACCATGGCCTCGGACGAGGGGCTGATCGACGGCGGGTTGAAGCTGCGCACCATGCGCCTGCCCGATATCTTCCAGGATCAGGACAAGCCCGAGGTGCAATATGCGCAGGCCGGGCTCGACGCCGATGCGATCGTCGAGACGGTGCTGAAGGCGCTGCGCCACAACAGCACCCATGTCACCGAAGGCGCGCGGGCGTGATCCGGGGATGGACCGCCGTCATCGTCTTCACGACGCTGGCGGTGGTCATGATGGTGGGCGTGAATGTCCGCATGTGGCGGCGGATGAAAGCCGCCACGGCGGCGGCGAAGGCGGATGCCGAGCGGGAAGGCGGTACGGTTGATCGGGGCGAACCCGCTTCGACCTGACCCGAACCTCCGTTCGGTCTGAGGGAAGTCGAAGGCCGAGGACATTCCCTGGTTTAGCCGTTCCCCGGCGAAGGCCGGGGCCCAGTTTCCATGCCATCGCGATGGCGCGGTAAATTGGCGTGGGAGGCTATGCGACCGATTGGCTTTGCCTCCCACTCACCGTCTTTATTTCCTCTCGGCTTCATCGAAACTGGGCCCCGGCCTTCGCCGGGGTACGCCGAGTGGTGAGGGATTCCCTTGGCCTTCGACTTCGCTCAGGCTGAACGGGGCGGGGGAGTAACTGAATGGGGTGGGGGAGCGGGTGGCCACAATCCCTTCAGCCCGTTCACGCTGAGCGCAGTCGAAGCGTGCGCCCCGCCACCCGTCGCGAACCCGGCGTCAGGACCGCCCCAGATAATGCGCCTGCGCCGCGTCGGTCGCATTCACCGCCAGCACCGCGCGCGCTTCGGAGGGGGGTAAGGGGCCTGAGGGCGTCGGCCGGTCCATGCCGCTCGCCGCGATCACCCGGCCGAGCAACTCCTGCCCTTCCTGCCACCAGCCCAGGCCGCTGGCGGCATTGATATGCCCCTGATGCCCGGCATCGACGAAGTGGCTGCCCCAGTCGACCGCCAGGCTGTGCGCCCGCTCGATCGAGATCCAGGGATCGTCCTGGCTGGCGACCAAGATCGAAGGGAAGGGGAGCGGGGTGCGCGGGCTCGGAGCGAAGCCCTTCAGGCTGTCGGGCGCGTCCGGCCGGTCGACATCGGCGGGCGCCACCAGCAGCGCGCCGGCGACCGGCCAGCCATAGGGTTGCGGCGACAATTCCGCCCACCACGCCACCGCCAGACAGCCCAGCGAATGCGCCGCCAGGATCACCGGCGCCTGCGCCTGCCGGATCGCCTCGTCCAGCCGCGTCACCCAGGCGTTGCGGTGCGGGGTCGACCACATGCCCAGCTCGACCCGGATCGTGTCGGGCCGGGCCTCTTCCCACAAACTCTGCCAGTGCGATCGGCCCGACCCACCCAGGCCGGGGACGGTGAGGACGGTCGGCTTGCGCGCCTCATAGGATGCGAACGAACCCATATGGCATCTCCTTGGCTCAGGGCCGGGTTGCCGGTGGAGCGATGGGCATCGATCCCACGACTCCCGATCCTTGGCATCAACATATTCCTATCAATCTAATAGGCAATAGACTTTCCGCCGGACGGATCGCGGCTTGCGACGGAAGGAGGCGCGGGATAGGGGCGCTTATGGCCAAGCAGCGTGTCGACCAGATGCTCGTGGATCGCGGACTCGTGGAATCGCGTTCGCGCGCCCAGGCGATGATCATGGCGGGGCTGGTCTTTTCGGGCGAAACGAAGATCGCCAAGCCGGGCCAGCAGCTGCCCGAGGATGCCGCGCTCGACGTGCGTGGGCGCGATCACCCCTGGGTCTCGCGCGGCGGCATCAAGCTGGCGCATGGCCTCGACCATTTCGGCTGGGACGTGGGCGGCGTGGTGGCGATCGACGTCGGCTCCTCGACCGGCGGCTTTACCGACGTCCTGCTGCAAAAGGGCGCGGCAAAGGTCTATGCGGTGGACAGCGGCACGAACCAACTCGCCTGGTCGCTGCGCCAGGACCCGCGCGTCATCGTCCATGAACAGACCAGCGCGCGCATCCTGACCGAAGCGCACATCCCCGAGCCGGTCGACATGATCGTTTGCGACGCCAGCTTCATCGGCCTGGCCAAGGTGCTTGAGCGCCCGCTGAGCTTTGCCGGGCCCGAGGCGCGACTGCTCGCGCTGATCAAGCCGCAGTTCGAGGCGGGGCGCGACGAGGTCGGCAAGGGCGGTGTGGTCCGCGATCCCGCGGTGCACCAGCGGGTGTGCGAGGCGGTCGTCGCCTGGCTGACCGGCATCGGCTGGCACGTCGTCGGCGTGACGCCCAGTCCGATCACCGGGCCGGAGGGGAATATCGAGTTTCTGGTCGCCGCATCCCGAAATTGAACGGTGCTGTGAGGCATTCGCGGCAGCTTTTCGTTTACTGTTGTGTGGCACTGCGGCAGACCGACCGCCATCATGGGAAGAGAGGCACGCTTGGGCACGATCGCATCAAAGGAACAGTTGCGGATGTCGTTCCTGCGCTGGGCCATCGTGATCGTGCCGCTGATCCTGCTGCTGGGCTTCGCCTCGGGCCGCGCGGTGCCCTCGGGCAGCGAGAATCTCTGGTATCAGGCGCTGACCAAGCCCGAACTCAATCCGCCCGGCTGGGTCTTTCCGGTCGTCTGGACGATGCTCTACATCATGATCGGGCTGGCGCTGGCGATGATCGTCCATGCGCGCGGCGCGCGGGGGCGGGGCGTGGCGATCGGCCTGTTCGTCGTCCAGTTCGCGCTGAACCTCGCCTGGACGCCGTTGTTCTTCGGCGCGCATCTGGTCGATATCGCATTGTTCGTGATCGTCGCGATCCTGGCCGTCTCGATCGCCATGACCTTCACCTTCGCCCGCATCCGGCGCGGTGCGGCGTGGCTGATGCTGCCCTATCTGGTATGGCTTTCGTTCGCGGGCGTGCTCAACTGGCGGATCGGTCAGCTCAATCCGAATGCGGAAAGCCTTGTGCCGCGCGCCCAGACGTCCCAAATGCTGTGAAACGATTTTTGGGAATTTGATCATGCAGGCCGATAACAAGCTGTTCGACGATTTCGCCAAGGTGATGAACGGCCTGGCCGGCACCGTGGCGGGCATGGGGCGTGAGGCGGAAGCCAGCGCCCGTTCGCGCGCGCGCGAATGGATCGGCGGGCTCGACTTCGTCAGCCGCGAGGAGTTCGAGGTCGCCAAGGCGATGGCCGTCGCCGCGCGGGACGAGGCCGATGCGCTGAAGGCGCGGCTCGACGCGCTGGAAGCCCGGCTGGCGAGCGCGCCCGTGACCGGGGCGGAATCCTGATCCCGACGGATAACATCGGTTCGCTGCCTGTCCCCAGCGGGCGGGCAGCTATCCACAGTTTTCGTGGGGTCTCTGCTTGCGGCGGGGCCGGACAGGGTGCACCCTGTCAAGGTCTGGTTTTGTTCGCAGGAAGCCACGATGCTTGAATCGCACGATCACGAAACCGAAGAATCGGCGCCCATCGACATGCTGGAGGCGTATTTCGCCGCGCATGGGTGGGAGCATGAGCGCCATGACGAAGAGATCGTCGCGACGGTCAAGGGCAGCTGGGCCAGCTATGAGCTGCGCGCGCTGTGGCGCGATGACGACAGCGTGCTGCAATTCCTGGCCTTTCCCGACATCAAGGTGACCGAGGATCGCCGCTCCAGCATCTATGAGGCGCTGGCGCTGGTCAACGAACAGCTGTGGATCGGCCATTTCGAACTTTGGTCGAACAGCGGCATCCTGCTCTACCGCCACGCGGCGATGGTCGATGGCGGGGACGAGGGCACCATTTCGCTCTCCGCTACCGAATTGCTGGTCGAATCGGCCATCGAGGAATGCGAGCGTTTCTATCCCGTGTTCCAGTTCGTCCTCTGGGGCGGCAAGACCCCGCGTGAGGCCCTGGCTGCCGCGCTGATCGAGACGCAGGGCGAAGCCTGAGGAGCTGGGACGTGAGCGGTTTTCCCGACGGGCCGATCTGGCTGATCGGTTGCGGCAACATGGCGGGCGCGATGCTCCGTCGCTGGCTCTCCGAGGGGCTGGATCCCGCCCAGGTCACGGTCATTACCCGAAGCGGAACGCGCGCCCCTGAGGGCGTGCGCTCTCTGACCGCGCTGCCGACCGACGAGCGACCGGCGACCCTGATGCTGGGGTTCAAGCCGCAGCAGCTTGACGATATCGCGCCGACCCTGGCGCATCTGCGCCCCCGGCTGCTCCTCTCGATCCTGGCCGGGGTCGAGGAACGGGCGCTGGCGGAGCGCATCCCGGCGGACGCGGTGGTCCGGATGATGCCCAATCTGCCGGTCGCGATCGGGCAGGGGGTCACGGCGCTCTTCACCCGCTCGAGCGATCCGGCCGTCCGCGCGGCGGCCGAGGCGGTCGCCCGGCCGCTCGGCCTGGCGCCATGGATCGAGGATGAGGGGCAGTTCGACGCGGTCACCGCGCTGGCCGGATGTGGCCCGGCCTTCGTGTTCCGCTTCATCGATTCCATCGCGCAGGCGGGCGTGGCGCTCGGACTCGATACCGATCTCGCCCGGCAACTGGCGCTGGCGACGGTCGACGGGGCAGGGGCCATGGCGATCGGTGCCGATGCGTCACCCGCCGTCCTTGCCGATCGGGTCGCCAGTCCCGGCGGCTCGACCCGCGAAGGGCTCAATGTGCTGGATGCCGGGGATGCGCTCCAGCGGCTGATGACCGACACGCTCGCGGCGTCGGAACGGCGCAACCGGGAAATGGCGGCGGCGGCGCGGCGCTGATCTGGGGTTCACGCGAAGGCGCGAAGCCTCGCTCGCAACACCTTCGCGCGACAAACCTCTTCGCGCCATCGCGCCTCCGCGCGAACCAGAATCAGCCGTCGTTGGAACGCAGTTCCTCGATCCGGGCGCGCTCATTCTCGGGGATGAACCCCTCCAGCACCGTCCAGAACCCGGTCACCGCCTGCTGCCCCGCGCGGGCATAGGCCTTGGCCAGCTTCTCGCGCAACGCATCGAACAGCTCGGCCTCCATGGCCGCCCCCGCCGGGGTCAGCCGCAGCAGCCTTTGCCGCCGGTCGCGGTCGCCGGGCCGCGTCTCCACCAGGTCGCGGCTCGCCAGCTCGTTGAGCACCCGCCCCAGCGACTGCTTGGTGATGGCCAGGAGCGACAAGAGCTCGCTGACCGTCATGTCGGGCCGCCGCGCCATGAAATAGAGCGCGCGGTGATGCGCGCGCCCCAGCCCTTGCGCGGCCAGGCCACGATCGATGGATCGCACGAGGTGGCTATTGCCGAAATACAGCAATTCCATACCCCTGCGGAGTTCGGGTTCACGAAGAAACTGTGCCGATGCGGACTGGTTCGAGGCAGCCATGTTGACCCGTCTACTCACAGCGCCTAGGCCACGGCAACCCAAAACAGAGAGTTGATCATGGAAGCGCATCAATCCCTTACGTTTCGGTTCGATCCTAGCCAGACCCCGGTCGAGGCGAGCGAGCGGACGGCGCGTTTGGTCGATCCCGGCTTCGGGCGCGTTTTCACCGATCACATGGCCCTGATCCGCTACAGCGACGACAAGGGCTGGCACGACGCGCAGATCACCGCGCGCGTGCCGCTTCAGGTCGATCCGGCCGCCTCGGTCCTGCATTATGCGCAGGAGATATTCGAGGGGATGAAGGCCTATCGCCTGGCCGATGGCGGCACCGCGCTGTTCCGGCCCGAGGCCAATGCCCGCCGTTTCCAGGATTCGGCACGGCGCATGGCGATGCCCGAACTGCCCGAGGAGCTGTTCCTGGAATCGGTCGAACGATTGGTCGAGGTGGAGCGCAACTGGATTCCCGAGCAGGACGGCGGTGCGCTCTATCTGCGCCCCTTCATGTTCGCCAGCGAGGTCTTCCTGGGCGTGAAGCCCTCGTCCGAATATCTCTACATGGTCATCGCCTCGTCGGTGGGCGCCTATTTCAAGGGCGGCGCGCCCGCCGTGTCGATCTGGGTCAGCCAGGGCTATACCCGCGCGGCTCCCGGCGGCACGGGCGCGGCCAAGTGCGGCGGCAACTATGCCGCCAGCCTGCTCGCGCAGAAGGAAGCGATCGCCAACGGGTGTGACCAGGTCGTCTTCCTCGACGCGGTCGAGCGCCGCTGGGTCGAGGAGCTGGGCGGCATGAACGTCTTCTTCGTGTTCGACGACGGCTCGCTGGTCACGCCGCCGCTGACTGGCACGATCCTGCCCGGCATCACCCGCGATTCGATCCTGACCATCGCGCGCGCGCAGGGCCTGACCGTGCGCGAGGAGCCCTATGCCATCGACCAGTGGCGCGCCGACGCCGCCAGCGGTCGCCTGGTCGAGGCGTTCGCCTGCGGCACGGCGGCGGTCGTCACCCCGATCGGCAGCGTCGCCGAGCCCGCGGGCCGCTTCACCATCGGCAGCGGCGGTCCCGGCCAGCTGACCACCCGCCTGCGCGACCAGCTGGTATCGATCCAGCGCGGCCAGGCCCCCGATCCGCACGGCTGGATGCGCCGCCTGGGCTGACGATTTTGTCGCAATAAAGGCTTTTCAAGAGCGGCGCGCCCGGTATAAGGCGCGCCTCTCCACTGGGGCGTCGCCAAGCGGTAAGGCAACGGTTTTTGGTACCGTCATACGCAGGTTCGAATCCTGCCGCCCCAGCCAATTTCTCGCTAAGTGATTGATCGAACTGGCTAACCCCGGTCCGGATGCCCCAGTATGTACAGTCGACTGTGCCAATGGGGTGTGCGGGGAGATCAACGTCCTTGGCCTCGCTCCAACATGTCTATCGCCGCGGCCACATTTTCTGGTGGCGCAGGGTTCATTCTTCGTTCCATAATGCACCCATCGACGTTCGCCTGTCGCTCGGGACCCCCGACCGGCTGCAGGCGCGGAACCGGGGCGCGGTGCTGACCGCGTCCTATGATCGGGTGGTGACCATGCTGAACGAACGTGTTCGCGCCAATCGCGAACTGACCGAGCGCGAACTTCAGGCGATCGCCAAGGCGATGTACGAGGAACGCCTCGCCGAGGTGTGTACCGAACAGCGCGCCACGCCCTACGATGCCGAGCATCATTCGGCCGCGAACCGCGCCTTCGTCGACTATTTCCAGCGGCTGACGCTGCAGGGCGGGCATATGTCGTTCCTGCCCGACGAACAGCGCAAGCTGGAGGCGGAGGGTTGGGATGCGCAGCGCATCGCCGATCTGCAAACGATCATCGCCTTGCGGGAGAATAAGGGCGTCAGTCCGATCCGCCGGGAGGAAATCGACCGGCACCTTGCGGCTGCGGGCTTCGCGATCGACGACCGGCTGCGGTGGCTGGTCGAGCTTGCCCTCTATCCGACCTATCGCGACGTCTATGCCGATGCCGAGCAGCAGTTGCGGACATTGGTGCAACCGGTCGAGGCTACGGCGTCTCCGCCACCACCACAGTCTGTCCCTGCGCCGGCCAATGACCCATCGCCACAGGTGTCATCCGGCATTTTCGGTGTTCCGGACGACTGGATGCATTGCGGCCCGGTCGAAGCGGCGGAGCGGATGATTGCGGAAACGCCAAGGCTTCTCGAGCATCGGCGCGACGGCAAGCGCGCGAAGGATAGCGTCGGTGAGCAGACGCTTCGGCAGATTCGCTGGGCGGCGACCCTGCTGCAGAAATCACTGCCAGCGGGGACGCCGCTCTGGAAGGTGACCAAGGCAGACATTCTCGAGTTGGACGGCCATTTCGACAATCTGCCGATCCACTATGGCAAGTCGCCACGCGACCGTGTGTTGGAGCAGACGCTCGACGAAGCCGTCGCGCTGGCGGCGGAGGATGTCGCCGACGGCAAGCTGAACATGGACGATATTGGGTTTTCCACGGGCACGACCAACAAGCACTTCAACAAGCTGGCGCAAATCCATGCCTTCATGCGCACCCATGTCGACGCGGCGCCGGTCATCGACTTCGCGCTGTTCACCGTTGCGATTGACGCGGACGAACGCGAAGCCCGAAAGCGCTATACGCGGGAACAGGGCGAGGCGTTGTTCAAGCTGCCGCCCTGGACCGGATGCGAGGGGACCGGCGAACGGCTGGAGGCAGGCAAGACCGTCGTTCACGACGGCCTGTTTTTCGTGCTGCTGCTGGTCTGGTACACCGGTGCCCGCCGGGAGGAACTGTGCAAGCTGATGCTGGACGATGTCGAGCATCGGCACGGCATCCACTATCTGCTGATCCGGGCGACCGAGACGGGGCGCGTCAAGAACAAGTCCGCCCGCCGCGTCGTCGTCATTGCGGACGAACTCGTCCGCCTTGGCTTTCTGCGCTACGTCGAGGCGATGCGAGCGGCCGGCGAACGCCTGCTGTTCCCCGAACTGGTGCCCGGCGGCAATACCAAGCGCAAGCTCGGCGATGTCTTCTACAAGCTGTGGTGGATGTACATCGCGCCGATGGTGCCCGACCTGAAGCGCGGACAGGCGATGCATTCGGCCCGGCACATGGTGTCGGACGAGCTGAAGGATCAGGAGGTGTTCCTCGAATTCCGCAACGATCATCTCGGGCACCGTGGCAAGGGCGGCGAGGGCGAGACGCGCTACCCTGCAGCGGCCTCGCTCCAGAAGCTGAAGTCGGTGGTCGAGAAGATCCCCGTGGTCACGGGGCATCTCCCGGATCAGAGCAAGATCAACCTCTTGCCGGTGGGATTGCGTCAGCCAAGGCCGACGCGGGGCAAAGATCGCGACAGGGAGGAAACAGGCGCCTGACACCCGTCTGTTCGCCCATCGCGTGCGGAACGGAATGGCGATGCGTCAGGCCGGGCATATCGCTGCAGTTTGCCGGCGTTGAACGAGCAGCAGGATTACCAGCGCCAGGGCTGCCATGCCCGCACCGGCGATCGCGACGGCGGGCAGGCCCAGTCCCGCACCGATCACCCCTCCGCCGAGCGCCGCGCCGATCGCGTTGCCAAGATTGAACGCGCCGATGTTCATCGCCGAGGCAAGGTTCGGCGCATCGGCTGCCGCCACCATGACCCGCATTTGCAACGGCGGTACGATGGCGAAGCTGGCGATGCCCCAGATGAGGATGGCGGCGGCGGCCGCCCATGGCCATTGCAGGACGCCCGCGAACACGATCAGCACCGCCGCGAGGACGGCGAAGCTGCCGATCAGCGTCCGCTCGATCGACCGATCGGCAAGGCGACCGCCGAGCGTGTTCCCAATCGTCAGCCCGATCCCGTAGAGCACCAGCATCGCCGTCACGAACCCGCTCGAGGCATGGGTTTCCTCACGCAGGATCGGGACGATGTAGGTGAAGACGGTGAACATCGCGCTGGCACCAACCACGGTCAGCGCCAGCGCCGCCAGCACCGGTCCGCGGGTCAGGACGCGGAGTTCCGCCGCCATATCGCCCTCCGTCGATGCCGGAAGCGAAGGCAGGGCAAAGCGCAGTGCCACGATCGCCACGGCACCGACACCGGCAATGCCCGCAAACGCCGTGCGCCAGCCCAGCACCTCGCCGGCCCAGGTCGCGAGCGGCACGCCGCCGATCGTCGCCACCGTCAGCCCGGTGAACATCGCGGCGACCGCGCCTGCGCGCCGGTCAGGCGGCACGAGGCTGGCGGCGACCACCGAGCCGACACCGAAAAACGCGCCGTGATTGAACGAGGTGACGACCCGTGCCGCCATCAACATCCGATAGCCGTCGGCGATCGCGGACAATGCGTTGCCGATCGTGAAGATGGCCATCAGCCCGATCAGCAGCGTTCGCCGGTTCACGCGCCCGGTCGTCAGTGTCATCAGCGGCGCGCCGATCAGGACGCCCATCGCATAGGCGCTGACCAGCAGCCCCGCTGCGGGGATAGAGACGCCAAGATCAGACGCGATGCCTGGCAGCATGCCCATCGGCGCGAACTCGGTCACACCGATGCCGAACGCGCCCATGGCGAGCGCGAGAAGGGGGAAATTCAGTTTCATCGAATGGCTCCCTTTCGTCAGACGAGTGGCGGGTTCAGGCGGGCGAAGCCCTCCTGCTGTACGTACGGGGTGTGCGGGTAAGGCGGCAGCACGGCACTCGCGGCATCCAGCGCGGTCATCTGCTCCGCCGTCAGCGACCAGCCGACCGCGCCGAGATTGTCGCGCAACTGCGCTTCGTTGCGCGCCCCGATGATGACCGAGGCGACGGTCGGCCGCCGCAACAACCAGTTGATCGCGATCTGCGGCACGCTCTTGCCCGTCTCGGCCGCGACCGCCTCCAGCGCATCGATCACGCGGTAGAGATGCTCGGCCTCGACCGGCGGCGCGAACTGTTCGGTATCGTGCAGGCGGCTGCCTGCGGGGATCGGACGGTCGCGCCCGATCCTGCCGGTCAACCGGCCCCAGCCGAGCGGGCTCCAGACCAGCGCGCTGATGCCCTGGTCGTGGCCGAGCGGCATCAGATCCGCCTCATAGGCGCGACCGATCAGCGAATAAAAGACCTGATGGGCGACGAGCCGGGGCCAACCGTGCCGATCCGCCAGGCCCTGCGCCTTCATCAACTGCCAGCCGGGATAGTTGGAGACGCCGGCATAGCGTACCTTGCCCGACGCGATCAGCCGGTCGAGCGTGGCCATCAGCTCCTCGGTCGGCGTGGAGGCGTCGAAGGCGTGGAGCTGGAGCAGGTCGATATGGTCGGTGCCGAGCCGGCGCAGCGATGCCTCCACCGCGCCGATCAGCCGTGCGCGTGAGACGCCCCAGTGCTGCGGCCCGTCACCGATCGGCAGGCCGGTCTTGGTCGACAGCAGCACTGCGTCGCGCCGCCCCTTGATCGCCGCGCCCAGCACCTCCTCCGAGGCGCCGTTGGAATAGACGTCGGCGGTGTCGAATAGCGTGACCCCGGCATCGAGGCAGATGTCGACCAGCCGCCGCGCCTCGGCCGCATCGCTTTGCCCCCATGCGCCGAACAACGGCCCGGTGCCGCCGAATGTGCCGGTGCCGAACGACAGCGCGGGTACCCGGAGTCCCGATGCGCCCAGTTGCCGATATTCCATTTGCCGTCCTTCCGTGTTTTCCATCAGGTGCATAGATGGCGGGACGGTTGCCGGCGCATAACCCGGCGGAAATGCGAAGGAGCTATGCGTTGGATGCAAAGCTGATCGGGGGCACCGACCGAGCGCGTTCACTGGCGCTGTTCACTGCGGTGGTGGAGCAGGGGAGTTTTTCTGCGGCCGGCCGAACGGTCGGCCTGACCGCTTCGGCGGTCGCGCGTGCGATCGACCGGATCGAGGTGCGTTTGGGCGTGCGGCTCTTGCTGCGCTCCACCCGCATGTTGACGCTGACCGCCGAGGGCCAGGCCTATCTGCAAACCGCGCGGCGGATCCTGTCCGACCTCGACGACGCCGAGCAGCAGATCGCCGACCAGGGCGCGCCGCGTGGTCGGCTGCGGGTCAGCGCGGCGCTGTCGCATGGGCGGTTGTGCGTGGTGCCGCTGCTGAAGGAGTTCGCGCGCCTCTATCCGCACATCCTGATCGACATCGCGCTGACTGATACGCTGGTCGATGTCGCCGGAGGCCAAGCCGATGTGGCGATTCGGTTCGGGCCGTTGGCGGACAGCAGTCTGACCGCGCGCAAGCTGGGAGAGAGCCGGCGGGTGATCGTCGCCGCACCCGACTATCTCGCCTGTCACGGGGTGCCGGTGGTGCCGGAGGATCTGCACGGCCATAACTGCCTGAACTTCAATTTCCGCCGGGCGGAGCCGAGCTGGCCGTTCCGCCGCGACGATCGGGATATGACGCTTACCGTGAAGGGGAATATCGAGGCGAACAACGGCGAAACGCTGGGGCAACTTGCCGCGGCTGGCGTCGGCATTACCCGTGTCGGCCGGTTCAGTGTGGTGGATGCGATCGCAGAGGGGCGGCTGGTGCCGCTTCTGGAAGACTATAATCCCGGCGACGTCGAACTGATCCATGCGGTATTTGTGGGCGGCTCGACCGTGCCAGCGCGTGTCAGGGCCTTTGTCGACTTCCTCGCCGACCGGCTGGCGCATTGACGGCGGATCCATGTCGCCCCCCCCGGTATGGTGATGGAAAGCATCTTCTGCTATCGGCATCCCCGTCCAGCGATTCACGGAAGGAGGGCGACCATGACCGATCAGATCACGCCCGTCCGCGGGATTCAGCGTATCGGCGGCCTGTTCCGCCACTGACCTGCGCGGCTTTCCCCGATAGCCGCTTCCACCATCGCTGATACAAGGGCCGCGCCGGCTGGTGCGGTGACGTTTCCATGACCGACGACGACGAAGACCTGTTTCCGCGCGCATCCGTGCTGCGCAAGGTTCTCTCTTTCACCTTCCATCTGTGGCGCCGGACGCCATTGCTGGCGGCCGCCTGTGCCATGGCGATGCTGCTGTCGACGCTGACCGAGGTGTTCGTGCCGCTCTATGCCGGCCGGATGATCGACGCTGTTGGTGGTGGTGATGCCGGTGCGGCGTGGCTGTCCTTCGGAGTCATCACCCTGCTGGGGGCGGCCATGGTAGTGTTTCGCCATCTCGGCTGGTGGGCGATCACGCCGCTGACCCTCGGCATGATGCGCGACGTGACGCAGGAGGCGTTCGCGCGTGTCCAGCGGCTGTCGTCCGACTGGCATGCCAACGCCTTTTCCGGGTCGACCGTGCGGCGGATCACGCGTGGCATGTGGGCGCTCGATACGCTGAACGACGTGCTGCTGCTCTCGCTGTTGCCGTCGCTGACGGTATTGGTCGGGACGGTGGTCCTGCTTGCCGCACACTGGCCATTGCTTGGGCTGGTCATGGGGGTGGGGGCGCTGGCCTACATCATGCTGACCGTCGGCTTGGCGACGCGCGTGCTCGCCCCAATCGCGCGGCTGTCGAACCAGTGGGACACGAAGCTGGGCGGCGTGCTGGCCGATGCGATCGGCACGAACGCGGTGGTGAAGGCATTCGGCGGTGAGGCGCAGGAGGAAGCCCTGCTCGCGCGGACCGTCGCCAAGTGGCACCGGCGCACGCGTCGCACCTGGATGGCGTTCACCTGGGCCGGGTCCGGCCAGCTCGCGCTGCTGTGGCTCATCCGCATCGTGGCCACCGGCGCGGCGTTGTGGCTTTGGTCGCGGGGGCAGGCGAGCGCGGGAGACATGGCCTATGTCATCACCAGCTATCTGGTGCTCAACGGCTATCTTCGTGACATCGGGCAATATGTCCATCAGCTCCAGCGCTCGGTGAACGAGATGGAGGAGCTGGTCGCGCTCCACGACGAGCCGCTGGGCGTCGCCGATAGCCCTGACGCCCGTCCGATCGCGATCGAGGCGGGCGCGATCCGGTTCGAGGACGTGACCTTCCGCTATGCCGGGCAGGATCGCCCGCTCTACGAGCATCTGAGCGTCACGATCCCGGCCGGGCAGCGTATCGGTCTGGTGGGACCGTCGGGATCGGGCAAGACCAGCTTCGTGAAGCTGATCCAGCGGCTCTACGACGTCGATGGCGGCCGTGTGACGATCGACGGGCAGGATGTGGCGCTGACGACGCAACGGTCGCTTCGCCAGCAGGTCGCGATCGTGCCGCAGGAGCCGGTGCTGTTCCACCGCACCCTGGCCGAGAATATTGGCTATGGCCGCCCCGACGCCAGTCAGGACGAGATCGAGCAGGCCGCGCGGCTTGCCAACGCCCACGACTTCATCATGGCGCTGCCGAAGGGCTACCGTACGCTGGTCGGCGAGCGGGGGGTGAAGCTGTCGGGCGGCGAGCGCCAACGCGTGGCGATCGCGCGCGCGTTCCTGGCGGATGCCCCGATTCTGATCCTCGACGAGGCGACGTCCAGCCTCGATTCCGAAAGCGAGGCGGCGATCCAGGAGGCGATGGAGCGGCTGATGGTCGGCCGTACCGCCATCGTCATCGCGCACCGGCTGTCGACCGTCCGGGCGCTGGATCGCATTCTTGTGTTCGCGGCGGGGCGGATCGTGGAAGACGGGACGCATGAAGACCTGTTGACCGTTGATGGCGGCCATTATCGTCGGCTGTTCGAGAGACAAGCGGGATCAGCCATGCCGGAAATTGCCTGATCGTCGCTTGAGATTGTTAACGCATCCGGCGTAGAGTCGATGCGTTCGCCAGCAGGCGGACCGAGGCGTGGAAACCTCGTCGTTGAGTAGCCGTACGCCCGGCCCGAATTCTATTCGGCCGGGGAGCGGGTGTGCATTCTCTCGTTGCGGTGGTCAAGCCCCGCCGTTTCATCTTGCCATAAACATCCTTTCGTCATGGGCGGTCGGGGCGTGGGCAGGTTCAGTATTCTCTGCGAGGTCACGCCGGCATTGTTCTAC